>Ga0105238_10002963_pt1 | contig 16952 bp, 18 predicted proteins | sample KBSC34metaG_FD_81526 | JGI IMG/M metagenome (GOLD analysis project Ga0105238, IMG submission 81526) | Corn rhizosphere microbial communities from Kellogg Biological Station, Michigan, USA - KBS C3-4 metaG | ecosystem: Host-associated > Plants > Roots > Rhizosphere > Soil | place: Michigan, USA... | reverse complement strand
TCGAACTTAGAAGCAGTTTTCTCATGCGCGTTTTCGCGTAGCACACGTGGTAGTCGCACTGTTCACAACGGATGCTGTGCCTGGATCGCATAGCGCATAGGGGACGCCGTCGCATGGAGTATAACGAAGTTTACCGTAGCCGCGACGGAGGTGATTGCGGTCCGCGCTATGCAACCTGAGGTGAACGTCGTGCACCCGATGGGGGGAGCACGCTGGTTTTCTACCGCACAAATCTACTGCGCACTTTACTCTACAGAACGCACGAAACCATAGTCCCAGAGCACTCCGCACCCAAGCCGTTACTCCTGAATCCCGCCAGTAGCACTGTAGCCTATTTCTGGAGGCTGGAGAGATGAGTGATTTAACGCAATTCTGGCAGGAACGCTTCGAGAGGTATGGTCATACGGGATGGTTCGATGCCAAGATTTACGCGTTCGATCAACAAGTGCGGATTGATTTCAAGCACATGAAGTGCCCACGATGCGCTAGGCTCTTCGACCCAACAGGATCACGGTTTTCGTCGGCCCAATAGTAGTCTCCACTGTATTCTTTCAAGCAAGCTGTAGCTGTCCGGATATGGGTACTTCTGGAGACGCTTCGGTATTGCTTGAACGTGCTGCTCGGTAAGCTTTGTTGGGTGCCAAGGGAAAGTGATTTCGCCGTTTCTGTCGCCCTCTCGTAGCAACACGTGGCCATCGTAACCGACAAAGATTGAGGGACAATGCCGATCATCCCTCATTAGGTCCAAGCAATTATCGGGGATGTGGAAGAGACCGAAGTACTCGGCTTTTACAAAGAACAGGTTGAGGTAGGTTGCCGCGATCAGTTCATATCCTTTGTTACGCCCAAGTTCTACTAGCGAGGCCGCGCTCGCACCCTGATTTACCCGAGAGTTTTTTTCCTGCACAAATGTGACTGAGTTGCTGGCCGTTGGGTTGTATTCGATGATGACCAGTTTCGGCTGGTATTTGTGAACCGCTTCCCAGACGTAGTAGTCGTTCCCATCTATATCGATTGATAGCAGGTCAACATCGAAGGGAACGGAGGTTCCTTCCAAAAGGGCATCAAGCGAGTCGTTCCGGCCGAATCCCACATAGGCATTCAACAGAACGTGTTGTTTCTCATCGTATGTCTTTTGTAGGTCGTGGAAACGTTCGCGGTTTGCTTCGATGAACGCTCCGCGGTATCCGCGTGAGATGACAAGGTTGTGAGTGTTGCTGAACTTTCGACCGTCCCATGCACCGAATTCGATGCACCATCCATTCCGGCTTGGTAGGACATCAAGCGCCTGGGAACTGATGCCGTCCTCGCCACACTGAGATGTCACATCATATGCGTGCTTCAACAGCCATCTACATTGTTCTTGAAGTGCCTGGAGTTTCACGAGTGTTCTGATTTGTCCAGTAATAGCATCCCAAGCGCTTAGCAGCAGAGTGATAATGACGATACCCACTCAGCGCGACATGGCTAGGCCCACTAGGCAGGAGACAACCGCGCACAGTAGCGCAGCCTCACAGGTGCAGGTGCCGCGTAGTGCGTTCATACCTTCTCCATCCCGAGGATGGAACCACAGTTCGCGGCAATTGTCACACCAACCACCGCGAGAACGGTGCCTATACCCTGGAAGAGGTCAAGCAATTCCTGAAGCTATTCCCGGCGGGTTCCGTTGCCGTAGCCATCGGGATCAATGCTTTTCTCGCCCTTCGGAAGCCTGAGGTGGAGGCGCTGTCGTCGGACGACTACGACCAGAAGAAAGACAGGATTCGCATCCACAGGACACCAAGACGGGCAATGATGAATGGATCCCGGTTGTGGCGCCACTGGCCAAGCTGCTAGCCGATGGTTGGGAGCAAATCAGCTTGCGCCGTGCTGAGTACGAAATCCGCAAGAAGATCGAAGGCACCAGCCTAACGTGGAAGGGTTAATACGCCTTCCGCCGTGGCCTGGCAACAAACCTGTACCGCTGCGGTATGCGGCCCGAGCAAGCCTGCCTGATCCTGCGCAATTCAGCCGAAGTTGTGCGACGGCACTACATTCGATTTGAGCATCAAGGCACCAAGGTTGATGCAATGGCCAGACTGGAACAGGCTTACAATGCTTGTGCAACACCTGTGGGACAGATTATCTAAAAACCCGCGTAAAATGCCCGCCGGACCGATCTTGGATAACTACTTCAACTACTTTACCGAAATCGAAGAGCACTTCCAGCGGCGGCGGGGAAGCATCCTGCTGCTATCGGCTCTGGATTGGGCACTGATTGAAACCTGGAAAGCCGCTGGGATTCCACTCGAGGCTGTGCTGCGGGGAATCGATTCGGCGTTCGACCGATATGATTTGCGTGCTTCGAAAACGAAGAAAGTAAATAGTCTGGCCTATTGCTCACAGGAAGTCCTCTCCGCCTCCGAAGACATGAAGGAAGCTGCCGTTGGCGTCGTTGCGGAGTCAAAGCCAGAGACGGGTTTCGAAAGCGGAAAGATTGCCGACTTTCTTCGCCACTGTGCTGGCCAATTGAGGGCGGCAAAGCTTCCTTGTGAGACGGGTATTTCACCAGAGGCAGTCGCCCGTGACGTCAGTAACCGGTTGCAGGAGATTGCGACCGAACTTGAGACGAAAGCCGTCCCATTTCGCCTTGAAGACCTGGAACGCAGGCTGTCAGTCTTGGAGGAGAAGCTTTTTGCTGTGCTGCTGGCCGCCTTGCCCGAAGAACAAGTGGTTACAGTCACCGCCCAGGCCGACCGCGAGCTCGCCCCTTACCGGGGCAAAATGACCGCTGTACAAATCGAGCAGCTGCAGAAACAGTACCTGCGCAAGACGCTGCTGGAAAAATACCAGGTTCCGAGAATCAGTTTGTTCTATATGTGAGGCGTTTCGCGCTGTGCGTTGTTGAAGGTACGAAGAACCCCAATTCGCCCCTCGCTCTTGGTCGATAAGCTTCGCTAAAATTCACTCGTGCAACTCAAGATCGAAAAACTTATTTATGGGGGCGATGGTCTCGCGCGCCTTCCTGCCGATGAAAACGGTCCTGGGAAGAGTGTGTTTGTTCCATTTGTGCTCGAAGGCGAAACCATTGAAGCTGAGATCACCGAACATAAAGCAGGATTTGCGCGTGCGCTCCTGAACTCTGTTTTGGAGTCCTCGGCGGCCAGGACTCAGCCTGCATGTCCCTACTTTCAACGGTGTGGGGGGTGCCACTTTCAGCATTCGAACTACGCTCATCAGCTCGCGATCAAAGCCGATGTGCTTGGGGAGACGCTGCGGCGCACCGCCAAGATCGAATTACCATGCCAGCTCGAGGTTCACCCATCGCCGGAGTGGAACTACCGCAACCGCACGCGGCTGAAGATACAGACGGCGCCGGGGTTCGCGATGGGGTACTACAAGTTCCGATCGCATGAGCTGCTTCCGATCGAGCACTGTCCCATCAGTTCACCACTGATCAACCGCGCAATCGCTCAATTTTGGTCGGCTGGGCGGGAAGGGAAAGTCTCAGGCGCAGTTGTCGAGGTCGAGTTCTTTGCAGATGCGTCTGATACCACGCTCTTGGTTGAGCTGTTCGCGAGGCAAGGCACGCCGAGGCGTGAAGCCCGCGAGATCACGGAGGGATTCACAGCGATATTCCCCGATGCGAAGGGCATTTCGGTTTTCGAGCGCCCATCCGCGAGAGAATCTGAACTGCTGCTTGCTCATTTCGGGAGCATAGGGCTTTCTTATGAAACGAGGGCTTTTACCTACCAGGTTAGTGCGGGAGCTTTTTTTCAGGCAAACCGTTTTCTCATCGATGAACTCGTTGGCCTCGCAAGTGACGCGGCTTCGGGCACATTGGCTCTCGATCTCTATGCAGGCGTAGGACTTTTCTCCTCCGTGCTGTCCAAGAGCTTTCGACAGGTGATCGCCGTGGAGGCTTCACAGACCTCCTTGGCCGACCTGCGCCACAATTGCGGCGAGGCGGTACAGGCGGTTCGGGCAACTACGGAGAAGTACCTGGCGCAACCCTCGGGACTTCATCCTGACTTCGCGGTTGCCGATCCGCCTCGCGGCGGCCTGGGAGAAAGCGTGGTTCGCAGTCTTGCGCGGCTCGATGTCCCGCGCGTGGTTTACGTGTCCTGTGATCCATCGACCCTGGCCAGGGATCTTCGCTACTTTGCAGATCTGGGATACAGGATTCAGGAGGCCCATTTGATCGATCTGTTTCCCCAGACGTTCCACATTGAAAGCGTTTTCCACCTGACCCGGTGAGTTCGCGTGCTGCCGCTGAATCTGCCGACAACCTGCAAGCGGCTTATCTAGTGGGTGGGATGTTAGGGTTCGGGTTCCTCACTGCCGCTAGCTTCCATGGGGGATTCGTCAAATTCGGCCTGCTCGGCAATTTCCTGCTCGGGCGTTCGCCGGTACTCCTCGATCAGCTGGCGCGCTTGTGCAGCATCGCGTTCGCGCACCAGGATGCCGACTCCGCCGACCGGCAAAACATCAGGTGAGTTTTCGTTATCGCCGAAATGAGAGTCGATCCCAGCGGAATCCAGCAGCCCCTTGACCACCATGGCTTCTGATTCCTGCTCGGTATCGAACACTCGCACAAGCTTCTCGTTGGGTAGAGGCATTGCTGCTTCTGACATGGTGGATCCTCGACTCCTAAGACGCTTGATTGTAGCGTGAGGGCTGCTTTGATACACCTGGGTGGTCAAGAAAGACGCAACGCCGGCCTTAGGCAGGTCATCTAATTCAAGAGTGAGAGATCCGGGTCAAGGCAACGAGTCGCAGGGCGAAGCGCAGAAAATACGGCGGTTGCAGATCATGATCAGCATGGTGATGTCAGTGATCAGTCAAGACCCGAATCTGACGATCGAAGAAGCCTCAGAACTCGCCGCCGGAGCAAAACGGGCTGCGCTGGCCATGTTTCCCGACAAAGAGCTTGCCTACGACATTCTCTACAAGCCTCGTCTGCAGCGATTGATTAGTGAGAGATTCAAGATTCAGTAGCCCTTTTTGACCTTCTTATCCCTGCCGGCATAGACTCTGTTTTCGGCGGTGTTTCCATGAAAAGCATGTTTCTCGCGGGTGCCTTGGCATTCGTTCTCGGTGGTTCCTCGCTAGCAATCGCAGACGAGAAAGGCGAAGGCCACGAGCATCACGAGGAGATGACCGAAGCGCAGGTCGGCACGGTGCATTTCCCCACCTCATGCGCGGCCACGGTGCAGGGATCCCTGGAACGCGGGGTGGCCATGTTGCATTCCTTCTGGTACGAGGAAGCGCAAAAGCAGTTCCTACAAGTCAAGAAGGATGATCCAAACTGCGCCATGGCACGTTGGGGGATGGCAATGAGCCGCTGGCACCAGCTATGGAACCGCCCTGATGAAACCGTGCTTGCACAAGGCGAGACCGAACTGAAGGAGGCGAAATCGCTGCACACGACTCCGCGGGAGAAGGGCTACATCAACGCACTAGCTTCTTTTTACTCAAATCCTGGTCGTCCATATGCGAAACGCTCCCAGGCCTACTCGAAGGCCATGGCAAAAGTTTCCCAGCGAAATCCCGATGATCACGAAGCGGCTGCGTTTTACGCGCTGAGTTTGCTGGCGGCCGAGCCCGACCACGACAAGACGAACGCATATCGTTTGAAAGCGGCGGCCGTTCTCGAGAAGCTATTTGCTGAGGAACCGGACCATCCTGGGGTGGCACACTACCTGATCCACACCTACGATAGGCCGGATATGGCTGAGAAGGGGCTGCCAGCGGCACGAAAGTACGCACGGCTGGCTCCCGCAGCGCCTCATGCCTTGCACATGCCGGCGCATATCTTTGCGCGGCTGGGCCTATGGCAGGACGACATTGACTCAAATGTCGCTTCGATCGCCGCCACTCAGAAAGAAGCCGCCATGCACATGGGCGGAGAAGGGCACCAATTCCATGCGATGGACTTTCTGGTGTATGCCTACCTGCAGACCGGTCGTGAGGAGGAGGCACAGAAGATCATCAGCGATGTTCGCGCCATGCCGCCCATGAAAGACATGTACGGCATGGGGTTTGATCCACGGCTATTTGCATTGTCTGCGTATCCAGTGTCGTACGCGCTTGAGTTGCATGATTGGAACTCTGCTGCGCAACTTACCCCGGTCGACGGGGCTGACGACGTCATGCACTCGCTCACCTACATGGCTCGATCGATTGGCGCCGCCCGTTCCGGCAATGCCGAGCAGGTCGAGAAGGAGGTAGCAAGACTGGAAGAAATCCAGAAGAAGCTCGAGCCCAAGAGGAAGGACGACCAGGGCGAGTATGCAGCTGTTAGGGATGAGTTGGTCGTAGCCAGAGGATGGCTAGAATTCGCCCATGGCAACGTCGACAATGCGGTCACGCTCTTGCGTGGGATCGCGGACAAGGAACAGGGCGAGGCGGAGTCGAGCGAAGGCATTCCTGCGCACGAGATGATTGGCGACATGCTTTTGCTGGCAAAACGTCCGGAGCAGGCGCTTCGAGAATACGAGATCACGCTGACGGTGAATCGGGGGCGCTTCAATTCTCTTTACGGCGCTGCAACCGCAGCGGCTGCGCTCGGCAAGAACGACAAGGCCTATGAGTATTACTCGCAAATCGTGAAGAATTGCACCGATTCCAAGTCCGACCGGGCCGAACTGAAGCATGCTCGCGAGGAAGCGGGCAGGCTGGCGCATGTGTCGGCCATCATTCCGAAGGCCGTTCCGGTTAACCGCCCAAAGGGTGGGACCCCAAAGGCGATCGCTTTCGATTCCGCGGAGATCATCCGTGCCGCAAGCAGTTGAAACGTATCTACTTCCCGCTAGGTTGCGGGCCAGGCTTTTGCAATTGGAACAAGAGGGTTGCGAATGCCAATTTGGATTTCATCTGCACCGGAATATGGCGCGAGTCATCGGTAAACCAGACTAGCAGGGTGACTTTCCCCTTCATTGGACCGGATATGGGCTCGGCCTTTACGCGCAACGTTTGAAACTCGCCGGCCGGCCCCTTTACGGCTTCGCGTCCTTCCACCTGAATGCGAGCGTCAATGGTTTTGCCATTGTCGTTGACAGGGAATGTATGGGAAAAGCCCGGCGCCAAGGGCAATGAGGCGACGTAAAAAAATCCGCTGACAACATCTGTGGCACACGACGGAATGTCGAATTCCGTGTGTTTGGTCTCAGAGGTTTTCAGGTCACGCATGTCAAGCTGACTCTTACGGTGCGCATAGTCGAGAGCAACCTCGAAGTCGCGGCGCCGCGGGCCTTCTTCGTTGTGCTTTGACACGTGAAGGGTACAGAAAGTGCGCGGATCGACGTCAGCATTGAAGATATCGTGCACGCGGAAGATTTTGTCAGCCATTCCAGCGGAATCCGCCGTTGCCATAACTCTCAGTCCGGCGGACGTGCGTTGCATCATGACCGTCGAGGTTCCTGCGTTGAAGAACTGCCAGTGCACGGAGAACGCGTACTTTTCGGTTGGAAAAGAGTAGGAAGGCGCGGGGGCAATCACATGTGACGGCGGCAGGGAAGCGATGGTCGGGTTCTGTATTTGGGCACGGGATGCTTGCGGCAGAGCCGCTAGCGACGTAAACAGGAGTACGATTCCGAGAATCCGGATTGTTGTGATCGGAGCCACAGCGTAGTTATTGGGATCTCAACAGCGATCGCCGCACTCAGGGCGGCATTGAACTTGGAGCGCTCCCAATAGAGATGCAGGGGAAAGGAAGCTGCGCTGCCCCGTGCCGTGTAAAAGCTTCCACACCAGATCAGCTGATCTCAACCAGTTTGCCATGCTTGCTCGGCAAAAAAGGCCGGTCTGTAATCTGTTGTTCGAATCGCTCAGCCCAGCGACCGGGAAGTGCGGTGCCGCAATTCGAGCAGCAACCTTGAGGCGTCAGCCGATAGGCTTCGATGAGGTATCCGTAGCGGCGAATCAGCGTGTTTCCACATTTGTGGCAACGAGTATCCTCAAGATCGCCCACTCTCCCCGGCAGGTTGCCAGCATAGATGTAGTGCAGCCCGGCCGCCTTTCCTATCTCTGCAGCACGCATCAGGTCTTCTGGCTTCGTGTCCGCAGGGTCAGACATCTTGTAGTCTTTGTGAAAAGCCGTTACGTGCCAGGGGATCTCAGGCGAGACGCTTGCGACAAAATCAGTCAGCCGGTGTAGTTCATCATCAGAGTCGTTGAATCCAGGGATGAGGAGCGTGACGATCTCAACCCATATTCCCATCGAGTGCAGCCGCTGGATCGTCTCGAGGATCGGACCGATACGCCCGCCCAGTTGCCGATAGTGGTGGTCATCGAAGCTCTTCAGGTCGACTTTGTAGAAATCGATCCAAGGCCGCAGGTATTCGAGCACCTGCGGCGTCCCATTGCCGTTCGAAACGAAGGCTGTTTTGAGTCCAGCTGCTCGGGCAGCCTTGAAGATCTCCACAGCCCACTCGGCGGTGATCAAGGGCTCGTTGTAGGTGCTGACCAGGAGTCTGGCCCCTTGCCTGAGTGCGTCTTCGATCAACCTGTCTGGAGAAGCTTGCAGAGGCGGTGAAACGGCACGAGGATCGCGCAAGGCCTGGGAGGTTACCCAATTCTGGCAATACGAGCAATGCAGGTCGCACCCGAGCATTCCAAAGCTGTACGCTAGGGCTCCCGGGTACGCATGAAAGAACGGTTTTTTCTCAATTGGATCGCACTGAACCCCGCCCACGTATCCCCATGGAACGTAGAGCTTCCCCCCCTGATTGAATCGCACCTTGCAGACACCTGCCTGTCCTTCTGGAATCGGACAGCAATGCCCGCAGGCAAAACAGCGGATACGGTTCCGCTCGATGGGCTCGTAGAGTTCGCCTGGGCGCACGCTCTGATTGAGTACTTCACGGAGGGAAGACAACGCAAACCTCTACCCTTATTGTAGAGCAGCGCGAAAAAGAAAGTGGCTAATCGGCTTTGCGGATGGGATGGGAATGCAGCCACTGGTCTGCTTGCTTCTTCTCGGCGGAGAGCTGTGCCGGATTTAAGCGCGCGGCACAACTCGCGGCGATTGAGGGACTTTGCTTATCGCCTCCTGCCTGAGCCAGCAGCGCCCAATAGTAGGCTTTGCCATAGTCCTGCTGTACACCTTTGCCTTTCCAGAACAACGCCGCAAGTTTGCCTTGCGCCGCAATATGTCCCTGGTCGGCAGCTGCCAAAAACCAGTCTCTTGCGGCGCGATAATCCTGCGGCACGCCGTCCCCATTCAAGTAGCGTTTTCCGAGCACATACTCCGCGCGCGGATCGCGCTGCCCAGCCAGCCTTCGGACTTCGGATAATTCCATTGAAGAATAGGCGTCGCCGGGAGAATCGGCTTCCGCCGAAGCAGGGATAGAGAATGAGGACCTTGGTCCCATGAGCCTGGTCACCCAAGGAGCCATAACCCAGATCGCCAGACCGAAACATAGGATTCCCGCAGCAATCAGCAGAGGCCGTAGGCGGAACTGTCGTGAAGGGGTTTCGCCAGTCTGGGGCAGCACCGCCAAAGTTAAGAAGTCTGTGGAGGAGTTGATCGTTGAAAAGGCCAATGCGTCGCGGCGGGCATGCTGAGCCCGTTCTACTGCCTGAACAATAAATGTCGTCAAGCGTTGCAATACCGTCACATCGTTCTCCCAGAATGCAGCCGGCTCAGGAGAAAACACCTCCAAGACCCCGATCACTTCGTTCGCTCGCTTTACCGGGCAGGCGACGATCGAACGAATGCCCAGCGCGCGGCAACTCTTGCGATCGACGCGGGGATCATCTTCTGTGTCGTCGCAAACGATGGCAGTCCCTGTCCGGACACACTCCCCGCTGAATCCGGAGTTACTGTCGAGGCGTGCCCCTATCTCTGGCGAATCGCTACCACCTCTTGCCCGGCAAACCATCTCAGACGGCTCGAGGCTATTGATCAGCGCGATGGCAGTGCCGCTTGCCCAGGTGAGGGTAAGAGCCCGCTGTGCAATCAGATGTAATGCTGGATCAAGGTCCGGACCGCAGGAGTCGACTTCTTTCTCGATTTCCGCCCACTCAGCAACCAAGGAAGTGTAGCTGGGCGATGACGCCGGTTTCGACTGGACTGCGTGCAATTCGGGGTTGGCTTCAGGGGCGAGTCCGCCATTCACATTCGCAACTGCTTCCGCCTGGGCGTTCGTCTCAAGCCACTGATGCAAATTCGAAAGTTCCGGGGCGGAAACATCCGGGAATCGAATCCCGGTCTTGCCGGAGCTTTCTGACCAAACCACATGGCCCACAACGTAAATGCGCGATCCGGTGGCCGACAGTTCCAGACAAAGCGGCAACAAGCGGTTGATCTTCATCTGGGAAGGTGCCTGGATGCACATTCCGTTTTCACTGATGTTCAGGATCTCGCTCAGCTCGATAACAGATCCCTGCGAGCTCCCGCTCAAGCTCGCGTAGGCAGGGGTATGAACGCGGTGGCGACGTGAGCGCCGCCGGTCGCGTCCGAAGATAGAGATATCGGGTCCGTCCGGCCTGGCTCCCCTATGCATACGGAAAGTGGTTTTATCTTAACCCAGCAAAGCTGCCCGGTCAGGAAATAAGAAGGACAATGGGAAGGTAACACGTTACTGCCGGGCAAAAGTCCCCAGCCGCGACAAGCGGGTAATGGCAGTAACCATCATGCTGGAGAGCAGCTGCATGATCGCAACGTCCTGGGTATCGAACGCCTGGGGAGCTGGGGACAATACCTCGAAAATCCCGAGGGTTCGGTGGAATTGGCGCAATGGAGCGGCCAGAATCGACCTCACGCCCAGCCGCTCGCAGGTCGCTCGGTCTGCGCAGGGACTGGAATGGGCATCGTCGCAAAGCACGACTTCTCCGCTGCGCAAGCACTCCGCAGAAACGCCGGAGTCGGTCTGAAGGCGTACACCAAGGTCGGGAGCGGTTCTTCCCGCGCGGGCGTGGCAAATCACCTCGTCCCCCCGACGCAGCGCGATGGCCGCGCCGCTGGCCCCGGTTAAGACCTGAGCTCGCTCGGTGATCACGCCGATGGCCGGCTGGAGTCCGATCCTTGCAAGGGGAACATGGGTTTCATGGGCACTGGCATAGACTTCGTCCCGATGGGGTACGGAGAACTCGTCCTGATCCGGTTCGACTCCTGGAACCGTGCACAGCAATTGCCGCACTAATCGGTTTAACTCGTCATCCTCGATCAAACGCGCGGAAGCTTGTCTGCCCAAAGAACCACCTAGCAGGCGCGACAATCCAAGCACGGCCTTACTGCCGCATGCCAAACAATGGGGAGTCGTATTGGCGCTAATCAGTTCGCATTGGACGCAAAAGATAGCAGTAGGAAGCGAGAGGAAGTGTACCTGGCTGGGCAAGATTCGGGCGGACATCGAACAAGGTTCCTCCGGGCAGTCAAAGAGAATCCCTAAGGTATCGTGATCAGGAAGCAATCGAAAAGTAACGCGACAGGTACTCTCGTGAAGCAAAGAGAAAAATGTCTCGTTATACTCACCCCTCGGTGGTGCGTCTCGATGGTTTAGGTTCGCGGTTCGGGCGGGCAATACTCTGGGACAATGCTCTTCAGCTTGGTTTTCACCATAGCCTCGTCATCGGTGAGCAGAGCCTCCCGCAGCTCGTCTAGTTGACGGCTCAACTCTCCCCATTCTCGGCTCGGACCCACAGCACATTCGATATGAGGGAAGACGGTTGGAACGGCGATTTCATTCGTGTAAAAGAATTCTTCTTCGAGTTTCTCACCCTCTCGTATCCCGGTGAACAGAATTTCAACGTCCTGGTCGGCCTTTCCCGAGAGACGGATCAAACGGCGCGCGAGGTCGATAATGCGAACGGGCTCCCCCATTTCGAGGACCAAAATGTCTCCTTGCTTGCCGATCATTGCTGCCTTCAGAACCAGCAATACGGCCTCACGCACACTCATGAAGAAGCGCTTCATTTCTGGATGGGTGATGGTGAGCGGCTGATTGTTCTCGAGTTGCCCGCATAAAATCGGAACAACGCTGCCTCCCGAGCCGAGTACGTTGCCAAAACGCACCGAAAGACAGCGCATCCGAGATGGTCTGGAGGCAAGAACCATCTCACCGATCCGCTTGGTGGCTCCCAGCACGCTCGTTGGATTTACGGCCTTGTCAGAGGAGATCAGCACGAAAACCTCAGTTCCGATTTCCTCTGCAAGTTGCACAAGGCTGACAACACAGAGCGCATTGTTCTGAATGGTTTCTGCTACGTTCCCCTCCGTCATAACCACGTGCTTATAGGCGGCAGCATGGAAAACGACTTCCGGTCTTTGGTTGAAAAACAGTCTCTGCATGCCAGTTGGATTGCCGACGTCGGCGATGGCAAATATGACTTGACTGAGATTTTCAGAACGCCGGAGCCTCTGGCGCATACAGAAAAGTTCGGTCTCTGCCCGGTCGACACACACCAGCTTGGCCGGGTTGCATTTGAGGATCTCGCTGCAGAGTTCAGACCCAATGGAACCTGCAGCCCCAGTCACCATGACCCTTCGACCAAGGATTCCAGGACGGAGGCTGTCGAGGTCGATCTTCGCGGGATCACGACCCAACAGTTCCTTGAGACTCATCTCCGATAATTTGCGCGTCATGGCGGAAGTGCAATCCGATATCGACTGAGTGGCGCCCGAATCCAACAGCCGGGAACTAGGCTGATTACGTAAGTGTAGATGACCGGGATGTCAACTCACACTGCTCCCCGTTCCGCAATGGGCCGTCAAACAATGACTAGCATGGGGACTGCAAGGAACTTCTTTATCGGACACCTTACGTATCGTTGTAGGATGAGGGCAGGCCTTTCGGAGGCGGTTACGTCTCGATGCACGAAAATAAATGTTCAAACCTAAGTCCGGAAGACCGGTTGTTTCTCCTAATCTCGCGCGGCCCGCTGAGCTCCGACGAACAGGCGCGCGCTCGCGGTCTTCTTACGCTTCCTTTACGATGGCCTGAACTTCTCGGCCGAGTGTACGATCACCAAACTTGGCCGCTCGCTTATCGCAACCTTCGCGAGCTCGGGTTCTTCACGGTACCCGACACGATCCAGACCGAACTGAGACATGCCTATCTGACCACCGCGTTAATCAACCAGCGGGCTTCCGACGAACTTGCCCGTCTGTTGCATCGGTTAAGCGGGCTTGGAATACCGGCCGTCCCCCTCAAAGGTGTTTACCTCGCCAATTCTCTCTTCGGAGATCCCGCTTGTCGCGTCTGCAGCGATATCGATCTACTCGTTCCACCCTCGGATATTGATCGCACCCTGAAAATCATTCGTGAAGCAGGGTACGCGGACGTCTTCAGCGACGCTTTCTTTCGCCAACTCGACCTCCGACACGGGCGCCACTATTCTTTTGAGCGCAAGTTGTCGGGGTACTCCAGCCTGATCGAGCTCCATTGGCAGGTAGTGCAGCACTCGTCGCGAGATACTGCGGCGATTACTGATTTGTGGTCCGAAGCTCGAGGCAGCAGCTTTTTTGGAGCACCTGCCAGACAACTGTCTCCGGAGTGGCAATTTCTGTATCTTTGTATACATGCTGCCGATCACCACTGGCGAGGTCTCAAGTGGCTCGCGGACGTGCATCAGACATGCATCAGCCAACCTCCCGAGTGGTGCGGAGTTCAGGAAAAGGCTAGGCGGTTTGGTTTGGAGGTTGCCGTTTGCCAGACACTCGCGGCATGCTCGCTCCTCTTGGGGACCCCACTTCCCGAAATCTATTCCTCTGTCTCGCTACCTCCGAAATTGCGCTCTTCCTGTCTAGCGCTCACCGCCGCCCCCCCTCGGGCCTTTTCGCACCTATCCTTGCTCGATCGACCTTGGGACAAGCTGCGCTGCGTGGCGAATATCGTTTTCGTGCCTAAACCGGCAGATCGGAATTTTGTACGCGTACCGGAGGCCCTCAGCTTTCTTTACTATCCCATGCGCGCACTTCGTCTGATCGCAAAAAGGATCTAGCGAACTTTTCACGCGGTTGCAGAGTCGCTCAAGACCGCTTGGCGAACAGTCGCCAGCTGTGAGTAGTCATGCGGAAAAGCCAGGCGAAAAAACTTCGGGGTTAGGGCAAATTTCGCCAGCCGTTCAAAGCCTTGTTGCAGTCGCCGGCGGTTGGTGACATCCATCAAATAGGAATATTTAACCAGCTCGAGCATGGCCTCGCGCGGCGAGAGGGGGGCGACCTTTAGGTCCGAACACTCATTCGGTGAACTCAGAAAATACAATCGTCGAAGCTTTGTAGGCCAACCGCAGAAGCCAATTCCAGCTTTGGCATCAAGCCTCTTTTTCTCGGTGTAGTGAGCCACCTTTTGCCAGTGCTTATCTTTACCAAATACCGCGAGTGCTGTGTCAGGCCAGAGACGAACTCCGGGATAGCTGGGAATCACCCTCATGCATTCGTCCTCTTCTTCAAGCAGAAGGCAGTCGTCAGTTAGAACGGCCATGCCGTCCTCGGAGAAACTCGAAGCCAGGGTCGATTTTCCCCAGCCGGTTTGTCCGACGAATCCAAGAGCGCCCCGAGGCGTTGCGACGGCACTGCCGTGCAATACAAACCTTCCGCGATGGCTGAGCAGTAGGGGCAGTACCTGATCGAGAATCAGGTGGCGTACGGTCTCTTGGGGTGTGTCCTGCACCACATAACCCCGAATCTCTCTTCCGTCATCGGACACAGCAAAATCGGCTATGCCTGGAAAACGCAACAAGTACCCGCATGGTCGCCGACCCAGTAGCAACCAAGGCGTCTCGTCCCGAAGACCCCAGGTGTGTAACCACTCGCAATGTCGCTCGTCGTCGACCGCAGCTCTACTCACGGCAACCCGAAATTCTGGCTCGAGCCCGGCGACTCGCTCGAGCTCAGGAAACGGCAGGACACTTTCAAATGCAAAGTTGCAGAATTTGTACTTTTCCATGGAAGGATTATTGCGAGTAGCGTGCGACTACCCGTGCGACAAAGCCTGCGACTTCGGCCGGCGAGCGAAATAAGTTAGGGTGGCGATGATATACCTCGGCCTCGATTTCCTTAAGCCGCCTCTGGCCGTCGCAAAGGTTTAAGACCGATAACCGGGCATCTCCCCAAGGAGTTCGCCTGGGAACGAAGCTCGGTTGCGTCTTGCGGAGGTCATCTTCGCGCAGCAGCATTCCATTAAAGGTTGATTGCCGGCAGGAGGTCGCACTGACCATAGACGAGTTTTCATTTCGCGATATCGTAACCTTCCACGAGACAAGACCCTCCGAGGGAACGATGTGAATGTCCAAGAGTGCCCGATCACCTGCCCTGACTTCCAGGGAGTGTTCGATGGGGAGGAATCCGTTCCTTCGACTGATGCGTGCCTTTGCAAGTGGAGAGTTGGTCATCGTCACGCCCGGCGAAAGCTGGGCAAAAAACCACCCTCCGATACCATGCACTCCGCCGCTTCTCTCTATAGTGTATTCACCCTTATAGCTGAGCGCCGCATTAGTCCACGTCGACAGGTCAAGAGAAGCGAGCCTTTGTGGTTCGCTGAGTAGGTGTTTGGCCTCAAAATCGGCAGAATCTAGAGTATTCGTAGCGACCGAGTACGCCGGACTAAAATCAAGGCCCGCGGGCCGTTTACTCCAGAACTCTATATCTACGTAGCGCTCGGGAATGTCTACGGGTGCAGCCCAAAACTCGATCCCCGAGGGAATCATCTTCCCTCGAGGCGCAAGGAAACGCTGACGCGCGTCACAAAAGTATTCCGGGAGGCCCGCCTCAAAACCAAAAAAACCTATTTGGTCTGCCACGATAACATCGGCCTTTTGGGGAATCTCAGACCGGAAGGACGCACCTCTAATGAACGACACGCGATCTGCAAAGCCGTTGGCACGATAAATCTCCTGGGTCAGAGAGATAATAGGCCCGTGTTCGATAGAGAAAACTTTGGCTGCGCCGGCTTGGCACGCAAATAAACCGAGTACCCCCGTTCCGGCACCGAGGTCCACGACGATGTCGCCCGGGCGGACAACCTCCGTAATGGCGCTGCGGAACAATGAAAGGCGCAATTCGTCGCCCAAATATTTCCGGTGCTCATCGAGGATGACTGACATATCTGCCTAAAGTGAGGATCATTTGTACCGGCCCTCGAAAAAAGGGGGCTCGTTATGTCACCGGCTGCATCATGTTTCCGCCGTGATCAGCATTGGTCACTCCCCCTGATTTTGTAAGCTTTGAAACGCTTCCATATTCACTGAGAGTCGGAGAAGTATATTCCTTTTTCCTGTTTTCCGATTGAGCATCTTCGTTATTCTCTTTTTCGAGAGTCATTGGCTAAGCCCTCCGCGTTGCCGCTCAAGAATCATGCCGTAGCACGCTGCACTTCGAACCTTTCCTCGTTCCTCTCATGCGGTCTCGACTGCCTATCGTCTAACCATATGTCGAGCGCGCAGACCATCCAGAGCGGCCACACGAGTCGTATGTAGGCGCGGTCGCCAACAGAGTGTAATCGCTCCATTTCTCTGTGCAAAATGCGAATGCGATTTCCATCGATCCAACCAAGTTTCTCACACCAAGGCGTATGCTCCGTTGACGCAATGATTCGCCGAACGGCTCGAAACAAAGTCTCCGAAAACTCTGCCTTATCTTGGCGCCGTCGCACCATTTCTGGCAAGAGGCCCCGCATTGCCCTGCGAAGCACAAACTTCTGGTTCTTTCTCAGGCGTTGGTCCTCGGGGAGCCCAAAACTTAGCTCAATCATTCGTCGGTCGGTAAATGGATGGCGCTGTTCGATGCCGAAGCGCGCTGCTGCTCGATCTTCCATCTCAGTTCCATGGACCTGTCCGCCATCTTCCAATTGCATGCGTAACAATGCTTTGGACGATCGAATAGTCTGTCCGGAATTCCCCTCGCGGAGGCGCTCAGAGACGTTTGTGCGCTGAGCAAAGTCCTTGTCCATCCACTCTAGTGCTCCCCGTCGGGGCGCAAGCCTATTCCGTGCTGACCTTATCGCCTTTCGCACAACTTCGGGGAGCAC
>Ga0105238_10002962_pt1 | contig 16952 bp, 9 predicted proteins | sample KBSC34metaG_FD_81526 | JGI IMG/M metagenome (GOLD analysis project Ga0105238, IMG submission 81526) | Corn rhizosphere microbial communities from Kellogg Biological Station, Michigan, USA - KBS C3-4 metaG | ecosystem: Host-associated > Plants > Roots > Rhizosphere > Soil | place: Michigan, USA... | reverse complement strand
CCGTGTGACGCGCGCGTGCTACCGCCGCCATCATGCCATCGGAACCGATAGCGATCACGCGATGCACGGACTGCAGGGGGATTTCCGCCTCGCCCAGTGTGCCAGTGGCGTCAGCTTCGATCGCCTGCACGATGTTCCCGACAAAGGCTTTGTCCTGCGAACGTCCAGGCGTAAAGCCTGGAGCCTCATCGCAGCACCAGACCACTACGTCGGCGGCCTTCTCGATTTCGTCGATCTTGTAGCGGTCGACTATTTTCTTGTAGCCCGCGAAATATATCGTGCGGGAGCCATTGGCACGCAACTGCTGTCCGATCGAGAACAGCACTGCATTGCCCAAACCTCCGCCCACCAAGAGCGCCGTCTCCTGCGCGGGCGTCTCTGTGGGTGTTCCGGTGGGTCCCATCAGAATCACCGGTTCGCCCGGCTTGAGTAGAGCGCACAGATCTGACGACCCGCCCATTTCAAGGACGATGGTCGAGAGCAGTCCCTTCTCGCGATCAACCGAAGCGCCCGTCAGTGCGATGCCCTCCATGCCAAGCACCGTCCCGTTGGAACGCGGCGCCAGCGATTCGTAATTTTGCAGACGGTAGAACTGCCCCGGCTGAAATGCACGCGCCGCCATGGGAGCTTCCACCACTACTTCGACGATGTTGTGCGTCAAGCGAATCACTTCGCGCACTTTCGCGCGCAGTTCGCCGTTCAGTTTGTGCAACAGATCGGCCGGCTTCGGGTCGGTGGGCGCGCGTCGTGCCAATAGCCGTGACACCACCGGATGCCCTTGCTTCGCGCTGGCCATGGCCTTGACAACGTTGCCCGCGAACGACGGATGCAGATCGCCGAAGAAACTAATACCACGCCCGTCATCGCGAATCGACATCAATACCGAAACTTTGTCGGGCTTCGCCAAGCGCTGTGGCTTCACTGGCTGTCCATCTTCGTCCACGGCCTGGAACCACTTGCCGTCGAGGAATACATTAGTCGCGTCTTCGCGCGCCAGCACCGTATTGGGCTGCGTCCCCGCTGCGACCAGAATCGACCGCGCGGGCATGCGCATACGCTCCCCGGCTTGCGTCTTCACCCAAACCCAGAGCGCTGCGGCGTGGCCGTATTCATCCACTTCCACTTCATCTGGCGTCACGCTCTCGGCGAAATGCACACCTTCTTCGAGCGCCTTGGCGACTTCCTCGTGATTCAGCGTGTAGCTGGGCGCATCGATCATGCGCCGGCGATAGGCAATGGTGACGCCGCCCCAGGAGTTGAGCAAATCGATCAATTTCGGATCGCGGCCCTCGCGCGCTGCCAGATCGCGTTCAGCGTGTATAGCCAGCCCATGTGCCAGAAATTCGTCGGCGGTCGCGGCTTCTTCCGGAGTCCAACTCGCGCGTACGGCGGCTTCGCCCTTCTCCGCGGCCAGCGCCTCGTAGCGTTCGAGGAACTTGTCTACCTGCACCACGTAGTACGCCATCGATTCGGTAGCCGTATCGACAGCCGTCAATCCGCCGCCGATCACGACTATGGGCATGCGCAATTGCAAATTTGCCAGTGAACTGGCCTTGGCCGCGCCTGTGAGTTGCAGGGCCATTAGGAAGTCGGAGGCCTGCCGCACGCCGCGCACCAGGCCGTTCTTCATCGGAATCACTGTAGGCTTCCCTGCCCCTGCGCAGAGCGCTATGTGATCGAACCCCAGTCCGAACGCGTCGTCGACTGTCAGTGTGCCGCCGAAGCGCACCCCGCCAAACATGCGGAACTCCTCGCGGCGCTCCAACAACAGCCGGATAATCTTCAGAAAGTTTTTGTTCCAGCGAACCGTGATGCCGTATTCCGCAACGCCTCCGAAGCCCGCCATCACGCGGTCGTCAAGCGATTCATACAGATCGTTCACATCGCGAATCGGACGGAACGGTACGCGTTCGCCCAGCGGTGTGACGCCTGAGATCGATTCCGGCAGCGGCTCAATCTTCAAGCCGTCCACTGCCGCGACCACATGGCCATCGTTCATCAGGTGATGCGAGAGCGTGAAGCCGGCCGGACCCAGCCCCACTACTAGGACCTTGTATCCTGTTGCAGCTTTCGGCAGTGGCCGCACGAAATTCAACGGATTCCACCGCGTCAGCAGGCTGTAAATCTCAAAGCCCCACGGAAGCTCCAGAACATCTTTGAGCGTGCGCGTTTCCACTTGCGGGATATCTACCGGTTCCTGTTTCTGGAACACGCAGGCCTTCATGCAGTCATTGCAGATGCGATGCCCGGTGCTGGCGATCATCGGATTATCGATGACAGCAATTGCGAGGGCGCCGATAGAATTGCCATCTTGCTTCACCAGGTTCATCTCGGAGATCTTTTCGTCGAGAGGGCACCCGGCCAGCGTGATCCCGAAGACCGTAGATTTAAAGCCGCCGTCTTTTTCCTTCAGCCCGGTGGAGCAACTATCCTTGCCCTGGTTATGGCACTTGATGCAGTAGTGCGCTTGATCCAGCGCTCCGGTCAGGTTCATCCCGGCGTCGGTCAGTTTAAACCCTTCGCGATGCCGCCAATGGCTCTCCGGCAACGCTAATTCCGCGACGCCATTCACCTGGAGAGTCCGCACCGGAACTAGGTGCTCCATGTCGAGCTTGTGCGGGACCTTAAACAAAACACCGTGCTGATGTTTGTGGCGTCCGGCGGGAGAAAGCGCGGCCCACGCGGCGTATTGTTGTGCCGTGCTGAGCTGCGCCGGATGGTCCGCTTCATTTTCGAGCCAGCGCGACACATGCTCGACGAAACTCTGCTCCGTCAGCGGCTCCCCGAAGAGCGATTCTAATTCTGCCCCCAACGCTCCGCCGTGGATCAGGGCGGCCTTCTCGGCGGTCATTCCGCTGATGGCCTTCTTCTGCACAAACTTGCGCTTCAGTGCGTAGAGCGGCGCCAAGGCGTCGTGTTTCGCCTGCAAGGCGCGTGCTTCCGGCGCGATGCCGAACAGCTCGCCAATAAAATCCTCCAGATGCGGCGCGATCGCGATCATCAGCTCGGATTGCTGCTTGCGCGCCAACGCGCCAGGGTTCTTGCGAGCGTCCAAGAGCTGCCTTAACAGCCCTGCGTCCGCCGCTTGCAGGCTGTGGCAAAATGCCGCATCCAAACGGACTAAGCCTTCGCGGCAATACAGGTCTTCGAAAGCGAATCCAAACTTTAGACGGAGTTGTTCGTGAATGTTGTGCATCAAGTTTTAGATCAGGAAATGGAGACGTCCCCGGGGTTAATACTTATTATCTCACGGCCTCGCCATAAGCGCTGCGAAATCCATTGAAATTGCAGGTTTTCGAAGGGAAACGCGATTCCAGGGCCGTGACTGGGGTGTGTCTACCGGAGTCCGGACTCCATCAAGAACGCCGCCGCGACATCTTTGGGCTGCATATGATCCAGGTCCACCTGCGCGTTCAATTTCCGCATCTTCTCGAGAGTGAACTTTCCAGAAAGCTCCTGCAGCGCCGGGCGCGCCGATGGGACCGCAACGAGCAACTTATCCAGCACCAGCAACGCGGCTTGTTTGGGCACGAAAAGATTGCGGTCGTCCCGCAGCGCCTTCCACGTAGCCTGCGTGAGATTGCCATCAGTGGCGCGAGTCACGAGCATCGTCACGTCCCCCTGTTCAAGCGACTTAAATAGCGCGCCGGCATCCATGCTGCGCGGCGCCGCTTTCATGGGTAGTTTGTATTGCGTAAGCACCGGCATCCCGTCGGACAACTGTTGAAATTCCGCGGTCACACCGAGCGCCCATCCCTCGCTCACCGCCGCCGCCTCGCTCAGTGTCGAGACTTTACCCGCCCGCGGGTCGTTGGCGCGAATCACCGCTACAAAGGGGCTGTCAATCCCCAACGGATCGAGGAAATCCGCCTGCGCCGTACGCTTCATCTCGCCCCGGACACGCTGGAAAAGTTGCGAAGCATCGGTAGAAGGCTGCTCTTTTAGAATCTGGGTCACCACGGAGCCGCTGTATTCGGGGTAAAGATTCACCTCACCGCTTTGCAGCGCCTGGAACGCGTTCACTGTCTGGCCTAGATTCGTTCGGCGATCCACTTTCCGGTCCAGGCGATGCTCCAGGTGCTGCGCCACGATCTCTGCCAGCAACGTCTGCTCGGTGCTGTTCATGGATCCGACCGTGATCTTAGGCGCACCCCCGCAGCCCGTCGCCGTAAGAGCGGCTGCCGTCAGGAGTGCTGCCACTAAACACTTCACAGCTGTCTGTCGATTCATGGGTTAGTTATCAGGATAGCGCTAAGCTCAGCGATGATGGGGCTCTGATATCCTAAAAAAACTGTCGCAACGAGCAACCTAAACTGATGTCGTTTCAAATACATCCGGTCCGCGAAATTATAGTGGTGCCGGCGCTGCCGCCCACCCTGAGCCGTCTGCCTGAACTCGGCTTGAACCTGTTGTGGTCCTGGAACCATTCCATGCGTGCCGTATTTCGCCGCCTGGATCCGGCCGTCTGGAAAACCAGTAACCACAATCCGGTGGTGATGCTGGGCCGCGTGGAGCAAGCGACCCTCGAACGCGCGGCTGCCGATCCGCGTTTTCTCGCGCTCTATCGCCGTGCCTGCGAGATCCTGGACTCCTATCTCGCTGCCCACGCGCCGTCCGACATGCTGGTGGCGTATTTTTCGATGGAATACGGCCTGCTCGATTGCCTGCCCATTTATTCCGGAGGCTTAGGCGTGCTCTCCGGTGACCACTTGAAGGCTGCGAGCGATGCAATGCTTCCGTTGGTCGGTGTGGGCCTGCTGTATCAGAACGGCTATCTGCAGCAGAGACTCGATCCCGATGGCTGGCAGCAGGAACACACTCCGGTGAACGATTTCTATTCTCTGCCGATCACGCCAGTGAATAGCCAAGCCGGCGGCGAACTGGTGGTGAGCGTGGACCTCCAGGACACCGAAGTGTTCTTAAAGGTGTGGCGTATCGACGTAGGCCGCGTGAAGCTCTTTCTTCTCGACAGCAATATTCCGCAGAACGCATCCGCGGAGCATCGCGAAATCACCAACCAGCTCTACGGAGGCGACGATCACAAGCGCATTCAGCAGGAAATCGTGCTGGGCATCGGGGGCCTGCGCGCCCTCAAAGCGCTCGGACTTAGTCCCACCGTTTATCACATGAACGAAGGGCATTCGGCGTTCTTGGCCATCGAACGAATTCGCGTTTTAATGGCCGAGCAGGGCCTGAGTTTCGACGAAGCCAAGCACGCCGCGCGCGCCAACAACGTTTTCACTACCCATACCTCGGTACCGGCCGGACTCGACCGTTTCAGTCTGGGCATGGTCCGGGAGCATTTTGGACCCTATTGCCAGAAAGCCGGAATAGCGCTGGATTCTTTTCTGGAGCTGGGACGCGCGCCTGACACCGATTCCAATGAGCCCTTCTCCATGGCGGTCTGCGCCATGCAGGCTTCGGCGTTTCGCAATGCGGTCAGCCGCCTGCACCGCCAGATTTCTCAAAGCATGTGGGAATCTCTGTGGCCCGGCCTGCCGGTGTGGGAAGTGCCCATCGCCGCCATCACCAACGGCGTTCATCTGACAACCTGGATCAACGGCGACCTCGCCAATCTTTACGATCAGCACCTGCAGCCGGATTGGCGAGAGGGCAATAACGAGCCGGAGACTTGGCGGCAGAGCGGCGACATCCCGTCGAACGAACTATGGGAAGCCCATCGCCGCCGCAAGCGCCGTTTGGTGAGTTTCGTCCGCGAGCGCGCGGTCGCCAGCGCCTTGGCGCGTAATGCTCCATCCCCCGTGGTGGAGCGCGCCAGCGAAGTGTTGGATCCGGCCGTTCTCACCATAGGTTTTGCGCGCCGCTTTGCTACGTATAAGCGGGCCACCCTGGTCTTCCAGGATTTGCAGCGCCTGAAGCGAATTCTTACCAATCCCGCGATGCCGGTACAGCTTGTGATTTCCGGCAAGGCGCATCCTAAAGACCTTCCCGGCAAGGGTTTGATCCGCGAGATCGTGCAGTTGTCGCGTGACCCGGAGTTGCGCGGCCGCGTGGTGTTTGTCGAAGACTACGGGCTGGAAGTCGCGGGCGAAATGGTGCAGGGCGTCGATCTTTGGCTCAACACGCCGCGCCGTGGAGAAGAAGCCTGCGGCACCAGCGGCATGAAGGCCGGCATCAACGGCGTTCTCAGCCTGAGTATTCTGGATGGCTGGTTCGACGAAGCGGCGGAAGATTCAGGCGGCTGGGCCATCGGTAACCGGGACCCTTACTCGCCGGATCGCGACGAAGCCCACGCGGCCGCCATTTATTCTTTGCTCGAAAACGAAATCGTGCCGCTGTACTATTCCGATCGGGTAGAAGACGTCCCTGTCAAATGGATGCAGCGCGTGAAACAGAGTCTGAGCTCGGTCAGCGCTCACTATAATTGCCGGCGCATGGTCGAAGACTACCGCTCGCAGTTGTATGAACCCGCCCACCGCGCCTGGGAATCCATGGCTCGCGATGGTTTCGCTGCCGCGCATCAGCACACCGTTTGGAACAGCCAAGTGAACCGGCTGTGGCCGCAGATCCGTTTCCTGGAGGCCAGCGCCGGAAGCGATGCCACTGTGAATGCCGGCGCCTCCCTGCCCTTGCGGGCGCGCATCGATCTAGCGGGTCTGGCCCCAACCGACGTTCGCGTGGAAGCTTTGGTCGGAAGGATCGGCGCACATGGCGATCTGGAGGAAGCGCAAGTGCTTACCCTCGATCGTCTGGAACAACAAGGAACCGTGTTTTTGTTTGGAAGGTCTTTCGCCCCGCTGACCACCGGACGGCTAGGATTCTCCGTGCGTGTGACACCTAATCACTATGCGGATCCCTTGAATCGGCCGTGTAATGCACCGTTGAAGTGGATGGCCTAGACGAGATTCGGAAACGATTCAGCCCCCTGCGGCGTCTAAAGTCCAGAAGCCGAATTGCCGATCAACAATCAGACCTAAAAGATTTTGCTGGATTCCGCGGCCGTTCCGTGGTACATAGTGGTTTGGCAGTTCGTGAGCATCCAGTCCTTTAAATGCCCCCAAGTCTGGTTGCCTTGCCGTCTCTCGTAACCGAAATTACCGGTCTCCAGCCACCCGAGCGCGATTTGTAGATCCACATTCAAGGAGTGCCCTCTAGCAAGATTATGGACGGCGATCGAAAGTACAATCAGCGCGGTTATCAGGAATCCAACCGCGACTTTTCCGGAAACAACGATTCCCGGCGTGATGAGCGCCCGCGCCCATCTGGCCCGCGTCCGCCAATCGATGTGACTGGCCCGCGCCTGCCGCGATTGGTACAAGCGGTGGCGGCTGCGCGCTGCTACAACTGTTCCACGCCGCTGCCAGCCGGCTCGGATTTTCCAGCGGAGTGCCCGAAGTGCCATGCCGCGCTCCACTGCTGCAAGCAGTGCGCGTACTTTGAGCCTTCGACGCGCTTCCAATGCGTGAAACCCGTACCGGTACGTATAGTGGTCAAGGATCAAGCCAACGACTGCACGCTGTTTAAGCCGCGTGTCACCGTGGCTCGCGACTCAGCGGCGGCGCCGCCTCCCGCGTCGAACCATGCCGGCAACGGGGGCCCTGCGCCACGCAATGCCGACGACGCCCGCGCAGCCTTCGATAGCTTGTTTAAGAAGTCGTAATTTTCACCAGCCGCGTCACAGCCAGTATTCCCATTTCCCGGCCGCGACCACGTAAGCGCACAGGCAGGCGTTGGCAACCGCGTGTGCCAGAATCAGGTCTCCCAGACTCTTGGTGCGAATCATCCACCAGTTAAAAATAATTCCCGCCATCAGGCCCACGTCCCAGTAGGAGCCATGTTCGCTCGCGAAAAGCAGCGCCACCGTCCAGAACGATAGCGCGGAGTAAGTACCTAGCCGGACACTGCGGAAATCTGGCGCGATCATCCAGCGCATCAGCCAGCCGCGCCAGAATAACTCTTCGACGATGGGCACGATGATCACCGCCCGCAAACTCCGCAGCAGCAGCACCGGTATGTCGTGACGCACGTCTTCCGGCATGCTGCTGCGGGCCGATCCCAGCAGCGCGTTGTCGAACAGAAACGAATGCCGATAGGACGGAAACAACAAGTCCGGCGCGATCCATAACGCAAAAATGGCGACGCCGATCAGCAGCGATCCCGCCCACTGCGTCAGGTGGAAATCGAGCGCGGGGCGCGCGACGAAATAGAGAACCGCAGCCATCACCGCGATGCGCACCAATTGGTCGGTGAGCGCCGGCATGGGCAATACCGTATTCAGCCCCAGCAAGGCCATGAAGACCGCAAACGGGACTACATACGGCACAGCCGAGGAAGACGACGCGGCCGGAGAATAGGGCACAGGCGTGGAACCGGTCACGTTAGCGTCCGCCGCCCCTACATGTTGGCTAACAGCTGACGTATCTTGACGCCGTCGTCCTTCGAGGGATTGAAATGGATAGCCGTTTCCAATTCCCTCTTCGCAGAAGGCTTGTCGCCTTTCTGCAGCAGCGCCATCCCGTAGTGATAGTGGTATGCGGCGCTGTTTGGTGACGCGACGACCAATTCCTTGAAGGTGCGAATGGCGTCGTCACTTAGATTCTTCTTTAGGTAGATCCAGCCCAACGTATCCATGACGTCCGGTGAATTGGGCATGCCTTGGCGGGCGCGCTGCGCCATCGTCAGAGCTTCGTCCAGATCCTGTCCTTCTTCGGCCTTGATGTAGGCCAGATTGTTCAGGGCGATCGGATGGTCCGGCTGAATCTTCAGAATCTGCTCATAAATCGGCTTGGCTTGGTCGCGGCGGCCGGTGCCATCCATCAAGAGTCCGAGTTGCAGCAGCGGCCGGGTATCGGCTGGCGCCGCTTGGCTGGCGAGGCGGAAGGTTTCGATCGCGGTATTCACATCACCCTTGCGGCGTTCGGTTTCCGCCAGGCGCAACAGCAGATCTGCCGATTTCGGTTCGGCTTTCAAAAGCGCCTGCAAGAGTTTAACCGCTTCGTCGAAGCGCTGGTCGCGAACGTATAAGTTCGCCAGCGCAAGTTGGAGGTCACGGCGCTCCGGCTGCCGCGCAATCGAGTCCTGCAGCAGCTTGATAGCGTCGCCAATATGGTTCTGGCTGGCCATGGTCTCGACTAATCCGATCATTCCGCGCGAATCTTTCGGATTGGCCTTGTATAAATCGTCAAACACCTGCTCCGCGCGTTTGTAATCTTTCTGCGTCCACGCCAGATATCCGGCTTGATAGCGGGCGTCCGGATTATTGGGCGAGATCGCCAGAACAGTATCCAATTCCTGGCGCGCTTTCTGCGGGTCTCCGATGCCCATCAGCGCGCTCGACCGGTTGAGACGCGCCGGCAGATCGTTCTTATTCATACCGATGACTTCGTCGGCTTCCTTCAACGCCTTACCGTAGTCGCCCTTGTTCAGATAAATTCGCGAGAGCATATTGCGGGCTTGTATGAAATCAGGACGGCTTTTGATGGCGGCCTCCAGCTGCAGGCGCGCCTGTTCCATGTCGTTTTTGGCCGCGTAAGCCCGCGCCAGATTAAAGCGCAGGAGGTGGTTGTCGGGAGCCTTTGTTACCAGTGACTGCAAGTCGTTGACGGCCTGATTGATCTGTTTGATATCGCCTGTCACTAGCATGAGGGCAGCACGCATCGCTACGGCATCGCTGTCGTTGGGAGACTCTTTGAGAATGGTGGCCAGCAGTTGATTGGCATCCTGGCTTTTCCCGGTGGTGGACAACAATTCCACGAGCCGTTTCTGGTACACAACCTTATCCTGCTTGGACGCGTTCGCCCCCGCCTCATATTGCGCGCGGGCCCTATCGAAGTCGCGAGCCCTGAAGTATAGGAAATCTCCGGCCAACAAATGCCCATCCGGAAACTTCTTTTCATCCGACAGCCGCTGCATCACGCCGTCGATTTTGTCGTTCTGCCTGGTAATCAAGTAGTGCGCAGCCTGTTCCACAAGGTAACTGCCTTGTTGCGGATTGTTGTCAACTTTCCGCTGCAGGATACGCTCGGCCTCGGGTAGCCGGTTGGTCTGCATGTAGTAGACGTACAAAAGGTTGTACATCGCCGCGAAGTTCTTGTTTTTGTCGAGGACGGCCAGCGCCATCCTTTCCGCCTCGGGCGCTTGTTTGTTAGCCACGAGCGCCTGGAAGTAGGCGAGCGACAGGTCCGTCTGATTGGGCTTGGCACGGTTCGCCAATTCAAACTCTTTCACTGCACCCGGCGCATCCTTTAACACCAATGCCAGTTGCCCCTGAAGGCGGTGTCCATCATAGGAATTCGGATCTTTTTGCAGCAGCTTCTCGGTCAGCTGTTTTACTTCCTTGATCAGCTCGTCGGCGTGATCCCGGTCTTGTGCGACGGCGACCATCAGAATGTCGGCCAGCTTTATCGCGGCATCCGTATTATTCGGCTCCAATTCTACGGCTCGGCGCAACGAGCGCACTGCGTCGCCATATGAAGCCAACTTGATATCGGTGAGAGCCAGGCGGTAATAAGCTTCGCCAAACCGCAGGTCCTTTTGGAGGGCCCTGCGATACATGATCGAGGCTTCTTTGAATTTGCTCTTCTCGTAGAACTTGTTGCCATTGTCGACGTACCGCCGGGCTTGCACTTTTGGATCCCGGCTGCAGGACGTCACGAACAATGTAAATACCAGCAATAACAGAAGCTTACGCATATTTGATCCTACTCCACTTGACCATATTTGGAAGAGGGGCGCAATCCCTCTATTGGGGGACCTGACACAGTACTTTGGGACTATTTTGCAATCGCGGGCGGAACTCACAAATCCTCCCGCGCCGCTAACGGGAATAAATAACGCGAGTCTCGCAAATCCGGTCGTGCAGCGCCCGTTTTTCCGGGTCGAACGCCGCCATGATGTAGCCGATCATCAAAATAAACGCGCTGATCCACATCGCGAAATGCCGTCCGATAGCCAGCGCGGGAGGAATTGGCGCGCCATCGGTGCGAATGACCCGTAGTCCCAAAGCCATTTTCCCCGGCGTCGCGCCATGAACCGTCAGGAAGTAGACCTCATAGGCCACGCCCAGCGCTATCCCCAGTAGCGCCGACAGGCCCAGCATGCCCACCATCGCCGGCGCAAAAATTAAATCGGCACCCGAGCCGCGACCCAACCCGCGCATGCTGCCCATCGTTCCAATACCGAACATCAGCATGAGTGGAAGCCGGACGATGGCATTGATCACGCCCAACAGGATGCCGTCGATTACGCGTGCCAGAAAACGAATCCAAAATCCGCCAAAGTGCCGGCCCGCTGCCGCAGCAGCTGCGGGATGCATGCCGCGCACCACACCGAGAGCCTGCCAGGATGTGAACCCCTCATGCCATACCAGCGTATCGGAACGCACCACACCCAGAGTCACCAGCCGATTCAGTTCGGTTTCGTCAATCGGCCCTATCTGTTTTCCGCCGGCGGAGTAATACCAGTTCATGCGGATTCCCAGTGTAGCAGCGCCCAAAGAAAATCTCCCATGACTGTCCGGGGGCGGGGAGATACGCGAAAAATTTGCGAAAACTCTAATTTTGCGCCACGATATGCGCCCAGCAGTTCTTCTGCCAGCAAGCCTCGGTCTGATCGGTGCAGACGGGCTTGTCTTTGCCGAAGCTGATGACAGACACCTGCGTCGACGAGATGCCCATTGTCTCGAAGAACTCCGCCACTGCCTGGGCGCGCTTGTCGCTTAGCGCGACGTTGTATTCCCCCGAGCCGCATCACAATGGCCTTCGATACGTAGTTTCTCGCTGGGATAATTCGCCGGAATAGCGCTGATCGCTTGCACGTCGTCCTTCAAAGCTGTAGCCGCGTCCGACCGAATGGCGCTCTTGTCATAATCGAACAGGGCGTCTCCCAAATGAGCCAGCCGGTCATTCAGAACCTTCCGCTCCTCCGAGCTAATACCGGAATGTTGGTTCTGGTTAACCGGCCGACCCACGGACGCTGCAGCGCCTGAGGACGGGGACGCTGCAGACGTTTTCGGAGCGGCTGCCGCCTGAACGGGTTCAGGGGTCCGGGCCGCTACGGGCACGGCCTTATGGCACGCCCCCCGTAAAACACAACCCAATTAAGCTAAATAAGCCAAAAATTCGAAATATCACGGTGTTCGCCTCTGCACGGAGCCAAACTATGTCCATAACAGTAGGCGTCAGCTCTATATCGCCACACAATACCGTCGAGACGGTATTCGGCCAGGGTCGGTGTCGAGTAGACTTATAGGAAATGCCACGGAACTCGCTTCAACATGGCCGGCGCGTGCTCCTAGCCGGCTTTGGCGGGCTACTAACGCTTATGTTGGCGGGCGGCATCGACTCCCTAGTCCGAATCCATAAAGTAGACCGGCAGGAAACCGGGGTGCGCGAGGTATACCTGCAACGCGCCCTATCGCTCGAACAAATTCGCGCCGGAATCTATCAATCGTCTATCCTCCTGCGGGATTATTTATTGGCGGGAGATCCGCAGTCGGCGCATGAAGTCGCGAATAAATGGAATGAGATTCGCGTCAAGACCGATGCGGTCATTGCGCGAAGGGCCACCACGTTGGATCCGGAGGAAGCTCCCCTATTTAAGGACTTGCAAAATAAGGTCGCGGAGTATTGGAAGCTGCGGCAATTAGCGGTCCTAAGCGCAGGCAGCCGCCAAAATAGTCCCTATGCCTCGGGCGTCTTAGTTCAGCGCCGCACCGCGCTGCTGGCACTCATAGACCGCATCGATAGCATCAATCAAATCGAGCTGAACTCAGCCGACGCCCAATTGAATGAGGCTTTCGCCGCCCTCCGCTGGCGAACTCTGGTGAAGATAGCGGTGACGATGAGCGTGGGAATCGGTCTGGCCTTTTTCACAGCACGCCGTACGTTAGTGATGGAATCCGAGCTCCAGGAGCGGTACGAAGAAGGCGAGCGCGCACGCCTGGAATTGCAAGAGCTTTCAGCCCGCCTCCTCTCCGCCCAGGAGGAAGAGCGACGCAGTATATCGCGAGAGCTGCACGATGAGGTGGGGCAATCTTTGTCCGCCCTTCTCATGGAAGCGGGAAACGCGGCGGCACGCGTTTCTCCGGATTCCACCGATATCCGCCGCCATGTGGAATCCATCAAGCGTCTCGCCGAGGCCAGCGTGCAAGTGATCCGCAATATGAGCCTGCTTTTGCGTCCTTCGATGCTGGACGATCTTGGATTGGTGCCAGCCCTCGAATGGCAGGCGCGCGAGGTTTCCAAACGTACCGGCCTGCGGGTTCAAGTCACGGCCGATGAGAACTCAAGCGATTTGCCGGATGAGCACAAGACCTGTATCTATCGCGTGGTGCAGGAAGCCCTCCACAATTCCGCACGCCATGCACAGGCTCACAACGTAACCGTGGAGGTCCGCCAGGAGCTTTCGCAGATTCTACTTACCGTGGAAGACGACGGGCGTGGCTTTGACTCGCGGCGGGTACGCGGCTTGGGCCTGGTGGGTATGGAGGAGCGGGTTCATCACCTGGGCGGGGATCTTCGCGTAAAGTCGCGGCCGGGCGCAGGGACGACCATCGCGGTGGTGCTGCCGCTGGCTAGTTAAATGACAGAGACGATAAAAGCTGCGACCGGCGTCGTGCGCATTCTGCTTGCCGACGACCACACTGTGATGCGGGCCGGCCTGCGCCTGCTGCTGGAACGCCACGAAAATTTCGAAGTGGTGGGCGAAGCCGCCGATGGGCGCCAAGCGGTTGAGATTGCCGCCGAACAGAAGCCGGCGGTGGTGGTGATGGACGTGGCAATGCCACATCTCAATGGCGTCGAAGCCGCGCGCCAGATTCTCAGCCGAAATCCGGATATCGCGATCGTGATGCTCAGCATGCACAGTGACGAGAGCTATGTGCTGCGCTCGCTCAAGGCCGGAGCCCGCGCCTATCTCTTAAAAGATTCCGCCGAATCCGACCTAATCGCCGCCATACAGGCCATCACCGAAGGCCGGTCGTTTTTCAGCCCTGGCGTGCGGGCGTTGCTGAAGGAAGACTATATTTACCGTTTACAGAAATTCGGCGCCGACGATACTTACGAATTGCTGACCGCTCGCGAGCGCGAAGTCCTGCAATTGGTGGCCGAAGGCCGCAGCAACAAAGAAGTGGCCAGCCTGCTTGGGTTGAGTCTTTACACGGTAGAAACGCACCGCACCCACATTCTGCAAAAACTGAATCTGCACAGTGTGCCGGAACTGATCTTGTACGCAGTGCGCAAAGGTATCATCAGCTAGCGTTTCTCGTTGCGCACTCGTCCGGTTTCGAGTACATTTGAGTGACGGAGGACGAACCGAATGGCGTTTTGTTCCAATTGCGGTGCCGAAGTTCAAGGGAAATTTTGTGCTAAGTGCGGCGCCCCGGCGCCGGCTGCCGCCGCGTCATCTGTACCGCCTCCTGAGCCTCAGGCAGCTTATACCGCTCCGCCGCCTTCGGCTCCCCTGCCTCCGCCCGCCGCTGCGCCACAAGCTGCCGGCCTGGAGGAAAACATGGCATGTGCGCTGTGTTACTTGCTGGGACTGCTCACAGGAATCCTATTCCTGGTGCTGGAGCCGTACAACAAGAATCGGCTGATTCGTTTTCATGCGTTCCAATCGATATTTTTGAACATCGCCTGGATCGCGACTCTAATCGTGCTTTCGATTATCGGTTTCGCGCTGATGCCGATCCCCTTCCTGGGCGCCATGCTGAGTATCGTTCTGCATTTAGGGGTATGGCTGGGATTCTTGATTCTATGGCTGATGCTGATGTACAAGGCGTATAACCGCGAGCGCTGGGTGCTGCCTGTTATTGGCCCACTCGCTGAAAAGCAGGCGTAGCGCGAATGGGTGGCCGCGCGTCTAACCTCTGCATGCGGCTGCAATCGGCATCAATTCTACTTCTAACCCTGTCACGCGTGGTTTCCGCGCAAGCACCCGCAGGCGTCCGCGTACCGGTTTCTCCCGCACCGGCAGCACGGGCGGGGGCAGCGCAAGCCCCGGCGGCCGCGCGGGTCCCAACCTCTCCCGCACCCACCGCGCCCACAGTCGGAGTCATCGATTATTACGGGTTAAACAAGATTACGCGGGACCACATCCAGAAGACGCTCGGCTTCAAGGAAGGCGATCCCTTCCCCGCCTCGAAAGGCAATGTTGAGGAGCGCCTTGACGAAATCCCGGGTATCGTCGAGTCGCATCTCGAAGCAGTGTGCTGCGACCAAGGCAAGATCGTTTTGTATGTGGGCATCGAAGAGCGTGGCGCGGTGCACTTTGATCTGCGCGAAGCCCCCGAAAGTGAAGTCACGCTGCCGCCCGAGATCACCGCGCTCTACCGGCGCTACTTCGACGCGTTTGACGACGCGGTCCGGCACGGTACGACGGCCGAGGATCTCACCCACGGCCACTCATTGATGGCCGATCCGCTAGTGCGCGAAATTCAACTAGGGTTTCCCGAAGTCGTCGAAGCCCACCTGGGCGAACTGCGCAACGTGCTGCGCAACTCTGCAGACGACGAGCAGCGCGGCATTGCCGCGTTCCTGATCGGCTACGCGCCTAAAAAAGATCAAGTGGCCGAGGATCTGCAATTCGCGCTGCGCGATGCCGATCCCGGAGTCCGTGCCAACGCGGCACGCGCCATCGTCGCACTTTCCGTCTACGCGCGCTTGAATCCGGCCGCCGGAATCAAGTTGGAGCCCACCTGGTTCATCGAGATGCTGAATTCGCTTTCGTGGTCCGATCGCCAACGCGCCTTGAGCGCTCTGCAAATTTTAACCGACGGACGCGATGCCTCGATGCTGGGGCAACTGCGCAATCGCGCCTTGCCCGCGCTGGTCGAGATGTCACGTTGGAAGACACTTGAACACGCCCTCCCGGCCTTCGTGCTGACCGGCCGCGTGGCGGGAATGAGCGAACAGCAGATCCAGGATGCCTGGACCCGCGGCGACCGCGAATCGGTCATCGCTGCGGCGCTCGGTAACGGCAAAAAAGCCCGTTAAAAGCGCAACGCCCTAGTACTACAGCCGCGACCCTTTAGTACCTTAATTCGCTAAAAGTTCCTTATTCATATTCGTGATTTCGATGTATACTCTGGCAATGCCACGTCCACGACTGCTTTTTGCCCATAGCATTGTTGCCCTTACTGCGGGATTTTCCGGCAATTCTGCTCTGGCTCAGCAAAAATCTCTAGCGCCGGCCGACTTTGTGTCCTGGCTTCCCATCAGCGATGCCGAACGGCAGTTAAAGGCGCCGGCCGTGGAGAAAGATGCGGGCGCGGAGGTGCTGTTTTATCGCGTTCACGTGGTCGACGAACTTCTCAGCAGCTACGACGTTCAGCGGGTCTTTTATCACTACGTGCGGCTCAAGGTTTTCGACGAAAAGGGCAAGGAGAAAGCCGGAACGATCGATTTAACCTATGGCAATCGCGGAGGGATTGTGGATGTCTCCGGACGCACCATAAAAGCCGATGGCACCATACTAGAACTCGATAAAAAGGCGATTTATAAACGCGACCTGGTGCGCGCTGGCGGTCTTAGCAGAAAGGCGATATCCTTCGCCATGCCCGGCGTTGAGCCGGGAGCGATCCTCGAATACCGCTGGCGGGAATCCGTCGAGGACGATTCCATCTTCCAGGTGCGTCTTAAGTTTCAACGCGAATTTCCGATCGAAAAGGCAACTTATTACTTCCAGCCACTTCCCGAACACATTGCCGGCAGTCTGCACATGGCCCTCTTATCTTTCAATTGCCAGCCCTCGCCGGTAAAGCAGGAGAAAGACGGCTATTCTTCCATTAGTGTCGAGAACCTCCCGGCTTCGCGCAATGAGGCGTTTTCGCCGAGTGAGGCCAATCTGGAAGCTTGGGCGCTGCTGCATTACCAGTTGGGCGACCGCAAGGATCCCGATAAGTATTGGAATGAGGTCAGCAAAAAAGAATATTCGGAGCTGAAGGATACCCTGAAATCCAACAATGAAATTAAAGCCGCAGCGGCGGAAGCGGT
>Ga0105238_10002955_pt1 | contig 16962 bp, 12 predicted proteins | sample KBSC34metaG_FD_81526 | JGI IMG/M metagenome (GOLD analysis project Ga0105238, IMG submission 81526) | Corn rhizosphere microbial communities from Kellogg Biological Station, Michigan, USA - KBS C3-4 metaG | ecosystem: Host-associated > Plants > Roots > Rhizosphere > Soil | place: Michigan, USA... | reverse complement strand
CGTCGGGGACCCAGCTTGTCGTCGTCCCCGAGCCGTCGGGGACCCAGCTTGTCGTCGTCCCCGGGCCGTCGGGGACCCAGCTTGTCGTCGTCCCCGGGCCGCCGGGGACCCAGCCCTTCGATTCCCACGGTGCGAGCCGCCGCGGCGAGCGTCACGTCGAGGATCGTGTCCGCGAGCGCGGCGAGCTCGTCCGAGAGCGCCATCACCGGAAGCTCGCCCTCGATATCGGCGATCGTGAAGCGCAGGACGTGGCGCTGCTTGTAGTGGCGCAGGTGGTCGAGGAGGCGCTCGACGTCCCCCTCCATCGCCGCGCACTCGGCCGCGAGCGCCGCGCCCTCGGCCGGCCAGTCGGTCGCGGCGAAGCTCGCGGCCGTGCGCGTGAGCTCGTCCAGGAGGATCGGGTGGCGCGCGAGGAGGCGCGCGGCCCAGGCGCTGCGGGCGGCGAGCCGCGCGGCGCGCGCCAGCACCTGCGGATGCTCGACCAGGAGCGCGAAGTACGCCTCGCGCCCGCCCAGCGCCTCGAGGAGGTCCAGGAGCCGCGCGGCGGTGACTTCCCGCCCGCCTTCGCGCGCGATCGCCGCGACCACGAGCGGCAGGAGCTGCTCCAGGCGCGCGCGCACCGCCGCGGAAAGCGAGCGGTAGCGGGCGGAGCGCGTGAAGTCGACGAGCCGCGCCGCGACGGCGGCGGCATCGACGATGCCGGCTTCGGCGAGATCCTCCGCGAGGCCCGCGGGATCCGCCCCGGCTTGCGGGTCGTAGAGCCACGCCGCGAGGCTCGAGGAGCGCGCATGGGCGGGCGGCGCCTCGAAGAGCGCGTTGAACGCCTCCTGCACGCGCGCGCGGTGGGCCGAGAGCTGCGCCTCGAGCGCGTCCCAGCCCTCGCAGTCCATGGCCTGCGCGATGGCGGCGCGGTGCTCGGGCGTGCGCGGGAGCGCCTGGGTCTGCTGGTCGTCGTAGTACTGCAGGCGGTGCTCGAGCCGGCGCAGGAACGCGTACGCCTCGAGGAGCGCGGCGGCCCGCGCGGGCTCGACCAGGCCCCGCTCCCCGATCGCCCGCAGCGCCGCGCGGGTCGAGGTCGTGCGCAGCCCCGCGTCCCGCCCGCCGCGCACCATCTGGAAGAGCTGGGCCGCGAACTCGATCTCGCGGATCCCGCCCGCGCCCACCTTGATGTCGTCCGCCTTCCGGCGCCGGATCGCGGCCTCGAAGATCCGCGCGTGGAGCTCGCGCATCGCGTCGAGCATCCCGTAGTCGAGGTAGCGGCGGTACACGAAGGGCTCCACGCGCTCGCCCACGCCCGCCGCAGGGCCCGCGACCACGCGGGCCTTCAGCCACGCGTAGCGCTCCCACGGCCGCGCGTGGGCGATGAAATAGTCCTCGAGCGCGGGGAGCGAGGTCGCGAGCGGGCCGCTGTCCCCGAACGGGCGAAGCCGCATGTCGACCCGGAACGCCTGCCCGTCCTCGGTCGCCTCCGAGAGGAGGGCGATGATCGAGCGGCCCACCGCGGCGAAGAAGGCGGAGTGGGCGACCGGGCGCTCGCCGCGCGTCTCGCCCTCGGCGCCGTAGAGGAAGACCAGGTCCACGTCCGAGGAGACGTTGAGCTCGCCCCCGCCGAGCTTGCCCAACGCCGCGACCGTGAGCGCGGCGCCGCCCGCGGGCTCGCCGTGCGCCGCCGCGGCCGCGCGCCGCGCCTGCGCCGCCGCCGCCCCGATGCATTCCTCCGCGAGGGCGGACATCGTGTCGAAGACCTCGGCCAGGGGGGCCAGCCCGTTGAGGTCCCGGTGGGCGAGCGCGACCATGACCCGCTCGCGCAGGCGCCGCAGCCGCGCGCCCAGCGCCTCCGGCTCGCCGGCGAGCGCCGCGCGCATCTCCTCGCGCGACCACGGCCGGGCCGCGCGCGCCGCCAGCTCGTCGACGATCTCCGGCCGCGCGGACGACACGCGGGCCACATAGCGGGAAAGGCGGAGGGTGCGCTCGAAGGCCGCTCGAAAATCCGGCGCGGGGGCGTCCATCATTGACGCTACAATAGCGCACAAAATCCGCTCGCCCGAGGACTGCCGCATCAAGGCCATACCGCGCTTCCTTTTCCGCCTCGCAGCGGGCGTGGCGGCATTCCTCCTGGTGGCCTTCGCGGGGCTCGTGCTATGGCTGCGCTACGACGCGCTGCCCCACGTCGACCGCCACCGCGAATACATCGTCTCGTCCATCGAGCGCGCCTCCGGCATGGCGGTGAAGGTGCGCGCGCTCCGGGGCGGCTGGGAGGGCCTGCGGCCCCGGCTCTCGCTGGAAGGGCTCGAGCTCGCCGACCGCCAGGGGCGGGTCGCCCTCGCGCTCGACCGGGCGGACGTGACGCTCTCGTGGTGGGCGCTCTTCCGCGGGCGCGTGCGCTTCCGCGACGTGGACTTCTTCGGTCCCCAGCTCGTGCTCCGCCGCGGCAAGGACGGCCTCATCTACCTGGCGGACAAGCCGCTCAACCGGCCGGGCCCGGACGAGGACGCCGCGTTCGCCCAGTGGATCCTCGCCCAGCCGCGCATCGCGGTGCACGACGCGACGCTCACGTGGCGCGACGAGCTGGGCGGCGCGCCGGAGGTGCGCCTGACGCGCGTGCAGATCGCGATCCGCCGCCGGCTGGGCCGCCACCACGCGGCCGTCTCCGCCGTGCCGCCGCCCGAGCTTTCGGGCCGCATCGACGTGCGGGCGGACCTGCGGCTGCGGCGCGTGGGCGCGCGCTGGAGCGCCACGGGCCAGATCTTCGCCGAGGGCATCGACACCGACCTGGGCGGCCTGCGCGCGCACCTTCCCGTGCCGGAGTCGCTTCGAGCCGGCGTGGGGAGCCTTCGCGTGTGGACGACGCTCGCCGACAGCGCCGTGCGCGACGTCGTGGCGGACGTCAACATGCGCGAGGCGACGGCGCAGCTCGCCTCGGACGCGCTCCCGCTGACGCTCGCCACGCTCGCGGGCCGTGCCACGTATCGCGCGCGCGACGACGGATTCGAGCTGCAGACCGAGGGCCTGCGCTTCCGGCTCCCGAACGGCGACGAGGCGCGCCCCGGCAAGTTCTCGATCGTCCGCGCGGCGCCCGCGGGGAAGCCGCCCCGCGTCGAGGTGCGCGCCGACGGGATCGACCTCAAGATCGCGGGCGCGCTGGTCGACTACTTCCCGGTGCCGCGCGACATCAAGGGCCAGCTCCAGCGCTTCGCGCCGCGCGGCCGGCTCTCGGAAGCGTCGCTCACCTGGACCGGCGAGGACGCATCGCAAGCGAAGGCCTACACGGTCCGCGGCCGCTTCGAGGACCTGGGCGTCAACGCCGTCGATCCGTGGCCGGGCGTCACGGGGCTCTCGGGCCGCATCGACGGGACGCAGGCGGGCGGCACGCTCGAGCTCGAGGGCCGCAACGCCACCTTCACGCTCGATCGCATCTTCCGCGCGCCGCTGGCGCTCGACGCCTTCCAGGCCCGGGCGCGCTGGGACCACGAGGGCGGGGCGCTCCGCGTGGCGATCGAGGAGATGCGCTTCTCCAACGCCGATGCGGAGGGCCGCATGGCCGGCACCTGGCGCGCGCTCCCGGACTCGCCGGACCATTCGCCGGGCTACGTCGACGTGCAGGGCACGCTCTCGCGCGCATCGGCGAGCCGGGTCGCGAGCTATCTCCCCAACCGGATCGCCTCGACGCGCGACTGGCTCGAGCGCGCGGTGCAGGCGGGCTCGAGCGACCGCGTGACCTTCGAGCTGAAGGGCGACCTCTGGCGCTTCCCCTTCGCCGATCCCGCGCAGGGACATTTCCTGGTCGAGGGCGACATCCGCGACGGCCGCCTCAAGTACCACCCGGACTGGCCCTCGGTGGACGCCGTGAACGGCACGTTCCGCTTCGAGAACCGGCGCATGGAGATCCGGGCGCGCGAGGCGCGGATCTTCCGCAGCCGCGCGACGGGCGTGTCCGCCGTGGTCGAGGACCTGGGTGCCAGGCCGCCGCTCCTCGCGATCGACGGCGACGTGGACACCTCCGGCGCGGACAGCATCCGGTTCCTGCGCGAGTCGCCGCTCGTGAACGGGCCGGGCGCCTTCACCCGCGCGATCTCGATCGACGGTCCCGGGCGCCTGAAGCTCCACCTCGAGTACCCGCTCGCGCCGACGCAGCCCGTGCGCGTGGCGGGCGACTACGAGTTCAACGGCGCGACCGCCACGGTCACCCGCAACATCGCGATGCGCGACCTGAAGGGCCATCTCGCCTTCACCGAGAACGGCGTGCGGGCGAACGACATCACCGGCACGCTCTTCGACGCGCCCGCGCGCCTCTCGATGGCGACGCAGGCGGACGGGCGCGTGCTCACCACGCTCGACGCGCACGTGGGCGCGCCGGCGCTCGCCGCCTTCGTCCCCGCGACGCTCGCCCCGCGCGTGACCGGCGCCTCGGACTGGAAGGCGCGCATCGTCTCGGGCCGCGACGGCACGCTCCTCTCGCTCGGGTCCGACCTGGCCGGGCTGGGGATCGACCTTCCGCCGCCCTTCGCCAAGCCCGCGCAGGAGGCTCGGCCGGTCGCGGTCTCGATCGGGCAGCTCGGCGCGCCGGGCGAGACCACGGATGTCGCGCTCGCGGGCGGCATCGAGGGCCGCTTCTCGCGCGCCGCGGCCGATGGCGCCGAGCGCTGGAACGTCGCGTTGAGCTTCGGGGAGCCCGTGGCCGCCGCGCCGGTGCGGGAGGGCGTGTGGCTCTACGGAACGCTTCCCGCGCTCGACGTCGACGCGTGGCAGGCGGTCTTCCCGCCGCCCCCGGGTGGGGCCCAGGAGGGCGCGGAGGCCGCCGCGGACGAGGGCCGGCGCGGCTTCGAGCTCCGCGGCCTCGACCTCACCCTCGGGCGCGTGCGCTACCTGGGGCGCGATTTCACCGGCATGCACGCGACGCTCGAGCGCACGCCCGCGCAGTGGAGCGGGCGCCTCGAGAGCGCCAAGATCGCGGGCGATATCGTCTGGAATCCTGCGGGCAAGGGCAGCCTCACCGCGCGCCTTTCGCGCCTCTCGGTGGCGCAGGCCGCTCCGGGCGAGCGCGCGGAGGCGCTCTCGACCACCGAGCTTCCCGCGCTGGACATCGTGGCCGACCAGTTCGAGTTCCGCGGGCACGCGCTGGGGAAGCTCGAGCTCAAGGCCGCGACCGCGGGCGAGGAGTGGCGGATCGAGCGGCTCGACATCGCGAGCCCCCACGCGAAGCTCGCCTCGAGCGGCGGCTGGCGGCGCACGGGCGACGGGCCCATCACGACGCTCGCGGTGAAGCTGCAGGCGGACAACCTCAACGCGCTCTTCGGCCAGTTCGGCTACGGCGACTATCTCAAGCGCGGCGACGGGAGCCTCGAGGGGACGCTCGTGTGGCCGGGCTACCCGTACGACTTCTCGCTCTCGACCCTGGCCGGGCACTTCAAGGTGGACGCGCACCGCGGGCAGTTCGCGAAGATCGAGCCGGGCGCGGGGAAGCTCCTGGGGCTCCTCTCGCTGCAGTCGCTGCCGCGCCGTGCCGCGCTCGACTTCCGCGATGTCTTCAGCGAGGGCTTCGCCTTCGAGCGCATCCACGGCGACGTGAAGGTCGCGCGCGGCGTGCTCCTCGCCGACGACTTCGAGATCAGCGGCCCCTCCGCGTTCGTGAGCATCGCGGGCGAGGTGTCGCTTCCGGACGAGACGCAGTCGCTCACGCTTCGCGTGGTGCCGGAGGTGAGCGAGGGCATCGCGCTCGCCGCGAGCCTCATCGGGACTCCGGTGCTGGGCCTCTCGGCGCTCCTCGTCTCGAAGCTGCTGCGCAATCCCCTGGGGAAGGTCGTCGCGTACGAATACCTGGTCTCGGGGTCGTGGGATAATCCGCAGGTCACGCGCATTTCCGCCGCACCGCCGAAGGCCGCCGCGGCCACCCCATGATCATCACCCGCAATACGCCGACCACGCCGGACGCGTTGCGCGAGACGCTGAGCTCGACGCAATCGATGTTCCGCGTGGCCGCGATCCAGATGGCTTCCGGGCCGCACGTCCCCGCGAACCTGCAGGAGGCGGGACGCCTCATCGAGCTCGCGGCCGGGACGGGCGCGCGGATCATCGCGCTCCCCGAGTACTTCGCCATCATGGGCATGAAGGACACGGACAAGGTCGCCGCGCGAGAGAAGGACGGCGCGGGGCCCATCCAGGATTTCCTCGCTTCGGAGGCGCGGCGGCACCGGGTCTGGATCGTGGGCGGGTCGATTCCGCTCGAGTCGGGCGTGCCGGAGAAGGTGCGGAACGCCTGCCTCGTCTACGACCAGGAGGGGCGGCGGGTCGCCCGCTACGACAAGATCCACCTCTTCGGCTTGGAGCTCGGGAACGAGCGCTACAGCGAGGAGCGGACGATCGAGCCGGGCGAGCGGGTGGTCACTCTCGATTCGCCCTACGGGAAGCTGGGCATCTCGGTCTGCTACGACCTGCGGTTCCCGGAGCTCTACCGGGCCATGGGTGAGGTGGACCTCATCTTCGTCCCGTCCGCGTTCACCGAGACCACGGGGAAGGCCCATTGGGATACCCTCATCCGCGCCCGGGCGATCGAGAACCTGGCCTACGTGGTCGCTCCGGCCCAGGGGGGCTACCACGTGAACGGCCGGGAAACCCACGGTCATACCATGATCGTCGATCCCTGGGGCGTGGTCCTGGACCGGCTGCCGCGCGGGTCGGGGGTTGTGGTGGCGGGGGTGAACCCCACCTATCAGGCGAAGGTCCGCCGCAGCCTCCCCGCGTTGACCCACCGGACGGTCCGCCAGGTCTGATCGGCGCAGTTCGGCGACGTAACCTCTTTTTGCGGTAGTTTCGAAGAAGATAAAGGCAATCTCCGTGACCAAACCCGGCCCCGCCCCCATCGACATCGCCAAGGCGACGCTCCTCACCCCGTTCGGCGTGGACGAGGCGGCGACGAGCCGCGTGTTCGGCACCATCCTGGCGCACCGGGCGGACGACGCCGACCTCTTCTTCCAGTACAACCGGTCGGAGAGCTGGACCCTCGAGGAGGGCCAGGTGAAGTCCGGCAGCTTCTCGATCGACCAGGGGGTGGGGGTCCGGGTGGTGGCGGGCGAGAAGACGGCCTTCGCCTACGCGGACGACATCACCCCGGATGCGCTCCTCGCGGCGGCCCACGTGACCCGGGCGATCGCCTCCCAGGGCGGGGACCGGGGGGCGGGCACCGCGGTGGTCCATCCCGGGCATGCCCTGTACGCCCCGATCGACCCGGTGGCGCAGTTCGACGACGCGGCGAAGGTGCGCATCCTGGAGTCCCTCGAGCGGCATGCGCGCGCGGCGGATCCGCGCGTGAAGCAGGTGATCGCGCGCCTGTCGGGCGAGTACGACGTCATGCTGGTCGCGCGGGCGGACGGGGGCGTCGCGGCGGACGTCCGGCCCCTCGTGCACCTGTCGCTCACCGTCATCGCCGAGCAGGACGGGCGCCGCGAGCAGGGCCACCAGGGCGCGGGCGGGCGGCTGGGCTACGCCGTCTTCACGCCGGAGCTCCTGGAGAACCTCGCGCGGGACGCGGTGCGGCAGGCGCTCGTGAACCTCGAGTCGCGGCCCGCGCCGGCGGGCGTGATGAGCGTCGTGCTGGGGCCGGGCTGGCCGGGCATCCTCCTCCACGAGGCGATCGGCCACGGCCTCGAGGGCGACTTCAACCGCAAGGGCACCTCCGCCTTCAGCGGCCGGGTGGGGGAGCGCGTCGCGGCGCCGGGCGTCACGGTGATCGACGACGGCACGCTCCCGGACCGCCGCGGCTCGCTCTCCGTGGACGACGAGGGCCATCCCACGCGGCGGAGCGTCCTCATCGAGGACGGGATCCTGCGCGGGTACCTGCAGGATCGCCTGAACGCCCGCCTCATGGGCGTGGCACCCACCGGCAACGGCCGCCGCGAGTCGTACGCGAGCATCCCCATGCCGCGCATGACCAACACCTTCATGCTGGGCGGGGACAAGGATCCCGCGGAGATCGTGGCGTCCATGAAGCGCGGCCTCTACGCCGTGAACTTCGGCGGCGGCGAGGTCGACATCACGAGCGGCAAGTTCGTGTTCTCCGCCTCGGAGGCGTACTGGGTCGAGGACGGGCGCGTGCAGTACCCCGTGAAGGGCGCGACCCTCATCGGCAACGGCCCGGACGCGCTCACGCACGTCACCATGATCGGGAACGACATGTGCCTCGATCCCGGGATCGGCATGTGCGGGAAGGATGGGCAGAGCGTCCCTGTTGGCGTGGGACAGCCCACGATCCGGATCGAGGGCCTCACGGTCGGCGGCACCGCGTAAGGACGCCGGGCGCGGCCCGACCCATCGTCATCGCAGCATCGGAATGAGGAACCCATGAACCGTCGGAATTTCGTTTCGGTCCTGGCCGGCCTTTTCGCCGCCCGGGGAGCGGTCGCGGCGAGCGCGACGGGCGGCACCGTCCAGAAGCTCGTGCTTTCGGAGGACGAATGGAGGAAGCGCCTGCCGCCCGAGCGCTTCGCCGTGCTGCGGCAGGAGGCGACGGAGCGGGCGGGCTCGAGCCCGCTCGACCACGAGAAGCGCAAGGGCACCTTCGCGTGCGCGGGCTGCGACCTCGCGCTCTTCGACTCGTCGACCAAGTTCGACAGCGGCACGGGCTGGCCCAGCTTCTACACCTTCATCCCCGGGCACCTCGAGATGAAGCGCGACTTCAAGCTGATCGTGCCGCGCACCGAGTACCACTGCGCGCGCTGCGGCGGCCACCAGGGGCACGTGTTCGACGACGGGCCGCCGCCCACGGGCAAGCGCTACTGCAACAACGGCCTCGCGCTCAAGTTCCTCCCGGCCTGAACCCCCCAAAAGGGGTCAGATACCTTTTTCCGCCGGCGAAAAGGTATCTGACCCCTTTTCGCTTCTCAGGGGGCGATGCGGCCCTCGACCTTCACCGGGCGATCGCGCGCGGTCCACATCCAGCAGTAGTCCTCCGCCTCCTTCGCGACGAAGGTGCCGCCGTCGCCGCGCATGGCCTCGCGCTTCACGGGATACACGGCCTCGTCGCCGTGGTGATAGTGGATGTTGAAGTCCACCGGCCCGTCCGCGCGCCAGTAGTAGCTGCGCTTCTGGCCCTTCCCGAGGTGGGCGCATTCCTCGTGCATTCCCCCGGGCTCGAGGGCCGCGGAAAAGGCGCCGGTGGAGGTCCCCGCCGCGATCGCGCGCGGGGCGAGGAATGCGGCGGCGAGGAGGAGGGCGAGCGGGAGGCGCTTCATCGCCGGGTATGCTAGCATTCCCTCCATGAAAGCCGTTCGGCCGTACTTTTTCTGGTTCTCCTATCTCACGCCGGAGGCGGTCGAGAGAGCTTGAGCCGGATGTAACAGCCCAAACGAATCCCGAAAGACCGCCAGCCGCAAACTGGCGGTTTTTTTATGTTCGCGCGACTGGCCTGAAGAAGGCCGAGCGCAGTGTTTTTATGTTCGCGCGACTGGCCTGAAGAAGGCCGAGCGCAGTGCTTTATGTTCGCGCGACTGGCCTGAAGAAGGCCGAGCGCGCTAAACGTGGCGGTTTTTTTTGCGAAGCGAGAGGACAGGATGGCGCACCAGCGCACCGACGACGTCCGCATCGAGCAAGGCGACGAGCTCCTGGCGCCCATGCAGGTGATGCGCGAGCTCGCCCCCACCGAGCGCACGGAGAAGACCACCGTGGACGGCCGGCGGGACGTGCACGACATCCTGCGCGGGGCGGACGACCGGCTGATCGCGGTCGTGGGCCCGTGCTCGATCCACGACTCGGCCGCGGCCCTCGACTACGCGAAGCGGCTCGCCCGCGAGCGCGAGCGCCTGCGCCACGACCTCGCGATCGTGATGCGCGTCTACTTCGAGAAGCCGCGGACCACGGTGGGCTGGAAGGGCTTCATCAACGACCCGCACCTGGACGAGACCTTCGACATCAACGAGGGGATCCGCCTCGCGCGGAAGCTCCTCCTCGAGATCAACGAGCTGGGCCTGCCGTGCGGGACCGAGTTCCTGGACCTGATCTCCCCGCAGTACATCGCGGACCTGATCGCGTGGGGCGCGATCGGGGCGCGCACGACCGAGTCGCAGTCCCACCGGCAGCTCGCCTCCGGCCTTTCGTGCCCCGTGGGCTTCAAGAACGGCACCGACGGCAACATCCGCATCGCGGTGGACGCGATCAAGGCGGCGAGCTCGCGCCACCATTTCATCTCGGTCACGAAGTCCGGCCACGTGGCGGTGTTCAAGACCGCGGGGAACGAGGACTGCCACGTGATCCTGCGCGGTGGGAAGGCGCCCAACTACGACGCGGCGAGCATCGAGGGCGCCTGCCGCGAGCTCGCGGCCGCGGGCCTGGCGCAGCAGCTCATGGTCGACCTCTCGCACGCCAACTCCTCGAAGCAGTTCCGCCGCCAGCTGGACGTGGGCGCGGACGTGGCCGCGCAGCTCGCCGCGGGAGAGCGCAGGATCGTGGGCGTGATGGTCGAGAGCCACATCCATCCCGGCAGGCAGGACCTCGTGCCCGGGAAGCCGCTCGCGTACGGCGTCTCGATCACGGACGCGTGCCTGGGCTGGGACGATACGGTGGCGCTGCTGGATGCCCTCGCGGAGGGCGTGCGCAGGCGGCGCATCGCGGTGGAGGAAGCCAATGGCGAATGAAGCGAAGACCCCGGAGCGCGTGAAGGCGCCGGGCCGCACCGACGACCTGCGGATCTCGGCGGTGCGGGCGTTGATCCCGCCGCAGCTCCTGCTGGAGGAGCTTCCCGTGGACCAGGCGGCGCTCGCGACCGTCACCAACGCGCGGCTCGCCGTGCACCGCGTGCTGCACGGCGCGGACGACCGCCTCCTCGCGGTCGTGGGCCCGTGCTCGATCCACGACGCGCGCGCGGCGCTGGAGTACGCGCGGAAGCTCCGCGACGCCGCGGCACGCCACGAGGCGGACCTCCTCGTCGTGATGCGCGTCTACTTCGAGAAGCCGCGCACCACCGTGGGCTGGAAGGGCTTCATCAACGATCCGCACCTGGACGGGAGCTTCGCGATCAACGAGGGCCTGCGCGCTGCGAGGAAGCTCCTCCTCGAGATGAACCGCCTGGGGCTTCCGTGCGGGACCGAGTTCCTGGACCTTCTCTCCCCGCAGTACATCTCGGACCTCATCGCGTGGGGCGCCATCGGCGCGCGCACGACGGAGTCGCAGACGCACCGACAGCTCGCCTCCGGGCTTTCCTGCCCCGTGGGATTCAAGAACGGCACGGACGGCTCGATCAAGGTCGCGGTCGATGCGCTGCGCGCCGCCGCGGCCCCGCACGCGTTCATGGGCATGACCAAGACCGGGCAGGCCGCGATCTTCGAGACGGCGGGGAACGAGGACTGCCACGTGATCCTGCGCGGCGGGAAGGCGCCCAACTACGACGCGGCGAGCGTCGAGGCGGCCGCGGGGGAGCTCGCGGCGGCGGGGCTTGCGGCGCACCTCATGATCGACTTCTCGCACGCGAACGCCTCCAAGCAGTACCAGCGGCAGGTGGACGTCGCGACCGACGTGGGCCGCCAGGTCGCCGCGGGCGACGAGCGGATCGTGGGCGTGATGGTGGAGAGCCATCTCCAGCCGGGGCGCCAGGACCTCGTGCCGGGCCAGGCGCTCGCCTACGGCGTCTCGATCACGGACGCGTGCATCGGATGGGAAGACACCGAGAAGGTCCTCGACACGCTCGCGGCCGCCGTGCGCTCGCGCCGGCTCGCGCGCGACGAATGAAGGGGCCGCGACGATGAGCGCCAAGAACGAGTTCCGCATCCTCGGCCGCCGCGAGGGCAACGAGGAGTCGATCCGCTTCTCGTACAAGGGCGTCGACTTCCACCAGGACTGCTTCCACGTCGTGGCGGGCCTCAACGCAGTCGACACGCGCGAGTACACGGAGCAGACCTTCCGCGCGCTCAAGGAAGCGGGGCAGGTCTGCGCCCGGATGGGCGCGTACAAGCCGCGCACGAGCCCGTACTCCTTCCAGGGCTACGGGAAGCAGTGCCTGCCGTACGTCTTCGAGCTGGCCGGCAAGTACGGCATCCGCGTGATCTCGATGGAGGTCACGCGCGACGAGCACCTGGACGAGATCCGCGAGGCGCTGCGCGAGACCGGCGACCCCACGGGCGTGCTCCTCCAGATCGGGACGCGCAACACGCAGAACTTCGAGCTCCTAAAGACGGTGGGGAGCCAGCGCGACTTCCCGATCCTCCTGAAGCGCGGCTTCGGCATCACGCTCCACGAGTCGCTCCTCGCCGCGGAATACATCGCCTCGGCGGGGAACCGCGACATCGTGTTCTGCCTGCGCGGCATGAAGACCAACTTCGGCGACCCGCACCGGAACCTCGTCGACTTCGCGCACGTCCCGGTGGTGAAGCGCCTCACGCGCATGCCGGTGTGCGTGGACCCCTCGCACTCCGTGGGCCTGCGCGCCCTGGCGCCCGACGGGCTGCAGGACGTCTACCACGCCGCCGCGCAGGGGATCATCGCGGGCGCGAACCTCATCCTCACGGACATCCACCCCGAGCCGCGCAAGGCCCTGGTGGACGGCGCGCAGGCGATCACGCTCCAGGAGCTTCCCGGCTTCCTCGAGGACTGCGCCATCGCGCGGGAGGCCTACGAGAAGCGCCTCGCGCGGGTCTCGGGCGAAAGGCAATGAGTCCGCAGATAAACGCGGATAAACGCGGATAAGGCGAAACAGATCCTTGAAATTTCGCGCACGCCGCGGACATTCCCGATGAGCCGTGATGCGGTCCGGGGCCATCTGCGTTTATCCGCGTTTATCTGCGGACTCATGGCTTTTTGCCTGGCCAACCCCGCCGCCGCGGAAATACGCCTGAAGGACGACCTCGGCCGCGAGGTCGCGATGCGGCATCCCGCCCAGCGCATCGTGACGCTCGCCCCGTTCCTCACGGAGCTCGCGTTCTCCGCCGGCGCGGGCGCGCGGGTCGTGGGCGTGAGCGCGTTCAGCGACTACCCGCCCGAGGCCGCGCGGCTCCCGCAGGTGGCCACCGCGGCCGGCCTCTCGCTGGAAAGCCTCGCGGCGCTCCATCCCGACCTGGTCCTCGCATGGAAGGACGGGGTGCGGCCGGAGGACGTGGCGCTCGTCTCGCGCATGGGCGCGGCGGTCTTCGTGGCGGACGGCCGCACGCTCGCCGACGTCCCGCGGATCCTCCTCGCGATCGGCGCGCTCGCGGGCGTGGATTCGGCTCCGGCCGCGTCCGCGTTCGAGGAGAAGCTCGCGCGCGTGCGGGCCGAATACGCGAAGCGCCCGCGGGTCGACGTGTTCCTCGAGATCTGGAGCCATCCGCTCACGACGATCTCGGGGCGGCATTTCATGAACGAGGCGCTGGGGATCTGCCGCGCGAAGAACGTGTTCGAGGACCTTCCGGGCGTGGCGCCCGAGGTGTCGTGGGAGGAGCTCTACCGGCGCGATCCGCCCGTCATCGTGGGCGTGGGCTCGGCGCTCACCGAGGCGGGGTTCCGCGCCGGGTGGCGCGCGCGCCCGACGCTTCGCGCCGTGCGGGAGGGCCGGCTCGTGTTCGTGCCGCCGGACCGGCTGCAGCGCCCGACGGCGCGCACGCCCGACGGCATCGCGGAGCTCTGCGCGGCGCTCGACCGCGCACGCCCCTCCGCTCGCTAGCTTCCGTCGACCTCGCCGCCCGGGCGCCAGGTGGGCTCCGCCTGGCCGTCGTGCGCGTTGATCGTGCGCGCCGCGAGGAAGAGCACGTCCGAGAGCCGGTTGAGGTACTGCACGCTGAGCGCCGAGGCGCCTTCGCCCGCGCGCAGCGCCACGAGCGAGCGCTCCGCGCGCCGGCATACCGCCCGCGCCATGTGGCAGGCGGCGCCCGCGCGGCTTCCGCCGGGAAGGACGAACTCGCGCAGCACCGGGAGCGGCTCGCGAAGCAGCTCGATCTGGCGATCGAGGCGCTCCACATGCGCGTCCCAGAGCGCGGAGCGACCCGGGATGCATACCTCGCCCCCCAGGTCGAAGAGGTCGTTCTGGATGGAGGCGAGGAGGGCGCGGATCGCCTCGGGGAGCGGCTCGGCCAGCACGCAGCCGAGCGCGCTGGAAAGCTCGTCCACGTTCCCCAGCACGTCGATGCGCAGCGCGTCCTTCGCCACGCGGCTCCCGTCGCCCAGCCCCGTGGTGCCGTCGTCCCCGGTGCGCGTCACGATCTTCGTCAGCCGATGTCCCATGCCCCCATTGTAGCCGCCGCTGCTATGATTCCCGCGTCACCTTCCCCGACCGCGCCGTGAAGACCAGCTTTTTGGATTTCGAGCAGCCCATCGCCGAGCTCGAGCAGAAGATCGAGGAGCTGCGCTTCGTCCAGGACGACAGCGCCGTGGACATCTCGCAGGAGATCGAGCGCCTGTCGAAGAAGAGCCGCGAGCTCACGAAGGACATCTACGCGAAGTTGACCGCGTGGCAGATCTCGAAGGTCGCGCGCCACCCGCAGCGCCCGTACACGCTCGACTACGTGAACGCGATCTGCACCGATTTCGAGGAGATGCACGGCGACCGGTCGTTCGCGGACGACCCCGCCATCGTGGGCGGCCTCGCGCGCTTCAACGGCAGGAGCTGCATGGTGATCGGGCACCAGAAGGGCCGCGACACCAACGACAAGATCTTCCGCAACTTCGGCATGCCGCGCCCCGAGGGCTACCGGAAGGCGCTGCGCCTCATGCGGCTCGCGGAGAAGTTCGGCATCCCGCTCCTCACGTTCGTGGACACCCCCGGCGCCTATCCCGGCATCGGCGCGGAGGAGCGCGGACAGTCGGAGGCGATCGGGCACAACCTCTACGTGATGGCGGGGCTGCGCGTGCCGGTGGTGGTCACCGTCATCGGCGAGGGCGGCTCCGGCGGCGCGCTCGCGATCGCGGTGGGCGACGTGACGCTCATGATGCAGTACTCGACCTACTCGGTGATCTCGCCGGAGGGCTGCGCCGCGATCCTCTGGAAGAGCGCGGAGAACGCGGGCGAGGCGGCGGAGAGCCTCGCCATCACCGCGCCGCGGCTGAAGACGCTGGGCGTGATCGACAAGGTGATCGCCGAGCCGCTGGGCGGGGCGCACCGCGATCCGGCGGAAGCGGCGAGGAGCCTGAAGAAGGCGATCCAGGAGAGCCTGCGCACGCTGCAGGACCTCTCGGCGGAGCAGCTCCTCGAGCGCCGCCAGGAGCGGTGGGTGAACTATGGAAAATTCAAGGAGCTCGCCGGCTAGGCCGGACGTCGAGCGGCACGTCGCCTCGCGCATCGAGGCCGCGATCCCGCGCGGCGCGGCGATCTGCGCGGGACTCTCCGGAGGGCTCGACTCCACGGTGCTGCTGGAGGCGCTGGCGCGGGTGGCCCCCGCGCTCGGGCACCCGATCTCCGCGGTGCACGTCCACCATGGCCTGAGTCCGAACGCGCAGGCGTGGGCCGCATCCTGCGAGCGCATGTGCGCGGCGCTGGGCGTCCCGCTCGCCGTCGTGCGCGTGGACGTGGAGCGCGGCTCCGGCGACGGGCTCGAGGCCGCGGCGCGCGCCGCGCGCTATGCCGCCTACGCCGCGCGGCCCGAGCCGATCGTGGCGCTCGCCCACCACCGCGACGACCAGGCCGAGACGGTCCTCCTGCAGCTCGCGCGCGGCACGGGGCTGAAGGGCATCGCCGCGATGCCGGAGCTTCGCGCGCTCCCCGGCTCGCCCGTCTCGGTCTTCCGCCCGCTCCTCGCGCTGGGGCGCGCGGCGCTCCTCGAGCACGCACGCGAGCGCGGCCTCCCATGGGTGGAGGACGAGTCCAACGCCTCCGCGCGCCACGACCGCAACTACCTTCGCCTGGAAGTCGCGCCGCTCCTCGATGCGCGCTTCGGGGGCTGGCGGGCGGGCGCCGCGCGCCTCGCGCGGCACGCGGCGGCGGCGGGCGAGCTGCTGGAGGCGCTCGCGCGCATCGACGGCGCGCCGGAGCGGGCGGGCGCGGGCCTCGCGCTCGTGCCGGGGCTGGCTCCCGAGCGCCGCGCCAATGCGCTCCGCGCTTTCCTCGCGATCGAGGGGCTCGCGATGCCCACCGAGTCCCGCCTCGCGGAGATGGCGCGCCAGCTCTACGACGCGCGCGACGATGCGCGGGTGCGGATCGCCGTGGGCCGCGCGATGCTCGTGCGGCATCGCGGGGTCGCGCACGTAGTCGCGGGCGCCGGCGACTCGGGCGCCGACGGCTGGCGGGTCGCCTGGCGCGGCGAGGCGCTGGTCGAGCTGGGCGCGGGACGGGGAGCCGTGCGCTTCAGCCCGGCCGTGGGCGAGGGCCTGGCGAAGGCGCTGTCGGGCGAGGGCGACTGGCATTTCGGCGAACGGCGGGGCGGCGAGCGCGTGCGGCTCGCCCCGGCGGCGCAGCCGCGTGCGCTGCAGCGGGTCCTTCGCGAAGCCGCGCTGCCGCCGTGGCAGCGTGACGCGCTGCCCCTGGTGTTTGCCGACGGCGTGCTGGCCGCGGTTCCGGGCATCGGCATCGACCCGGCGTTTGCCGTGCCGCCCGATCGCCCGGGCAGCGCCATCGTATGGAGCGCGAGTGCGGCTACTCCGCGTAGACCCCCGCCTTCTTGATGATCGGGGTCCAGCGGTTGATCTCGGCCTGCAGGTGATTGCGCAGGCCCTCGGGCGTCGCCTTTTCCTTCGCAACGACCTGCGAGCCCAGGTCGCTCATCTTGTGCGCGAAGGCAGGGTCCTGGATGCCCGCCTGCAGCGCGGCCACCAGCTTGTCGAGCACAGGCTTCGGCGTCGGCTTGGGCGCATAGATGCCGTGCCAGAAGACGACGCTGAAATTGGGCAATCCCGACTCGGCCAGGGCCGGCAGGTCCTGCAGCGACTCGACGCGCGTCGTCGACGTCACGCCGCACGCCTTGACCTTGCCGGACTTGATGTACGGCGTGGGCTGTGTCGTCTGGTCGCACAGGATGTCCACCTGGCCGCCGAGCAGGTCGTTCATGGCGGGCGCGGTGCCCTTGTACGGAATGG
>Ga0105238_10002954_pt1 | contig 16964 bp, 16 predicted proteins | sample KBSC34metaG_FD_81526 | JGI IMG/M metagenome (GOLD analysis project Ga0105238, IMG submission 81526) | Corn rhizosphere microbial communities from Kellogg Biological Station, Michigan, USA - KBS C3-4 metaG | ecosystem: Host-associated > Plants > Roots > Rhizosphere > Soil | place: Michigan, USA... | reverse complement strand
CTCAAGATCAGCGTCAAGACGGTGGAATATCACAAGGCCCGCTGCAGCGCCAAGCTTCACTTGAGCAGTCGTGCGGACATCGTGAAGTATGCAATCAGTGAGGGTTGGCTCGAAGAATAGTCCTCGGATCCTGCTCCGGCACTACCTGGCAGTTCCCCTGAGTACCTAGGCACAATCCCGGGTCGAGGCGGCATCACCCCAGTAGCGCAGCTCCAGTGAACGTGGGACTGTGAGCGACGTTGCCCACCGAACTCTTTTTACAACTCAAGGCTGCCACCTTGGCGTCCCATCGCCGGCTCGATGCGGAAATCGACGTCTGCGGCGACGGCCTGACGCTCGAACGATACCGTTGGCTGTTGGTGCGGTTCTACGGAGCCTTTTCCATAGTTGAACCGCGCCTCGCCACTCTGCCAGGTCTCGACGCGCTCGATCTGGATCTCGATCTGAGGCGTGCCTGGCGCACCGTGTGGCTGTCTGACGATCTCGAGGCGCTGGGGATGAGTCGCGGTGGAATCCTAGGTATCATCTCGAACCCTCGTCAATCGCTCGTCACCTCCGTGCCAGAGGCGCTCGGATGTCTGTACGTCATCGAGGGCGCCGGGCTGGGCGGTCAGTTCATTGTGCCCTGCGTGCAGAGGCAACTGGGATTGACAGCGACCCACGGCTGTCGCTTCTTCGCTGGCCACGGCGCCGCCACCCGCGACCGATGGCAGCGCCTGCGCGCCAGAGCCGACGACTATGCGCGGCGCACCGACACGCACGCCCAGATCGTTCAGTCCGCCGTCGATCTGTTCGAGACCCTCGTGAATTGGTTTTCAAAGGATGCCTATGCAGACGGTGTCGAATGACGTGCCCTGGTCGGCAGCCCCGTACAGCATTAAGCGCCACGGCGTCCAGATCACCAACTGCGACAGCGAACCGGTACAAACTCCGGGCTGTATCCAGTCACATGGCGTGCTGCTGGCCTTTCGACTCGTCGACCTTTCGATCCAGCAGGTCAGCGAGAACGTCGGCAGACTTCTAGGCGTCCAGGCAGACGATCTGCTAGGTAAGCCCTTGGCGACGTTACTCGGCGCCTCGGGAGCACAGCGGCTGCGGGCGTTTCTGGAATCCGAACCCACCGACCGAAACCCCATGCACTACCAGGATCTGACGTTGGGATCCAAGAATGCGGGATTCCACCTGATCGTCCACACGAATGACGGAGTCGGCCTCCTGGAGCTGGAGCCCGCCGAGCTCGACGCTGCGGAACCCGACTACTACAGCCTGGTGAAGAAGAGCATCTTCCGCCTGCAAAGTGCCAAGACCGTCCACGAGTTCTGTCAGGTCACCTGCGATGAAGTTCGGCAGCTGACTGGGCTCGATCGCGTGATGGCCTATCGGTTCCACGAAGACGGCAGCGGCGAGGTGATCGCCGAGGCCCGCCGCGAGGATCTGCATTCCTGGGCGGGTCTCCACTATCCCGCCCACGACATTCCGCAGCCGGCACGAGAAATCTTCAAGCGGATCTGGATCCGGCCGCTGCCCGACGCCTCGGGCGCCGTGGCGGAAATGGCACCGCTCGTCAATCCGGACACCGGACTCGGACTGGACATGACGTACTGCAGCCTTCGTGGCGCGTCGGTGATGTACACCGAATATCTCCGCAACATGGGCGTCGGTGCGTCACTGACCTTGTCGATCCGTCACGCTGGCAGTCTGTGGGGACTGATCGCAGGCCATCACCTCACCGCAACCTCCTTTCCATGGCAGGTACGAGCGGCCTGCGAGCTGCTGGCCCAGACCGTCTCGCTTCAACTGGCCGCCGTCGAGGAGCGGGAGCACGAACGCTATCGCGCGCGCATGCAGGCCGCGCATCTGACGACGTTGGCACGCGTCGCACAGAACGGCGATCTATCCAGGCTGACAGAGCCGAGCCCGTCTCTGCTGGATGGGATTCAGTCCGGTGGCGCGGCCGTGTATCACCACGGCGAGTGGTTTACGACGGGAGACGTTCCCGGCCGGTCCGAGCTCACCGCACTCGCGGAATGGCTGCAACCTGCCCTCTCATCGGCGGTCACGCAACCCCAGCGTGTGTACGCCACCGACCGGCTGTCGGAAGTGTATCCAGCCGCGGCCGCCTACGCCGAGGTGGCGAGCGGCGTTCTCGCGGTACCGTTATCGAGGGCGGCGCGTCACTTGATCCTCTGGTTCAGGCCCGCGGTTGCACGTACCGTGACGTGGGCCGGCAATCCCGCTGACTCCCCCACCGTCCTGGGCCCGCACGGCCCGAGGCTGACTCCGCGTTCGAGTTTCGCGCTGTGGCAGCAGTCGGTGGCGGCTCGGTCACGGCCCTGGACGCTGGCTGAACGCGAAGCCGCTCTCTATCTGCGCACGCTGGTCATGGACCTCGTCGTCAGCAGGATGGAGGAACTCGCGGCGTTGAATGCCGACTTGGCCAGCAGCAACGAAGAGCTCGATGCCTTTGCCTACGTCGCCAGCCACGATCTGAAGGAGCCGCTGCGCGGCATTCATCGCCATGCGGCGCTGCTGAAAAGAGACATCCGGGAGGGACGCGCGAGCGACGCGCAGGCGATCGAGCGGCTGGACGCCGTGACACGACTAACGGTTCGGATGGACGGCCTCCTGGATGCGCTGCTGCACTTCTCCCGCGTCGGCCGTCTCGAGTTGCAGCCCCAGATGGAGGACCTCAACACCGTGCTGGCGGAGAGCATCGAGATGCTGGGAACGCAACCGGCCGATGCCGCATGCAGCATCCGAGTTCCGAGATCGTTGCCCACGGTGCTGGGAGATCGGGTTCGCATTCGCGAGATCTTCACCAACCTGATCAGCAACGGCATCAAATACAACGACAAGCCCGAACGGTGGGTCGAAGTCGGATACATCGAGCCGCACGAATCCGCATCGCTCGTGGCGAGCGATACCCCGACCGTCCGCACGCAGACGATCTACTACGTCCGGGACAATGGCATCGGCATCGCCGTCAAGCACCGGGCTCAGGTGTTCGGCATATTCAAGCGGCTGCATCCCCGCGACGCGTTCGGCGGTGGCAGTGGCGCCGGATTGACGATCGCGCGGCGCCTGGTCGAAAGGCACGGCGGGCTCCTGTGGCTCACCTCCGCGCTCGGCGAGGGATCCACGTTCTTCTTCACGTTGTCAGCCACCGAGGCCGGCCGATGATTCCCGACGCAGCGGCACGCATTCTCGTCGTCGAGGATTCGGATGAAGACTACGACACGACCGAGGACGCGGCAGCCCGTCAGCAGGTGCCGTATGCCCTGGTTCGAGTGTTGACAGCTGAGGAAGGGCGCGCGGCGCTCATGACCGGGCAGCGTTTCCGCCTCGTGATCCTCGACAACAGCCTGCCGGGGGATCAGGGCGACGTCTTCCTATGCGCCCTCAGAAGCCATCCGATGCACTGCCGCGTGCCTGTGGTGGCGTTTACCGCGTCCGGAAGGCAGCCAGAACGTGATGCCCTCCACACGGCCGGCGTGAACGCGTTTCACGTGAAGTCCGTGAGTTACGAGGACAACCTGTGGACGCTCGAGATGATCTTCACCTACTGGCTCCGAGCGGTTGCGGGCTAGTCGTGTCACCCCACGCCGGACATTCTGTGATGAAGCCGTGGACCGTGCTGGTCGTCGATGACAATGCGGACGACAGGCTGGACATCAAAGCGGCGCTACGAAATGGCTCGGCTCGCCGTTTCGTGTTTGTGGAAGCCGACACGGTACGCGAAGCGGTCACGCGGCTGAACGAGGCACCCCCCTTCGACTGCATCGTGCTGGACTTCAATCTGCCTGACGGCACTGCACTCGATGTGCTCGATGCGCTCCCGCGTGAAGTGGTCTCCGGCAGTCTGCCGACCCATCTGCGTGAACCTGTCGTCGTAATTACCGACGGAGCGGACACAAACACGGGGCGCCGTGTCCTCGAAAAGGGTGCTCAAGAATTCGTGCCAAAGGGTGGAGTGACTGGCATTCTGCCATTCGTGGTTGCGCGGGCGGTCGACACCGCGGTGGAGCGGCATGCGCTTGCTGGTCTGGTGATCCAAAAGACGCAGGAGCTCAAGACAAGTGAGGAACGGTGGCGCCTCGCCGAGGCGGCCGCAGGCATCGGCGTGTGGGATTGGGACATCAGGGCCGGCAACGTCATCGTCTCTCAGCAGTATCGGACGCTCTATGGCCTGACCAATGACGAGGAGGTGAGCTACGAACGATGGCTGCACACCCACGTGCATCCCGATGACCGAGAAGCGATCGCGCTCGCAGGTAAAGCGATTTTTGACGGGGGCGATGACTATAGCGTGGAGTTTCGAATCCTGCATCCTCAGTTGGGCATCCGATGGTTGACCGGCGAGGGCCGCCTCATTCGGGATGCCGACGCAAGACCGTTGCGCTTCATTGGCGTGAACGTCGACATTACGGAACGTCAGGAATCCCGATTCGCACTCATCGAGGCCGATCGACAGAAGGACGCATTCATCGCCTTCGTTGTCCATGAACTCAGAAATCCCCTCGGACCGATTCGATCGGCAGCGACGATCCTGCGTGCCAATCCGACCGAGGACTCGGTGGCCAAGTGCGGACAGGTCATCGAACGGCAGGTCACCCAGCTGACGCGCTTGTTGGAAGACTTGACCGACGTCGCGCGCATCGCACACAACCAGCTCTCGCTGCAGTTTGCCGACGTCAGCCTGTCGGAGGCGATCGCCCATGCGATCGAAGCCTGTAAGACGCTCTTAGACAGCCGGCACCAGCTGTGTGTCGTGGATGTCCCAGACGATCATCCGATCGTGCACGCGGATCCCGCGAGGCTCATCCAAGTCTTCGTCAATCTGCTGAACAATGCCGCCAAATATAGCAAGCCGGCCACCAGGATCTGGGTGACCGTCCGCGTCGCTGGGGGACGCGTTGTTGCGTCAGTGAAGGACGAAGGGGAAGGGCTCGACCCGCACTTTCTGCCTTTCGTGTTCGAGCCCTTCACCCGCGGCGACGGCCAGGCGACGCGGGCGCCCGATGGACTCGGAGTTGGACTCGCGTTGGTAAAGCGGCTGGTGGAATTGCACCACGGCCACGTGACCGCGTCGAGCGCCGGACTTGGCCGCGGCAGCGAATTTGTCGTGAGTCTGCCATCAGCCAGTGAACGGAAGATGGAGGGCGATGAGCGAAGCTATGCCGCCGCCAACAATCAGAGAGCCGCCGCCCTACCCTTGGTTGCCGGGGACGCGGATGCAGACCTGACCTCATCCTAGGGCTGTTTTGGGTTCTTCAGCGGGAACATCCTGTTGCGGAAAATCGAAACCGGTGACGTCTCTGCGCGCACCGAAGTCCTAGCCAGCAACGCATCCATATGACGCGCGGCCTTTGCAAGCGAATCGGCAACGCTACAGCGTGCAGGGCTCTGTTGGTGTCGGGCGGTCTTGGGCTGCTTGTCGGCCGATGTTTGCACTGTCGCTGAAGACAGCCCTCCCCCGTCAGTCAGGCCCCAGAAAACCGGAAGTCGGCCGGGCGCGGATCTCGCAACCGACATGTCGCGCCACAATTGGGGAGAACCCGCAAGACGGGTAGCTAACCGAAAACTCATTCAAGCGTTCGAGACGTGCATCTCGAGGACCCTAAGGCGTCTGACAATCTAGCGCCGCTTCGAGACCTTTCGTTTGCGCGCCTTGGCCGGAGCGCGCGCCACATGCTCCGGCAGCTTCTTCGCGCCACTCTCGCGATTCCATTCTTCGAAAGTGTCGTTCGAGATCTTGCCCTCGACCAGAAGTTGGCAAATTTCCGCCGCTGAGCCTGACTCTTGAAAGGCATACCTGCTCCTCAACGCCTGACGGCCGTCATTCGCGCCGCACATCTCGTGATCTCCAGCGGCTTCAACTTCTTCAAGAGCGCCACGCGCGTCGCAAGCGTAAACGCGTCGAAGGTCTTGGCGCCGTGCGTGTAGCCGCCGATCACAGGCTGCTGCCCTCGGTTGACGCGCATCTTCTGCCAAGCGCCTGACCGCCGTCCGGATCCGTAGGGGCCCGGCAACTGGGCGAGACCGGTGCCGACAGACGGAAACCAAATGGTGAAGTCATTGTCGTTGCGGGAGCGCTGGTAAAGCTTTCCGTTTGTTTTGTAAGCGATGGGCGGGAGCCATCCAGCTTGAGCTGGTAGAGCCAACGGACCGGATCGCCAGACAGCTTCTCGGTTTGAGCAGCAGCATCCGCTTGAGAAGCGCGCATTCCCCACGCCACGAGTATCGCCGCCGACCATGGTCGAGTCGCGGCAGCTCTGGCGAGCACTTTGCTGTAACTTCGCCACATGGGCACGCAAGACACAAACGAACCCGGACTCCAGCGCGATCCTGACGAGTGGAAGACCGGTGATGAGCCGATGACAGCGGCGCAGCGGTCATACCTTGAAACTCTGAGCCGCGACAGCGGCGAGACGTTCGAGCAGAACCTCACGAAGGGGGAAGCCTCAAAACTGATCGACGAACTCCGTCAGCGCTCCCCTCGGTTGGCGCAGGAGTAGGAGCATGGCCAAAAGTGCGGCGAAGCGCGAACTGATCGACACCGAAGCGCGGTCAGGGCGACAGGGGTGACCGATAGTGCCTCAACTGAAGGAAGACGAGTGGCCTGAGGAACGAGAGCCCACCACTACCGAGAAGGAGGCGAAGGACGACCGTGCGCCGAGCAAGGGTACGAGATCCGACTATCCTCCGCCGCTGCCTCCCGAGGCTACTCCACCCAAAGACTCCGGTTGACACACTCTCTTCGAGGGACACAGCTCTCCCGACAATTTCCTTGCCTCTGGTTTCCCTCCCCACCCTGCGGTGTCACTCGCGTCTACATTTCGCTGGAGGAACTGGCCTCCGGCGAGGCTATCGCAACACGGCTGCTGCACCAGGTGCAGCCATCGCCGGGAGACTCATTCAAGCCTTGAACGGATGTGAACTGCGTCGGGGACGCATTACACGCGGGGCAGTGTATTGTCCGTCACCCGATAACGCCGCCAGAGAGCCGCGAGAGGGAGCGCACCGATGATCAAGAGCGCCGCTGGTGGCTCGGGCACCGTAATGGACACGATCTGCAGAGACGGATCGGGGCCAAGCCATCGCAACGTCACGAAGAAAGATTGCGCTGGCTGATCGAACGCGTAGAACTGGTCCAAACCGTCGCAAAGGGGCAATGCGATGCCGTTCAGGAGCAGGCTTTCCGAGCACACACCGCCGGCGAGGTTGGATCTACGCGCATTGAACGTAAAGCCTAGCAGCGTCGAGCCAGACAGTGATGTGACCTTGAACCAGCCGCTATCGGCTGCCCAGATCGTCAGCGGTCGCAGCCCGGTGTCATCGAGTAGAAGATCGCGATAGGGCGTATCAGGAAAGGCCCAGCCGGTCGGAAACACAGGGACGCCATCATCGCAAGCGTACGTATTCTGAGGGACGTTGGGATTCGAGAAGTCGATCCTCACGCCCTGTTGCTCAACGAGTTCGACTGAGCCTCTACTTCCCGAGAACCCATGTTGGCAATCTTTCGTCGCCGCCAGGGCGGGATACTGAAACGAGACAGCGGTGGCGAACGGGGTAATCACGTCAGCGCTCGCCACAGTCGGCAATACACCGAAGCACGTAGCGATCAGAGCGATGCGAAACGATGTCATTGGGGCCGGCTCCCGTCGTAGAGTCCGGCAGTATAGCGAAGCTGGGTCGTCCTTAAACAGCATTACTGGCTGAGCCGGAGGTACGCCGTAGAAGAAAGCTGGTCCGTATTACACAGTTATACCGAACAGTGCCATGCGGCTATACCGAACAGTGCCATGCGGCACTTCGCTGGCACACCACCTCAAGGTGAAGTTCGTGTGGCGCGCAGCGCAGTACGCGCGCATGACGAACGCAAGGTCGTCGCCGCCGCGTCGCTCGCCATCCTCGTGGCGCTCTATTGGCGGCCCGCCGCCCGCCTTCAGCTCGCGATCATTGCGATCGTGGCCAGCGCACCGCTGCAGCTCCTGGCCTTTCGGAGCACCGCGCTCCCCCTACATCGATCAGCGCTGAGGGATAATCGTGGGACTACATGTCCACGACGATTGCCCCCGGTGTGCCCGACGTGAAGCGCTCGGCCCGGGACCTCTTCAAGATCGACAGCGACCTCGAAGTTCCGGTGTTTTCGGCCACCGACGAGCACGTGCCGCCGCTCGACCCCGACTACGTCTTCGACCGCGACACCACGCTGGCGCTCCTTGCGGGCTTCGTGCACAACCGCCGGGTGATGGTGCAAGGGCGCCATGGCACCGGCAAATCGAGCCACGTCGAACAGGTGGCGGCGCGCCTGAACTGGCCGTGCGTGCGAGTGAATCTTGACGGGCACGTGAGCCGTATGGATCTGATCGGCAAGGACACGATCGTCCTGCGCGACGGCAAGCAGATCACCGAGTTCCAGCCCGGCATCCTCACGTGGGCACTGCAGCGGCCGTGTGCCCTCGTGTTCGACGAGTACGACGCGGGCCGTGCCGATGTGATGTTCGTCATCCAGCGCGTGCTGGAGGTGGAAGGCCGGCTCACGCTGCTCGATCAGAGTCAGGTGATCACCCCGCATCCGGCGTTTCGCCTGTTCGCCACCGCGAACACGGTGGGGCTCGGCGACGCCACCGGCCTGTATCACGGCACGCAGCCGCTGAATCAAGGGCAGATGGATCGCTGGAACATCGTGGTCACGCTGAACTATCTCGCGCACGATCGCGAAGTGGAGGTGGTCCTGGCCCGCTGCCCTGAGTACCGAACGGCGGACGGACGCGCGCGCGTGAGCGCCATGGTGGCGCTCGCCAGCCTGACCCGGCGGGGGTTTTCGGACGGCGACATCTCCACGGTCATGTCGCCGCGCACGGTCGTCACGTGGGCGCAGAATGCCACGCTCTTCAAAGACGACGCGCTCGCCTTTCGCCTGACGTTCCTGAACCGCTGCGACGAGGACGAACGCGCGATCGTCGCCGAGTACTACCAGCGCAGCATGGGCGACGAGCTCGTCGTCGACACGCGCCCGGCGCCGGGAAAGAAATAGCGCATGCCGGGTCCATTCCCGGATACCACGGTCGAAGCGGTCGGCACGTGCCTGCGGACCCTGGCGCAGGAGCGGGACGCCGATGCGCCGCTGGCCGCCGCGACAGCGGCCACGGTGAGCGGCTTGCGAGCTTTTGCCGATCGACTGGCGTTGCGCCGCCGGTTTCACGACCCGCACGCGCACAGCGCGCACCGGCCCGCGAACGACCACGAGGCGGCACTCTTCGATCTGTTGGAGCTCGGACGGCTCGACGCGATCGGCGCACGTTGGATGATGGGAATCGGCCGCAATCTGGTGGCTCACCCGGGCCTCGATGACGACGGCCTGCGCTGGCTCGCGTTCGAACGCTTGAGCGGCCATGCGCTCCCGCCCGAAAAGGCGCCACTCGTCGCGGCCGTCGCGGAGAGACTTCCTGCGCCGATCGTCGCGACCCTGTCGGATCTTTCCGTCGCGCGCGACGATGCGCCGGCGTTCGCGGCCGCCGCCGCCGCGTGGGTCGCCATTGCCGCACGCTACATTGCCGCACCCGCGGCGCCCACCGGCACGGGCCATTCGCTGCTGCCGCGACGCGACGTCCGCCTCCGACAGTTGCCAAAGCGCGGCGATCCCGGCGGGACGAAGGCGCCGCTGCGCCAGGATCGACAGAAGGGCGACACATCGGGCGAAGCGAGCGCGGGCGCGCAGATCGAAACAACGGGCGTGAGCCACAGCTATCACGCCTACACGACGGATTTCGACCGAGTGGTCAACGCCCTCACGCTCGCCACCCGCGCCGAGCTCATGGAGCTCCACTCGCGTCTTGAGAACGAACTCAGCGCGGCCCGCGCGGTGATTGCGCGGCTCGCCAAGCGCTTGATGCGCGTGCTGATGGCGCGGCAGACGCGTGAGTGGGCCTTCGATCTCGACGAGGGCGTGCTCGATGGATCGCGCCTGGCACGCCTCGTCGCGAGCGGCCGTGCGCGCCCGTTCAAGCAGGAACGTGACTCACCGTTCCCGAGTACGGTTGTCAGCCTGCTGATCGATCACTCGGGATCGATGCGCGGACGGCCGATGCTCATCGCCGCGCTCACGGTCGAGATCTTCGCACGAGTTCTCGAGCGTTGCGGCGTCCGCTGCGAGGTGCTCGGCTTCACCACGCATGAATGGGACGGCGGCGAGCCGGCGCGCCGGTGGGCGGCCGACGGCTACCCCGAGAATCCCGGCCGGCTCAACGCCCTCGAGCACATCGTCATCAAGAACGCGGACGTGCCGTGGCGTCGCGCCCGTCAGGCGCTCGGCCTGTTCCTGCACGAGGAGATCCTCAAAGAGAACATCGACGGCGAAGCGGTGGCCTGGGCCCATGGCCGCCTGCTCTCACGGTCGGAAGCGCGCCGCATCCTCGTGGTCGTGTCCGACGGCACCCCGATGGACGAAGCCACGCTCTCGGCCAACGGCTACGAGTATCTCGATCTGCACCTCAAGTCAGTGGTCGCCGGGATCGAGAAGTCCTCGCCAGTGAGCCTGGCGGCGATCGGCATAGGCCACGACGTGTCGACGATGTATTCGAACGCCACGACGGTGGCGCGCATCGATCAACTGGGCCCCGCCCTCAGCGAAAAGCTGATTGCACTTTTACAAAACATTAACGATCGATAGCGCTCGCAGGCGTGTGGCTTGCAACCTGGGCCGCGGGTTGCCTGCCATGACATCAGAACTGACCTCCAGAATCGACACTTGCCGACCGCTCGCGGTGACACGCGTGTGCGGCCTGGCTCGCGACCTTACGGCCGCGCTGTTGCTCGCGGCCACCGCACTCACCGTCTCGGCGTGCGGCGACAAGACCAGTACCGCCACGTCTCCGACGTCCACCAGCACCACGACCACGACGACCGTAGCGACGCCGACCACGACTGAGGTGTTCTCGGGACGCGTCGACGTCGGCGGGTCGGCGTTCTACTCCTTCAACGTGGTGGAGAACGGGACGGTCAACGTCACGCTGGCGGCCGTCGGTGGTGCCAACGTGCCGTCCACCGTCTGGCTGGGTCTCGGCATCGGCACGCCGACCGGCGAAGACTGCAGCGCTGCCACCACCGTCAACACGGCAGCGGGTTCGGCGGTGCAGCTCACTGGCACCTATGCGCCCGGCGTCTACTGCGTGCGCGTCTGGGACATCGGCAACCTCGTGGCGGTGGCAGCGTTCAACGTCACGATCGCGCATCCATGACTACGCGCCTGCCGCTGATCGTCTTTGCGGCCGCGCTCGCGGCGGCGTGCGGCAACGGCAGCTCGACCGCCACGTCGCCCACGACCGCCACGATCCCCGCCATCACGACGGTGACCTTCGCCGACACGCTCGATGTAGGCGGATCGCGCTTCTATTCATTCAGCAACAACACGGCCGGGTCGGTCACCGCGTTCCTCGCCAGCGTCACGGCGTCCGGCAACCCTCTGCCGCTCGCCATTCCGCTCGAGCTCGGGATCGGCGTTCCAGCCGGCACCGGGTGCGCCACGACGATGACGCAAGTGGTCACGCCCGGGCTCGTCACGGAACTGACCGACTCGCTGGCGGCGGGCGTGTTCTGCCTGCGCGTGGCGGACGCCGGTGCGCTGAAGGCGCCGGTGACGTTTGCCGTGAGGTTCAGCCACCCATGACCGTGCGCACACCACGGCTCGGCGTCCCCGCGGCATTCCTGGCCGTCGCCTTCGCGCTGGCGCTGTCCGGCTGCGGCGATTCGACGTCCGCCACTGCGCCCACGACCACGTCGCCAGTCACGGAGACGTTCACCGGTCAGCTCGTCGTCGGTGGCAGCGCGTCGCATGCGTTCACCGCGGTTTCGGCCGGCACGGTGTCGGTCACGCTGGCCTCGCTCGGCCCTCCAGCGGACCTCATGGTCGGCTTCGGCGTCGGCATCCCGCAGACCAACGGCGCGAGCTGCCTGTTGTCGCAATCGGTGCAGACGGGTGCGGCGACATCACCACAGATCACGGTGCAGGTCGAAGCGGGGACCTACTGCGTACGGCTGTACGACCTTGGGACGATGAAATCGCCCGCCGCGTTCACCGTGACGATCGTCAGGCCGTAGGCGCAGGGCGGTCTGACGACCGCACTCTACGCACAGTGTAGCGGTCGGTCTTTAGGCCAACCGTCAGCTATCATCCTCCGATGCCACACCCGTTGAGACGGGCCGTGCTGGGCCTTGGCGCGGTCGCGATCGTGTCGATCGGGCTTCCCGCGCAGACGCGACCCGCGGCGCCCACTACACAGACGCTCCGAAGTGCACCCGCCGCCGAGTGGCTCTCATACGGGCGCGATCAGGCGGAAACCCACTACAGCCCGCTCACGCAGATCTCGACGACCACCGTCGGCGGCCTCACACGCGCCTGGTCGACCGAGCTTGGCGCACCGGGCACGCTGGAAACGACGCCGCTCGTGTCGGGCGGCGTGCTCTATGCGACCGGCCCCTGGAGCACCGTGTTCGCGATGGACGCCCGCACCGGTGCGATGAAGTGGACGTGGGACCCGAAGCTGCCCACCACGGGCGGTCCGCGCCTGTGCTGCGGCGCCGTCAACCGCGGCGTGGCGCTCTACGACGGCCTTGTCTTCGCCGGTCTGCTGGACGGACGGCTGGTGGCGCTCAACGCCGATACCGGCATGCCGGTGTGGGACGTCCAGACGTCGGTCGATCTCAAGGAGTCGTACTCGATCACCGGTGCGCCACGCGTGGTGAAGGGCAAGGTGATCATCGGCAACGGCGGCGCGGAGAACGCCGTGCGCGGCTACATCTCCGCCTACGACGCAATGACCGGTAGGCTCGCGTGGCGGTTCTATACCGTGCCCGGCGACCCGTCGAAGCCGTTCGAACATCCCGAGCTCGCAATGGCCGCGAAGACCTGGACCGGCGAGTGGTGGAAATACGGTGGCGGCGGCACCGCGTGGGACGCCATGGCGTACGACGCGGAGGCGGACCTGCTGTACGTAGGCACCGGCAACGGCGGCCCATGGGATCGCAATTTCCGCAGCCCGAAAGGCGGCGACAACCTGTTCCTGGCGTCGATTCTCGCGTTGAAGCCAGACACGGGAACGCTCGTCTGGCACTTCCAGCAGGTACCTGGCGACCAGTGGGACTACACCACCACCCAGCCGATGACGCTGGCGGACCTGCGCGTCGGCGGGCGGACGCGGAAGGTGCTGTTGCAAGCGCCGAAGAACGGATTCTTCTATGTGCTCGATCGGCTCACGGGCACGTTCATCTCCGGCAAGCCGTTCACGACGACCAACTGGGCCACGCGGTTGGAGCCCTCGACCGGACGCCCCATCGAACTGCCCGAGGCGCGCTACGGCCTGACACCCGTCACGCTTACGCCAGGGCCGCCCGGCGCGCACAACTGGCAACCGATGTCGTTTCATCCCGGCACCGGGCTCGTGTACTTTCCGGTGCGCGTGAATGCGTTTCAGTACAGCATCGACCCCGCCTACAAGTACACCAAGGGCGGCCGCAATCTCGGCGTGATCGCCGGCCCTGGCGCGCTGCCGCGCGTGAGCGGCGAAGAAGCGCGGGCCGCATCGGCATACCTGCTCGCGTGGGATCCAGTGCTGCAGAAGGAGCGGTGGCGCGTGAACTTCACCGGCGCGACGGGCTCCGGCACGCTCGCGACCGCCGGCATGCTCGTGTTCGAAGCCGACCCGCAGGGAACGCTGGCCGCGTATCACGCCGAAACCGGCGCGAAGCTGTGGTCCGCCATGGCCGGCAGCGGCGCGGCCACCCCGATCACCTACGAACTCGGTGGGCGTCAGTACATCGCCATCGCCGGCGGCCGCGGCGGCGATGATCCCACACGCGTCACCGCCTTCGTACTGCCATGAGCACAGTCCTCGAACGCACAAAAGCCCTCGTCCCGCAACTCCGGGAGACCGCGGAAGCCACCGAGCGGGCACGTCGCGTGCTTCCCGGCACCTTCGACGCGCTGAGCCGCGCGGGAGTCTTCCGGATGACGGCGCCGAAGAAATGGGGCGGCGACGAAGTCGACTTCTGGACGCAGTGCGAAGTGCTGGCGCACGTCGCGACCGGCTGTCCGTCGTCGTCGTGGGTCGCGACCATCTTCAGCGCGATGTCGTGGCTGGCCGGGATGTATCCCGACGAAGCGCAGGCGGAGGTGTTCGGCTCTGGCGACCCGCGCATCAGCGGGGTGTTCTCGCCCACCGGCACCGCCGTGCGCAAGAACGACGGGTTCATGGTCAACGGCAAGTGGGGCTTCAACACCGGCGGTCAAGGCTCGGAATTCACCATCCTCGTCGCGATTCTCGCCGAAGGCGACGGGCTGCCGATGTGCGTGCTGGCGCGGACCGCGGAGCTCGATCGGCTGGACGATTGGAACGCCAGTGGTATGGCGGGCACCGGCAGCCACACGGTGGCGGCCCGCGACGTGTTCATTCCCGCTTACCGGGCCTTACCGCTCCCAACACTCGTCGAGGGCAAGGGCGCCCCGGATCGTCATAACGCGGCGAACCCCTATTTTCAGCTGCCGCTGGCGCCCGTGCTCATCGTCAACGGCGGTGGAACGCCGCTCGGCACCGCGCGCGGCGCCTTCCACACGTTCATGGAGCGGCTGCCGGGGCGGCCGATCGCCTACACGAACTACACGAGCCGGGCCGAAGCCCCCGTGACCCATCTGCAGGTCGGCGAGGCGTCGCTGCTACTCGACTCGTGCGACGCACACGTGCGGCTGGCGTGCGGACTGCTCGACGGCCCGACCGCGACCAGCCTGTCGATGGTACAGCGCGTCGCGGCGCGGGCGCACATCACCTATGCCACGGGCCTCGCCCGCCAGGCGGTGGACATTCTGTTCAACGCGAGCGGCGCGTCGTCGATCCAGCCGCACATCCCGATTCAGCGCTTTCAGCGCGACATCCAGGCGCTCGCCAACCACGCCGTGATGCACACGCAGACTGGCACGGAGCTTTACGGTCGCGTGCTGTGCGGTTTGCAGCCGAACACACCGCTGGTGTGACGTTGTGATGGAGTAGAGGGCGGTCTTCAGACCGCCCTGGTCAGGCGAGTCTACAGACTCGCCTCTACGTCCGAGGAGCAACGGCTATTTGATTCTTTCGGCGTGGCGGAGCTTCGACAGCTCCGTATAGATGGCGCGTCTTGCGCGGTTCATGCCGCCCAGCGGCTGGTTGTCCTGCAGCGCGTTCCAGGGGTTGAACGCGATGTTCTCGGCCAAGGCCATCTGCTCGAACGACTCGAACGCCTGCGACGGAATGCGGATCGTCGCCACCTTGCGGGCGGGCGAATCCTTCTCATGCCACTCGACCATCGCGTCCTCGATCGGCATCGCTTCCGGATCGGTCTGGAACTGCACGCAGAAGTCGAACGTCGCGTCGCCATTCGCGAGATGGTTGCGCATGTTGTCGAGCAGATAGTTCTCGGTGAGGTGGTGCGGCCTTTCGCTCCGGCGCGGCGAGGTGGGCTTCACCAGATACTTCACCGCCTTGCCCGCACCGAACCGATACGGCGTGGCGCTGAAGTAGGGGATATCGAGGTGACAGGTGTGATGCGCCTGCGCCGCCGTCGCCACGAGGGCCGAGCGAGGATGCTTGGCGAAATAGGCGACGCGTTTCACCCCGCCCGCCTCGTTCGCCTGCAGCAGTTCGAGGAAGTCGTTCGCGGTGGACGCGAGCATCACGGGATGACTGAAGAGCACGAAGTCCACTTCCGTGGAGCCCGGCATCAGGTTCATCCCTGGCACGCCGGTCAGCTTGATCGACATGCCTCGGATGTCCTGCTCCTTGTCCGACTCGGACGTGGCGTTGGCAAATCGGATATGGCCGCTGAACGATCCGGGATTGGCGAAGAGGCCCACCCGCAGCTCCGCGGACAGGCCGTCTGGCACCGTGAACTCGGCGCGGACGCAGCCCGTGGATCGCGTCTGATTGAACCGGCGGACCGGCCCCGTGCCGGCGCGGGCCAGGCTGGCGTTCTTCAGAAACGCGATGAAATCGGCGACGAGCGCCTGCTCGTCCGGCGAAACGACCTCTTCTCCCAATCCCGGTGTCATGTTTGCTCCTACACGCCGACGGTTTCGTTGACGAACGGCGGCGGATCGAACACCGACATGATCTGCGCGATCATCTTGTCCCGGTCGTTGTCGAACCGCGACACGTCGTAGCAACCCAGCGGATTTTCCACGACGTTCACCAGGCAGCGGTTGCAGTAGCTGCACGGCTTGGCCGCCCGATCCTTTCCGCTCGCGAAGATCTGCGGCAGATCGTTGTTGGCCACGAGTGGGCGCGCCATGCTCACCGCGTCGCAGTCTTTGTTCTGGATCGCTTTCTCGATCACCGAGGCGGTCTGGAACCCGCCGGTGCAGATGATCGGGACGTTGACCGCCGCTTTGATCGCGTGCGCGTCGGGCAGGTTCTTCCCTTCGATCTCGTTTGCCGGACCCGCTTCCTTGTTCCACTGCTGCCGCGCCAGCTGGCCGGACGCTCCATGGAAGAGCAGGAAGTTGGCGAACGTGCGCTCGCCGCTCGAGATCATGGTGTCGTAGCTCTTCACCAGATCGTCCACCGGCAGATCCGATCCGCACGGGTTCTTCGGATGCGGGAAGAAGCCGCCGGTCGAGACGTGAATGGCATCGATGCCTGCGTCGACCAGCCACTTGCACACCTGGATCGACTCCTCGAGCGTGTTGCCCGGCGACCCGATGTGCAGCGGCGACAGCGCGTCAGCGTACTCCTGCGCACTGATCTTCATCTGGAAGTGAAAGTCGTTCCCGACCTTCGCGCGCACGGCCTTCACGATGTCGAGCACGAAGCGCGCGCGGTTCTCGAGCGAGCCGCCGTATTCGTCCTTGCGGTCGTTGATCGCCGAGCTCAGGAACTGGGTGATGAGATACCCGTTCGCGCCGTGCAACTCCACGCCGTCGAGCCCCGCTTCACGCG
>Ga0105238_10002952_pt1 | contig 16968 bp, 16 predicted proteins | sample KBSC34metaG_FD_81526 | JGI IMG/M metagenome (GOLD analysis project Ga0105238, IMG submission 81526) | Corn rhizosphere microbial communities from Kellogg Biological Station, Michigan, USA - KBS C3-4 metaG | ecosystem: Host-associated > Plants > Roots > Rhizosphere > Soil | place: Michigan, USA... | reverse complement strand
TCTTCGCCGCTGCCGGACTTTTACCTCGGGGCCCACGCCGCCGTAGCAAAATTCCAGATCCTCACCAGAGACCCGCGACGGTATCGAACGTACTTTCCGACCGTAGACCTGATTTGCCCCAAGTAGAGGGCCTACTCAACACCAGTCGTCGCCAACAACGTGGTCGTTCGTGGCGACTGGCAGCGGGCGGAGCGGGTGTCCCGGTCGCCCGACTATTCCACGAGTCCCTCGTGATCGGCCTTCATACCGCGCACGATCCAATCGTCCAGAGAATCGAAGAAGATAGTCCAAGTCCACTTCGGGTCCGTTCCGGGGCGACTGACCCACGTCAGGTGAACGACGGCGACAACCCGCGGCTCGTCGATACTAATGAAGAGCACGTCATCGCAGTCCTGTCTTCGTGCGACTGCGCGCATCTCGCGCCCCGTTAGCGAATGATGGTTTCCCAACTCAGCGGCGAGTTGTCGCTGCAGCCCGGGTGCGTCGGACGTCACCTCGATCCACGGCTCGAGAAAGTCCATTCCCTGACCGCCCAATTACCATTTTCCGGCGCTCCTGCCACCTGGCCGCAAGGAATCTCGCCGATCTGGGCCAGACCGGCTTTCGACCGCGGCCCTCAGATATGGTGGTGCAGACTCTCGGCCAGGTACGGATCACGCTTGGCCAGCAGCGGAACGCGCTGGAATGTTCGGGCGGTCCAGAAGACGAACAACGCGCCGGGACCGAGGAGACCGGCCAGCTCGTAAACGCCGGGCCAGGGGCGCGTCGGGTAGTTGCCGGGCATGGTCATCAGCCAGAGGTCGAGCCAGCGGGCGGCCAGCATGAGGGCGCCGACGCGGAGGATGTGGCTGGGGCTGCGCTTGGCTTCGCGGGGGAGCAGCAGCAGGAACGGGAGGGTCCAGCCGGCCAGCAGGTTGGCGTAGAAGAGGGGCTGCCAGCCGCCTTGCCAGCGGAGCTCGAAGTACGAGGTCTCGTCGGGGAGGTTCGAGTACCAGATCAAAAGGAACTGGCTGAACCAGAGGTAGCCCCAGAAGGTGGCGAAGCCGAGCATGAGCTTGCCGAGGTCGTGCAGGTGATCGGGCTTCAGCTCGGGGAGTAGGCCCGCGCGGTGCAACAGCACGGCGGCGATGGCGACGGCGGCGGCCGAGGAGGCGAGGATGCCGGCGAGGTTGTAGAGGCCGAAGATGGTGCTGTACCAGGTCGCCTCGATGGTCATGATCCAATCGAAGGCGGCCAGGCAGGCGGTGATCGCGAAGGTCACCAGGAAGCCGGCGGCCCAGCGCTTGGTCGCGGCCGTGGTGTCGGCGACGCCGCCGGAGGTACCCGCGTCTTGCGCCAGGGACCAGCGGCGCAGGCGGGCGGTGAACAGGGTCCACACGGCCAGGATCACGACCATGCGGACGACGAAGAACGTCGGGTTCAGGAAGGCGGCCTTGGCGGCGATCAGGGGATCGTCGCCGGCACCGGGGCGCGCCCAGGCGTAGACGGCGCGCAGGCCGGGCGTCGTCGCCACGATCAAGATGGCGCCGACGGGCACGAACGAGCCGAAGCCTTCGAGGACGCGCTTCAGGACGGCGGCCCAGCCGGCGTTCGCGACGGCCAGCAGGCACAGCCACGCCATGGCGCCGCACGCGAGGCCCATCACCAGCACGCCGCCGATCAGCAGGTTCGTGAACGCGCGGGTCGGATCGAGCACCGCGCCCGCCGCCAGGGCGCCGAGGCCGGCGACGGCGACCGCGAGCGCGACCTTTTGTAGAGAAGCCAGCTTCGTCATCGAGATCCTCCGGAAGGAGCCGCCGGAACGGCGGAAGGCGCGGGCGTCGGAGCTGCGGGAACGCTCGGCGCGGGCATCAAAGGCGCGGTCGTCGCTGTGGGCGGAGCCGCCGTCCCGGGCGCGACCGCCTTCGGAGCGGCGGCGCCGGCGGGCGGTCCGCCGAGGCCGAGCTGGCGCACGTGGCGCACGATCTTCCAGCGGTCGGAGGCGCTGACCTGCTGGCCGTAGGCGGGCATCACGCCCTGGCCGTACGTGATGATGTGGAAGATGCGGCCGTCGGGCAGGCCGCGCGCGTGCTCGGCGACCAGCGACGGGGGGCGCGGGAACTTACGCGCCACCAGGCCGTCGCCCAGGCCCTCGGTGCCGTGGCAGGGCGAGCACCACCGCGCGAAGGCGACGGCGCCGCGCGCGCGCACCGGCTCCACGTCGGGCAACGGATTCGTCAGCTCGCGTCCGGCGCGCGCCGCCTCGGCGTCACCCGGGCCGTAGTGAAACGGTTGATAGCCCCGCGGGATCGATCCAGCCGGCGGCTTCATCAGGGTGCGGCCGTCGGGGGTGTTCGGGTTCGGATCGAATGAGTCGTAGGCGACCGAGCCGACCATGTCGGGCATGTATTCGAGGTTGGTCTGCCCCGGATCGTCATCGCAGCCGGCCAGCGCGGGCCCGAATGCCAGGCCGAGCCCCAGCGCCCATCCGACGGCGTACCTTCTCATCGAGCGGATCACGAGGCACCTCCTCGACCATCGGCCGTCGTGGCGGTCTCGCCCTCGGGCGCCTCCAGCTCGACCGCGCCCGCGCCCCGGAGCAGCTCGCGCGCCGCCGGATCGTCGCGCTCCAGCACCAGCGCGAAACGATCGTCGGTCACCCGCGGCAGCGGCGCCGACTTCCTGCCGGGGAACAGCCGCGACCGCAAGAAGAAGACCGCGGCGCTGGTCAGGGCCGCCGACAGCACCGTGAGCTCGAACGTGACAGGGATGAACGCGGGGACCGAGGCGAACGGTTTGCCGCCGACGTTGAGCGGCCAGCTCGCCACCGAGGTCCACAGCTCGAACGACAGCGCCAGCGCCCCTCCCGTCAGCCCGGCGGCGAAGCAGACGAACGTCAGCCGCGACCGTCGCTGTCCCATGGCCTCGTCCAGGCCGTGCACCGCGTAGGGCGTGAACGCGTCGCGAATCTCGAGACCGGCGGCGCGGGCCGCGCGGGCACCCGCCACCAGCCGGTGCTCGTCGTCGAAGTACGCCACCAAGGTCGACATCACGCCACCTCCATCTCGCCGGTCCGGCTCGGCCCGGAAGGGGCGGGCACGGCCTCGCTCTCGGGCGCAGGCGCGTGCCCGCCGGACCGCCCGACCCCCAGCACGCTCTTCACCTCGCCGATCGACACCGCCGGCAGCACCCGCACGAAGATCAGGAACAGCGTGAAGAACAGCCCGAAGCTGCCCATCAGCGTGAACACCTCGATCTTGGTGGGCGCGTAGGTGCCCCAGCTCGACGGCAGGAAGTCGCGGTGCAACGACGTCACGATGATGACGAAGCGCTCGAACCACATGCCGACGTTGATGACCAGCGACAGCACGAACAGCACGACGGGCGACGTGCGCAGCCGCTTCGACCACAGCAGCTGGGGCGAGATCACGTTGCAGCTCACCATGATCCAGTAGGACCACGCGAAGGGCCCGGTGGCGCGGTTGATGAACGTGAACCGCTCGAACGCATTGCCCGAGAACCACGCGATGAAGAACTCCGTGCCGTAGGCCAGGCCCACGATGCTCCCCGTGACGATGATGATCTTCGCCATGTTCTCGAGGTGCCGGATCGTGATGAGGTGGCCGAGCCCCATCACCGAACGCGCGATGATCAGCAGCGTCAGCACCATCGCGAAGCCGCTGAAGACGGCGCCCGCCACGAAGTAGGGTGGAAAGATGGTGGTGTGCCAGCCCGGAATCACCGACGTGGCGAAGTCCATCGACACGATGGTGTGCACGGAGAGGACCAGCGGCGTGGCCAGCCCCGCCAGCAGCATGTACAGCGTCTCGTAGCGCGACCAGATGCGCGCCGAGCCGGTCCATCCGAAGGACAGGATCGAGAAGATGCGCTTCTTCAGGCCGGCGCTCAGGCGATCGCGCACGGTCGCGAGATCCGGGATCAGGCCCACGTACCAGAACACGGCTGAGACCGTGAAGTACGTGCTGATGGCGAACACGTCCCACAAGAGCGGCGAGCGGAAGTTCACCCACAGCGGGCCCCGGTCGTTCGGATAGGGGAACACGAAGAAGCCGACCCACGGACGCCCCATGTGGATCAGCGGGAACACGCCGGCGCACATGACCGCGAACAGCGTCATGGCCTCCGCCGAGCGGTTGATGCTGGTGCGCCACTTCTGCCTGAAGAGAAAGAGAATGGCCGAGATCAACGTGCCGGCGTGGCCGATGCCCACCCAGAACACGAAGTTCGTGATGTCGAAGGCCCAGCCGACGGTGCGGTTCAGACCCCAGGTCCCGATGCCGGTCAGGATCTCGTAGGTCACCGTGCCGACGCCGAGGGCGAGGAGCGCCAGCGCCACCCCGAAGGCTGCGCGCCAGCGCCAGGTCGATCGCCCTCCGAGCTGTCGGACGATGTCGTCGGTGATCCCGGCCAGGGTGCGGGGCGCGGTCACGAGGGGCGGGCGCGGCGCCGCCGGAACTTGTGGATGCTCAGCCATGGGACTCACCGTGTTTCTCTCCGTGTCTCTCGCCGTGTCCGCCCGCGCTCCCGCCCGTTTCGCCTTCGCCGTTTGCACGGATCTGCGCGAGGTAGGTCACCTGCGGGCGCACGTTGATCTCCTCGAGGATGGTGTAGGCGCGCCCGCCGCCGATCAGCTTGCTCAGCTGGCTGTTCCGATCGTTGCTGTCGCCGAACACCAGGGCCTGCGACGGGCAGCTCTGCTGGCAGGCGGTGTGAATGTCGCCGTCGCCGAGGGCGCGCCCCTCGCGCCGCCCCAGCGCGCGCGCCTCCTCGATGCGCTGAACGCACATCGAGCATTTCTCCATGACGCCGCGGCTGCGCACGACCACGTCGGGGTTCAGCGCCATGCGCCGCAGGTCGCCGCCGCGGTCGTAGTCGAACCAGTTGAAGCGGCGGACCTTGGTGGGGCAGTTGTTGGCGCAGTAGCGGGTGCCGACGCAGCGGTTGTAGACCTGCTGGTTCAGGCCCTCGGCCGAGTGCACCGTCGCCAGCACTGGACACACCGTCTCGCACGGCGCGTTCTCGCAGTGCTGGCACATCATGGGCTGGTGCAGGACCTCGGGCGTCTCCGGGCTCCCGCCGTAGTAGCGATCGATGCGCAGCCAGTGCATCTCGCGGCGGCGCCGGACCTCGGTTTCGCCGACGATGGGGATGTTGTTCTCCGCCGAGCACGACACGACGCACGCGCCGCACCCGGTGCACTTGTCGAGATCGACGGCGAGGCCCCAGCGGTGACCGTCGTAGGGGTGGGCCGGCCACAGACCACGTGTCGGCTTCGACCTCGGACCTCCCCTTCCGTTCGCGCCGGCGGCGGCGGCCGCGGCGTGATCCTTCGGCCCGTGCTCCTCGGCCGGCAGCGACTCGCCGGGGCGCACCCGCCGGACCAGCTCGCGACCCTCCTGCGAAGCGTGCGTCTGCGTGATGGCAAGGGGGCGGCTGCCACCCGCCCGCCGCAACGTCACGGGAAGACCGGTGCGCCGAACGCCGAAGGTGGTGAGCTCGCCCAGCGTCCAGGCATCCACGCCATGTCCGGCGGCGATCTTTCCGGCGCGGGCACGTCCGTGCCCGAGCGCCACTGCAACCACCGTTGCCGGCAGCCCCGGCTGGCGCAGGACCGGCAAGCGCACGCTGTGGTCGCCGACCGCCACGTCCACCAGATCACCATCGTCGACTCCGAGCGCGGCGGCCCGGGCCGGCGCCAGCGCGGCGGCGTTGCCCCACGTCAGCTTCGAGATCGGATCGGGCAGCTCTTGCAGCCAACCGTTGTTGGGGGTGGCGCCCGTTCCGTCGCCCAGGCCGACGGACGCGAACAGGACCAGCTCGTCCCCTTCGCCGGCCCCAGCCGTCCCCCCGGCCGGTCGAGGCGCGGGCCACTTTCGCAGGACGGACGCCACGTCCACCGCCCGCGGCGCGAGGGCCGCCGGCTCGGTCCCGCTGCCACCGATGAGCACGCCGTCGCGCACGGCGGCGTCCCACGACTGATCTCGATCGAACAGGCCGCGCTTTCGCCACGACCCCTGAACGAACGCGTGATCGTCGGCCGGCGCGCCGGACCACGCCAGCAACGACGCGAGCCGCGGGCGCGTATCGAACAGGCGCCCGACCGTCGGTTGCGCCATGACGTCGACGCCGCCGCGCGGGCGATCGTCGCTCCACGCCTCGAACCAGTGCCCCTCGGGCGCGTGCGCGGCGCACAGGGCCGCCGTTTCGTCCAGGCGATCGCTCGTCGACAGAGCGAAGCGTGCCTTGGCCAGCGACGCGGCCACGCGCGCGTCGGTCAGGGCCGGGTTCACACCCAGGAACAGCACGGCTTCGACCGCGCCCGCTGCCAGCTCGCCGGCGAGCTGGCCGACGGTCAGCTCGCCCGCGCGCGTCGCCCGGCCGGTGTCCAGGACCGCCGTCGTGGCGCCGTTGTCGAGCAGGGCGTTGCCCAGCGCCGCCAGAAGCTGGAGCGCCGGCTCCTCGCTGCCCGATAGAATGAGCCCGCGCGATCCCGCCCGCCGCAAGGAAGCCGCCAGCGGCGCGGCCGTCTTCTCATCCGCGGCGCCATGGGGGCCGACCAGCGCAGCGGCCGCCGCGCGGGCCGTGGCGGCGAGCGAAGCCGCTCCCGCCGGCGCGCTGGCGGCCAGCGACGCCACCACCTGCGCCAGGGTGGGACCGATGCGCGACGGCGGCAGCGGGATGCGCTCGTCGGCCGCGCCTCCCGTCAGTGACAGGTTGGCCTCCACCTGGACGTGCACGAGCCGCGTGGCACGGGCCGCGTCACGCGCCTCGCTCCACTGTCGCGAGAACGCCGCCGGCGCGACCCAGGTGCCGAGGAAGTCGGCGTCGAAGGACACGACGACATCGGCGTCGGTCAGCCGATAGTCGGGCACGAGGCGGGCGCCATAGAGCTCGTCGTGCGCCGCCGCGAGGGCGTCGCGGTGTCCGAGCGGATCGAAGCGCACCACGGCCGCCGTCCGGTGGCGCGCCAGGAAGGCGTCGAGCGCCTCCTCCGTCGACGGACCGAGCCCCCACGGCACGACCACGCGGACCGCCCGCCCGCTGGCGTCGGCCGAGGCCAGCGCGCGCCCCACCGCCGCGTCGACGTCGACCCACGTCGCGGCGGCGCCGCCGAGGCGCGGGACGCGCGCCCGATCGTCGTCATACAGCGTGAGGATCCCGGCCTGGCCGACGGCGCACACGGCGCCGCGCGACACCGGGTGCGACGGGTTGCCCTCGATCTTGATGGGCCGCCCGTCGCGCGTCTTCACCAACAGGCCGCAGCGCGCCGGGCAGCCACCGCACGCCGTGGCGTACCAGGACGCCACGCCGGGGACAATCTCGTCGGGCTTGCGCGTGAACGGGAAGATGTTCTGCGCGGGCGCCCGCTGGCAGGCCGCCATCGCGGCGGTGGCCGACAGCCCCATCACCTTGAAGAAGTCCCGGCGCGAGCCGGCGTCGGCCGTCACGCGCGGGCCACCAGGCAGGCCGATCTGGATGGGGAGCTCCTCCGCGAACTCATCGCACGAGCGGCTGCCGGGCGCAGCCAGCTGATCGAGCGATTGCCACCAGCGGGGCGCCGACGGAGGCGCGCTCGCGATCGAATCGCCGCCGGTCGGCTCGTGGGGGGCATGGTCGCTGCCGTGGCGGTCGCTGTCGTGGCGGTCGCTGTCGTGGTGGTCTTCGGGCTCGTCATGCATGGGCGGTGTCTCGGTCCTAGCGGTGACAGGCGGAGCAGTCGGTGGGAGGTGTCAGGTGGCGCGGGAGCAGCGGCGTGTTGTCGGCCAGGCGCGCGTCGGGCAACGTGGCCAGCGGACGGGGCGCGTCCCGCCGCTCGTCGCGCAGCGTGCGGTGGCACCCGAGGCACCAGCCCATGGTCATCGTCTCTTGCTGCTGGACGCGGACCATCTGCTCGACGGCGCCGTGGCAGGTCTGGCAGGTGAGCCCTCCCGCCGAGACGTGGCTGGCGTGGCTGAAGAACGCGAAGTCGGGGAGCCGGTGAACCTTGACCCAGGGGACGGGCCGGTCGGTCGTCACGAAGCCGGCCAGCTTCTTGATTTCCGGCGAGTCGGTCTTCACCTGGCTGTGGCAGTTGAGGCAGACGCTGGCGGCGGGGACGCCCGCGTGACGGCTGCGCTCGGCGCCGGCGTGGCAGTACTGGCAGTCGAGCTCGTACAGGCCCGCGTGAAGCGCGTGCGAGAAGGCGATGGGCTGCTCGGGCGCGTGGCCCTGCTGTCCGCCGAGCTTCCCGGGACAGCCTCCGAGCGCGACGAGCCCGAGTCCGAGCAGTGCGAGGCGAGCCGCGACGCTCATGGCCGCTCCTCCGTCATCGGCGCCCCGTGGGCGCGCGCGTCGGCGCGCATGACGTAGCGGCGCGCGACCGCTCGCAACGGGAAGATCTCGTCGAGCCCCACACCCGCCATCGGCCACAGCGCCCCGAGCGCCATCACGAGCAACGCGTGCATCTTGACCGGGAACGGGCTGGCCACGATCGACGCGGTCACCGGCTCGGTGACGGCGAGCGACCGGAGATAGGGCGCGAAGATGTACGCGTACCAGACGGTGATCCACCGGTACGCCACCGTCAGGTAGAGGCCCGACAGACAGACGGCGAAGAGCAGGCCCAACACCAGGACCGCCGCGCCCTGGCGGGGCCTTCCCTCGCGCAAGGCGCGCACGCGGCTGAGGAAACGCGCGCCCACGCCGAACGCGAACAGGAGCGCTCCGATCATCCCCGCGGTCTCGATGACGGTCACGCGCCCCGGGTCGGCCAGCAAGACGCGCATCGCGCCCGGCGCCAGCGCCGTGGTCAGGTGCCCGAGGAACAGCGTCGTGAAGCCGAGCGCCAGCGCGCCCTCGGCCTCGGGCCGGATGTCGTCCGCGTCGGCGGCCGCCTGATTGCGGAGGATGCCCCATCGGTAGAGCCACGCGCCCGCGAACGCGAACGCCGCCAGGTACGGGCCGTACGAGAAGACCGTGGCCGTCAACTTCATGACGGTCGCCCCCCGCTGCGATCGTTCGGGCCGCGCGGGGCTCGGCGCAGCACGAACGCGCCGAGGACGACCAGCGCCCCCTCGAGGCCCAGCGCAAAGAAGTCGCGATCCTTGCGCGGGAACGCTCCGGTGCGCGCAATATCTGCGAGGTACGCTTTTACCGCGAACTGCTCGTCGTCTTCGAGCTTCGCATTGCCGTAGACGCTGCTCATGACAGGGGTGGACATGTCGGTCAGCACGGGGCCCAGTCCTTTTTCGCCGAGGCGCGCGTAGGAGAACGTCAGGTCGGGGCCCAACGTGCCGCCGCCCATCCAGCCTTCTCCGCGCACGCCATGGCAGGAAAAGCAGGGGGCGCCGCCTCTTTGCAGCCGCCGCTCGCCGAGGAAGATGGCGCGGCCGCGCGCGATCTCCTCCGGAGATCCGTCGGTGCCCCAGCGCGGCCCGAGCGCGACCGGCTGACAGCCGCCCTTGTCGCTGCAGCTGGCGAAGTAGGCCCAGACCGCGTCCACCTCTTGATCGGTCAGCGGCTGATCGGGCATCCGCACCGGCGCGAACTGCTTGTACAGACCCGCGGCCGTTTCGTCGCCGGCGTCGATCAGCCGCCCGGGGCCGCGCACGAATTTCGCGAACCAGGACTTCGGCCGCCGGGCGCCGACGCCGAGCAGATCGGGGCCGACCTTCACACCACCCCCGATGTTGTGACAGGTCGAGCAGCGCTCGGAGAACAGGACGGCGCCCGGATCGGGCGGGGTTTCCGCGCCGAGCGCGGCGGCGGGCGCCAGCGCGAGCGCCAGGAGGCAGCCGACACGCGCCGAGCGCGTTCGACCTGGAACGAGGTTTCTCTTGCGAAGCACGGCGGCCTCGATTGCAAGGCGAGGACCAATCGCAACCGCGCGCGTGGTCCGCCCCTTGCTGTTCCGTCGACGACGACAATGGTGACCTGCGAAGAGATGGCGCGCTTCTCGATCGAAGCGCCTCGCTACACGAGCTATCCGACCGCCGCCGAGTTCAGCCCCGATGTCGGACCGTCGGACCTTCGCGCGGCGTTGTCGTCGCTGCCGGCGCCGCCCGACGCCTCGTCGTCGCCGCGGTCGCCGGTCGGCGTCTACGTGCACCTCCCGTTCTGTCGCGACATCTGCCACTTCTGCGGATGCCACGCCCTGGTGGCGCGCACGCCCGAGCGGATCGATCGCTACCTCGGCTGCCTGGCCGGCGAGGCCGCGGCGGTCGGGCGCGTGCTCGGCGCCGGGCGCGCGGTGGCCGAGCTCCACTTTGGAGGTGGGAGCCCGTCCTTCCTCGACGCCGACGACTTCGCGCGCGTCATGAACGACCTGCACGCCGCCTTCGCCTTCACGCCGGACGCGGCCGTCTCGCTCGAGGCCGACCCGCGCACCACCGATCTCGCCAAGCTCCAGCGCTACCACGCGCTCGGCGTGCGGCGGATCAGCTTCGGCGTTCAGGACCTGGACGAGGACGTGCAGCGGGCCATCGGCCGCCACCAGAGCCGGGCGACGTCGATCACCGCCTACGAGCTGGCTCGCCAGGTCGGCTTCGACGGCGTGAACCTCGATCTCTGCTACGGCCTGCCGGAGCAGACCGAGGCGACGATGGCCGCCACGGTCGACGCCGTGCTGGCGCTGCGGCCCGATCGGGTGGCCCTGTTCGGGTACGCGCACGTTCCGTGGATGAAGCCGATGCAGCGCCTGATCCCGGCGGCCTCGCTCCCGCGGGCTGATCTGAGGCTCCGCATGATCGCGCACGCGCGCGCGGTGTTTCTCGCCGCCGGGTACCAGGCCATCGGCCTCGACCATTTCGCGCTGCCCACCGACGAGCTGGCGCGCGCGGCGATGGCGGGGACGCTGCACCGAAACTTCCAGGGCTACACCACGACCCGCACCGACGCGCTGATCGGTCTCGGGACGTCGGCCATCAGCGATCTGCCCGCCGGCTACTTCCAGAACCAGCGCAAGCTGGGCGACTACCTGCGGGCCGTCGACGCCGAGGGCCTCGCCACCGAGCGAGGGGTTCTGCGCACGAGAGACGACGTCGTGCGCGGCGACATCATCCGCGCGCTCATGTGTCGAGGCGGTCTGGACCTGCGTGCCCTCGAGCGCCGCTTCGCGCTCGACTTCGCGACGGCGTTCGGGCCCGAGGTGACGGCGTTACGCCGCCTCGAGACCGAGGGCCTGGTGCGCCTCGATCTCGAAGGTGGTCTGCTCGCGCTGACGCCGCTCGGCGAGGTGTTCGTTCGCAACGTGGCGCGCGTCTTCGACGCGTATCGCGGCGGTGAACGCGCCCGGACCAGCGCGCCGGTCCGATTCTCGTCGACGGTTTGACCGCGGCCCGCCCGCCATCGCCGAGCCGAGCGGCACCGAAGCGCCCGTCACGGCCTGGTCGGGGGGCGCGGCCGCCAGCTGCTCGCGCGAGGCGACCCGATACACGCCCGGCGCGCCGGAGATCAACACGAGCTCGCACCCTTTCAGCTGCAGGACGGCGCGCGCCTGCGCGCACGAGAACCACGGCGGCACCCTGACCGCGCGGCCCTGCACCTCGTTCCAATGGTCTCCGATTTCCTGGTCCCGTTCCACGGCGCCCTTCCTGTCGGCGGTTCGTCCCCCAACTTGAATGCCTTCCGTTCGGGCGGCAAGTTTTTCTTCGCCTCTGTGGAAGGCGTCACAGATCCAGGAACGCGGCGAGCCGCTGCAGCTCCTCTTCCAGTCCGGAACGAAAGGCCGCCGAGCGCGGCGCCGCCTTCACGTACCCGAGCTGCACGTCGAGCCGGCCGTCCACCACCCGCACGTTTCCCCAACCGATCACCTGGTCGTCCCACAGCAGGGGAAGGGCGTAGTAGCCCAGCTTCCGCTTGGACGCCGGCGTGTAGGCCTCGAAGCGATAGGCCCAACCCCAGAAGGCCTCGAAGCGCATGCGATCCCACACGACGGGGTCGAAGGGAGCGAGCAAGCGCACGCCGCGGCTCAGCTCGTGGTGGGCCGGCGTCTCGCCGGCGGGCCAGTACCAATCCGTCCCGTCGACGCGCGCGTGGTCGTGTCGCAGCCGGGCGCGGGCCTGAGCGTGCTTCCGGTCGCCCGCCCATTGCGGCGCAGCGGCGCGCAGCATGGTCACCACACGGTTCAGCGTGGGCCCTGGCAACGGCGCGTACTTTCTCACCAGGATGTCGACCAGCGCATCCATGCGCGCCTGGCTTTGCGCCTCGTCCGGTGGCGCGCCGTGCGGTTCGCGCGCGCCATAAACGCGGACACCGCCCTCCCGCCGCACCACCCGCAGCAGCCCGCGATAGTGCAGGTCGTCGAGCAGCTGCGTGCTGGCGTTCGACGAGCCTCCGAACCAGTTCGTGACCTTGCCGTGCGCGAAGTGGGCGTCCACCTCGCGCGGATGCGCGCTCCCCCGCTCGCGCACGAACTCGAGCACGGCCTGCGCCTGACGCCGCCGAGTGGGCGTCCACTCTCTTCGCGCCGTGCGCGGGTGCATCAGCGCGTGATGTTCGCGCGACAGGAAGCCGTAGTTCACGAACACGTCTTCTTCCAGCCCCAGCCGCGCGTACCGGCGCTCGAGGTCACCGGCACGATAGCCCTGGACGCGGTGGCGCAGCGTCAGATCCTGAGCCCGCGCGGGCGCGCGGATCGGATCGGCTTGCACGAAGCCCAGCTTGGCGATCGCGCGCGGCAGCGTGGTGGGCGCGAACAGGCTGCGCGCCACGGCGTAGCGCCGCAGGTCGACGAGGGTAAGTATGGGCATGGAGCGGCGCGGAGGCATTCCCGGCGACCGTGCTCCAGTATGCCCTCGGCGAGGCCCTGTCGCCGAGCCCGCGTCGGGCGAAGATCAGGGCACGTAGATCCGCCCCGGCGCGCCGTTCGCGCCGGTCGGTGTATGGCACGAGTTGCAGTTGCCGGTCGTCTGGCTCTCCGTCATCATGCGCGTCCCGCCCGACGAGTTGGTGATCTTGGCGGTGTACGGCGTCTTGATGGCGGTGTTGCTGTAGAAGTTGCCCGAGTTGGCGCTGGGCGTGAGGGTGACGGTGCTGCCGTCGGCCCCCGTGATGACGACCTTGATCCCGCCCGCCGCCGTTCCGTAGCAGTTGTTCGGCTCGTGCGCCGTCGGATAGATAGTTCCCGAGATCGAGAACGAATGGCAGCCCTTGCAATCGTTACCGGGCCGCATGTCGGTGCCGTTGCCGTTCGTCCACGTCTTCCCGCTGGTGCAGACGGTCGCGTTGGAACCTCCCGCTCCGGTGCCGCCGCTCCCCGTGCCCGACCGGCCGCCGGCGCTCCCACCGGAGCGCCCGCCGGCGGCGCCGCCGCTTCCCCGGCCGGCGCTGCCGCCGGTCGCCGCCCCGCCCATTCCCGTGCGACCACCGCCGCCCAGCGTGCCCCCGCTGGCTTGTCCTCCGCTGCCGACCGCGCCACCCGCCGCGCGGCCGCCGGATCCGACGGCGCCGCCGCTGCCCACCGTACCGCCGCTGGCCGGGGGGGCTCCTCCCGAGCCGGAGCTTCCGCCAGAACCGACCTCTCCTCCCGAGCCCACCACCGCGCCGCCGGTCCCGGGCTGGCTGCCGCCGCTTCCGACGCTACCGCCGCTCCCGTTACTGCTTCCTCCCGTTCCCGTTGCGTTCTGGTCCTGCCCGGCGCTTCCGTCAGGGTGGAAGGGCTCGTCGTATTCGCCGACGCAGCTCATCGTCGCGACCAGCAGGAAGGGCAGAGCTTTCTTCATCTGGGGAGCCTCCTGGTGAGGGGAGAGGCAGACAGGCCAGCTGGCAGCCGCTGGTCAGCCGTACCGTGAGAGGTACCGGCTCCCCCTTTTCATCAGGCGGCGATCGAACGCACCCACCGCAAAAAACGACGGCCGCGAAGGCGCGGCGCGGCGTCCTGGCGGAATCCGACGGACGTCGAAGACCCCCGGCAGGGGTCGAGGCCCGGCCGCGCGCCGCCTACGGCTCGCTCAAGGACAGCATCCCCATCATGCCGGCCTCGGCGTGATCCAGGATGTGGCAGTGGAACATCCACATGCCCGGCCGATCGTCGTAGCGGATCACGAAGCGCACCGAGCCATTCACGGGCACGTTGACCGTGTCCTTCCATTCCATCGGCTCGATGGGCCGGTCGTCGCTGCCCAGCACCTGGAAGAAGAAGCCGTGCATGTGGAAAGGGTGATCCCAGTCGATCCTGTTCGTCACGGTCCAAAGCTGGGTCTCGCCCACCTGGGCATAGAACGTCGGCATCTTCATGCCGTTGATGCCCAGCTCCAGCGGCGAGCTGGTCTGCATCGTGAGGTCGATGTCCACCGCCGTGGCGCCGGCGGTCGGGATGGGCTCGATGACTCGGTGGATGGCGGGGGGGCTGGGGGGCGGCGTGACCGGTGATCCCTCCAGGTGCACGACGAACAGATCCACCGGAGGGCGATTGAAGGCCGTCCCGAAGCCGCGATCGTAGGCCACCCATCGAGCGACCAGGTCGTCGCCTTCGTTGCCGGTGGGCACCACGATCAGGTCCGCCCGTTCGGCGGGAGCCAGCACCGGATTTTTCACCTGAACCGGCGACGACAGCAGCCCTCCGTCGCCGCCGATGCGCACGAAGGTGTGCCCGGGCAGGTCGATCTGGAAATAGCGGGCCTTGGCGGCGTTGATGATGCGCCAGCGCTGCGGGCGCCCAGGGCGCGCTTTCAGCGTGGGCTTGATCTTCCCGTTCACGAGCAGCAGGTTGCCTTCGCGCCCGAACAGCGTGCCCAGGTCACCGCCCGAGTCCTCCGGCTGCAGCGAGCCGTCGTCCGCGACGGCGAGGTCGCTCAACACCATGACCACCTCGTCGCCGAGATCCTGGGGTTCGGCTGGATCCTCGACGATGAACGGCGCGTACATTCCGTCGCCGACCTGCCGGGCCGAGTCGACGTGCGGGTGGTACCAGAAGGTCGAGGCGTCGGGGACCACGAAGTCGTAGTCGAACGCGCCGCCGGGTGGGATCGGCGGCTGCGAGTGACCGGGCATGCCGTCCATGGCCGCCGGCACGCGCAGCCCGTGCCAGTGGACCGTCGTGTCGACGGGGAGCTGGTTGGTGAAGTGGACGATCACGCGGTCTCCGATGCGCGCGCGGATCTGCGGCCCGGGCAGCTGCCCGTTGTAGGTCCACACCGGCGTCGGACCCGCCGGAACGAGCGAGACCATGGCCGGCTGGGCGGCAATCGTCACCTCGACGACCGTCGGGTCGGGGTTCATGTCCTCGGCCACCGGGAGGCGGATCGCTTCGTCCCACCCTTCGGGCTGACCCGGCTTCGCGCCGTCGGGCTGGCCCTGACCATCGCCCGGGCCGCCGGCATCAGCCTGGGTCTGACCATCGGGTTGACCTCGGGGGGGCGAGCTCGCTTCGCTGCAGGCGAGGCCGCCGGCTGCGCCGACGATGACGCCGATCCAGGCGGGGAACGAGCGCAGAAGAGGGCGAACGTCGACCATGATGAAGAGGTACTGCAAGGCCGCGACCACGCAAGGAGCCACGCGGCTTCGCGGATTCATCGGACCTACCGCGGCAATCTTGACGCTTCGGCGCGGCGCGACCTGCCAGATTTGCGCGGTTTCGCCGTCTCGTGGCAGCGGCGAGCCAGGCGCCTTCAGGGCCAGACCGGACGCCAGCCACTGGCCAGCAGAGCCGTGACCAGCACGCCTCCGCTCGCGAGATAGACGAGCTCGCGCCGCACGCTGGAACGGATCTCCCACTTCAGCGCGCGCACCGGGTCCGAGTCGTCTGGCCCCTCCCGCCGCGCGCAGCGCCACAGCGCGAGGAAGAACCGGGTCGACGCGCCCATCGCCAGCCACGGGTTGCGAGGATGCGACGGGAGGGCCGCCCGGACGGATGGGGGTAGGGCGGTGAGAAATCGTGCCTGCAGTCGCACCTGTCCCAGCACCTCGATCGTGTAGGGAACGAAGACGGCGGCCAGCAGCAACGTGCCCAGCAAGTCGCGGTCGATCATGGTGGGTCGGCTTGCAGCAAGGACCGCGCCGCCGATCACGAACGCGCGCCGGCTCGCTCGTGCGGCATTTCGCGCTCCCTGCGGGCGTGCGGGCGTGACCGGGTGGCGAGCCCGAGGCGGCGGCCTTGCCACTTCGGCAGGCGCGCCTTCAGTCCGGCGAAGCCGCGGCGAAGCGGCGGACGAACGCCGAGGCCGGGCTCGCCGTCAGATCCTCGAGGCGCCCGCGCTGTGACACGCGGCCTTCCTCGATGACGATGATCTCGCCGCCGAAGGCGTCGGCGTCGGCGCGCGCGTGGGTCACGATGATCGTCGGGACGCCCAGAGCCCGCACGCGCTCGGCGACGAAGGCCCGCGTGTCGGCGCGAACGGCGGCGTCCAGCGCCCCGAGCGGCTCGTCCAGCAGCAGCGCGGCGGGCTGGTTCGCCAGCGCCCGGGCCAGGGCGACCCGCTGGGCCTCGCCGCCCGAAAGATCGGGGCCGCGGCGTCGCGCGAGCGCGGCGATGCCCAGGTTCTCGAGCGCCTGTTCGGCCAGCCGCGACCGCTCGGCGCGGGTCGCGGCGCGGATGCCGTAAGCCACATTGGCGCGCACGTCGAGGTGCGGGAACAATGCGTACCGCTGAGGCAGGAAGCCGACCCGCCGGTGCTCGATGGGCACGTCGACGCCCGCCTTCGCATCGTAGAGAGATTCGCCTCCCCGCCGGACGTGCCCGGCGGTCGGGCGATGGGCGCCGAGGATCATCAGCAAGAGGGTCGTCTTCCCGGCGCCGTTCGGCCCCACGATCACGGTCGGGCGGTCGGCCGTCGCTCGCAAGGCGACGTCGATCGCGAGGTCGCCTACGCGGCCCCGAAGATCGACCTCCAGCGTGCCCGGATCATCCGTCGGGGGCGCGTTCATCGTCGCGCCCGCCCGCGCAGCCCGAAGAGGAGAGCCACCGACACGGCGACCAGCACCACCGACAGGCTCTGCGCCGTCTGCAGGTCCGACTCGAGCGCGGTGTAGATCGCGAGCGGCAACGTCTGG
>Ga0105238_10002950_pt1 | contig 16971 bp, 27 predicted proteins | sample KBSC34metaG_FD_81526 | JGI IMG/M metagenome (GOLD analysis project Ga0105238, IMG submission 81526) | Corn rhizosphere microbial communities from Kellogg Biological Station, Michigan, USA - KBS C3-4 metaG | ecosystem: Host-associated > Plants > Roots > Rhizosphere > Soil | place: Michigan, USA... | reverse complement strand
TGTCGTCGTCGCTGCGGTTGTCGTTGTGGTCGCGCGTCGCCTCGTGGCACTCCGGGTGGTCACAGGGATCGGCGCAGTAGCCGTAAGCCGCGCGGTGTCGCTCCGCGTCCTCGGACTGCATGGACGCGTCCTCATGGGGAATCTGCCCATAGGGCCCGGACATGGAGCCTCCCGTGCGTGGAAAACGTGTGTCGCGCTTGACGTTCAATGCGCGTCATGTGTATGCTTCACGGACGCGCGTGACTCACACGCGCGATTGGTGCCACTTGCGGCCATCCTCGAGAGCGCGCCTGAGCAGCTTGTCCGACACGCCGACCTTGGCGAAGCGCGTGATCGTGTCGGCGTCGAGGCGCGTCGGGTGCTCGAAGACCCACCGCCGGAGTGTTCCCTCGGGCATGTCGGCAGCGCGCGCAGCGGCAGCGAGCTTGCCGAACCGCTCGACCAGGATCGCCTTGATCTCGGCGCCGACCGTCGTCGGGATCTTGCTTCCGCGCGTCGCCATACCCACGTGTGACCTCCGCTCGTCCAATACACGTAAGATACATTCGCGGCGCGCGTGTGTCAACACCACACACCAAGAATTTCCAGAAAAACCCAAGGCCCTACAGCCTGGAGGTGTTACGTGACGCTCAAGGACTCAGTCGATATCCGGTTTCACGAGAATTTTCGGGAGTGGCTCGACCGCATGGCCGTCGCTCAGTGGTCGCGGCTCGAGCTCGGCCGCGCGCTCGGCGACACAGCCGCCGACCCGAAGAACCCTGACCCCGAGCTCCGAAAGGCTCAGCGCGGCTGGTTCGCCAAGCTCCAGCGCTGGGGCGACACGCGGACCGTCAAGGGGCGCGCGAAGTGGTCGGCGCCGAAGCGCTCGGTTGTTTCTGGTGTGCTGAGAACCCTTCGGGTCCGCGACGCCGACGAACTGATCGCCTGGTTCTACGGCGAGCGCGAGAAGGCGCCGGCGTGGGTCTACGACGAGCGCATGAACATTTTCGCCGAGGCCAACCAGTCACCAGTCGCGGTGGCCGATGCTCAGGCCGCCACGAGGAGCCGGATCGACTCTGGGGCTGTCGCGGCCACCGGAACTGACCCCGCTCCGGTGGCTGGACACACCGCGCGAGCCGCCAGACTGCCCTCGAGCGTGCGCGCGATTCTCGCCGACGTCCGTGACGGGCTCGTCACGCCCGAAGAGGCTGAGCGCATGCTTGCGGCTTGGTTCCTCGAGCGGCCGCACGATCCCTCTTCATCGCTTTCGCCAAGCAAGTGCTCCGCCCCTAAGAGCAGGTCATCGGGCGACGGGATCATGCTGCCCTTCCCCGCAACGCCAGACACCCCAGCGGTGAATTCGGACTAGGGCACCACCGTCTTGTTTTTGCTCATCAAGACCTGCTCCGCGTCCGATGAGAGAACCGTCGGGGCGCGGGGGCGTCGCCGACGCAAGGGAAAGGGGGAGGTCATGGACCTCGTCGAGACGTTCGCTCTTTGGGCCGCGTCATCGCCGCGTCGCCCCGGGACTCTCCGCTCGTTTCGCGGAGCGCTGCTCCGGCTCGCCGCGCTCGGGCTCCGCACCGCCGCCGACGTGACCGTCGGGCGCGTGGGCGAGCTGCAACGGGCGATGCTGGCTCGGGGCCTCAAGCCGCGTTCGATCCGCACCGACTTCGTCGCCGTCTTCGTCATGCTCTGGTTCCTGGTCGAGCTCGGGCGCTTCGACGAGGACGCGTTCCACGCGATCCGCCGGGCCTCGATCAGGATCCCCAAAAGGCAGGGGCGGCGGCACCGGATCCGCCATCTCGGCTGGCTCGAGGTCGAGCACCTCGCCCGGACGGCCGAGCACTACGAGCCGCGGATCGAGCTCCCGATCCGGGTCGCGTCCCTCTCAGGACCGCGCACGGGCGAGCTCGCGCGGATGCGCGGCGAGGACTATTGGGACGGGGGTCTCCACGTCGAGACGCTCCCCGAGTGGGGCGAGGCGGGCTCGTGCAAGACAGGGCCCCGGGTCATTCCCGTCTGCGCCGAGCTGGACCGTCTCCTGCGCGAGAGGCTGCCGCGCTCGGGCTGGCTCTTTCCGTCGGGGACGCTCCACCCGAGCCGTCCGCCCGCCACGCCGTTCCTCTCGCGGGTCGCCCTCGAGACCGGGCTCAAGCGCGTGCGCCGCCTCGCCGACCTCCCCGACGACATCACCTGGATCGTCCTCCGCCACACGCGCGCGAGCTGGTGGCTTCAGGACGGTCGCTCGATCTACAAGGTCGCCGACTGGCTCGGGCACACGGTTCAGACCTGCGAGACCTACTACGGTTCGCTTCGCGACGGCTACGATCCTGACTGCGAGCGACGTGATCCCGCGCTCGATCAGGCTCCGCGACTGGACCGCGACGAGCGCCGCCGACTCGGGTAGCCGGTCGAACCAATCGCCCAAGCAATCGTCAGAATTTTTCTGTCTGCGGCAAGCTACGTTCCCGCCTAAGCAATCCGTGTGCAAAACTCGTTGAATTGGTATGTCGTATTGACACACCAGCGACACGGTCTGTATCATGCGCGGGAACGAGGCGTGCCGTGGGCCGGCGCCGTCCTCGGACGAATCTTTCGAGAGCCGTTCCAGCAATCCCCGTCCTCGCGAGCGTCGTGCGGTGGCCCACACCGCACGACGCCGCAGGCTTTTTCGGGGGCCTCGCATGGAAATCCACGAAGCTCTGGCTGGCGAGCGCGACCTCGTGCGAGAGCGCGCTTTTCGCCGTGGCTACTTCCTCGGTGCCTCGCGCGCCATTGACCTCGCGCGCGACTCTCGCGTCAGCAATGAGCGGCTCGTCGCGTGGGAAGACGCGCTCATGGAGTGGCACCACGCAACAAGGCACGACGGTGGTGCCCTGATTCCGCCGCCGGAGCTTCCGGCGTGAAGGAAAGCGAGCGGAAGATTCTGGCGGCTCTCCTCTCGGGCCCCCGTGGGTCTTCCGCGCTCACGCGAGCCGCGGGCGTGTCTCCTCGCACCCTGGATAGCGCCAGGGTCTCCCTGCTCTCCTCGGGCATGATCGAGCGCGTGGGCTCGGGCAGCGCCGCCATGCTCGCCATCACCTCGAGCGGTATTGCGGGCCTCAAAAATGTTGCCCCCGCAATTGCCCCCGCAATTGCCCCCGCAATTGCCCCCGCAATTGCCCCCGCAATTGCGGGGTTTTCAAATGGGGGTTTGGGGGTGGCAGCGGAGTCTTCTCTCCTAGGATTGTCCGCAGAAGCAGCTGCCCCTGCGGTTTTTTCTAAAACGACGGGTACGGATTGCGGGGCCGCAACCACCCCCGCAATTGCGACCCCCGCAATCGAATTGCGACCCCCGCAATTGCCCCCGCAACTCGAATCGAGACTCGCGCGCCTTGAGAGTGAGTGCGCTCGCCTCGCTGCCCTCGCTTCCCAGCTCCAGGGCGTCGTCCAAGGGCTCCTGGCGCGCGGCAAGCCACTCGGGATACCAACCGCCTCGGTGCCCGAGTCTCTTCGGCGAGAGGTGTCCAGCGCCGTCGAGGAAGCCTACAGAGGCGCTCTGGCTGGAAGCGAGGCGATCCAGAACGCCGCCCGGTGGAAGGCGGCGCTCTACAACCGCCTCCTCGCTGCTGCCCTCACCGGCGACCGCTTCGAGCTCGATGCCTACCTTCAGTCCGCGCGCGACCGCGAGGAAGCGCCTGCGCGCGTTGCCGCGAAGGAGGCAGCGGGCCAAGCCGCAGCAGAGGCGGCCGAGCAACGACGCCTCGCCGTGCTCGAAGCTCACTACGGCGTCAGGCCCACCGCATGACCGTGCCCGCCCACAGCATTGAGGCCGAGCGCTGCGTCCTTGGCGCGATCCTCCTCGACCCCGGCGTCCTCGACATCCTCGTCGCCGAGGTCACACCCACCCAGTTCTACCTCTCGAAGCATCGGATCGTCTACGAGGCCGCGCTAGCGCTCCACACCAAGCGTGCACCCATAGACAAGGTCTCGCTCATTGAGCAGCTTCGCTGCACGGGTCTTCTTGAGATCGCAGGCGGCCCCGTCGAGGTCGACGGCCTCACGAGCGTCGTTCCCACCTCGGCGAATGCCGTCTACTACGCGCAGATCGTCGCCGACAAGGCGCGCGTCCGAGCAACCCAGGAGGCCGTCCGTTGGGCGAGCGACGTCCTCGACCAGCGAATCGAAAACTCGACCGAGACGCTCGAGGCCGTAGAAAAGCGGATCTTCCAGGCGACCCGCGAGCGAGTCCGCGATGAGTCCTCGACAGCGATCGTGGACGTGCTCGGCGAAGCCTTCCGCGCCATGGAGGCGGCAAAGAACGGCGTCGTCCAGGGCGTCCCGAGCGGCCTCGCCGAGCTCGACGAACTGCTCGTCGGAGGGCTGCCGCGCGAGTTGGTGATCCTCGGCGGTCGTCCCGGCTCAGGCAAGAGCACGCTCGCGCTCAATATCGCAAAAAGCGTCCTCTTGAGCGCCAGGCTCCGCGTCGCGTTCGTGACGCTCGAAATGCCGAAGGTCAAGGTCGTGCAGAATCTTCTCGCTGCGGTTTCGGGCGTGCCCTCTCGCTTAATGCGCGAGGGTCGCTATGGACCAGAAGAAGAGCGGCGCGTGATCGAGGCAGCCGAGCAACTTGCCGAAGGCAACCGCCTGAATGTCATTGACCAGGCCAACATGACCGTGGCTCAGATTCGGGCTCGCGCGCGAAGACTTAAAATGGACGGTGGCCTCGACCTTCTCGTCGTGGATTATCTGCAACTTCTCAAAGCCGACGACTCGTCTCGCTACGACAAGCCCCGCCATGAAGTCGTCTCCGAACTCAGCCGCTCACTCAAAGCACTCTCGGCGGAACTCGAGGTTCCGGTCCTCGCGCTCTCGCAGCTCAACCGCAACGTCGAGTCGCGAGCCAATCCGAAACCGACCATGGCCGACCTTCGCGAGTCGGGATCGCTCGAGCAAGACGCGACCGTCGTGCTTCTCGTTCACCGCGAGTCCTACTACGAGAAGGACCCCGACAAGCGGCGCCTGATCCAGAACGAGGCGACGCTGATCGTCGCGAAGAACCGCTATGGCGAAGGCGACAATCTCGAGTTGCCGCTCTTCTTTGATCCGACCGTCTCGCTCTTCGCAGACGTGCGCGTGAGCCACACACGAGCACCCCACTACCCTCGACCTCAAGCCCGAGACCACGCCATGGCGGCGGCAGGGGCGGACGCGTGAACCTCGCAACGCCCTAGATCGTCGCGGCTCTTCGCGAGCGCTTCTCTGCTCCCGAGTGGGCCGTGCTGTTCGAGGTCGCGAGCGGAACGGGCGCCAACGCCAGACGGCGCGCCGACGCAGTCGCCATGAGTCTCTGGCCCTCGCGCGGCCTCGAACTCCACGGCGTCGAGGTCAAGGCGTCGCGCTCCGATTGGCTGCGCGAGAAGGCTCAGCCCGAGAAGGCCGAGCCGATCTTCCGCTTCATGGACCGTTGGTGGATTGTGGTCGGCGACCCCGAGATCGTGAAGCCCGGCGAACTCCCGCCGACGTGGGGCCTCCTCGTGCCGCGCGGAAAATCGCTCGTCGCGAAGGTCGAAGCGCCCAAGCTCGACCCGCAGCCCGTCTCGCGCTCGTTCCTCGCGGCCCTCTTGCGGCGCGCCCACGAGACGGCCCATGGCGCGTCCGAGCGCGAGATCGCCGAAGCAAAGGAGAAGGCTCGAGTCGAGACATGGGAGACGGCTCGCGCTCAAGCGAGGCTTCAATTCGATGTCGAGCATGGGTCGCTCGTCGGCGCCGTGAAGGCGTTCGAGCAGGCGTCCGGCGTGAGTATTGGACGCAAGTGGGATGCGGGCGACATCGGGGCGGCAGTAAAGCGCGTTCTGGCACAAGAAAACGTCAGCGCCGAGGACCGGCTTAAGAGGCTCGCGAAGGAGGCCCGCCGTCTCGCCGAGGACGCCGAGCGGGCGCTTGCGCCGGAGGCGGCCGAAGCTTGATCCTCGTCGCTTGGTGTCCTCGCTGCCGTCACGGCACGATCTCGACGCCTCGCGTCCGTCAAGCCGCACCGCGAGCGCTCTGCGTCGCCTGTCACACCGAGATTGTCTGGCTTGAGACCAGAGACGACGTGCGTCGTGTGTCGCCTGCATGACACGCGTGTGCTATCTTGTGCGTCGTGGACGAGCCGGCACCGAAACCCAACGCACGCACCGGAGCCAAGGGCGGCAAAAGTCGCAAGCGCGACAACGCGTCCCACGCCCGTGAGAAGGTCGCCCGAGCCAAGCGTCGGGTTCGACTCGCGAAGCTCAACCTTGACGGCTGGACGCAGCAGGAGATCGCAGCCGAGCTCAAGATCGACAAGACGACCGTCTGCCGTGAACTCGCGGCACTCCGGGCCGAGTGGGCCGCCGAGCACAAGGCGGCTCAACACGAACACGTCGAGCGCGAACTCGTCTCGCTCCAGAGGGACGAGAAAGACGTCCGCGAGCGGCTCGAGTCGATCGAGCGCGAGGATCAGGACGCCCAAGCCGAGATTGATCGCCTGCGCGAACTTGACGACGAGTCCAGCCGGAAGCAGGCGGCGATGCTGCTCGAGGCTCTCCTTCGACGCGACGATCACCGCAACGCGGCGAAGTGGCACGAGGTCTTGCTCAAGATCCGCGACCGGCGCGCCAAACTCCTCGGCCTCGACGCACCGACCAAGGTCGAGCAGAAGGTGAGCGCGACCGTGACCGACCGTCGGCTCGCTCTCGAGCAACTAGGCCCCGACGCCTCGAAGCTCGCGGCCGAACTCGCCGCCAAGGTCTACTCGCCGCGACCCTCGGTCGTCGCCGCGCTCGAGACGCCCGCGCCGTCGAGCACGAACGGGACGAACGGTGTCGCGCACTGAACTCACGGCCGAGGATCTCGCCTTCCTCTCGCTCGTCGGTTGGTGTGGCTACATAGACCCGACCTGGCGCGCGTACCCGCACCTCGTGCTCCTCTGCCGCGAACTCGAGGATCTCGCCCACGCCGTTGCGCGCGGCGAGACGCGCAAACTCATGGTTTTCATGCCGCCTCAGCACGGCAAAAGCTCCGTAATCTCGCGCGCCTTCACGTCGTGGCTTCTCGGGCGCTGGCCCTCGACCCGATTGATCCTCGCGAGCTACGAGGCGTCTTACGCGGCTCTTTGGGGGCGTCGGGCGCGCGACGTCGTGACCGAGAACGGCGAGCGCGTCTTCGGCGTCCGGGTCCGCGGCGACTCGTCGGCCGCCGATCACTGGGAACTCGCACGCCCGCACCGCGGCGTCCTCCACACGACGGGTTCGACGGGCGGCACCGGACACCCGGCCGAGGTCGTCGTGATCGACGATCCCGTCAAGGGCCGCGAGGAAGCCGAGTCGGTCGCGTTCCAAGAAAAGACGATCGAGTGGTACAAGGGCTCGATCCGAACGCGCCGTCCCAAGGGCCAAGTCGTCGTCATGACCCGCTGGCACGAGAAGGATCTCGCCGGGTGGATCCTCGAGAACGAGCCCAACGAGTGACGGGTGATCCGACTCCCGGCTCTCGCGGAAGAAGACGACCCGATCGGCCGTCCGGTCGGCGCGCCTCTTTGCCCCGATCTTCAGTCGCTCGAGTCGCTCCTCTCGGAGCGTCGTCTCCAGGGCTCTTACTCCTGGGCGAGCGTCTACGAGCAGCGCCCGACTCCACGCGGCGGCGGTCTTTTCAAGAGCGACCACGCCCGCTACTTCGAAGAGCCGAGACCGGGCGTCTACCGATTCCTCGAGACCGGCGGCGTGACCTCACGCGAGCTCATGTCGCGCTTCCTCACGGTCGATACCGCGACATCAACCAAGACATCAGCCGATCACACGTCGATCGCCGCCTGGGGCGTCGCCCATGGCCTTCTCATGCTCCTCGACCTCGACCTTCGCCGGCTCGAAGGGCCCGAGATCCTGCGCGCGATCAAGCTCATGATGGCGAAGTGGAAGACCGTCCCCTACGTCGAGGACACGACTCAGTCGAAGCACCTACTTTCCTTCATGGCTCAGCAAGGGATCGTCTTTCGGCGCGTCCCACCCGGCTCGACCGACAAGTTCACGCGCGCCCTCCCGGCCTCGGCGCTCTGGGAACAGGGCAAGGTCGTGACGCCGGTGAGCGCCCCTTGGCTCTCGGCCTTCGAGCGCCAGGTCTACTCGTTTACGGGGCGAGAGGGCGGCGAGGACGACGCCGTGGACTGCCTCTCCATGGCCGCGTCCGTCTTCCGCGACGGGTCGAATGCGTTTTGGACTGGCGGCACACAGACGGAGCACCGCGCGCCCAACCACGTCGAGGCCGCGTCGCTCGGTGGCGGCTACCCAGGCTGACCCCTCACCGAATAGGAGACTTCCCGCGCGCATGAGCCTCTGGCTACCGTGACGCGCGCAGGAGGGCGTCATGGCGGTCGCGCAGCAGATCAAGGGTCAGCAGGCGGTCTTCAACTCGGGCGGGGCGCTCGCGCTTACGACCGCGCTCCAGGACGCGTCGCCCGCGATCGCGAACCGGAAGCAGAAGCTTCAGTCGCTCGTAATCACGTCGGACACGACGGGTGTCGTCGTCCTCGCCGACGGCGCGTCGCCCAACCCGAACGTCGCCACCTTCGGCGTGGTGGCGAACACGCCGCTCGTGATTGCCGAGCCACAGCTCCAGGGCCTCCCCCAGACGAGCATCGGCGCTGCCCTCCAGATCAAGGCCGGAGGAAACATGAACGTCGAGTTCACCGGCATCGTGGGGCTCGAGTAACCCAATGCGTCGGCACGCGCTCGCGGCGGTCTCGCTTCTCGCGCTCCTCTTCACGCTCGGCCTCTTCGCCGGGCGCGTGGGCGCGCAGAGCCAGGGCGCGTCGGTCTCGCGCTCGCACGCCAGGCTCACCGGCCAGACCGCCGCCGTCGCGACCGTGCTCTCGGTCCCCGTCGGCGGCTCCGACTGCACGTTCCTCGTCTCGGCCAACGCGAACGTCACGAGCTACACGAGCGGGACACTCCAAGTCAAGGTCGTCTACACCGACGAGACCAACACCTCCAACACGGTCACCCTGCAGGGGCACTTCACGTCGGGCTATGGCGTGAACGTCACGGGCACGGGCGCGTTCGAGGTGAACCCGATCCAGATCCGCGCGAAGGCGGGCACGAACGTCGTGGTCGAGACGACAGGCACGCTCGTAATCATCTACAACGTCGAGGCGCTGGCCGACCTCATCCAGTAAGGAGGCTGCTCGCCTCTGGGGAGAGTCGTCGCGTGGCTGACGGTTTGGGTGGCGCCTCACAGCTCTTTGGTTTTCTCTCGTCGATCAACGGCGAGCTCTACGGCCAGGCCCTCTCGTCGGCCCTCTCGCAGTACCGCATTTGGGATCCGTCTTTCGCCCTCGCTCGCGACGTCGAAGCCTACGAGAAGCTCAACCGTGACCCAGTCGTCAGCCACGCGACCTACCTTCGCAAGCTCGGGGCGGCCGGAACGCGCTGGGCGATCGTCCCCGTCGCGCCGAGCGCTCTCGCCGGAGCTGCCGCGAAGCTGACCGAGGCCGCACTCTCGGAGCTCGACGACTTCCTCGCGCTGCGCTTCAACCTCGGCGAAGGGATCGTCCAGGGCTCGAGGTGGGCCCGCGTCTGGTGGGAGACTCGGCGCGTTCCGCTGCCCGAAGGCGTCGTCCGGCGCGACGGCCAACCAGCTGCAGAGGTCGAGCTGGTCTGCCCCGTCGTCCACCGCGACGTGGATAAGCGACGCTTTCGCCAGTACCGCGTCACGCGCCCCGACGTCGAGAAAACGCCCCAGGGCGTGGACGAAAACGGCGAGCTGTCCTTCGAGAAGGTCGCGGAGTACCCGTGGCAGGTCTGGCGTCCGGTCCAGCGCGTCTGGCAGGACAAAGACCTCGTAGACGACGGCGGGACGTGGGTTCACCACGTCGTGGACGACACCGAGAACTCGCTCGGCTCGGGGAACGGCGTCGCCGACGCGCTCTTCACGGCGGCCTGGGCTCGCGGGCAAGTGATCCAGTACATGCTCTCGGGGCTCGAGCGCTGGTCTCAGGGCGGGATCCTGATCGCCGAGCTTCAGACCATGATCGCGGGCGAGCTCAACGGCGCCCGCTACGAGGCGGCCAAGGCCCAGATCACGAAGATTCTTCAGGCCGCCATGCGCTCGGGCGTCGTCGTCGTTCCCCAGGGCGACAAAGTCTCGATCACGGCGCCCTCGGAAGCGTGGCTCAACGAGTGCATTACCGTCCTCCAGTATCTCGATGGGATCATTACTCAGCGCGTCCTCATGTCCGTCCTGCCAACGGGCGGCGGCTCCGATACGGGCTCGCTCGCGCGCGCGCAGGAAGAGGGCGGGACGCAGATGCGCGTCACTCTTCACGACCGAGCGAGGATCCAAGACACGCTCGACCGCGACGTGCTCAAGGTCTTCTGGGCGAGAAATCAGGAGACGCTCGCGCTTCTCTCCGTCGCCGGTCAGCCGCTCGAGACGACGCGACCCGGGACGATCCGCCTCGGAGCTGACGGGGCGCGCGAGTCGCTCTCGGCGGTCAAGGATCTCGTCGAGTTGGTCAAGGTCGCGCCCGTCCGGCTCGACGAGTTCTATGATCGGGTCGGCCTCACGCCGCCCCGTCCAGAGGACAAGGTCGTCTACCTGCCGGTCGAGCAGGCCAAGGCCGACAAGCTCGAGGGACAGGCGACGGAAGAGAACGCCAAGGCCGACGAGCTCGACCCCTCGAACCCGGACGACGCGCAGCGGAGCCGGTCCGAGCGGAGTGAAGCGGCCTACGTCGCCGCCGCCGTCAAGGCCGGGCTCGTGGAACTCGTCGCTGGCGATCTCGACTTCGCGGCCAAGGTCTCGAGCGGGCGCGGCTGGAATCTCGTCTACACGTGGGTCGCCAAGGACGACGACTGCACGTGCAAGGGCTGCCTCTACCTCTCGAAGAACGGGCCCTTCACGTGGGGGACGCTCCCGACGTTCCCCGGGACCGCGGATACCCCATGCCGCGAGCGGTGCCGTTGCATTCTCAGGGCGCGCCCGGCGTCGAAGGCCGAGCATGCACTCCTCGAGCGTCGGATCGGCGCCGGGAAGAGACTCGAGAAGATCGAGTCTCTCACGGGCTGGGTGCCGGCGACGCTCAAGACGATCCGAGAGACGTCGTGACCTACTCGTCGCGGCCCGACAAGAGGTCGGCCGAGACGCCGAGAAGCCTCGCTCCCAGATCACGCCCATCGATCCCGCGTCGGGCTAGTTCGCGCTCGTAGCGGCGAAGGTCGTCGTCCTGTTCGCTCACTCAGCACCCGTAGCCTTGAGATTCTCGAGCGCGTCCACCAGAGCCCGCCTGAGACAGTCGTCGCCCATGAACGAGTTTGTATAGACGACTTCCTCCATGCCCTTGCAGCGACCCACGCGCACCGAAGCACACTCGTCGTGCTCATAGAACGTGACCTCGACCGCGGGCTTATAGATGCCGTGCGAGCCGCCGCGAAGCGTGCCGAGATCACGCATAAGATCCTCGATCGAGTCTCGTCCGTCTCGTTCGCTCATCGCGTCCTCGTCCGGCGTCGCGGCGATCTTCGGGGCGGCTCGGCCTCGGCCGCCTCGACCGTCCAGCGTACCACGACCGTCCTCGGAGCCGAAGACGAGACGTCGAAGACAAGCACGCCCGTCGAGCCCGAGTAGGTCCGAGCGATCTCACGAGCCATGGATCGCGCACGCTCAACGACGACCGCTCGAGACTCACGCGCCGTCCACGAGACCTCGGTCGCGGCGAGAAGAGTCGCCGTCGAGTCGGATCGGAATGCGAGATCGACCGCCGCACACTCCCGCTCGAGAGCGGCCTCGAGTTCTCGGCGGACGTAGCTCGCAAAGAGATTCTCGGCGCGCGAGCGTGTCGGCGCCTGAGCGACCGGACCGTCGGGCGGGTCGCGCCAGCCTTCTTCGATCCGGTTGACTCCAAGCGCCTCGGGCGAGAGGCCGAGTCCGAGCACGCCGCGCTGGTCGATCACGTCCCAGACCGCGCACCCGACTCCAGCAGCTCGCAGCGGCGCGGCCCCGGCCACCAATTCTTCGACCGACAGAAGCGGGAGCGCTCGGAGCGCATGCCACCGCTCGGGCACGGCAACAACGATCCCGGTCACTCGCCGCCAGGGCGGCTCGATCTCGTCACGGTCGAGTCGAGCGAGAAGCAAGAAGCGATCAGGCGCGGCCCCGAGCAAAAACGCCGCTGCACGTCGCGGGTCGCCGCCGTGCTCGCGAAGGAATGCTCGCTCGTTACCTCGGGACTCTTGATCGCTCAAGCCCGACACCCAGGACACGCGCACTCGGCGAATCGCACACCGAGTGCGTGACCACGGTCCCAGACGAACGAGCACACGCCGTCGATGAGCCGACTCCCGCACGTGAGAGCGAACCGCGACCGACTCGGGACGCACTCGTGGACTGGCTGGCCCGTATCGTCCGCTTCGCGCCGGAGAACGTCATGCTCCGCGAGCGCCTGGGTCATGGCCTGTTCTTCCGTCACGTCGCGACCCTTTCGCCGATCGCCTTCTCGATCGCATTGCACGCCCGTCGGAGCCCCTGCGCGTGGCCCAATTGCTTCGCGCCCGCCTGAGTCTTGGCGCGCTGGACGACGCCAGACCCGGAGATGTTGTCGGCCTCGCGCCGCAGGTCCGCGAGCGCGGAGGCTAGGCGTTCGCGCAGTTCGTCTCCGCTCACGTCCTCCTCACCTTGGCGACGGGAGCGTCAAGCCACCGGTCCTCGTTGACGGGCGACCAATTCTGAAGCGAGGTGCTATCGTCCTCGCCGTTCTCGGAGCCGTCCGCGAACGCCCAGCGCCGACCATCGGGAGCCTCGATCCACTCGAGGTAGTCCCACCCGCCCGCGTCGTTGAAGACGCCGAACTTCCAGCCCGTGTCGCTCGTGAACGTCTCGACGTTGCGACCGCCCCACGGACGATCGGGCGTGAGCTTCGTCCAGCCGGTGTCGATGTTGTGCAGTTCCACGAGGGCGTCCACCTCGAACTGCGTCAGGTCCGGTCGCTTCACAGGGACTCCGTTCTGGACGACTCGGCGCCACCGGTCAGTGTACCGCTCGTCGGCGCTCGCTCAAGGCGCGGCGTCGCTAGTTGAGACGCACCGTCAGTGCGCGCCAAAGAAGATCACGGAAGGACTCGCCTGCGAACCCGGGGACATGGTGGCGAGCCGCCCTGAACGGATCTTCGGCCCAACGCCACTCTGCAACCCAGCGACCTTCCTCGCGGCGTGCCGCAAAGACGGTTGGACCGAAGTCGCCGAGCCCTGCCGGACGGTAAAACACGCGCGTTGGCATGCCGCCCACGAGCGCCATCTCGCCACGCACAACGGCCGCGCGGTCCTCGGCGTGACAAGTGCGCGGTCCGACTCCCGTCTTGCGGCGGCAGAGCGCCAGGTGGTCAAGAACGCTCGCGCGAGCCTCGATCGCCATGAGGCGAAGGTCCACGTCCGACGTCACCGGCACCCAACCCCGACGGCCCACGTGAGCGCCGTCACGTAGTCCACCATGGTCCGCCCGAGCGGGTCCGTGTAGGCGGGGCCGCTCAGAAGCGCCGCGACTGGCCCGGCGAAGACGACCTCGCCGCCCGCGAGCCGCTCCTTCAACTCGACCGCCCAGCCGAGCGATTCCTCGCTCCAGCGGAAGGACGGGTAGGCCGCGTAAAGCGCGAACCACCTGGCGCCGAGCGCGGCTTGGCGCTCGGCGTGGAGTCGCTCGTGGTCGAGGACCGCGTGCCGCGCGAGCGAGCCGGGCGGATAGTCGGCGTCGAAGACGGCGAGCGACGGCACGTAGCTCACGGTCTCGATCGTCGTGAGCATGTGCGGACGGACGAGGCAGGTCTCGTCTTGCTCGACGCGGACGAGCGGCGCGAAGGCAGCGTCGAGCGGCTCCGAGGGCGCGGCGCAGCCAGCGAGCGCGAGCAGGGCGACGAGGGCAAAGCCTCGGCTCACGCGATCCCCCGAATCCGCTCGGCCGCTTCGTTCGCCCCGTGCTCTTCGGCGACCTGGGCCGCCTCCTCGAGCTTCGAGCGGACGAGTTCATTGGCCCTTTGCCACGTCACGTTGAGCGTGTGGCAGACCCGCACGAAGTCTCTCTGCGAGACCGAGAGTCGGTGAGGCCCGCCGACTTCCTCGATCACGTCGGTGAGGGCGCGCATGATCGCCTGGAGTTCCTCGAACGAGACAAGCTCCGAGGGGCCGCGTGAGGGCGGCTTCTCGCCGTTTATGTGCTTCACCACCTCGTCACCGACCTTTCTTGAGAGCGGCGAGTCTCAGGCGCAGGTAGTCGAGCTCGGCCTCGAGCCGCTCCCGACGGCGCGGGTTCGTCGCACGCTCGACGTCTTGGACGACCAGGCGGTAGCGGGCCGCCGTCTCGCGGAACGCCTCGGTCCGGGCCCACGCCGGCAATCGATCGTTGACCACGGCGACGCTCACCGTCGCTTGCCCTTGCTCGAGACGAGCGCCTGGCCCGGAAGAAGCTCGAGGCGCGGCTCGGGCCTGCCGGTCACGGCCTCGCGCGCCTGACGGATCGACTCGCGGATCATGTCGGCATTCGCGGCCACGTCCTTCGCGAGCTTCTCGTCGATCGCGGCAAGCAGGTCGCGCGTTTCTTCGGCGAGAGCGAGGATTGCCGGATCCGGTTTGCCGATCGGGGAGTCCTCGGGCGGACCACCGAGAAGGCGCTCGAGGGCCGCGAGCTGGCCCGCGAAGTTCTGCCGGATCGCTTCGAGGTTCTGCGTCGCCGCCTGGCGCATGGCGCGCTCTTCACGCCTCTTGTCGGCGGCGTCGAGGGCCTCGGCGATGATCTTGGGCAGGCTCTCGACCGTGAAGACGTTGCCCGAGAGGGCGCTCGTGTCGGAGCCGGGCGCAAACGGGTTCGGGGCACAGTCGCTCACGAGGCCACCTTCGTCTCGGCGCGCTCGCTCGCCCGCTTCTCCCACATCATGATCTCGCGCTCGAAGACGACCCGGTACCTCGTCTCCTTGCCGAGCGGTCCGATATCGACCGGCTTGCCGAGCATGGACGCGTACCAAATCTTCCGGCCGATCGGGTCGGGGATCTGAAGCGCGTGGTAGCCCTCGCCGCCCGGACGCGGGTTGTCGGCGCCCTGGACCTCGCGGTCCTCGCGCAGCTTGTAGCGCGGGAAGCCGGGGCCCTTGGCGACGATCGTGCCGCGCGTCGCCGGAATGTCCTTGGGCGCGACCGCGAGCACGATCCCGCCCGACGTCCGACCCTCGGGCACGTCGGGCAGGACGAGGTAGCCGTCCGACATCATGCAGAAGCGATCCGCGAGGTCGCGCAGAGCCTCCTCGAGCGTCGCGTAGCCGAGCGGTGCTCTACCCTCGTCGCCGATCCCGACGCCGCGGGACAACTCGGCTTCGCGCTTGAGCGCCTCGGCGTTCTCGGCGACATGCGCCTCGAGCTCGCTCACGGACATGCCGGTGTGGAGATTGGACACTTGCTCGGTCACTTCGCGGCCTCCTGGTTCTCGGGCTTCGACGCGAGCGCGCGCTTGGCGAAGAAGCACGCTTCCTCGAGCTTGGTGCGGACGATCGCCATGTCGCGGCCTTCCTTCCCGCACGTCGCCTCGAGCCCGTCGAGGAGCGCCGAGAAGCGGGCCGCGACGGTCCGAGCTTACGCCTTGCCCGTCTCGTTGAGCATGTGGACGGCGAACTCTGCGCGCGGCGGGACGAAGCCGCTCTCGACGGCGAGCTGACGCATGACCGCACTTCGAGCGTCACGCGTCGATGCGTGATTCACGCAGATACAATCGCCCGGCGGCGCGACCCATTCGCACCCCTCGACGGCGCAGAGAAGAACACCACCCGGCGCTTGGGCGACGCCGCTCTTGAGTCGTTCGGTCACGAGCCACTCCCGACGTCCGCGAGGTGACGGACGCGATGCTCGGCGTGCTTGGCGAGCATGACCGCGTGCCGCAGGCGAGCCCGAAGCTTCGCGCGGTCACGGTGCGAGCCCGAGTAGATCGACGCCTTGACCGAGATCATGCGAGCCCGAAGCGAGCCATATTCCCGGCGGCAAGGCTTGTTACGGTGATTCGTTGTGTGATGCAGCGGCCCGAGCGCGCCCGCAGCGAGGCGCGCCAGCTTGTCGATCTTCTGGCTCACGGATTCACTCCGATCTCGGTCAGCCTCTGCTCCTCGGCGAAGAGCGCGAGACTGAGTCTTCGTTCCTGCTCGGGCGTCCACGACGCCGTGAAGGCGGCCACGTCTTCAGGCGCGAGCTTGGGGTAGATCGCCGAGCGGGCCGACCGGACGCGGACGAGAAGGCGACCGATCCGCTCGAGTAACTCGTTCGGCTTGGGCTCGAGGGCCGCGACGCGAGCCTCGGTCATGGCCCAAAAGGATTCCGAGCGGGCGAGCACTTCACCGAGCAGGCGCGCCTCGTTCGCTTCTCTCAGGGTGTCGAGCAGGCTCAACGCGGAGCCTCGCTCATAGGGTGGCGCTTGAAGTACTCGCGGATCGCCTGACGCACGAGCTTGCTCATGCTCATGGGCTCGCCTCGGGCCTGCTCGGCGCGCGCCTCGAGCTCGTCCTTCATGGACTGAGGGACGAATATAAAAATCTTGGCTTCGGACAAGCGCTCGAGCGCAGGTGACGGCTCACCCATACCACCTCACCGGTTGTGTGCCAGTGTAACGACTACCACCGACACACGTGCGTCTTTAGTGTCCGACGCATGACACACGGGCTCACAGTCCAGGCTTCGACGCACGCCGAAAGCGTGGCGTTCGACTCCCTGGACCCGCCCGCGCAGTTCAAGGCGAAGAAGCTCCAAGACGGGCGCGTCCTCGTGGAAGACGTCCCGGTCTTCGCCGAGACCGAGGCTCGCTACACGCCCGACGGCAAGCTCTACGCCCCGCCGATCGGTCTTCCTTGGCTCAAGGGCGCCTTCGAGGCGTTCCAGAGAAAGCCCGGGTATTGGGCCCCGCTCCACGGCGACCACCACTCAGGTGGCGTTCTCGAGGGCGTCAAGGACCGCGAGCGCTTTGGCGAGTTCC
>Ga0105238_10002943_pt1 | contig 16997 bp, 17 predicted proteins | sample KBSC34metaG_FD_81526 | JGI IMG/M metagenome (GOLD analysis project Ga0105238, IMG submission 81526) | Corn rhizosphere microbial communities from Kellogg Biological Station, Michigan, USA - KBS C3-4 metaG | ecosystem: Host-associated > Plants > Roots > Rhizosphere > Soil | place: Michigan, USA... | reverse complement strand
ATGAGATAACGCTTGTTCGCCAGCACCACCAGCGCGTCGCCGATGGACGCGTCACCGTGCGGATGATACTGCATCGTGTGACCGACCACGTTGGCCACCTTGATGAAACGCCCGTCATCCTTCTCGTGCAAGGCCCACAGGATGCGCCGCTGCACCGGCTTCAACCCGTCCGCCAGGTTCGGGATCGCGCGGTCGCGGATCACATAGCTCGCATAATCAAGAAAACCCCGATCCACCCGCGTATGCAAACCGACGCCGAGTTTTTTGGGATCAAACGGCTTGTGCGCGATGGCCTCGACCGCCTCGGCGACGACGTGTTGCTCGCCATTGGTCGCAGCGGCTTTCTTCTTCGGTTTCACTTCCGCCGGCGCGGGGACTGCGCCTTCAATCGGCAATTCAGGCTGACCGGATTCTTTCTTTTTTTGGGCTGACATGTCTCTTGAAAATTAAAAAATTTATTCCTCCACTGGCACCACCAGGCTGTCCATGATGTAGTCCTTGCGCTCGGGCGTGTTCTTGCCCATGTAGAAATCAAAGATCGGCCCGGATTCCGCGCGCGGCGCAAACTCGATCTTGCTCAGGCGCATCCCCTTTCCGATGAACTGTTGAAATTCCTTCGGGCTGATTTCACCGAGCCCCTTGAACCGCGTGATCTCCGGCTTGCCGCCGAGTTCCTTGATGGCGTTTTCCCGCTCGGTTTCGCTGTAGCAATAGATCGTCTTCTCCTTGTTCCGCACGCGGAACAGCGGCGTCTCCAGCACATGCACATGGCCGTCGTGGACGAGCTGCTCGAAGAACTTGAAGAAATACGTGATCATCAGGTTGCGGATGTGCATGCCGTCCACGTCCGCGTCGGTGGCGAGGACCACCTTCTCGTAGCGCAGGCTTTCCGTGGTGTCCTCCACGTTGAGCGCCTGCATGAGATTGTACATCTCGTCGTTCTTGTACATCACGTCGCGCTTGAGGTCCCAGACGTTCAGCGGCTTGCCCTTGAGCACGAACACCGCCTGGTTGTTCACGTCGCGGCAGCTCGTGATGGAGCCGGCCGCCGACTGGCCTTCGCAGATGAAGACCATCGTGCCCTTGCCCTTTTCCTTCTTCCGGTCGAAATGGTTTTTGCAGTCCTTCAACTGCGGGATGCGGAACGTGATCGCCTTGGCGCGGTCGCGCGCGAGCTTCTTCACGTTCTGCAATTCCTTGCGCAATTCCTGCGTGTCCTTGACCTTCGCGATGATCGTCTCCGCGATCTGCTTGTTGCGCTGGAAGAAATGCAGCAGCTCCTCGCGCACGTTGTTCACCAGTTCCGTGCGGATTTCCGTGTTGCCCAGCTTGTTCTTCGTTTGCGATTCGAACACCGGGTCTTTCAGGCGGATGGATACTGCGCCGACCATGCATTCGCGCACGTCGTCGCCTTCGTATTTGCCGTTGCAATACTCGTTCACCGCCTTCAGCAAGCCCTCGCGGAACGCGCTCAGGTGCGTGCCGCCATCGCTCGTGTACTGGCCGTTCACGAAGGAATAAAACGTCTCGCCATAGCGCGAATTGCTGTGCGTGAAGCAGAATTCCAGCGTCTTGCCGCTGTAATGCAGCGGCGAATACATCGGCTCGCTGCCATCGGTCGCCAGGTCCTCCATCACCAGGTCCATCAGGCCGTGGCGCGATTGAAAGGTCTTCGGCTCGGCCCCGGTGACATTCAGGATCAGCTTCAACCCCGTGTTGAGGTAGCTGTAATGGCGCAGCCGGCGTTCGACGTGCTCCATCTTGAACTCGCTGTTCTTGAAGATCTCCTCGTCCGGCTCGAATTCGATGAGCGTGCCATTCGGCTCCTTCGTCTTGCCGGACTCCTCCTTCTTCAGCTTGCCGATCTTGAAGTTGGCATCGGCGAACTCGCCATCGCGATGGCTGCGGACGTAAAAGTTTTTTGACAGCGCGTTGACCGCCTTGGTGCCGACACCGTTGAGGCCGACGCTGAACTGGAACACTTCGTCGTTGTATTTCGCGCCCGTGTTGATCTTGGAGACGCAGTCCACGACCTTGCCCAGCGGGATGCCGCGCCCGAAATCGCGCACGGACACATGATTGCCGTCGAGGCTGATGTGGACTTCCTTGCCGTTGCCCATGATGAACTCGTCAATCGCGTTATCCACGACCTCCTTGAGCAAAACATAGCAGCCGTCATCCGGGTGCGCGCCCGTGCCGATGCGCCCGATGTACATGCCCGTGCGCAGCCGGATGTGCTCCAGCGAAGACAGGGTCTTGATCTTGCTCTCGTCGTAAACTTGCTTCGGTTTTTCTGCCATAAAATTGTGCGGCGCTGAAGATGCGGCAAACCGGAAAAGATTTCAACGGAAAGAAACCTCCAAATTATTCATCGGCAGGTTCCGCTTCACCCAGGGCCAGCCGCGCACCATGGCGGACATGCAAAACGTGAACCTCGTTTTCCGTCACGGTGAAAAGAATCCGGTATTTATATTGCCGACGACCATGAAATATCTCCCTGATTGGACGATGCAAATGCTTCGATTCCGGCGCCAACGGGGCGCGCTCGGGAAACACATCCAGCGAAAGGATCAGATCCATGAGCCGGTTATACCACCGGACGGCAGCATCTTCGTCACGCTCCGCGATCCATTCATAGGCATCGCTGATGTTGCGCTCTGCCGATGGCAGAATGATGACCTCAAAACGCCTCACCGGGGTGAGCGGGGGATTTTATGCTTCGCGCGGATGCGGTTCAAAACCTTGAGTGCCGGCTCGCCCTTGCCGGCTTTCATTTCATCCAGCCCCCGCTGGATGCCACGGATGGCGTCAGCATGTCCTCATAGGCGGCGGCATCCTGCACGATAAGTTCCGCCCGGCCGTTCACAGTAAGCACTTCCGCGCGGCCGGTGCTTTTAAGCCGCTTGAGGTGCGCCTTGGTGTTGCGCTGAAAATCCGTCAGCGAGCGGATGTCTCGCAGGGCAATCATAACATTTAATTCACTGATTTAACCATGCTGCGTTGAAAATGCCTCAAACCCGGTCAAACTCAAGCCATAAAATCTGCGGCTCAACCCACGCCCAGGTCCTTCACAAACTCGGCGTCTTCGCGATATTCTTTTTCACAACCAAGGACATCAATCACGATGCTCCGCACTTTTTCCGCGACCTGCTCGCGGCTCCATTGACCCGGCGGCGCTTCAGCCAGATTGGAAGAATTGGCAACCATCCAGCGCGAAAGGCCTTCAACCGTGGCCATGGCCGGCTCAAATTCGTAGCGTTGGCCACGCGTTAAAATTGCCGCGAGCCAGCCAAAGAGCACCACAAAAAAGACGACCGCAAGCACAGGCACGTTGATAATGTAGCTTAGAATGGGATAAGGAACCGGCTGGAACGCAAAAAACACGGTGAGCGCAAGGCTGCTAGCCATAACCGTTATGGCAATCATCTGAGTCATCCAATCCGGGCGGACCAGCTCAATGCTTTTGTTGATGCCCAGTTCTTTCAAAATTTCGTCAAAATGATTTTTTCTCGCCGGGCGCGGCACCACCTCTGTCAGCCGCGTTTCCAGCCGTATCTGCTCCCGTTTCAGCCCAAATCGCCGCATCAAGGAAGCTCTAATCCGGTGAAAAGCCCGTTGCTTTAAGCACGGCACGCGCCCCGTCCGTCCTGCTTGGTTCATGATTTGTTCAATCAAGTCGTGTGGCGTGACCATCTTTTCAGCGTCGGAATCCTTTATGGCGATTCCAAAGCCTTCTTCCACCTGCATCACTATCTCTACGGCTTCAAGTCCCATGGTTCTACTTTATGCTTCGCATTTTTCGCCAAGTCAAACGGGAATGCTCTCGCCGTAAACTTGCTTCGATTTTTCAGCCATGGAAATTGTCACTTATTCGTTGCCACAAGAATCTGTGGCTACATGAACGTGTGGCTAGGCAGATTCCCGTTCTCCGCTAAGGTCGTACGCGTCCCCAAGAGTTTTTGATCCAGCCGGATCATCTGTATGGCTCGCTGCTGCCCGGAAACGACCGGGGACCTTTGACACAAACCAAAAACCAAGAACCACAAAGGATAGCTATGACCATGTTCCCATCGACCTCGAAAGTTCACGCCCGGGCGGGCCGGCTCAAACGGGCCGCCGCCGGGCTGCTGGTGTTGCTGTTTTGTTCCGCCTCGACACTGCTCGCCGGCGTCATGATGCAGGGCTTTTACTGGGATGTCCCCGGTCCTTGGTACCCGACCATGCAAAACCAGGCCACCAACCTGTCCAACATCGTGGGCGGTTACGGCATCAATCGCATCTGGTTCCCCGTGCCCCAGAAATCCGCCAGCGGCGGCCTGTCCATGGGTTACGACCCGTATGATTATTATGACCTCGGCTCCTACAGCCAGAAAGGCGGGCCGGGAACGCATTTCGGCACGCAGGCGCAGTTGAAAAGCGCCATCGCCACCTATAAGAAATTCGGCATCTCCTGCATCGCGGACATCGTCCTGAATCATCGCAGCGGCGGCGCGAGCGAGGCCAACACCTACACCGGCGGCTCCACCTATACGGATTTCAATGCCGTGCAGAGCGGCATGTGCAAATGGCATTGGTACGATTTCCATCCCAACTTCTACGAAGTGAGCGATGAGGGCACCTTCGGCGGCTATCCCGACGTGACCTACAATTCCGGCGATGCCTACAACGATATGAAGGCCTGGCTGAACTGGTTGAAGAACACCAACAACGCCGGCTTCGACGGTTGGCGGTTTGATTACACCAAGGGCTACCATTCCTGGGTCGTCCACGACATGATCACCGCTTCGTCCCCGAGCTATTCCGTCGGCGAATATTGGGATGCCAACACGACGACACTCGACAACTGGTCCAGCGCGGCCATTGCGGATGCCTTTGACTTCGCCAGCTACTACACGCTCAAAGGCATCTGCAACGCCACGGACGGCAGCGGCTACATGCCGGACCTGTTTGACCCGACCAAAAGCTACGCGGCGAAAAACGCCTCCCACGCCGCGACCTTTGTGGCCAACCATGACACCGACGAGATCATTTCGGACAAGATGATGGCCTATTGCTACATCCTTACCTATAAAGGTTATCCCTGCATCTTCTGGAAGGATTATTTCAATTATGGCCTGTCCACCGGCGGCGGTAATGGCAGCGGCTGGGGCAACGGCATCAACAAGCTCATCTGGATGCGCGAGAAGTTCGCCAATGGCGGCCCCAACATCAACATCCTGAAAAGCAACGACAGCCAGTACATCATCTATGAAGCCCTGGGCACCTCCGCCTCGCAACCTGGCTACATCGTCATCATCAATGATGACGCCACCCAATGGAAAGGCACCACCGTCACCACCTCCAGCGGCTGGTTGAAAAATAAAACCCTCAAGGCGTATGCCTGGTCCTCCACCATCAGCGGGCAAAACACCGCGCCGAATAATCAGGCCTGTGACGGCAGCGGCAATGTGCAGGTTTGGGCCGCGCCCCGTGGCTATGCCGTCTATACCGTGAACGGCTTCTGACCGGAATTCCAAAAAACATGGGAGCCGGTCGGCAACGACCGGCTCCTTTTTTCTTAAAAACAGGTTTTACTTCTCCACACGCTTGACCACCACGGAAATCTCCCCGTTCTCATCCGACTGGATGACCTGTGATTTGCCGAACTTGACGATGAAAGTGGAATTCAGCCCCACGCTCAACTGGCTGTAAGACGAGGTTCCGCCCAATGAACCGGCATACGTGCCCGTGACATACGGCACGGTGCGGCCGAGGAACAATTGTAACCGGCCTTTTTCGCCTTCCAGCGGGGTCAGCGTGCCGCTGAATTTCAGCGTGATGGGCACCTCGTTGTTGTTGATCTTCACGGAATTCTTCTGGATGGTGTTCAAGTCGAACTGGCCCTCGGCCGTCAAAAGCTCCAGGAATTTGGGGTCGGTTTTGGCCTCCTTCCATTCCACGCGAATGACATAATTGACCGGATCCTTGGCCATTTCCGGCGGGGGTGACGCTGGACGCGGCGGCACCGGTTGGGCCTGGCAGATAACAGCAGTGAAGAGGATGGCGATGAGCAGATGGAGTGTTTTCATGACGGTTTCATTGGAGTTGATGGTTAACGGCGTCAGAAGGGAAACACCGGGGGCCGGTGGAAGTTGTAGAACAAATGTCCTGGTAACCGCGCTTGACGCCGCCCCGTCTCGTGCTAGAGCGTTTGAAGAAATAGTGCAGCCGTTTGGAGCGAGGATTTTTGGGTTTTGGCGAGGCTTTGGCGAAGGAGCAGGTTCCAAGCAACCCTGTGACTGAGCCGAAACGAAGCCAAAACCCAAAAAGACCGCCCTCTCCTCCAAACAAACCAAACGGCTGCAGTATTTCTGAAAATGCTCTGAAACCAAAATATGATATTCCCCCGGCAACATGCTTCGCGTCGCGAATTTTTGCGGCGGCTTTCCATCGGCGGCACCGCCGTCGCCACGGGCATCGGCTTCTCCAGCAGCCTGCTGGCGCAGACCAATTCCGCCGCAGATGACGGAAAGAAAAAACTGGGCGTCGCCCTGCTGGGCCTGGGCCGGTATGCGACCGGCCAGCTTGCCCCGGGGTTGCAACTGACGAAAAATTGCAAGCTCACCGGGGTCGTCAGCGGCCATCCCGAAAAACTGGCGCAGTGGGCGAAGGACCATTCCCTGCCGGAAAAAAACCTCTACAACTACGAAAACTTCGACCGCATCGCGGACAACCCGGACATCGACATCATTTATGTCGTCACGCCGCCCGCGCTGCATCCGGAGTTCGTCATCCGCGCCGCCAAGGCGGGCAAGCACGTCATCTCGGAGAAACCGATGGCCACCAGCGTGGCGGATTGCGACGCCATGATCGCCGCATGCAAGGCGGCGAAGGTGAAGCTGTCCATCGGCTACCGGCTGCACTTCGACCCGTATCTCAAGGAATTGATGCGCCACCAGCGCGAAAAGGACTATGGCGATTTCACGAAGATGACCGGCGACCGCGGCTTTGTCTTCGGCAACCACGCGTGGCGCGTGAAGAAAAAGCTCGCCGGTGGCGGACCGTTGATGGACCTGGGCATCTACATCATCCAGGCTGCATGCATGGCCACGGGTGCGACGCCCGTTACCGTCACCGCGCACGAGGAACCGAAATTGCGCCCGGAATTTTTCACTGAGGTCGAGGAAACCATCCGTTTCAAACTGGAATACGCCAACGGCGCGGTCTGCGACGCGGTGACCAGCTACAATCACAACAACGACACGTTCCGGGCCGAAGGCGCCAGGGGCTTTTACGAATTTTCCGCGCACGCGTTCAGCTACAAGGTCGGCACGGTGGAATCCAGCCAGGGTCCCGTGCATTTTCCCGCGCCCGCGAGCCAGCAGGCGTTGCACATGGATGATTTCGTGGATTGCATCCGCACCGGACGCGAATCCGAGGTGGATGGCGAGATGGGCAAACGCGATATGAAGATCATCACCGCCATCTACGAGGCGGCGCGCACCGGCAAACGGGTGACGGTGTAACTCATGTAACCGGAGGAGGTTGCCAATCGTCCAACTGCGCAATTATTGCGCGGACATTTTCAATTGCGCAGGGTTTGCACGGCCTCAATTTGAGATTTGTTGGTGAATTGGAGGATTTTGCACTGGCACATTCCTTGCATGGCAACATTACACCCGGCGACAGCACAAGTGTGTCGTCACCGGATCAAACAACAACCAACCAACAGGAGAAATTCGATGAAATTGAATCGTATCATCACATTGTGCGCGATGGCCGCCGCTCTAACCGTGAGCGTGAGCAGCGTTTTTGCGCAACAAGACAACGGTAGTAATAATGCTGGCCAGGATAACGGTGGCCAGGGTGGTCAACGGCGCAATCGTCAGGGCGGCGGCGGTGGCGGCGGCGGTTTTGGCGGTGGCAATCTTACCCCGGAACAACGGCAGCAACAGCGGCTGGATCGTTACAAAGATCAGCTTGGCTACACCAACGATACCGATTGGGAAGCTGTGAAACCTCTTGTGCAAAAAGTCATGGACGCCCAGCGCGACGTATTTAGCAGCCAGATGCGCGGCATGTTCGGCGGTGGTCGCCGTGGCGGCCAGGGTGGTGGTGGGGGCCAGGGCGGACCCGGCGGCATGTTCCCGGCTGATCCGACGCGTGATGCACTGCAGCAGGCGCTTGACGACAATGCACCGACCGCGCAGGTCAAGGATCTGCTCGCCAAATACAAGGCTTCGCAAAAGGCCAAGCAAGCCAAGCTCGAAGCCGCGCAGGCTGACTTGAAGAAAGTTTTGACGACCAAGCAAGAGGCGGAAGCCGTCCTGGCTGGTTTGGTGAACTGACGTCCACAAATAGAAAGCTGACGATCCATGGCCGAAACCACGGTTCAAGACTCAAAAGGGTTGCTGGGACGCATGATTGCGTCCCGGCAATTGTCTTCGGCGGATGCGGAGCTGCTGGCGCGGGTGAATCCGCTCGCGCAAAGCGAGGAGGAGATTCTCCGCTGGCTCGCCACCGAATACGGCCTCGGTTACACGACCCTTGAGGACATGGAGCCCGATCGTCAGCTTCTCTCTCTTTTTCCCGCGCGCATTTTACTGAAGGAAGAACTGCTGCCGCTCCAGCGCGTGAACGGCCAGGTCGAGGTCGCGACGAGCCGCCTGTTCGCCACGCAGGGCCTCGACGCATTGAAGACCCTGACCGGCCTGCATCTCAAACCGGTGCTCGCCTCCACCGAGGCCGTCCAGCGCGAGATCAAGAAGCGCCTTGGCGTCGGCGCGGACACCATCGGCACACTCGACGAGGAAAAGGGCATCCAGGTCCTCGATGAAAATGCCGAGGGCAACAATCTCGACGAAGGCGCGGAGGACGAGGCCTCCATCATCCGCTTCGTCAACCAAGTCCTCAAGGACGCGATCGAACTGCGCGCCTCGGACGTCCACCTCGAACCGTTCGAGGATGAATTTCGCATCCGCTACCGCATCGACGGCGAGTTGCAGGAAGTGCCCGTGCCCGCGCAGCTCAAACGCTTCCAGCCCGCGATCGTCTCGCGCGTCAAAATTTTGAGCCACCTCAACATCGCGGAAAAACGCCTGCCGCAGGACGGCCGCATCAAGGTCCGCATCGAGTCGGCCGAGGTGGACATCCGCGTGTCTGTGATCCCGATGTTGCATGGCGAGGCGGTCGTGATGCGTTTGCTCCGGCAAAACTCCACGTTGCGCGGCCTCGGCCAGATCGGCATGAACACGCGCGAGTTCGAGCATTTCAAGCACGTGCTCGGGCTGCCGCACGGCATCATTCTCGTCACCGGCCCGACCGGTTCCGGCAAAACCTCCACGCTTTACACCGCGCTGAACGAGATCAACGATTCCGTCCGCAAGATCATCACCGTGGAAGACCCCGTCGAGTATCAGCTCAAGGGCGTGAACCAGATCCAGGTGAACGAAAAATCCGGCCTGACCTTCGCGCGCGGATTGCGCTCCATCTTGCGTCATGACCCAGACGTGATTCTCATCGGCGAAATCCGCGATGCCGAGACCGCGCAGATCGCGGTGCAGGCATCGCTCACCGGTCACCTGGTTTTCTCCACGCTGCACACCAATGACGCGCCCGGCGCCCTTACCCGCCTGGTGGACATGGGCGTCGAGCCCTATCTTGTCGCGTCCTCGCTCGAGGCCGTGCTCGCGCAACGCCTCGTCCGCGTGCTCTGCAAGCATTGCAAACAGCCGGACACGTCGGCGAACGCGCAGCAGTTCAAGGCCAGACTGGGCATCGCGGCGGACAAGACCATTTACAAGTCCGTCGGCTGCCGCGAATGCCGCAACACCGGTTTCTTCGGCCGGCACGCCATCTTCGAATGGATGGATACGAGCGAGGAGATCCGCCAGTTGATCCTCAAATCGGCTTCCACCGACCAGATCCGCGCCGCCGCCCGCCGCGACGGCATGACCACGCTGGCCGACGACGGCTGGCGCCTGGTCGCCGCCGGCATCACCACGGTCGAGGAAGTCCTTAGCGTCACGACCGCGAAGGAAGTCGAGCGTTCGGCCAGTAACGATTCCGGCCCGTCCATCGCCAGCATCGCTGTTGCCGGCTAAGACAATCCCATGCCCACGTTTTCCTACAGAGCATTGCAGGCCGACGGCAAATTTGCCGAGGGCATGCTGGAGGCTGCCGGCCGCCCGGACGCGCTGCGGCAGATCGAGACGCTCGGGCTGCGGCCCGTGAACGTGCTGGAAAAGGCGGCGGCGAAAAACGGTTCCACCGCGACGGCACCGGCGGCAAACATCTCGTTCAAGTTCGAATCGAAAAAAGTTTCCGCGAAGGAGTTGGAAAATTTCACGCGCCTGCTCTCCAGCCTGCTCGCGGCCGGTGTGCCGCTGAGCCGCGCGTTGATCATCCTGCAGAAGGAGGCGTCCAGCCCGGCGGCCAAGGCCACCTGGAAAAAGGTGAACGACCAGGTCGTGGACGGCCTGTCGCTGGCCGAGGCGATGGCGAAATCGCCGGAGACATTTCCGCGCGTGTATGTCGCGATGGTCGAGGCCGGCGAGACCGGCGGTTTTCTGGACGTGGTGCTGGCGCAGATCGCCGAATTCCAGGCGCGGGAAAAGGACCTGAAGTCGAAGGTGCTGACGGCGATGCTGTATCCGTGCATCCTGCTCGTGCTGGCGCTGGCGATCCTCGTGCTGCTGCTCACGTTTTTCATCCCGAAATTTCAGAGCATCTTCAGCAACATGCACGCCGCGCTGCCGCTCATCACCCAGATCATCATCGGCGCGAGCCACATTGTGCGTTCCTACGGCTTGCTCGTCGCGGGGGCCCTCATCGGCATCGGCTTCCTGGTGCGCGCGTGGTTTGTCTCTGAAAAGGGCAAACGCATCTGGGAGGGGCTAATCCTGAAGACGCCGCTGGTCGGCCCGCTCATCGCGCAATTTGCGATGGCGCGTTTCTGCCGGATGCTCGGGACCTTGCTCGGCGCCGGCGTGCCGCTGGTGCAGGGCCTGACGGTCGCCCGCCGTTCCATCGGCAACCAGATCCTCGTGGACGCCGTCGGCCAGTCCATCGAACGCGTTCAGCAGGGCGGGCGGCTGGGCCAAAGCCTGGCGGATTGCCGCGTCCTTTTCCCGGGCTCGGTGCTGGAAATGATCTCCGTCGCGGAGGAAAGTGGCCGGCTCGATGGCGAACTGGTGCGCCTCGCCACCGGCACGGAAAACGACCTCGACCGCAACCTGAAGACCGCCGTGGCGTTCGCCGAGCCGCTGCTTCTGTTCCTGATCGCCGGATTCATCGGCACCATTTTCATCGGCATGCTGCTGCCGGTGCTGACCATGAGCCAGAACATCAAATGAAATTGAATTTATGAAAATCCAAATCAAACACCCCATCGTTCATAAAAACTCCTCGCGCCCCGGCATAAACAAATCCCGCCTCGGCTTCACGCTGACGGAAATCATGCTGGTCGTCGTCATCATCGGCATCCTTGCGGCGCTGGTCATCCCGCGCATCGCCGGTTCCAGTGAACGCGCGCGCGTCACCGCCACGGTCACCGACATCAACGGTGGCATCAAGGCCGCCATCGGCAACTACGAGGTGGACAACGGGTTTTATCCGAAGACGCTGCAGGACCTGCTCCAGCAGCCCGGCAACGCCAAGAACTGGCACGGGCCGTACCTGGACAAGCCGCCCGTGGACCAATGGAACAACCCCTATATCTATTATTTCCCCGGCAAACATAATCCGACTTCCTACGACCTGCTGTCGGCCGGGCCGGACGGCAAGGAAGGCACGGATGATGACATCGGCAACTGGACCAAGTAAATGACCCTGGCGAACCGCAAAACATCAGAGCGTTGCCCCGACATATCGTTGCAACGTTCCGGTGCTTTTTCCGGTTCGAGTGTCCGCCGCGCGTTCACGCTGATTGAGCTGATCTTGATCATGGCGCTGCTGGTGATCATCACCTCCATCGCCCTGCCAACGATGTCGAAGTTCATCCGGGGCCGCGCGCTGGATGCCGAGGCTCGCCGGAAGTTCGCGCTGATGCACGCGGCGCAGAGCCGGGCGGTTTCCGAGGGCATGCCGATGATGCTGTGGCTGGATGAAAAAGACGGCACCTACGGCCTGGAGGCGGAAACGAGCGGGCAGAACGGCGACGCGAAGGCGGAAGACCTGGCGGTGGACTCGACGCTGCAACTTTCGGTGGTGAACACCGGCACGGGCGGGCAGTCGACGTTTAAAAATCTGCCGGCGATAAAATTTTTGCCGGACGGCACGGTGGATGAGACCAGCCCGCAGTCGCTGCAGTTGCAGGATGTGTACGGGTTCACGCGGCGGATGGTGCTGGGCAAGTTTCGCATGGGTTATGAAATCAGCGATACGCCCACACAATAGACGCCATTGCGCGGCGTTCACGCTGGCGGAGGTGCTGGCGGCGCTGCTGTTCCTGGCCATCGTCATCCCGACGGCGGTGGAGGCGCTGCACATCGCGAGCCTGGGCGGCGAAGTCGCGGTGCGCAAGAGCGCGGCGGCGCGGGTGGCCGACCGGATCCTGAACGAGAGCCTGGTGACGACAAACTGGAACAACGGCACGCAGAACGGGACGGTTGGCGAAGGCACGCAGACATTTAACTGGACGTTGAGCAGCCAGAACTGGCCGGAAGACGCGGCGATGCAACTGGTGACAGCCGAGGTGAGGTTCACCGCCCAGGGCAAAGAATATTCGGTGAAGCTGAGCACGCTGGCGAGCCAGCCCGGCCAGACGCCGGCAATAAATGAAATGAAGTGAAGTGAAAATTGGAACGAACAACCGGAATGCGTTCACGCTGATCGAGATGATTCTCGCGGTCGGCGTGGCGGCGATCGTCCTGATCACCGCGAACGCCATCCTGTTCACCGCCCTGCACCTCCGCAACAGCACGGAGGACATGGTGGACGCGGCCGCGCCGGTGGATTCGGCGGTGACCTTCATCCGGCGCGACCTGCAATGCTGCGTCACGCCGACGAACGGCACGAGCAAGGTTTTGTCCGGCGGCTTCCGTGCCGGCAACGGCATCAGCAGCGGCGGGAGCAGCGATCCGGTCGTGGTCGAGATGTACACCGCCACCGGCGCCTTGAGCGGCACCGCGCCGTGGGGCGACATCCAGCGCGTGACCTATGAGCTGAAAAATCCGGCGGACGCGGCTGCCACCGGCAAGGACCTGTACCGTAGTGTCACGCGAAACCTGCTGGCGACCTCGACCCCGGAGGTGGAAGACCAGCTCATGTTGAGCGGCGTGGATGACATAAAATTTTCCTGCTATGACGGCGCGCTCTGGCAGCCCACCTGGGACACAACGAGTTCGTCCTCGGTGAACACCAACCTGCCGCTCGCGGTGAAGGTCGAGATCCAGATGGCCGGCAATCCCAATGCGGAACCGGTCGAGATCGTCGTGCCGATGGATTGCGTGGTGCGCACCAACATGGTTTTCGCCAGCACGACGGGAAATTGAAGATGAAACCGCAGATTCCAACGACCTGGACGGACGGCCGGCGCGAAAGCGCCTCGGTCCTCGTCATCGTGCTCTGGATTTGCATCGGGCTGGTGAGCATCGCCCTTTATTTTGCGCATTCGATGACCTTTGAGCTGCGCGCGGCGGACAACCGTGTGAACGGGCTCATCGCCGACCAGGCCATCGAGGGTGCGGCGCGCTACTTCGCCGTGGTGCTGCAAAACTTTGCGACGAACGGCGCGGTGCCGGATAACACGCAGTTCAAGTGCGCGGCCGTCCAGATCGGCGATGCGAAGTTCTGGCTCATCGGCCGCGACCCGTCCGGCGCCAACGGGACCGACCCCTATTTCGGCCCCATCGATGAAGGCGGGAAGATCAGCCTGAACAACGCCAACACCAACACGCTGGCGTACCTGCCGAACATGACGATGGATTTTTCCGACGCGATCCAGGACTGGCGCAGCACGAACGGGATCGTCTCGCTGGATTACGCCTCGCTCGGTTACCTGCCGAAATACGCGCCGTTCGAGACCGTGGATGAGCTCCGCCTTGTCTATGGCGCGAACACCAGCCTGCTCGTGGGCGAGGACATCAATCGCAACGGCATCCTGGACAAGAATGAAAAGGACCTGAACGGCAACGGCGAGCTCGACCCCGGCCTGTTCGAATACACCACGGTCTATACACGTGAACCGAATTTTCATTCCGACGGCACGAGGCTGACCAACGTCCTCACCGCCACCCAAAGCCAGTTGACGGCGGTGTTGCGCGATGATGGCGCCAGCAATCCGGATTCGCGCGCCGGGCAGATTTACAGCTACCTGCACCCGCAACAGACCGGCGGCGGAGGTGGTGGTGGCGGCGGCGGACGGACCACGACGCGGACACTGAGCGGCCTTTTTGATTTCGCGGTCCTGTGCCGGAATCTCGGCATGAGCGCGGATGACTTCACGAAGATCGCCAGCGACGTGACGACCAGCACGAACACCTATTTCCGCGGGCGCGTGAACGTGAACACCGCCGGCGCGGACGTGCTGACGGCGCTGTTCATGGGGTTGAACGTGGACGAGCAGACGGCGGATGGCGCGGCGCAATCGATGGTGACCTACCGCCAGCAGAACCCGGGCAACCTCGGCTCGGTTGCGTGGGTCTATGACGCGCTCGGCGGCAGCAGCACCGTGGTGCAGGCGTTGCAGCGCGGCAATTACATCACGACGCACAGTTTCCAGTTCACCGCCGACATCGCGGCGGTCGGCACCTTCGGGCGCGGTTACCGGCGTGTGCGGTTCGTTTTTGACATGAGTGATGGTGCGCCAAAGATCTTATACCGCCAGGACCTGAGCCGGCTCGGCTGGGCGCTCGGTGAAAAGGCGCGGCAGGACCTGCTCGCGAAGGACACGCAATGAAACCTGATTTGAAATCTAAATTCCGGAAGCGGAAAACACTGACGACGGTGCTCGGCCTCGCGCTGGATGGCAGCCGGCTGGACGGCGTGGTGCTCAAGCGCACGAACGGCTCGCTGGCGGTGCTGCAAAGCTTTTCCGCACAGCTCACGCTGGACCCGCTGACCGCCGCGCCGGAACTTGTCGGCCGTGAAATCCGCAACCAGCTGGACGCCGCGGGCGTGCGCGAACGCGACTGCATCGTCGGCCTGCCGCTACGCTGGGTCCTGACGACGCAGACGGAACTGCCGCCGCTGCCGGATGCCGATGCGGCGAGCCTGGTGCGGATGGAAGCCGAGCGGAACTTTCACACGGACGTGGCGCAATTGCAGGTCTCAGATTCCCGCAGCCCGCTGGCGGACGACAAAAAATTTGTCCTCCTCGCGGGAATTCCGAACACGCATATCGGCTCGCTGGAACAGGTGCTGGCGGCGGCGAAACTGAAACCGGTGAGCTTTGGGCTGGCCCTTCCGGCACTGCAATCTCCGGGGGCGAAAAAATCCGACGGCGTGCTCGCGCTGGCGATCGGCGAGGGCAATGTCGGCCTGCAGGTCACCACGGGCGGCGTGGCCGCGCTGCGGGCGCTGGAAGGCGCGGTTGAAAACGAGGGTGGCCGCCGGTCGCTGCTCGCCAGCGTCGTGGCACGCGAGGCACGCGTGACGCTCGGCCAGTTGCCGGCCGGGTTGCGCGCCGCGGTGAAGCATATCCGCATCTTCGGCCCGCGCGACCTGGCGCAGCAGCTCGCGGACGAGATGGAATTAAAATTTGAGCCGATGGGCCTGAAGGTCGAGGTGGTTTCAGCGTACGCGCCGGATGAATTTGGCGTGACGTTGCCGCCGGAAGCCACGCTGTCCCCGGCGTTCAGCCTGGCGGCGCGGTGCCTGACGGAAGACAGGCCGGCATTTGAATTCCTGCCGCCGAAGCCGACGCTCATCGAGCAGTTCATCGCGAAATATTCGTCCGGCCGCCTGCGGACGACCGGCGCGATCGCGGCCGGCGTGGCGGTCATCATCCTTGGATTATTTTTAATCCAGCAGATCCAGTTGTGGCGGCTGCGGTCGCAGTGGTCGCACATGGCGGCGAAGGTGACGGAGTTGCAGGGCATCCAGGATCAAATCCGTTTCTACCGGCCCTGGTATGATGATTCTTTCCGCACGCTGTCCATTTTGCGGCAACTGACGCTGGCGTTCCCCGAGGACGGCGTGGTGACGGCCAAATCCATCGAGATCCGCGATGGCGGCAGCACGGTGAGCTGTTCCGGCAATGCGCGGGACATCGCGTCGCTGCTGGCGATGCAGGCGAAGCTCCGCATGATGACCGGGGTCACGGACGTCCATATCACCCAGCAACGCGGCAAGTCGCCGATGCAATTCACGTTTGATTTCAAATACGGGAACGGAGGCGCACAATGAAAATTAAAAACCGGCAGGACTTTTTGGTAGTGTTGACGCTCGCGGCGGCGGGGCTGTTTGTGGCGGTGAATTTTATCTTCACACCGCTGGCGGGCTGGTGGTCCACGCGTTCGGCGCAGCTCAAAGACCTGCACGTCAAGGTCAAGGAAGGGCAGCAGTTGATCACCCGCGAGTCCGTCATCCGCGGACGCTGGAATGATATGAAGGCGGGGGCGTTGCCCGCGAACAACTCGCTCGCGGAGCAGCAACTGCTCAAGGCGTTTGACGGCTGGCGGAACGACACCGGCGTGGAACTCACCAGCGTCATGCCGCAGTGGAAAAGCGAGTCCACCAATTACATGACCTTGTCCTGCCGCGTCGAGCTGGGCGGGAGCATCGGCACACTGAGCCGTTATCTTTACGAAATGGAAAAAAGCCCGCTCGCGCTGCGGCTCGACACCGTGGAATTGAGCACGCACGACAACGTCGGGCAGCAACTCACGCTGGGCCTGGAAGTGGACGGGCTGGCGCTCATGCAACCGGAGAAAAAATGAAATTATCGCGCACAAAAATGATTTTGACCGCGGCGCTGGCGCTGGCGGGCGGATTTTACACCGGGGCGCAATCGAACAGCACGCCGGCCGACACCAATTACGCCCAGTTCAGCCAGTTCATCACGGAGCGGAACATCT
>Ga0105238_10002941_pt1 | contig 17000 bp, 19 predicted proteins | sample KBSC34metaG_FD_81526 | JGI IMG/M metagenome (GOLD analysis project Ga0105238, IMG submission 81526) | Corn rhizosphere microbial communities from Kellogg Biological Station, Michigan, USA - KBS C3-4 metaG | ecosystem: Host-associated > Plants > Roots > Rhizosphere > Soil | place: Michigan, USA... | reverse complement strand
TCCAGCGTCGCGAACGCCTTGTCCCCCGGGGCCACGAAGCGGGGCAGCGACAGCTCGGCGGCCACGGGCTCGCGCACCGTGAGCGGCTTGGAGCCGCCGCCCACGGCGTTGTCGGTCCAGGCCACCACCATCAGGCGCAGCTCGCCGTTGAAATCGGGGGCGGGCATGTGGATCGTGGTGCGGCCCAACCGGTCGGTCTGGATGACGCCGGACCACAGGGCCACCGTTCGGATCGGCGTGGTGGTCAGGCCCTCGCCGCCGATCTCGTCGGCGCCGAAGTTGACGTTGGCCGGGGCGCCCAGGTTGGGATCGAGCAGGCGGCCGTAGTCGTCGCGCAGCTCCAGGCCCAGCGCCCGCTTGCCGAAGTACCATTTCACCGGATCCGGGCTCTGGAACTTGGTGAGCCGCAGGATCCCCTCATCGACGGCGGCGACGGTCACCCGCGCCTGTCCGCCGAAGCCCGCGCCCTTGATCTGGACGGGGATGTCCAGGCGGGCCTTGGAGTAGTGCTTCAGCGGCGTGCCGATGGCGACGTCCAGCTTGCGGTCGGCGGGGTCGAGCGGGACGTAGACCAGGCCCAACGCGCGGCGCGGCTTGGGCGCGGTGACCGCGTCGCGGGGCTGGATGACGCTGACCAGCACATAGGCGCCGCCGCCCCAGGCCGCCGAGGATTTCAGGCGCAGGGTCGTGCCCTTGGCGTCGATGGAGACGGTCTTGAAGTCGACCAGGCGGTCGGTGGCGACGGCGACCTGGGCCTCGCCGGCGTAGGGGGCTTTCAGGGTCACCTCGACGGTGTCGCCCTGCTTGTAGGCCTTGGTCCCGGCGCTGACCCGGACCACGTCGGGCGCCTCGACATCCTTTGCCGGCGCGCCCCAGCCGGGGGCGAAGCGGATCAGGGTGTGGGCGCCGGCGCCGGTTGCGCCCTTCGGCCCATCCAGCACCAGGCGGTAGTCGCCCCAGCCCAGGCGCCGCGCGATGCGCACGGCCTCGCCGGCGGTCACGTTCATGACGCCCTTCTGCACGACGACGTCGCGGCTGGTGCGCCGCCACTGCCAGCGGCCGTTCTGCTGGAACCAGTCGTAGTTCCAGGTCTCGGCGATCAGCTGGTAGGCGACGCCCGAGGCGGCGACGCGGCGACCGTTCGGGTCGACGGCGATCACATCCAGGCTGACCAGCGGGTCGGCCGAGCCCGCCGACTGCGCCTGGTCGACGTGGGCGCCGAGGTAATAGGGGGCGGGCCGCACCTTGAAGGTCGCGCCCTCCCGCACCGGCCGGCCGCCGGGCTCGAACACCGAGGCGGTCATGGCGGCTTCCAGGGGCTGGGGCGTGTCATGCGCGGCCAGCGACGGCAGGTGCAGGACCGCGTGGCCCTCGCCGTCGGTGACCGTGGTCTCCAGGTCCAGGAACTGTTCCTCGAACGGGTCCTTCTGGTCGCCCCACTGGAAGTCCTTGAACTGCGGGAAGGGGTTGGCGTCGACGCGCAGCCGCGCCTCGCCCTGGGTCTGCAGGCCCGCGCCGGCCGCGCCGTAGAGGAAGCGCGCATTGACGTCGATGGCCCGCACCTCGCCCAGCTTGAGCGGCGTGGCCTCGTTGCCCTTGGCGGTGACGGCCAGGCGCTGGGGCGCGAAGTCCTCGACGGCGAAGGACATCTCGCCCGCCGGCTTCTCCAGGCCCTCGACCTCGACGTCCACCTTCCAGCGGCCGCGCGGGGCGCTCTTGGGCAGCGGCAGGTTCACGGCCGCCGAGCCGAACGGGGTCTTGTCGAAGCGGTAGCGGATCAGCTCCACGCCCGACGGGCGGCGGAAGACGATGAAGCCCTTGCGGTCCTTCACCGCGCGCGCCTCGCGGTCGCGCAGCAGGGTGTTGACGTGCACCGTCTCGCCCGGCCGGTAGATGCCGCGGTCGGCGTAGAGATAGGCGTCGACGCCGCCGGTCAGGGCCTGCGCATCGTCCGCCTTGCCGCCCACGCCCTGCTTGGAGAGGTCGACGGGCGAGCGGTCCAGGTCGAGGACGGCCAGGTCGCCTTCCGGCCCATAGGCCATGATCATCCGCGCCGCGCCGGCGTCCTCGCCTTTCAGCAGCGGCTGGGCGAACTTCACGCGGCCCTCTGCGTCTGTGGTGGTCTGGGCCAGGTCCTCGCCGTTCTTGGCGACCAGCGTGACCTTCAGGCCGGGCATCACCTTGGCGCTCTTCAGCGAGCGGACGACGACGTCCAGGCCCTCGGAGCCCTGGTAGGCGGTGAGCGCCATGTCGGTGAACATCACCCAGCGGCGGGCCTGGGCGGGCGGGTTGGAGTTGTCCTCCTCGTCCTCGCCCTCGCCCGCCTTCAAGCCGCGGCCGCCCGAGGCGTCCTTGACCTTGATGACGTAGCCGCCGGGGGTCATCTCCTTCAGCACCGCGCCCAGGGGGAAGACGGTGGTGATCTTGTCGCCGGCCCGGCCGCGAACCGCGAGCTGGCCCTTCCAGACGATGCGGCCCTCGCCGCGCGGCCCGTCGTCATAGTCGTAGTCGTACTCGCCTTCGGGCGTGGGATCGGTGGCGCGGATCGACTTCCTCACCAGGTTGCGGTCGACGACGCGCCAGACCTCGACGGAGATGCGGCTGACGTTGACGGTCTCGATGCCGACGCCGTCGGCGTCCTCCCGCGGCAGGATCACGCCCTCGCCGGCGAAGCCGACGTAGGGCGGCTGCTCGCCGAAGTGGAACGGCACCTGGGCGGTCTGGGCCAGGGTGACGCCGCCCAGGCCGGGCAGGCCCTTGAGGAGGGTGATGGTGCGGTCGGTGAAGCCCAGGCCGCCCAGGCAGAGCTCGGCCCCGCGGACGGTCACAGCCGGCTTGCCCTCGGCGGCGGGATCGACCTGGACGAAATCGCCGTAGGACTTGGCTGGATCCAGCGGCCGGCTCATCTCGATGCAGGCCAGCGGGGCGGCGCCCGACGCATCGGTGCGCGTGCGCCAGACGGCGAAGCCTTCCGGCCGGGGGATGCCGCGCCGGCGGGCGTCGGCGGGGCGCGGCTTGCCGAACAGCGGCCAGAGCGCGTGGCCCAGCGGGCCGGCGGTCAGCTCAGTCGGCGCGCGCGAACCTTCGAAGGCCTTGGTCGCGACCACCCCGCCCGCGAACGCGACGAGGCCCACGAGGACGGCCGCCACGGCCGGCACCCGGCCGCCGATCAGCCGTCTCCAAAGCTCGGACAATCGCCCACGCGACCGCGCCGCCGACCCCGGGGGATCCGACTCGCCGCCAAGCGACATGACCGCATTCTCCTGATGATTTGATCAGGATGTGAGGATGGGTGCGGCACGCCGTCAATGGCACGGCTCCGCTTGACGAAACGATTTTGCCTGCGTTGCATCCGGCACACATTTCGCGTTGAACGCGAACAGGAAACGTCTGGGTATTCCAATGAAATCAAAGCTTCTAGCCGCCGCGGCGGCCTTCGCGGTCCTGACGGGCGGTGCGGCGCAGGCGCAGGCGCCCGCCGCGCCCACGCCGGCGGAGGCCAAGGCCTTCGTGGACCATGCCGAGGCCGAGCTGGCCGCGCTGAACGTCTATGTGAACAAGGCCTCCTGGGTAAAAGCGACCGACATCACCCCGGACACCGAGTGGCTGGAGGCCAAGGCCAATGCCGAGCAGTCCGCGCTGGTGACTCGGCTGGCCACCGAGGCGGCGCGGTTCAACGGCGTGGCCACGGATCCGGTGACTGCCCGCAAGCTGAAGCTTCTCAAGCTGGTGCTGGTCTCGCCGCCGGCCAGCCGCCCCGGCGCGGCCGAGGAACTGGCCCAGGTTCTGACCCGGCTGAGCAGCGCCTATTCGACCGGCAAGTTCACCTACAAGGGCAAGACCCTTACCCTCGACGACGCCGAGGACATCCTGCGCACCAGCCGCGACCCGGCCGAGCTGAAGGCGGTCTGGGAGGGCTGGCACGCCACGGCGCCGGCGATGCGGGCCGACTACGCCGCCTTCGTGAAGCTCTCCAACGAGGGCGCCCGCGGGCTGGGATACAAGGACACCGGGGCGCTCTGGCGGTCGAACTACGACATGGAGCCGGACGCCTTCGCCGCCGAAACGGATCGCCTCTGGAAGCAGGTCGAGCCGTTCTACCGCAACCTGCACTGCTACGTGCGGGCCCGGCTGAACGAGAAGTACGGCGACGCCGTGCAGCCCCGGAGCGGCCCGATCCGCGCCGACCTGCTGGGCAACATGTGGGCCCAGGAGTGGGGCAACATCTATGACGTGGCCGCGCCGAAGGGCGCCAAGTCCAGCTACGACCTGAACCAGCTGCTGACCGCCAAGGGCTACGACGCGGTGAAGCTGGCGAAGACCGGCGAGGGCTTCTACTCGTCGCTGGGCTTCGCACCCCTGCCGCAGACCTTCTGGGAGCGGTCGATGCTGACCCGACCGCGCGACCGGGAGGTGGTCTGCCACGCTTCGGCCTGGGACATCGACGACAAGTCCGACGTGCGGGTGAAGGCCTGCTTGAAGCCCACCGCGGACGACTTCGTCACCATCCACCACGAGCTCGGCCACAACTACTACCAGCGGGCCTATTCGGAGCAGCCGTTCCTGTTCAAGAACTCCGCCAACGACGGGGTGCATGAGGCGATCGGCGACTTCGCGGCGCTGTCGGCGGTGACGCCGACATACCTCAATCAGATCGGGCTCCTGGACGCCGTTCCGGGGGAAGACGAGGACATCCCCTTCCTGCTGAAGACCGCGCTCGACAAGATCGCCTTCTTGCCGTTCGGCCTCCTGATCGACCGCTGGCGCTGGGCCGTGTTCTCGGGCGAGGTGACGCCCGAGCACTACAACGAGGCCTGGTGGGCGATGCGGCTGAAGTATCAGGGGCTGGCGCCGCCCGGGCCGCGCCCGGCCGACGCCTTCGATCCGGCGGCCAAGTACCACGTGCCCGCCAACACGCCCTACACCCGCTACTTCCTGGCGCGGATCTATCAGTTCCAGTTCCAGCGCGCGGCCTGCCGCGAGGCCGGGTGGAAAGGGCCGCTGCACCGCTGCTCGGTCTACGGCCAGAAGGGCGTGGGGGCGAAATTCAACGCCATGCTGGAGAAGGGCCAGAGCCAGCCTTGGCCGGAAACCCTGGACGCCTTCACCGGCGACAAGGGCACGGACGCCAGCGCGGTGGCGGAGTATTTCAAGCCGCTTGACGCCTGGCTGACGAAACAGAACAAGGGCGAGAAGTGCGGCTGGTAGCGGCCTAGATTCTGGAGTGGCCGGGACGCCGTGGCGGATATCCTCTTCGTCCATAACAACTTTCCCGGCCAGTTCGGGCACGTCGCCTACGAATTGACGCAGCGCGGGCATCGCTGCGCGGCGATCGCTGGGCCGCTCGCCGGTCGGGTGACCGGGGTGATGATCGGCAAGTACGCCGAGCCGGCCAGCCCCGCGCAGGGCCTGCACCCATGGGCGAGGCGGGTCGAGACCGACGCGCGGCGCGCCGAAGCCGCGCTACGGATCGGGGGGAAGCTGCAGGAGCAAGGGTTCAATCCGCGGCTGATCATCGGCCACCCGGCCTGGGGCGAGACCCTTGCGCTGCGCGAGCTGTTCCCGGACGCCCCTCAGATCCTGCACGGTGAGCTCTACATACCCACCGAGGGCGGCGACATCGGCTTCGACCCTGAGCAGGGGCCGTGGACCCTCGATGACCGGGCGCGCGGGCGGCTGGTGAACCTGACCCTCGCGCTGCCCTATCTGGAGGCCGACGCCATCGTCTGCCCGACGGCCTACCAGGCCGCCAGCTTCCCGGCCGCATTGCAGAGCAAGATCCGCATCATCCACGAGGGGATCGGGACCGACGACATCCGGCCGGACCCGGCGGCGACCTTCGTCCTGCCGGACGGGCGCGAACTGGGGCGGGCGACGCCGCTGATCACCTTCGTGGCGCGCAAGCTGGAGCCGTTCCGCGGCTACCACGTCCTGATGCGGGCGCTGCCGCAGGTGCTGGCGGCGCTGCCGACCGCAGAGGTGCTGATCATCGGGGCGGAGGGCCGCGGCTACGGCTTTCGCAGCCCGCCGCCGGAGGGGTGGAAGCAGCAATACCTGGACGAGGTGAAGGACCGGCTGGACCTCAGCCGCATCCACTTCACCGGCAAGCTGCCGCACGCCCAGATGATCCGTGCGGTGCAGGCCTCCAGCGCGCACGTCTATTACAGCTACCCGTTCGTGCTCTCCTGGTCGCTGCTGGAGGCGATGTCGGCGGGCGCTTTGGTGGTGGCGTCGGACACGGCCGCGGTGCGCGAGGTGGTCGTGGACGGCGAGAACGGCCTGCTGGGCGACTTCTTCGACGTGGACGGCCTGGCGCGGCGGCTGATCGCGGCGTGTGAGCGGCCGGCGGATTTCCAGCCCCTGCGCGAGGCGGCGCGGCGGACCGTCGTGGACCGCTACGACCGCACGCGCCTTTGCCTGCCCGCGTGGCTGGCGCTGGTCGAGGAGATGCTGCCGCGCTAGGGCGTCAGATTCAGCTGGCCGGCAGGCCTTACCCCAGCGCGGTCTGGCGTCCCGGATGCGCCGTGGCAGCTCTATCCGCATAGCCCCACAGCGCCAGCCACTCGCCCGCCGCCTCCGCGACCAGTTCCGCGGCCACGGGGTCCAGGTTCGCGCGCCAGTCGCCGGCCACGCCTTTTCGCAGGAAGCGGGTGCGATCCTCCTGCCCGGGCTTGCGGCCGGACAGGGCCTCGAACGAGGTGGCCGCCGCGATCTGCGCCACCAGCGCCGCGTCGGTCGAGACGCCCAGGAAGGCGAACAGCCGGCCGGCCTCGCCCTCGGGGTCAGCGATCATGTCCTCGTAGCGCAGGCTGTGCAGGCGGCCGGGGTTGGCGTCGGCGAAGGTCTGCGCCGCGCGCACGGCCGTCACCCACTCCTGGGCGGCGCGGCGGATGATCTGGTGCTGGCCGTCGTGGTCGGTGCGCGGCAGGCCGGCGCGCACGGCGTGCTCCAGTCGCGACACCACCATGTCCCGCGGATCGCGCACGATGTTGACGAACCGGGCGCCGGGGAACAGCCGGTTCAGCTGGGTCAGGTAGATCACGTTGCCCGGCGTCTTGTCGCCGACCCAGCGCACCTCGGGCGCCAGGGGCCGCGCGGTCAGCCGGGCCAGGATGAAGCTGCGCACCACGGCGTCGAACGCCGTCTGGTCGACCGGCGCGTAGGAGGGCCGGCCCTCATAGACCTGGGTCTCGACGACGCCCAGGTGGCGGTTGTACTCGCGCACCACCTCGGCCAGGGGCGTGCTGAAGCGTTCGATGAAGTGGCCCTCGCCCGAGCAGCTGACCTCGGGATGGGCGTCCAGCACCCGCTGGAGCCAGGTGGTGCCCGACTTGGGCGCGCCGCATGCGAAGAAGACGTCCACTGGGCTTTCTGCCGGTAGGTGATCGAGAGGCGCGCGCCGGAGGCGACGCAGGACACGCAGAGCTTGTGGCCAGCCAGGGTTACCGGCCGGTGAACCGGATGGCTTAAGTCAAGCTTCCGACGATCGAGGCCCGTTGCGACAGCTCGATCCAGTTGCCGTCGGGGTCACGGACCATCGAGATGCGCGCCGTGGTCCGAGCGTCAGCGGCGCCAGGGCCTCGCGGCCGCCCTTGGCCAGGACGGCGGCGTGCTCGTCGTCCACCTTGAAGACCTGGAAGGTGATGTAGCGCCAGCCGGGCCCTCGCATCTCCGCATCGGCCGGCGCGGCCGGATCGGCCTCCAGGATCACCAGGCTCTCGCCGGCGCGGAACACGCCGGGCCGCTCTTCGGGGAAACCCAACGCCTCGCCGTAGAACCGCCGGTGGGCCTCCAGGTCGCGGACGCCGATCCTCACGCCGATCTGGCCGACACCCTCGTGGCCCGGCGGGACCAGCGTCACCCGGTTGCCTTCCGGGTCGGCCAGAGCCACAGGCGCCGACAGCCCGGGCCGCGCCATGATCAGCTCGCGATACCCGCTGGGCGGGCTCGCGGGCAGGGGCGCAGTGTGGTGGTTGATCTTCAGCACGCTGCCCAGCACGTCGTGGCGGTGCTGGTCCTGGCCGGGCCGGATCGGCAGCAGGTGGTCGAACGGAATCCCCGCCTCGCCCTGCCAGAACGCCAGCATCGGCGGCAGGTCATTCGTGTTGAGGCCGATATCCAGGCGGGGCTTGGCGAGCTGCATGCGGGTCCTCACTTGCGCGCCCAGCTTGCCCGTGGAATGGGTTCCGTCAAACAAGCGTTTGAGTCAGAGAGCTCATTTTCAGGAGGGATGCGATGAAGGCCGCCGTCTACTACGAGAACGGTCCGCCCGAGGTCCTCAAGTACGAGGACGTGCCGGATCCCCAGTGCCACCCCAAGGGCATCCTGATTCGCGTCGAGGCTGTCGCCATCGAGGGCGGCGACACCCTGAACCGCTTCGGCGGGCCGCTGATGACCAACCCGCACGTGGTCGGCTACCAGGCCGCCGGCGAGGTGATCGAGGTCGGCTCCGAGGTGACCAACTTCAAGGTCGGCGACAAGGCCTGCACGACCGGCGGCTGGGGCAGCCACGCCGAGCTGCGCGCCGTCTCCGCCAAGACCGCCTGGAAGGTCCCGGCCGGTCTCTCCACCAAGGAAGCGGCGGTGATCCCGGTCACGTTCGGCACCGCCGACGACTGCCTGTTCGAGTTCGGCCGCCTGAAGGCCGGCGAAGTGGCGCTGATCCAGGCCGGCGCGTCCGGCGTCGGCGTGGCCGCGATCCAGCTGGCGGCCAAGGCTGGCGCCTCGATGGTCATCGCCACCGCCTCCTCCGACGAGCGGCTGGAACGGCTGAAGTCCCTCGGGATGACCCACGGGATCAACTACAGGACTCACGACGTGGTCGAAGAGGTGATGCGGATCACCGAGAAGAAGGGCGCCGATGTCGTCGTCGACTCGGTCGGGGGCCCGACGCTGCAGGGCTCGATCCTCGCCCTCGCCTATCGCGGCCGCGTCTCCAGCGTCGGCCAGGCCGGGCGCGACCGGCAGAAGATGGACCTCTCCACCCTGATGGGCGGCAACCGCACGATCTCCGGCGTCTTCCTGGGCGCGGAGATTTCGACCGATCGCGTGCAGAAGAGCATTGTCAGCCTGATCGACCGCGTGGCCAAGGGCGAGCTGAAGGTGGTCATCGACCGCGAGTTCCCGCTGTCGGACGCCGCCGCCGCGCACGCCTACATCGAGAGCCGTCAGGCCGTTGGGAGAGTGCTGCTGATTCCCTAGTGGCCGAAGATCTTCAGCCACAGGCCGGCGAGGCCAAGCAGGATGAACGCCCACATCGCCAGAGAGAGCAGCAACGGAACGATCACGCGCATGCTTTCGCTCGGCCCCTCCCCCAAGGCGACTCTTTCGCCATGATTGGCATCCGGCCTGTCGAAAGACTAGTCGATTCACGCGGCGGGATGGTTCCCAATTGTCGCGCGCAACCTCCAGGATAACTGCTCGAAAGGACTTTCGGATGCCAAGAGCGACGAACGGCGCCGTCGAGATCGAGTACCAGACCTTCGGCGACCACCATTCAGAGACCGTAATCCTCATCAACGGGCTGGGGTCGCAGATGACCCGCTGGCCCGAGGCGTTCTGCGAAAAACTGGTCGCCCGCGGCTATCGCGCCATCCGGATGGACAACCGCGACACCGGCCTTTCCTCCTGGCTGGAGGACCAGACCTACGCGCTGGCCGACATGGCCAACGACGCCATGGCCGTGCTGGACGCCGCCGGCGTGGCCCGCGCTCACATCGCGGGTGTCTCCATGGGCGGGATGATCGTCCAGCGCATGGCCATCGACCATCCGGCCCGCGTGCTCTCCATGACCTCGATCATGTCGGCCCCGGGCGCCCAGGGCACGCTGATGTCGACGCCCGAGGCGATGGCGGTGCTGAACAACCCACCACCGGACCCGAAGGCCGATTTCGCCGCCTACCTGGCACACGGCGTCAAGAACGCCCGCACGATCGGCAGCCCCGCCTATCCCTGGACCGACGACGAGATCCGCGAGCGCGTCGAGGCCGAGTACAAGCGCGCCTTCAACCCGGCGGGCGTGGTGCGCCAGCGCAAGGCGATCATGGCCGACGGCGACCGCACCGGGGCCCTGGGCAAGCTCACCATGCCCGTGGTGGTGCTGCACGGCCTGGACGACCCGCTGGTGCAGCCGATCGGCGGGACGTCGACCGCCGACGCCATCCCCGGCGCCGAGCTGCGCATGATCCCCGGAATGGGCCACGACCTGCCCCCCGGCCTCTACGACATCTTCCTCGACGCCATCCTCACCGCGGCCAGCCGCGCCAAGACCACAGCCTAGCTCCACAAGGAACCACCATGGGACGTCTTTCCGGCCGCACGGCCGTCATCACCGGCGCGGCCAGCGGCATCGGGCGCGCGGCTTCCAAGATCTTCGCCGCGGAAGGCGCGAACCTGGTCATCGCCGACAAGGCCGACGCCGTCGCCGAGACCGCCGCGACGGTGCAGTCCGCCGGCGGCAAGGCCGTGGCCCTGACCGGCGACGCCGGCGACGACGCCTTCGTGCAGAGCCTGGTCGCCCGCGCCAAGTCCGAGTACGGCGGCCTGGACATCTTCTGGGCCAACGCCGGCATCTCCGGCGGCTTCAGCCCGCTGGAGGAACAGACCGCCGACTACTGGGCCGAGATCCTGCGGGTGAACCTGATCGGCCCGTTCCTGGCGGTGAAGTACGCCAGCGCCGCGATGATCCCGCAGGGCAAGGGCGCGATCATCTGCACCGCCTCGGTGGCCGGCATCCGCTCTGGCGCCGGCGGCCCGGCCTATTCGGCGTCCAAGGCCGGCGTCATCAGCCTGGTGAAGACCGCCTGCAACGAGCTCTACGGCACCGGCATCCGGGTCAACGCCATCGCGCCCGGCCTGATCGAGACCGGCATGACCAAGCCGATCTTCGACGGCGCGCGGGCCCGCGGCAACGAGGACAAGATCGGCCAGCTGAACCCCACCACCCGCTACGGCGAGCCGGAGGAGATCGCCCGCGCCGGCCTGTTCCTGGCCTCGGACGACGCCTCCTACGTCAACGGCCAGACCATCGCCGTCGATGGCGGTCTCTCGACCTCGCACCCGGTGGTCCGCCGCAAGCGATGATCCTCCTCGTTCGTCACGGCGAGACCGTCTGGAACCGCGAAGGCCGCATCCAGGGGCACACCGAATCCGACCTGACGCCGCTCGGCGAGCGCCAGGCCGCGGCCATGGCGGGACTGGTCGCCGACCTCGTGCGGCAGGCGCCGTCCGCGGACTGGCGGCTGGTCTCCAGCCCCATCGGCCGCGCGCACCGCACCGCGGGGATGGTCGCCCAGGCGACCGGCCTTCCGGTCGAGCTCGACGACCGGCTGAAGGAGATCGGCTGCGGCGCCTGGGAGGGCAAGCTGCGCGCCGACATCGCCCACCACCACCCGGAGATCTTCGCCACCCGCGAATGGTTCTTCGGCGCGCCGGGCGGCGAGACCTTCGAGGACGTGACCGACCGGGCCGTCAACTGGCTGGCTTCGCTGCCGCCGGAGCCCGACCGCCGCGTCATCGCCGTCAGCCATGGCGTCTGGGGCCGCCTCGCCCGCGGCGCCTACGCGGGCCTCGACCGCCACGCGACCCTGCAGCAGGACGTGCCCCAGGACGCGGTCTACCGCCTTCAAAACGGCCAGATCGACCGGTTCGACTGCGAGCCCGTCGACTGAGGCCACTCCTGCCGCCGCCATGATCCGCGCCGCCCTGATCCGCGCCGCCCTGGCCACCGCCGCCGCGCTCCCGCTGCTCGGCGCCGCCAAGCCGGAGGTGGTCGACTATCGCCTGGCGTTCGATGCGGCCGCCGGCGAGGGCCTCACGGTCGAGCTGCGCCTGCGCGGCGACGCGGACGGCGAGACGCGGCTGGACGTCCCCGCGGGCCTGGCCTCCGACCTCGCCGTCTCCGGCGCGGCGATGCAGACCCCGGACGCCACCCACCGGGTGCTGCGCCACAAGCCCGGCGCGAAGCTCACGATCCGCTACCGGGTCCGCAGTCCCGCCGGCGGCCTCTCGGCGCTGGGCGAGCAGCTGTTCGTGCGGCCAAAGGGCCGCGAAGCGCAGGCGGCCACGGTCCGCTGAGACCGCCTGCCCCAGAGTTGGCGCGTCGTCTCCGACCTGGAGCCCTCAGCGACGGGCCGGCCGCTGACGGTCGCCGAGGTCGGCCAGTCGGTGATCCTGGCCGGCGCGAACGTCCAGGTCGCCGAGGCCGCGTTGCCCAATTCGGGCGGAACCCTGCGCGCCGCCCAGCTTGGAGGCGACCTTGCCGCCGCGCAGAAGCTGGCCGACGCCGCAGCGCCCGCCATCGCCGCCGAGCGCGCCTGGTGGGGCGACGAGACGGGGCCGTTCCTGGTCGTCCGCACCGCCGCCGCCGACCATCCGATCGAGCGCGGCGACGCCGTGGCCCTGCCGACGGCGGGCATTTCGGACGCCGGGTTGAAGCGCGCCGTCGCCGCCGCCCACCTGGCCGCCTGGATCCCCGGCCGAGTCGGCCGCCCGCCCATCCCCGCCTGGTACGCCGAGGGCTTCAGCGACTTCCTGACCGACCGCATCCTGCTGAAGGCGGGCCAGATCAGCCTCGACAACGCCGTCGGCCGCCTGGCCGAGGCCGACCGCGGCCGCGACGTCGCCGCCCGCGGCGCGATCCTGGCGCTGAAGTGGGACGAGGCGGTGCGCCTCAAGACCGGCGGCAAGGCCGACCTGGACGACGTGATCCTGCAGATGCGCAACCACTACCGCCAGTTCGCGCCCGGCCAGGGCCCGGACCTGACGACCGGCCTCGTCTCGGCGGTCTGGGTGGTCGCCAAGCTGGACATCCGCCCGGAGATCGCCCGCTACGCCGAGGGTCCCGCCCCGATCGACCTGCCGGAGGAGATGTTCGGCGGCTGCCTGCAGGGCCGCGTGACCGTAGCGCCGGCCTTCGACGCCGGATTCAACGCCGACGCCTCCTTCGCGGCCAAGCGCCTGACCGGCGTGCGCCCGCGTGGTCCCGCGTGGAACAGCGGTCTGCGCGACGGCATGACCCTGGTCAGCTGGACCTACACGCCCGGCGACATGACCCGCCAGATCGAGCTCGTCGTGCTGCCCACCGCCAAGGGCAAGGCGCTGGCCCGGGGCAAGCCGCGCAAGGTCGTCTTCTGGCCCTACGGCGACGCTGACACCAACACCCGCAAGATCCAGCTCCAGCCCGTCCTCACCGCCGCCCAACTCAAGGCCTGCGTCGGCAAGGTCGCCGGGGCCTAAACGGCGCCGCAAGACGCGAACGGGCCGGCTCGCGCAATCTGTGCTATGGTGCCCCATCGTCGGCATTGACCCTCCGGGCGCCGATGGCTGAGAGACGGCTTCGGCCCCGCGCTCCCGCTCATGTCGGGAGACGTGTTGGTGTTGTACCTCTTCTTTGTCTGTCAGGCTGACGGCGTATCGAACGCGTTCTTCGAGTACGAGCTCAAGACTGACCGGGACGCCGCCGCGCTTGCGTTCATGATGCTGAACGATCACCCGGACTGCGACCACGTCAACGTCTGGCAGAGCGAGCGCTTCGTGCTGAAGCGGGCCCAAGGCGCGGGCACAAGCTTCGGCCCTGCCCTTCATTCGCCTGAGTGACCCGGTTGGCCGGACCTATCGTTCCAACCTCTGTTCCGGTTCCGGTGGCGTCGTGAGCCCGGGCGCGCCGCGGAAGAAGTAGTCGATATCGACTCCGAGGATCTGGCTGAGCTTCCAGAGCATGACGACGGACATGTGAGCGTCGGCGCACTCGTACTTTGCGATCTGCTGGGGGCTGACACCGGCCGACACCGCCAGCAGCTTCTGCGTCACGCCCATGAGCTGACGGCGAATCCTAAGCCGCTGGCCCAACGCCACGTAGAATCTTGCCGTTGCCTGGAACCCGACCTCAAGTCGTGGCGGACCTGGCGACCTGCCCGCGTTGACCCTCATGCAGCAAGCCCATAGGGCGTCTCGGCGCTCTGGCTGGCGATGGGCGAGGCCCGCGGACGGTCGAAAACGATGCCCGAGCGCGACCTGTACCGGGTGAGGACGCGGCGGTCGGCGTGCCATACCTCGACGTAGGCGCTGCTGGGGTGGTCGATCAGGACCTTCAGCGCCAAGGCCGGCGCATCAACATCAGATTTCAGATCGTAGACCGCGAAGACCAATGAACAGCCGTCCGGTCGGCGGGCGTAAAATGCATAAAGCGACATAGCAGAACTCCCCTGCTTCATGAGCGGGAGCTTGCGGCTTGTCGGGCCAGGTCTCTCAGCCGCTGGCGCCCAAAGGGTAAGAGCCAGCGATGACAGAGCTATAGCATGTAAAGCGCTGCAGCGCGGCATGCTTCGTTGAGTTTCGTCGAGAATTCGACGGCTCGAAGCCCTCGCGCCACCGCCGCCGGCCGCTGACCGGCGGCGGCGCAGCTCCAAGTGCCGATCAGTGCAGGGTAGGCCGGGGCGGCGCGACCCAGCGGAACGTCGCGATCAGGGCGAAGGCCGTCGCCACGCCCAGGCAGAACGCGGCCATGGTGGCGGCCGGCAAGGCCGCCGCCGTGCCGCGGGTCCGGCGCGGGGACATCCAGTGGACCAGCTCGGCGTTGGTCGCCTCAGGCTCCATCTCCTCGACGTGCACGGTCATGGCTCAGCCTCCTAGGTGGCGTGCAACCGCTAACCCCTACGGCCGCCAGGGGTTCCGAAAAGGCTGTCGTCTAGGGTAGAAGCGCCAACCTTCCTTTCGCTGACGCCGACGGACCATGGCCGGACACTCAAAGTTCAAGAACATCATGCACCGCAAGGGCCGCGCGGATTCCGCGCGCTCCAAGCTGTTCTCCAAGCTCTCCCGCGAGATCACCGTGGCGGCCAAGATGGGCCTGCCCGACCCGGCCATGAACGCGCGCCTGCGCCTGGCGGTGAACAACGCCAAGGCCGAGTCCCTGCCCAAGGACGTCATCGAACGCGCCATCAAGAAGGCCTCGGGCGGCGATGCGGAATCCTATGACGAGATCCGCTACGAGGGCTTCGGCCCGGGCGGCGTCGGCATCATCGTCGAGGCCTTGACCGACAATCGCAACCGCACCGCCTCGGTTGTGCGCTCCACCTTCGCCAAGCAGGGCGGGGCGCTGGGCGAGACCGGCTCGGTCTCGTTCATGTGGGACAAGGTGGGCGAGATCGTCTACGCGCCGGCGGCCGGGTCCGAGGACAAGGTGATGGAGGCCGCCATCGAGGCCGGCGCCGACGACGTGGAGTCCGACGAGGACGGCCACACCATCTACACCGCCTTCGAACAGCTGTCGGACGTGGCCGCGGCGCTGGAAGCCTCCCTGGGCGCAGCCAAGTCGACCAACATCGTCTGGCGGCCCAAGGCGCTGACGCCGATCGAGGGCGACGCCGCCGCGACGCTCATGAAGCTGATCGAGACCCTGGAAGACGACGACGACGTGCAGAACGTCTACTCCAACGCCGACATCTCGGCCGAGGACCTGGAGAAGCTCGCCGGCTAAGAGCCGATCAACGCTCGGCGTCGCTCGGTCTCTTCCCTTCCGATCCTCGTGCCCGGCTTGTCCAGGACAAGCCCAGCTGTTGCACGTCGATCCCGCCTGGAGTTCAGCCGCGGACGGAAAGGCGAGCGCGCCCGTATCACCTGCAGTGAAATCTCGCCTGACCATATGCGACACCGGTAAAACTAGCGTCACCGCAACGTCTTTGGCGAATGATCTCTTTTTATGCTCAATTGTCCTTTGAATCTTTAGATATTTATATTTTCTTTTTCTTGATCATTATTGCCAGTTTTCTTGATCTTTTGGGAATTAGCGACCATCTGAGGTCCGCCGTATACCCGGCAACGACGACAAGGATACCCAGAATGGCCGACGCCCCGAAGACCACCCCGACCCCCGCCGCCCCGGCCGTGGCCCCGACCCCCGCCGCCGCCCCGGCCGCCGCGACGGCTCCGCCGAAGTCCGCCGAAGCGCCTAAGAGCTGATCGATCGGCGCCGGCGCGCTTGCCGCCGGCGCTCGATCCTGCTTCACCTCTCGGGCTGATGGCCAAGCCCCCGCCCGAAGATCCCCGCGTCACCGACCTTCGCGAATATCGCAAGGCGCGCGAACAGGCGAAACGCAAGCCGCCCAAGCTGCCCAAGCCACATCGCGCACCAGGCTCCGGGCTGCTCGGGACCAACCGCTACGCGGGCCTGATCCTGGCGGCGATCGTGCTGCTCGTGGTGGTTGTCTACGTCCTGCCCCTCTTGCGCCGATAGGCCAGCGCCCGCCACAGTAGGCGAAACCTGTGGGGGATCCGAACATGACCAGCCGCCTGATCGTCGCCGCGGCCGCGCTGAGCGCCAGCCTGGGCGCCGCCAGCGCCGCGCACGCCGCCGGGGACTATGTGTCCATCGTCCAGGAGACGACCATCAACGCGCCGGCCGACGTGGCCTGGGGCAAGCTCAAGGGCTACTGCGACATCGGCAAGTGGCTGAACCCCGCCGCGCCCGTGCCGTGCGAAATCACCTCCGGGACCGACGGCGAACTGGGCGCGGTGCGCAAGATCGCCGGGCGCATCGAGGAGGTCATCGTGGCCAGGACGCCGACGTCCTACACCTACGCCGATCCCAACCAGCCGATCCTCTACCACGGCACCGTTGAGATCCGGCCGATCGACAAGAAGTCCTCCAAGCTGGTCTACAGCCTGTTCTACGACCAGACGACGGTGGCCGCCGACAAGCGCGACGCCAACAAGGCCGGGCGCGCCAAGACCTTCGCCGGCGTCATGGCCGTGATGAAGGGCATCGCCGAGGCGAAGTAGGGTCGTCGACGGGATGCAGCCTATCGGCCTGGCCGGACCACCCTGCGTTCGGCGAGGCCTGAACTCACCGACCCCTGTTCCGGATTCGACCGCCCGCGCCCGCTTGAGCTAGAACGTCTGGTCAGTCGGGGACACGGACACGTCGATGCAGAGACGCAAGGTCGATCGCGCCCAACGCATGCGGGCGCGGCGCGTGTGGTGGGAGCGCCACGGCGCCTTCG
>Ga0105238_10002938_pt1 | contig 17009 bp, 3 predicted proteins | sample KBSC34metaG_FD_81526 | JGI IMG/M metagenome (GOLD analysis project Ga0105238, IMG submission 81526) | Corn rhizosphere microbial communities from Kellogg Biological Station, Michigan, USA - KBS C3-4 metaG | ecosystem: Host-associated > Plants > Roots > Rhizosphere > Soil | place: Michigan, USA... | reverse complement strand
GCCAGCCCGGCCGCGAAGCCGCCCTGGGACAGCCGGTACTCGACCCAGGCCCACTTCGGCGAGGTGGGCCGCAGCTCGACGCGCCCCTTCAGCGCGCGCCGCAGGTGGTTGAGCTTGGCCTCGACGGCGGCGATGCCCTCGAAGGGGGCGCCGTCGAGCGGGGTGTTCCGCTTGGCGACGAAGGGGGCGATGCCGAACACCACCCGGGGCGCCGCGCGGGCCAGCTCCAGCCCGAAGCGGGCCAGCTCGTCGATGTCATCCATCGTCTCGCCGGGCAGGCCCAGCATCATGTACAGCTTCAAGTGATGCAGGCCATGGGCGCGGGTCAGCTCCGCCGCGCGCAGCAGGTGGCGCTCCTTCGTCTTGCGCTCGATGGCGGTGCGCAGCCGCTCCGAGGCGCCGTCCGAGGCGGTGGTCAGCGAGCGGTAGCCGCCGCGCTTCAGCAGACCCACGATCTCGTCGGTCAAACGATCGGCGCGCAGGCTGGAGATGCCCACCTCGCGATCGCGGTCGACCAGACCGCGCAGGATCGTCACCAGCCCGGGATGATCCGTCACCGCGGCGCCCACCAGGCCCACGCGGCGCGCGTCGTCGGGGATCAGGGACAGCACGCGCGCGGGCGGCACCAGGCGCATGCCCCCGTTCGTCGAGCGTCGCATCACACAGTAGGTGCAGCCACGATGGCAGCCCCGCTCCGGCTCGATGAGGAACATGTCCGACAGCTCGGTGTGCGGCGTCAGGATCTGCGAGTAGGCGGGCAGGGAATCGTCGTGGGCCGCGGCGATCGCCGGCGCCAGCTCGCCGTGCAGCGACGGGACGTAGAACCCGGGCAGCTTCGCCAGCTGGGCCAGCAGGGTGGGGCGGTCCTCCCCGAGATCGCGCACCGTCTCGACCAGCGTCGCGATCAGCTGCTCGGCCTCGCCCATCAGGATGACGTCGGCGAACGGGCCCGCCGGCACCGGGTTCGAGAAGGTGAGCGGTCCGCCGATCACCACCAGCGGCGGCCGGCGCCGCGCCTTCGCCCGATCCTCCGCCAGCGCGGGGATGCCGGCCAGATCCAGGCAGGTGACCAGGCCCGCCAGCTCGAGCTCGTAGGCCAGCGAGAACGCCACCACCGGAAAATCCCCGATCGAGCGGCGTGATTCGTAGGTCGCCAGCCCCTCGTTGGTGGCGCGCGCCCGCTCGGCGTCGTCGGGCAAGAAGGCCCGTTCGGCCGAGACGCCGGTCAGCTCGTTCAGCCCGCGATAGATCGTCTGGAACCCCAGCGACGACATGCCCACGTGATAGGGCGAGGGGTAGACCAGCGCGAACGCCAGCTCGGCCTGCTTGAACACGGTCCCCCGTTCGGCGGAGAGCCGCTGTTGCGCCAGGTCCGAAAACGTCGCCATCGGGGCCGGACACTATACGGTACAACGGCCGCCGGGGCCCGTTTCCAGGCCGTGGGCGCCGTTTCGGCTACTCCGCCGCTTCGCTGCGCCCGGGGTGGCCGTGCTGCATCTGCAGGCGGTACAGCTTCGCGTAGATGCCGTCCCTGGCCAGCAGGTCGTCGTGGCACCCCTCCTCGGCGATGGCGCCGTGGTCCAGCACGATGATGCGGTCGGCCCGCCGCACCGTCGACAGGCGGTGCGCGATGACGATCGAGGTGCGATCGCGCATCAGCTCGGCGATGCCCCGCTCGATGACCCGCTCCACCTCGGGATCCACGCTGGCGGTCGCCTCGTCCAGCACCAGGATCTGCGGGTCTCGTTGCAGCGCGCGGGCGAACGCGATCAGCTGCCGCTCGCCGGCCGAATAGTTCGCACCCCGCTCCAGGACCGGGGCGGCGAGCCCCTCGGGGCGGGAGGCGATGACCCGGTCGGCGCCCACCCGCCGCGCCGCCGCCGCGATCGCCTGGGGCGTGGCCGACGCATCGCCGAGGCCGATGTTGTCGCCCAGCGTCCCCGCGAACAGGAACACGTCCTGGTTCACCACCACGACGCGCCGGCGCAGCGCCGCCGGCTCCAGCGCGCGCGTGTCGATGCCGTCGAGCAGGATGGCGCCCTGCTGAGGGTGATAGAGGCCGGGCAGCAGCTTGATCAGCGTCGACTTGCCGGCGCCCGAGGCGCCCACCACCGCCAGCGTCTCGCCGCGGCGGATGGACAGCGACAGGTCCCGCAGCACCGGTCTGTCCAGCCGGTAGCCGAACGTGACATGGCGAAATTCGACGGCGGCGGCCGGACCGGCCGCCGGCTCGACCAGGGTCGGTGGTGCCGGCGCGGGGGCTCGATCCAGTTCCTGCGTGTCCAGGATCCCGAAGACCCGCTCGGCCGCCGTCATGGCCTGCTGCATGACGGTGATCTTCGCGGAGAGATCGCGCAGCGGAGCGAAGAACTTGCCCAGGTACTCGACGAACTGGACCAGCACGCCGAAGCTCAGCCCGCCCGCCGCGATGCGGGCTCCGCCGCGCCACAGCAGGCTGGCCACGGCGATGGAAGCGACCGCCTCCACCACGGAGTACAGCGCGGCGTCGGCCGCGATGGCGCGCGCGTTCGCCTGCCGGTAGCCCTGGTTGACCTCGGTGAACTCGGCGGCCACCCGCCGCTCCTGCGCGAACGACTGCACCACCTTGATGCCCGACAGGTGCTCTTGCAGGAAGCCGTTCATGCGCGACAGCTTGGCGCGGATCTCGCGGAAGGCGTCGCGCATCCAGCCCCGGAACAGCACCGCGATGACGCCCAGGATCGGCACCGCCGCCATGGAGAACAGGGCCAGCCGCCCGTCGGTGCGGAACATGACCGCGATGATCAGGCCCAGGCGCACCACGTCGCCCAGCAGGCTGATCACACCCGAGGCGAACAGCTCCGTCAGCGCCTCGATGTCGTTCGTCATCCGCGTCATCAGCTGCCCGATGGGCGTACGGTCGAAGAACGCCGCGGACAGCCGCAGCACGTGACGATGGACGGCCAGGCGCAGATCGCTCATGGCGCGCTGGCCCACCACCTGGACCAGGTAGTTGTGGGCGAAGGCAGCGCCGTACTGGCCCACCAGCGCCAGCAGGTACATCACCGCCAGCCGATCGAGGCCGGGCAGCCGGTGGGGCGCGATGTGCTCGTCGATGGCTCGCTTCAGCAGATAGGGCTGCGCGATCTCGAACAGGGAGATCAGCGGCAACAGGACGATCGACACCGCCAGGCCGGCGGCGTACTTCCGCACGTACACGGTCAGGCGCAGCGTCAGCGCCAGATCGAAGGTGCGACCGTCCTTGCGGTCGCGCTTGCGCCGCGGGACCGGAGCAGCCGGGGAGGTCATGTATTCACCCCCAGCGCTTCCGCGGCCAGCTGTTCCCGGTAAAGCGACGCGTAGAGGCCGCCAGCCGCCAGCAGCTGGTCGTGCGTGCCCCGCTCGGCGACCCGTCCCTCGTCCATCACGACGATCAGATCGGCCCTGCGCACGGCGGCCACCCGGTGCGACACCACGATCGACGTCCGCCCGCGCAGGATGGGACCGAGCCGCGTCAGGATGTCGCGCTCGGTCTGCGCGTCGACGGACGACAGCGAGTCGTCGAGGATCAAGATGGCCGGCTCGGCGGCCAGCGCCCGGGCCAGCGCCACCCGCTGACGCTGCCCTCCGGACAGCGTCACGCCGCGCTCGCCCACCAGCGTCTCGATGCCGTCGGGCAGCGCCGCCAGATCGCCCGACAGACCGGCCGCCTCGACGGCGCGGGCGACCCGCCCCGCGCGCGTCTCGGCGTCGAGGCCAGGCGGCAGCCCGAAGGCGATGTTCTCGCCGACTGTGGCCGAGAACAGGAACGCCTCTTGCGGCGCGTAGCCGATCAGCGCGCGCAACCTGGCGAGCGGCAGCTCGTGCACGTCACGGCCCCCCACGAAGACGACACCCCGGGGGACGTCGAGGAAGCGCGGCACGGCGTCGATCAAGGTGGTCTTTCCGGAGCCGGTCGGACCGACCACCGCCAGCGTCCCCCCGGCGGGGATCTCCACCGACACGTCGTCGAGGATGACCCGGCCGTCGCGCACCACCTTCAGCTCGCGGATCGAAACCGACGGTTCGGCGACCGGCGTCTCGGCCGTGACCCCGACGTCGTCGTGAATGGCGGGCGCCGTGGCCAGCAGCTCGCGCACCCGTACCCAGGCCGCCAGACCTCGCTGCCAGACCGCCAGGATCCAGCCGAGCGCGATGGTGGGGAACGACAGGTAGACGAGATACGCGTTGAACGCCACCAGCGATCCCAACGTCATCTTGCCCGCGATCACCTGGCGGCCGCCCACCCACAGGACGATCAGCGTCCCCAGCGCACCGATCAGCGCGAACAGAGGGGTGAGGCCTCCGCGCGCCCGCGCCAGGGCCAGCGCCCGGGTCAGGTACCCCTCGCTCTGCCGCGCGAACGTAGCGTGGCGCTCCTCCTCGAGCGCGTAGCTCTTCACCACGGCGATGCCCGCCAGATCCTCCTGCAACGCGGTCGACAGGGCGCCCAGCTGATCCTGCATGGCGCGGCTGGCGCCGTAGATGACCCGGCTCCACAGCCGCGCCGTCACGATCAGGATGGGGTAGGGCGCGATCGCCACCAGGGTCAGCCAGGGGCTGAGGTGCACCAGCAGCCACACCCCCGTCACGTAGACGATCGCCGTGTTGACCACGTTCAGGATCCCCGGCCCGAACAGCATCCGCACCGCCGACAGATCGTTGGTCATGCGCGACATGACGTCGCCCGTGGAATTGCGCCGGAAGAAGGCCGGATCCATACGACAGAGGTGCCAGAACAGATCCTGCCGCAGCTGGTACTCGACGTTGCGGCCGGCGTTGAAGATCAGGATGCGCGAGAACGTGCGCACGATCGCCTGGCCGACGGCCGCGCCCGCGATCAGGGCGGCGGTGACCGTCACCAGGTGCACCACGTCCCCCGTCGCGGCCCCCGGGCGCCCCTGCAAGGCGCGCAGCGAATCGATGGCGCCCTTCAACAGCCAGGGGATGGTCAGCCCCAGCGCGTTCGTGACGATCAGCAGCAGCGAGCCGCTGGCGAGCAGCCCCAGCTGGGGGCGCACCCGCGGACCGATGTCGAGGGCAGGACGGTCGGAGACGGTGGAGGGCGGGGAGGGCGACGAGGCGGAGCCAGACACGCGCGGGAGTATTCCTCACGCCAGCGTCGTGTGCCGGTTGATTGTAGTAATGGGAACCCTCAAAGGGCTCCCAAACCCTCCCGCGATGAGCTCGGCCGGGCGAAGCCCGGCCTCCCTCGACGCGCTCATGGGGCGATGGCTGGTTCTGGCCTCCCTCGACACCGGGGTATCTGCTTTCTCACCAGCGGTGCTCTGTCGCACACGCCCTGGTTCTCTTGAACAGTTCGAACCTTGAGGACTATAGTTCCCGCGCTGAGCCCAAATCCCAATGGAAACCGACATTTCGACCGCCCTGGCCACGTTGCAAATCGATCCGGACAACACCCATGCCCTGGGGGCGTTGAAACGGATTCGTCCCGCGAACGGAAGCGGGGTCGATCCCGAGGCGCTTGCGCGCGCGCTGGCGGACGCACGGCGTTGGCACCGCGAACGTGGCGACTTCGAGCTGTGCGTGCAGCTCATCGATCTGGAGCTGCCCTGGGCGACGGAGCCGGCGCGGCGCGCGAACCTGCTGCACGAAAAAGGTCGTCTGCTCGCCGACGAATTGCTGTCGGATGAGGCGGCGCAGGCGGCGCTGCGCGAGGCCCTGAAAGAGGTCCCCGATCACGCGCCCTCGGTCGAGGGACTGGCGCAGATGTCCCTGATCCAGTCGAACTGGCAGCCCATCGCCTCGCGCTACCTGCAGCAGGCCGAGGCCGCGCCGGACAAGACGCTCGGCTCCAGCCTGTTCGGTTCGGTCGCCGAGATGTACATCAAGTATCGGCCCGATGCGCCCGAGGGCGAGACGTACCTGCGGCGCAGCCTGGAGCTGGATCCGAAGAACCGCCGCGCCAGCGCGCACCTCGAGCGCCTGCTGCGCAAACGGGGCCGCTCGGACGAGCTGCTGGCGCTGCTGTCGTCGCGCGCCTCGCAGGCCCAGACCCGCGACGAGCGCGCGCTGGCCGAGGTGGCCCAGGCCGAGCTGTCGCTGAAGATGGGCAACCAGGACGAGGCGCTCGGCCACTTCCGCAAGGCGCTGGAGGCTAACCCCAGCGAGGCCAAGGCGCTGCGGCCGGTGGTGGCGGCCCTGAACGAGAAGAAGGACTGGCCCGAGCTGGCCAAGGTGCTGGAGGCAGCCTCGCGCTCGCGCCGCACGGAGTCCGACGTGCTGGTGCTGACCCAGCTGGCGACGTTGCAGTGGAGGAAGCTCGACGAGCTGGCCCAGGCCGAGGTGAACTTCCGCAAGGTGCGGCGCCTCGATCCGGCGAACCGCGCCATGGTCGAGTTCTACCGGGAGTATCACGGCAAGCGCGACGATCTGCCGCAACTGCTGGCCGTGCTGGCCGGCGCGCAGAAGGCCGATCCGGATCCGGAGCGGCGCATCGCCCTCGGCATCGAGATGGCGAAGGCGGCCGAGTCGCGCCCGCAGAACGCCGAGAAAGTCATCGACATCTGGAAGGGGTTGCTGCGGCTGCGTCCGCATCTGCCCGAGGCCGTCGAGGCGTTGCGGCGCCTCTACGAGCGCGGCCAAAAGTGGAACGCGCTCCTCGATCTGCTGAAGGACGATCTCGAGGCGCTGGGCGACGACCCGAGCGTGAAGCCGGAGCGGATCAAGCGCTACCTGGAGATCGCGGACATCTATCGCGATCGGCTGAACCTCGAGGTCATGGTGGTCAACACCTACCTCAACGTGCTGCAGCTGGATCCGGATCATCCGGTGGCGCTGGGGGCCCTGGCCGCGCGCTACGAGGCGCAGGGCCGGTGGAGCGATCTGATCCAGATCCTGACCCGCCAGGCCGACAAGGCCGAGAAGGACGGTGACCGCGCCCAGGCGCTGCCTCTCCACCGCAAGATCGCCACGCTGTGGATGGAGAAGCTCTCCAAGCACCAGAACGCGGTGGCCAGCCTGGAGAAGATCCTGGACGCCGATCCCGCCGACGCCGAGGCGCGCGGGCGCCTGCGCGAGATCTACGCGCGCGGCCGCTCGTGGCGCGCCCTGGTCGAGCTGACGCGACGGGAAGCCCCGCTGTTGCCGCCGGCCGAGCGTCGCGAGCGTCTGTCCGAGGCGGCGCGCATCGTGTCCGAGCGCATCGGCGACGCCAAGGAAGCCATCAACCTGTGGAACCTGGTGCTGGCGATCGACGAGCACGACGCGGACGCGCTGCAGGCGCTGGTGGCGCTTTACGATCGTGAGCGGCGCTGGGCCGCCCTGGCCGAGATGCTGGACCGGCAGCGCGCCGGCGTGCGCGACGCCAACGCCGAGGTGGCGCTGCTGGAGCGCCGGGGCGTGCTGCTGTACGAGAAGCTGGCCGCCCACGAGGCCGCCATCGAGGTGTTCAAGCGGGTGCAGGAGCTGCAGCCGCAGAACGTGCGCGCCACGCGCGCGCTGCGCGAGATCTACGCCCAGGCCGGCGACTTCGCGGCGCTGGAGCGCCTGTACGCCGATCAGGGCAACTACGAAGACCTCTGCGAGACGCTGGCGGCGCTGGCCGATCGCACGCCCGACCCCGCGGCGCGCACGCGCATGCTGGAGCGCATCGCGGTCATCGCGTCGGACAAGCTGCACCAGCCCGAGCGGGCGCTGAAGGCCTACGAGCGCATCCTGGCCGCCGATTCGGGCAACGTCCGCGCCGCCGAGGCGCTGGTGCCGCTTTACCGCAACGCCCAGAAGTGGCCGCGGCTGCTGGCCACCTACGAGGTGCTGGCCGGCAAGAACGGCGACGGCAGCTTCCGCATCGACCCCGAGGCGCGCTTCGCCATCCTGCGTGACGCGCGGCAGATCGCCGAGCAGCGCATGGGCTCGAAGGGCCTGGCGTTCCAGTGGGCGGCGCGCAGCTTCGAGGTCGCCCCCACCGACAAGGCCACCGAGGTGGATCTGGAGCGGCTGGCCGGGGACGCCGACGAGTGGGACGTGCTGGCGGAGCTCTACGTCAAGCGGCTGGGCGTCACCACCGAGCGCGACGAGAAGCAGTCGTTGCTGCGCCGGCTGCTGAAGGTGGCGTCGGCGCGCCTGCACCGTCCCGCCGACGCCCGCCGCTACGCGGAGGCGTTGCTGGCCGAAGTGCCGGGCGATCCCGAGGCGCAGGCGGCGCTGGAGCAGCTGCTGACCCAGGCGCAGGCGTGGCCCGATCTGGCGACCCTGCTGCACGCGCGGGCGGCCCGCACCACCGACCTGGCCGAGCGCACGAAGCTGTTGCTGCGCATCGCCCAGCTCGAGGAAGAGAAGAGCCGCGACCTGGCGGCGGCGGCCCGCACGTTCACCGAGATCGCGGCCCTCGATCCCGGCTCGGACGTGGCGCTGAAGGCGATCCGCTCGCTGGCGCGCATCCACGAGGCGCGCGAGGACTGGCCGGCCCTGATCGAGACCTTGCGCCGGGAGCTGGGCACGCGGCCCGCCGAGGACCACGAGGACCTGCTGCTGCGCATCGGCGGCATCGAGGAGAATCGCACCGGCGATCTGGAGGCGGCGTTCGCCGCTTACAGCGACATCCTGGCCACCAACACGCTGTCGGCCGCGGCCGTGGCGGGGCTGGAGCGCCTGGCGGCCCGCGGCTCGCGCCATCAGGTTTCGATCGCGTCGCTGACCTTGCCGTTCTATCAGCGCACCGACAACGCGCCCAAGCAGGCGGCCGCGCTGGAGGTGCTGGCGGGCGTGGCCACCGATCCGTCCGAGAAGATCCCGCGCCTGGAGCGGCTGGTGGCCCTCTACGCCGGGCCGCTGAAGAACGCCCAGGGCGCGTTCGCCGCCTCGGGGCAGATCTTCGAGTTCAACCCGGGCAACCACGCGAACCGCGAGGCGCTGGTCCGCTTCGGCATCGAGGTGGGCGCGGCGGCCCAGCTGGCGGAGCGCATGCGCGCGCTGGCAGGACAGACCAGCGATCTGGGGCTGCGGCGCGACCTGCTGGTCGAGGTGGCCGAGCTGCACGAGCAGCGCCTGGGCGACCCGGCGTCGGCCGAGAAGGTGTACCGCGAGATCCTGACCGCCGAGCCGCTGCACGCGGGCGCCTTCCGCGCCCTGGCCCGGCTGTTCCGAGACAGCGAGCGCTGGGAGCCTCTGCGCGGCTTGCTGGAGGCGCGCCAGACCCGCGTGCCCGAGCCCGCGGAGCGCATCGACCTGCTGGCCCAGATCGCCGAGATCGACGAGACGGTGCTGGACGACTCGGATCACGCGATGGCCAGCTACGAGAAGATGCTGGAGATCGATCCCTCCGATCCGCGCGCCTACAAGGCGCTCGATCGCCATTACACCGCCCGCGAGCGCTGGCGCGATCGCGAGCAGCTGCTCGAGCGGCGGCTGAACTTCGCCGCCGGCGGGGAGGTGCACGAGCTGGAGTTCCGGCGCGCCGAGATGCGCCTGCAGCGCTTCGGTGACGCCGAGGGCGCGCTCGACATCCTGGAGTCGATCGTCAAGACGAACCCGCAGCACGCGGGGGCGCGGGTGCTGCTGGAGCGGGTGCTGCAGGATCCCGAGCACAAGGCCCGGGCGGCGCGCATCCTCGAGCCCCTCTACGAAGGTGGCCAGGCCTGGCGCGACCTGGTGGGAGTGCTGCAGATCCAGCGGGAGAGCCTGGAAGGGCCGGAGGCGGGCGCGCTGCTGGCGCGTATCGCCAGCATCGAGGAGACGAAGCTGAACGCGCGCGAGCCGGCCTTCGCCGCCTGGCGGGCCGTGCTGGCCGCCGATCCCACCCACCGCAGCGCGCTCGGCGAGGCGGAGCGGCTGGCCGAGTCGCTCGGCCGCTGGAACGATCTGGTCGATCTGTATCAAGAGGCGGCGTTCCGTCGCGACGCTTCGGATCTGCAGGGCCGGGCCGACCTGCTGTCGCGCGCGGCGCGCCTTTACGCCGGGCGCATCGGCAACCGGCGCGCCGCCATCGACGCCTGGAAGCTGGTGTTGAACCTGGATCCGGAGAACCCGGTCACGGGCAAACCTGCGGCGGATGCCCTGGAGGGCCTGTACGCCGACACCGGCAACGTGGCGGCGCTGGTGCGGATCCTGCGGCAGAAGGTGGGCTGGGCGGACACGCTGGAGGCGCGCAAGGAGCTGCTGTTCCGCATCGCCGAGCTGGAAGAGATGCAGCTGGAGGACGCCGACGCCGCCGTGGCCACGCTGCGGACGATCGTCGACATGGATCCCACCAGCGTCGAGGCGCTGGATCAGCTGGAGCGTCTGTTCGAGAAGGCGGGCCAGCCGCGCCAGCGCGTCGAGGTGCTGCGCCGCCGCGTCGAGATCGCGGGCGACGTGGCCAGCCGGCAGGAGCTGTGGCGCCGCATCGCCGACATCCTGGAGAAGGAGGTCGACGATCCGAACGAGGCGATCGCCGCCAACCTGGCCATCCTGGACGAGAGCCCGGTCGAGCCGGGGGCGCTGGATTCATTGGCGCGCCTGTACGAGCAGCAGGGGCGTCACGCCGATCGCCTGGAGATCCTGGAGCGCCGGCTGACCCTGGTGAAGCGCGAGGGCGCCACCCGGCAGGACGTGGCGGCGCGCATCGACGTCTTGCGACGCCTGGCCGAGCTTTCGGGCGGGCCGCTCGCCAATCCGGCGGCGGCGCTGAGCCGCTGGCGCGAGATCCTGACGCTGTCGCCCGGCGATCCGGGGGCGCTGGCGGCGCTGGAGCAGATGCTGCTGGCCGACGTCGATCCCGCGTCGAAGCTGGCCGTGGCCGAGGCGCTGGAGCTGCACTACGAGAGCGCCGGCCGCTTCGCGGAGCTGGCGGGCGTGCTGCGCATCGTGGTCGACGCCGAGTCGGACGCGCGCGCCCGCGTGGCCACTTACGTGCGCCTGGCCCAGCTGCAAGAGACGAAACTACGCAACCCCGAGGCGGCCTTCCAAGCCTATGGCATGGCCATCCGGGACGCGCTGGGCGAGCAGCAGCTCTCCTCGTTGCTGGACAACTACGAGCGTCTGGCCGGTCCCGAGCGCACGGCGGACGTGATCGCGCTGTTCCGCGAGATCGCGCCCGACGTGCTGGACGAGTCGGTGAAGACGCGCCTCGATCGCGTGATCGCCGAGGGAGCGCTGAGCCTGGGCAACGCCGATCTGGCGGCCGAGTGCTACCGGCGCATCCTCGACCGCGCGCCCGACGACGAGGGGGCGCTGGCGGCGCTGGAGCAGATCTATCGCGAGGCCGACGACTCCTCGGCGCTGTACGACATCCTGTCCCGGCAGGCCGAGCTGGCCACCGATCCGGCCACCGAGCGCCGGGTGCGCTCGCAGATGGGCGCCCTGGCCGAGGTGAAGCTGGAGCGGCCCATCGAGGCGATGGCCGCCTACGAGCGGGTCTTCGAGCTGGCCCGTGACGATCGCGAGGCGATCTTCGCGCTGGACCGCCTGTACGCGAAGCACGAGCGCTGGGCCGACCTGGTCCAGCTGATCGAGAAGTTGCTGGAGCGGCGCATGCCCGAGGCGGCCTCGATCGAGCTGCGCTTCCGGCTGGCGGAGATCCGCCTGCGCCGCCTGGGCGACTCGGAGAAGGCGCTCAGCGAGCTGCGCCTGGTCCTGCGGGGCGATCCCGACCACGAGGGTGCCATCGCCATGCTGGAGGGCATGCTGGCCGATCTGGGCGTGCAGGGCTCGGCGGCCGAGCTGCTGGAGCCGGTCTACGCCGGCCGCCAGGACTGGGCGGCCCTGATCCGCATCGGCGAGATCCGCCTGCAGCAGGTGGAGGATCCGGGCGCCCGCCTGGCGCTGACCAAGCGGATCGCGCGCCTGTACGAGGAGCAGATCGAGGACTACGACAGCGCGTTGAAGTGGTACGGCAAGGTGTTCCAGGAGAACCCCACCGAGCGCATCAACCTGGATCAGCTGGTGCGCATCGGCGGGCGGCAGAACCGCTGGGCGGATGTGGCGTCGCTGCTGTCCGACACGCTGGTGGGCGCGCTGGAGGAGTCGCCCGCCATGATCGAGGTGGCCCGTCGCGCCGCCGAGATCTACGACCTGCGGCTGCAGGACCAGGGTGAGGCGCGCCAGCTGTACCGGCGCCTCTACGACGCGCGGCCGGGCGATCACGAGATCGCGCGGCTGTTCGAGGACGCCCTCGAGCGCTGGGAGGCGTGGCAGGAGCTGCGCGAGTTGCTGGACGACGAGGCGGGCCGCGAGGGCGACCTGGAGGCGAAGAAGGCGCTCCTGCGCCGCAGCGCCCGCCTCGACGAGGAGAACCTGGCCGATCCCGATCGCGCCGCGCGGACGTTGCGTGAGATCATCGATCTCGATCCCACGGACCGGGCCACCCCCACCGCCGCCGACGAGCTGGAGCGGCTGCTGGCGTCGCAAGAACAATGGCACGACCTGGGCGACCACCTGGAGGCTCAGCTGGGGCGGGCAGGCGAGGGCGCCGAGCGCGACGCGCTGGCCTTGCGGCTGGCGCAGGTCCTGGAAGACCGCATCGGCAACATCTCGGGGGCGGTCGACCGCTACGCCGAGATCTTGGAGCGCAGCCCCGCGCACAAGGAGGCCATCACGGCGCTGGAGCGGTTGCTGGGGTCGCCGGACGAGCGGGCCCGGGTGGCCCAGGTGCTGGAGCCCGTGTATCGCCACGCCGGCAACTGGTCGCGGCTGGTCGGCGTGCTGGAGGCGCAGCTGGAATCGGTCGACGATCGCGACGATCGGGTGCGCTTGCTGCGCGAGGTGGCCGACATCCAGCAGCGGCTGGCGCGCGTCGACAACGCCTTCGACAGCCGGGCCCGCGCCTGGCTGGTCGACGTGGCGAACGCCGAGACGCTGTCGGAGATCGAGGCGCTGGCCATGTCCGCCAAGCTGTACGGCCCCTACGTGCAGACCCTGCAGAAGGGCGCCGACCTGGCGGGCGACGGCGACCTGCAGGCGGAGCTGTGGGCCATGTCGGCCCGCGTGCTGGAGACGCAGCTGCAGGATCCCGGCGAGGCCATCGAGGCCTGGCGGCGGGCCCTCGACTCGCGCCCGGACGACGAGACGACGTTCATCGCGCTCGAGCGGTTGCTGGCGGCGGGTGACCGGCAGGCCGAGCTGGCCGACGTGCTGGAGCAGCACCTGGGCGTGGTGACGGATCCGGCCCAGCGCAAGGAGATCGCCAAGCGGACGGCGCGCCTGTACGACACTGCCCTGAAGCAGCGCGAGCGGGCCATCGAGGCCTGGCGCGTGGTGACCGAGATCGACGACACCGATCTGGACGCGCTGGACGCGCTGGGGCGCCTGTACGTGGCCAGCCAGTCGTGGCGCGACCTGGCGGGCGTGCTGCAGCGGAAGATCGAGATCACCACCGAGGCCCCCAGCCTGCGGCTGTTGCGGCTGACCAGCGCTCGCCTCTACGACGAGCGGCTGAATGACGCGCAGGAGGCGCTGGGGCAGCTGCGGTCGATCCTGGACGCGGCGCCCGGTGATCGCGAGACGCTGGAGCTGATGGATCGCCTGCTGACCCGCGAGGGGCAGCACGCCGACCTGCTGGAGGTGCTGGATCGCCGCACCGCCATCGAGACCGACCCGCCCGTGCGCGACGCCATCGCCATGCGGGCCGCCGCCCTGCTGGCTGACGACCTGTCGGACGTCGAGGGCGCCATCGGGCGCTACCGTCAGATCCTGGAGCTGAGCCCCGCCAACGGCGAGGCACGGGCGGCGCTGTGGAAGATCGCGCGCGGCGAGGAGTACCGCGCCGGCGCCCTGGCGGCGCTGGAGCCGTTGCTGCGCTCCGAGCGCAACTGGCCCGAGCTGATCGAGCTGCTGGACCTGAAGCTGTCGATCGAGGAGTCGCCCCACGTGCGGGTGGGGATCCTGGCCGAGATGGCCCAGATCGAGGAGGGGCCGCAGGGCAACGCCGAGCGAGCCTTCGCCGCCTGGTCGCGCGCCTTCGCCGAGGAGACGAACGAGCCCGAGCCGCGGGCGGCCCTGGAGCGCCTGGCGGCGGTGAACGGCGACTGGTTCTCGCTGGCCAAGGTCTACGAAGATCGGCTGAGCGCCACCTACGACGCCGGGCTGCAGCGCGAGCTGACCATGCGGCTCGGCGAGCTGTACGAGGGGCCGCTCGACGACGCGGAGGGGGCGCTCGACTTCTATCGCAAGGCGGGCGAGACGCCGGGCGACGAGGCGCCGGTGCTGGAGGCGCTGGATCGCGTGCTGACGGCGCTGGGCCGGCACGCCGAGCTGGCCGAGGTGCTGCAACGCAAGGCCGAGGTGGCCACCGATCCGCTGCAGCAGGCCGAGATCCTGGTCCAACTGGGCGGCGTGCGGCTGCGCCACCTGGACGAGGTCGAGGGGGCGCTGTCGGTGTTCCGCGACGCCCTTGAGAAGGCGCCCGATAACGAGGGGGCGCACCGCGCCCTTTACGGCCTGCTGGAACGCGAAGAAGCGCGCGACGGCGCGCTGGACATCCTGGAGCCGCTGGCGGAGAGCCGGGGCGACTACGAGCAGCTGGTGGCGCTGTATGAGTATCGCCTGAGCACGCGCGACGATCGCACCGAGCGCGCGTCGGGACTGCGTCGCATCGCCGAGATCCTGGAAGAGCGCTTGAACCAGCCCGAGAAGGCGCTGGAGGCCCTGGGCCGGGCGCTGGTGGAAGAGCCGACACCGGGCGAGACGGTCGACGCGCTCGAGCGCGTGGCGGGCATCGCCGTCAGGCCGGTCGAGGCGGCCCGTCTGATCGAGGCGGTGCTGCCCAGCGCCGACCCGACGGCGGCGCGGGAGCTGGCCCTGAGGGCGGCGCGCCTGTACGAGAGCGATCCGGCGCAGCGCGTGGCGGCCGAGCGGCTGTACGTGCGGGTGCTGGAGGACGACCCCGAGAACGTCGACGCGCTGGCGGCGCTGGAGGCGTTCCGGCGCGCCAGCGGCGACCAGGCCGGCCTGGCCGAGGTGCTGGAGCGGCGAGCCGCCATGGAGTTCGATCCCGCGTCCCGCCGCGAGCGGCTGACCGAGGCGGCGCAGCTGCGCGAGGCGCTGGGTGACGTGGAGGGGGCGCTGGGCGCCTGGCAGAAGCTGCGCGAGACGGAGGAGGGGGACGGGACAGTGCTGTCCGAGATGGCGCGCCTCTTCGAGGGTCAGGGCAAGATGGTCGAGCTCTGCGACGTGCTGGCCGAGAAGGCCCGCTTCGAGAACGAGCCGGCCGCTCGCTCGGCGACGCTGATCCGGCTGGGCGAGGTGCGCCTGGGCTCGCTGGAGGATCTGGACGGCGCGGCGGACGCGTTCCGCGAGGCGCTGGACAGCACGCCGGATGACCCGCGGCTGCTGGGCGCGCTGGAGACGATCGAGGTGCGGCGCGAGGACTGGGCGACGCTGCAAGAGGTGCTGCTGCGGCGCATGGGTACGGTCGAGGGGGAGGCACAGATTCCGGTGCTGTTCCGCCTGGCCAAGAACGCCGAGGACAAGCTGTCCGACGTCGATCAGGCGGTGGGCTTCCTGCACCAGATTCTCGAGGCGGACAGCGCCAACGGGATGGCGTTCCTGGAGCTGGAGCGCATCCTGCGCGCCAACGAGCGCTGGTACGATCTGGTCGACGTCCTCGGCAAGCACGCGGACGCCGAGGCGGCGGCGGGCCGCCGTCCCACCGAGCTGGCGTTGCGGGTCGCCATCGCGGACGTGTGGGAGAAGAACCTCGACTCGACGGAGAGCGCCACCGAGGCGCTGGAGAAGATCCTCGAGGTGTCGCCGACACACGTGGGGGCGCTGCTGTCACTGGCGCGCATCCACGAGGCGGCGGAGCGCTGGGACGACGCGACGGCGATGCTGGAGCGGGCGGCCGCCGCCGTCACCGCGGGCAGCGAGGCGGCGGAGATCCACTACCGGACCGCGCAGATCCGCAAGGCGCAGGGCGCGACCGACGAGGAGCTGGATCCCATCTACATCCGGGCCCTGGAGTCGGACCGCACGCACGGTGGCTCGCTGCAGGCGCTGGAGGTGATGGCGCGGGCCAAGGGCGATCACGAGCGTCTGGCGCAGTTGCTGGAGCTGCGGCTCGAGGCGACGGCGGAGCCGACGGGGCGGCGGCCGTTGCTGGCCGAGCTGGCGAACCTGAACCGGACGGTCTTCGGCAGCCCGGCGACGGCGCTGCCTTACCTGGAGCAGCTGGCGGCGATCGCGCCGGACGATGTGGGCGTGGCGGAGGATCTGGCGGACGCACTGGTGGCGGTGGGGCGCACCGACGACGCGACGGCCATCCTGGAGAAGCTGGTCGCCGATTTGGGCAAGGCCCGGCGCGGCAAGGAGATCGCGCGCGTGCTACAGCGGCTGGGCGGCGTCGCCGAGGCGAAGCAGGACTACCCGCTGGCGCTGGAGCGGTACACGGCGGCCTACAAGCTGGATCCCGGCCACCCGGGCACCCTGGCGGCGCTGGGGCGGCTGGCGCTGGCGAACAACGATCTCGAGGGGGCGCGCCGCTACTTCCGCTCGCTGCTGCTGCAGACCTTCGACGAGAAGACGGCCGGCATCACCAAGGCCAGCGTCTACCTGGCGCTCGGCCAGATCCACCTGATGTCAGGCGAGGCCCCCAAGGCCCGCAACATGTTCGAACGAGGGCTCGAGACCGACCCCAAGAACGAAGAGCTCAAGCAAGCCCTCGCCGCGCTTCGTACGTAGCGGTCGGATTTGCTCGTCGCGCGTTCGGGGGGCTCGTTCCCTTCGGTTTTGATGGGAACCCTAAGAGGGTTCCCAAACCCTCCCGCGATGAGTGGTGCCGGGCAAAGCCCGTCACCACTCGACGCGCCTCGCTCATTCGCTGAACTCCGCTCTCCAGGCGACAAAGCGAGGTCGTCACCCAGCGACGGATGGCGGTCGCGGTTGCGCGGGCGTCCGCATTGATCGGAACGTCGGTCGAGATAGAAGGGGGATATCCTGAGCCTGACCCAGTTTGGTGGACACCCCTTGGAGGGAGAAGATGTCCACGATGTCTGGAAAGAAGCGCAGGAAGTACACGCCGGAGTACCGAGCCGAGGCCGTTCGGCAGGTGAAGGCAG
>Ga0105238_10002937_pt1 | contig 17010 bp, 10 predicted proteins | sample KBSC34metaG_FD_81526 | JGI IMG/M metagenome (GOLD analysis project Ga0105238, IMG submission 81526) | Corn rhizosphere microbial communities from Kellogg Biological Station, Michigan, USA - KBS C3-4 metaG | ecosystem: Host-associated > Plants > Roots > Rhizosphere > Soil | place: Michigan, USA... | reverse complement strand
GGACGTCCCGCCCGAGAACCGTCCGTCGGTGATCAGCGCGCACGCCTTCCCCAGCCCCTTGCCTTTGAGGAACGAGGTCGGGTACAGCATCTCCTGCATCCCGGGGCCGCCCTTCGGCCCTTCGTAGACGATCACCACCACGTCTCCGGGGCGGATCTGGTCGGCGGTGATGGCGTCGCAGGCGGCGTCCTGCGAGTGAAAGACCCGCGCGCGCCCCTCGAACTTCAAGATCGACTCCTCGACGCCGGCCGTCTTCACGATGCAGCCGTCGACGGCGATGTTGCCGGTGAGGACGGCCAGGCCCCCGTCCTGGCTGTAGGCGTGCGCGAGGTCGCGGATGCAGCCGCGCTCGGCGTCGGCGTCGACTTCGGCGAAGTACTTGTCCTGGGAGAAGGCGACCTTGGTCGCGACGCCGCCCGGCGCCGCCAGGGCTCGCTCGCGTGCCTCCGGCGTCGCGGTCGACCGCCGCAGGTCGTTGGCGTCGATGGCGGCGCCCAGGTTGGCGGCGTGGACGGTGCCTACCTCGCGGTGGATCAGGCCGGCGCGGTCCAGCTCGCCCAGGATCGTGAAGATGCCGCCCGCGCGATGCACGTCCTCGACGTGGTAGTGGGACGACGGCGCGACTTTGCAGATGTTCGGGACCTTGCGCGAGAGGCGGTCGATGTCCGCCATCGTGAAGTCCACCCCGGCCTCGTGGGCGATGGCCAGGATGTGCAGGACGGTGTTCGTGGACCCGCCCATCGCGATGTCCAGCGCCATCGCGTTCTCGAACGCCTGGAAGGTGGCGATGCGGCGCGGGAGGACGGACGTGTCCCCGTCGACGTAGCGGCGGTTGGCCATCTCCACGATGCGGCGCCCGGCCGACTCGAACAGCTCCCACCGGCGCGCGTGCGTGGCCAGCAGCGTACCGTTGCCCGGCAGGGCCAGCCCCAGCGCCTCGTTCAGGCAGTTCATGCTGTTGGCCGTGAACATGCCGGAGCACGAGCCGCAGGTCGGACAGGCGGATCGTTCCATCTCGCCCAGCTCGGCGTCGCTGACCCGGGCGTCGCTGGCCGCGATCATGGAATCGATGAGGTCCAGCTTGCGGATGGTCGGCTGCGCCAGAGGCTTGCCGTCGCGATCGTGGGTGCCGACCAGCTTGCCGGCCTCCATCGGCCCGCCCGAGACGAAGATGGTGGGGATGTCGAGGCGCATGGCCGCCATCAGCATGCCGGGCGTGATCTTGTCGCAGTTCGAGATGCACACCAGCGCGTCGGCGCAGTGGGCGTTCACCATGTACTCGACGCTGTCCGCGATCAGATCCCGGCTGGGTAGCGAGTACAGCATGCCCCCGTGACCCATGGCGATGCCGTCGTCGACGGCGATGGTGTTGAACTCGACACCCCAGCCGCCTGCCGCGTCGACGACCGCCTTCACCCGCTGCCCGACGTCGTGCAGGTGCACGTGCCCCGGGACGAACTGGGTGAAGCTGTTCGCGATGGCGATGATGGGCTTCTCGAAGTCGGCGTCCTTCATGCCGGTCGCGCGCCAGAGCGAGCGCGCCCCGGCCATGTTCCGGCCCTGGGTGGACGTCCGGCTGCGGTATCCCTTGCGGCTGCTGCTCATGCCGCTGACTCTCCCCGAGGCGCGGTCAATCGTCCAGCCTCGACGCCGGATTTTAGTCAGGAACGTGGGCGCTCCCGCGCCACGTTCCATACGGGGACCTTCACTCCCTGCCGCCACCCCCGACGGCTGCGCCGTCGCCCCTACCGGCCAGGCGGCGTGGCGTGGACCAAGGCCGGCATGCCGTGGGGGGCTCGGGTGATCTCCTGGCGCGTCGCCGGGCGGATGTGGGGGGTGACCCGATTGACCGGCTCGGTCCGGCCGGTCTCGATGGCGCGCTGGATGGCGTCGAGGACGCGCATGTCGGCCAGGCCCTCCTCGCCGGACGGCTCCGGCTCGCGGTCCTCTCGGACACAGTGGGAGAAGGCGTCGAGCTCGGCCGCGACCTGATCGCGCTTGGGGAAGCGCTTCTCCTGCGGCTTGCGCCCCGTCACCTGGGTCCGCACGGTCAGCTCCGTCGCATAGTCGTAGGCCGGGTCCATGTCGATCCGCCCCTCCTCGCCGACGACCGTCAGCGACGAATGATCGTACGCGCCGAAGCTGCAGGTCATCTGCGCCAGCCGGTCGTCGGAAAAACGCAGGATGGCGCTGACCTGCTCGTCGATCTCCTTGAAGCGCGAATCGTTCCCGCGCGTGGCGCTCATCGCCGTCACCGAGAGGGGCTCGGCGCGGAACAGGGAGCGGGCCGCGTTGACGCAATAGACGCCGAGGTCGAGGAGGGGCCCTCCGCCCCGCTCCGCGCGGGTCCGGATGTTCCCCTTTTGGACCTGCATGGCGAAGGTCGTGGAAAAGAAGCGCGGGCGGCCGATGGTCCCCGACGTCACACGCTCGATGGCTTCCAGGGTGGCGCCTTCGAAGTGCAGGCGGTACGCGACCATGAGCTTGACGTTGCTCTCCTCGCAGACGAGCTTCATGCGCTCGGCCTCGTCGGCGTCGAGCGCGATGGGCTTCTCGACCAGCACGTGAATGCCGGCGCGCGCGGCGCGGACCGTGAAGTCCCGATGCTGGTCATTGGGGAGCGCGATGTACACGGCGTCGATCTCGCCGCTGCGCAGGTATTCGTCGTACTGGTCGTACCCCAGCGCCGCCGCCAACCCGTACTTCTCGCGGAGGGTCGAGAGCTTCTCGTCGTCATCGGAAAAAATCGCGCGGAGCTCGCATGCGCGAGTCGACGTGAAGGCCGGTAAGATGGCGGCCTGCGCGAAGTAGCCTTGACCGATGACGGCGAACCGCACGGGATCCCCGGCGCCCCCCCGCGCCGTCGACGAGGCGGCCGTATGCGTTCGGCGCGCGCTCTTCGTGCGGTGCGGGATTCGTGCTTTGGCCGCCCGTCGCATCAGATGCTCGCGGCGTGTTCCGTCTGCGAAGGGATCGCGCGGCGGGGCGCGCCCTTGTCTTCCAGCTCGGCCTGCTCGGCGCTCATTTCCTGTCCCATGGCTTCGAGCTCGTCCTTGTTGAACAGCTTGCGGACCTTGGGGAACAGGTCGTCCTCTTCTTCCTCGACGTGGTGGGCGACGGTCTCCTTCAAGACCTTGATCTGGGCGTCGAAGTTCTCCTCTTCCGGCGTGGTCTCCATGAGGTCGGCGAGGATGCGCTTGACCGCCAGGTGCTCCTCCAACGACTCCAGCAGGATGTCCTTGGTGCGCCGATCCTTCACGGCCGGATAGAAGTGGTGCTCTTCGATGCTGGCGTGGACGGCCAGCTTGTCGGCCAGCTCCTCGAACAGCTCGGTCTTCTCGTCGTTGTCGTCGCTGCCCTGGATCTCCTCGAAAAGGTCTTCGACCTCGCGGTGCTGCGACTCGAGCAACTGAATGGCGTCCATGTGGGCTCCTTGTCGTTCAAAAGATTGGTCAGGGGCTGCTGTCGGGGCTCTTCCGCTTGCGAACTCCGTGCCGCTCACCGAGCTGGGCGACGTTTGCCGATTCCAAGGCGGCACAGAGGCTCCGGTCACGTCGGTTTCACGTTGGCCGGAGCCCGTTCCGACGGCGTGACTAGAAGTGGGTCCTGAAAAGGGCGAGCCGGAACGTCGGCGCCGGATCGGTCGGCAGCTTGCGCAGCGCCGTCGCCTCCGAGACGCGGTTCTCCTGCACGGCCAGCTGGAGCACCCCCACGCCGGTTCCCACTAGCACGCCACCGGCCGCCCAGTACGCGATGTTCGCGGCGTGGTCCTGATCGCCGAGATAGTAGATGGCGCCGCCGATGAGGCCGCCCGCCAGGCCGCCCATGAGGGCGCTCACCGCGATCGTCGACATGTAGTTGTGGTTCGGTTGCACGTCGGCGTTGACGACCTTGCGCGTCCTCGGCTCGGCCACCACCGGCTGCGCGGGGGCCTGCACCACCGGCGCGGCGGCCACCGGCTGAGCGGCCGGCGCGGGCTGCGACGACGTGCCTTGCGGCGTGACGACTACGCTGTCCGCCAGGCGCAGCTCGGTTCGGGCCGCCGGCGCCGGCGCGCTCGCCGTATCCGTCGTCGCTTTCGCCATGGCGAGCGTCTCGCCCAACATCATCGTGGCCACCATCAGAGTTCCCAAAGCGAGTCTTTTCATGGTCGTTCCTCCTTGGGCGCTCGTGATTGCACCGGGAGTGCCAGCGCACGTTTGCTTCATGTCGGCCGCGAATGAGGCCTGGCTGGCCGGGAACCGGCGCTGGAAACGACGGCCCGCGATCCGGGCGCGTGACGGTGCTTTCGATCGGCGTTACCGCCGGTCGGCCCCGAGCGTTTCATTTTGTTCCCAGCAGGACTTTCACCGAAGAGGGCGGTTCTTAGCCTTGGCCCTGATGCGACAAATGTGGCCCGGCCGTCCTTTTCCCCGTGGCGCGACCTTCGACGGTCGTGGCGTGAACTTCGTGGTCTATTCGCGGGTCGCCACCCGCGTCGAGGTATGTCTCTACGATCCCGAGGATCCGGCGCGCGAGGTCGAGCGGTTCGAGCTGCCGGTGGTCACAGGCCATACCTGGCACGGGTACGCACCGGGACTGAAGCCGGGGACGCTCTACGGACTGCGCGTCCACGGACCTTACGATCCGGAGCACGGACATCGCTGCAATCCGAACAAGCTCCTCATCGATCCTTACACCCGCGCTTTGCTGGGCGAGATTGATTGGAAGGCGCCGGTGCTCGCCTACAAGGCCGACGACGAGCGAGCCGATCTATCGTTCGATGACCGCGACGACGCCGCCGCCATCCCGAAAGGCGTGGTGGTCAGCGAAGCGTTCGACTGGGGGGACGATCAGCTGCCCGAGATTCCCTGGTGGCAGACCATCATCTACGAGGTCCACGTCCGCGGCTTCACGAAGCTGCATCCGGAGGTGCCGGAGTCGCTGCGCGGCACCTACGCCGGCCTGGCCCATCCAGCCGCCATCGGGCACCTGAAAGAGCTGGGCGTGACCGCGGTCGATCTCCTGCCCGTGCACGAGTTCGCCAACGACGGGTTCTTACAGGACCGCGGCCTGCGCAACTACTGGGGCTACAGCCCGCTCGCTTACTTCGCCCCGGAGCAACGCTACGCCAGCGACCAATCGCCGGGCGGCGCGGTCCGGGAGTTCAAGGCCATGGTGAAGGCCCTTCACGCCGCCGGGCTCGAGGTGATCCTCGACGTCGTCTACAACCACACCTGCGAAGGCAATCACCTGGGGCCCACCCTCAGCTTCCGCGGGATCGACAACGCCACCTATTACTGGTTGATGCCCGAGGAGCGCTACTACCTGGACTTCACGGGCACCGGCAACAGCCTCAATTGCTCGAACGTCGAGACGGCACGCCTGGTGGTCGACTCTCTGCGCTACTGGGTGACCGAGATGCACGTCGACGGTTTTCGCTTCGACCTGGCCACGACGATCGGCCGCGTGGGCGCCGGCGAGTTCAGCCGAACGGCCCCCCTGTTCCAGATCGTGAACCAGGATCCGGTGCTGTCGCGGGTCAAGCTCATCGCCGAGCCCTGGGACGTGGGGCTCGGCGGCTACCAGGTGGGCAACTTCCCCGAGCCTTTCCGGGAGTGGAACGGGAAGTTTCGCGACGGCATCCGGCGCTACTGGAAGGGAGATCAGAACCTGGCGTCCGAGATCGGCTATCGCCTGTCGGGCTCGGCCGATCTGTATCAGGGCGAGGCGCGCCAGCCCCAGGCCAGCATCAACTTCATCACCGCCCACGACGGCTTCACGCTACACGACCTGGTCACGTACAACGGCAAGCACAACGAGGCGAACGGCGAGGACAACCAGGACGGCGCCGACGACAGCCAGTCCTGGAACCACGGCCACGAGGGTGAGACCGACGATCCTGGCATCATCGCCCTGCGCGAGCGCCAGAAGCGCAACCTGCTGGCCACTCTGATGCTGTCGCAGGGCGTCCCCATGATGCTGGGCGGGGACGAGATGGGCCGCACCCAGGGCGGCAACAACAACGCCTATTGCCAGGACAACGAGATCTCCTGGTTCGATTGGAAGCTGGACGATCGTCGCAAGGCGCTGCTCGAGTTCACGAAACGGCTGATTGCGTTGCGCCGCCGCCATCCGGTGCTGCGGCACAGCCGGTTCCTGGTGGGCGACTTCATCTGGGACTCGCAGTTCAAGGATCTGGCGTGGCTGCGGCCCGACGGCGAGGAGATGGATCCCCAGGACTGGCAGCGGCCGTGGATCTCGTCAATCGCGCTCATGTTGGGGGGGGACGCGATTCGCATGCTCGACCGGGAAGGGCGGCGGCTGGTGGGCGACGGCCTGCTCGTGTTGCTGAACGCGCACCACGAGCCGGTCACGTTCAAGCTGCCGGCCGAGGGGGGCGGCTCCTGGCAGCTCGAGCTGGACACGGCCGATCCCACCCGCTCGCCGGGCACCGAGCACCGCGGTGAGTGCGAGGTCGCGGGGCGAGCGCTGGTCACGTTCCGCCAGCCGCTCACCCCCGAGGCCGCGCGCGAGGCGGCGACCGCCCCCGTGCGCGCCGCGCGCAAGGAGATCGAGCGCCGCCGTCGACGGGCCGGGGTCATGGTGCCGCTGTTCTCGATCCGGACCGACTCCGGTTGGGGGCTGGGCGAGATCACCGACTTGCCGCGCTTCGCGCGGTGGGCCGGCGCCGCCGGCTTCCAGGTGGTTCAGCTTCTGCCGGTCAACGAGGTCTCGGGGGTCACGCCCAGCCCCTACGCGGCCATCTCGGCGTTCGCCCTGGACCCCGTTTATCTGTCGCTGGATCAGTGCGAGGACTTCCAGAAGGCCGGCGGACGCCAGGCGCTGCCGGCCGACGCGCGCCAGAAGCTCGAAGAGCTGAAGACCACGGACCGTGTCGACTGGGGCGCCGTGCGGGCGCTGAAGGCCACCGCGATCGACCTCGGCTTTCGCCGCTTCTTGCAGGATGAGTGGAAGCAGCGGTCGCCGCGTGCTCGACAGCTGGCCGCCTTCATGCACGACACGCGGGACTGGCTGGACGATCACGCGCTGTTCACGGTCTTGCACGACCGCTTTCAGAGCGCGTGGACCGCGTGGCCCGAGGGGGAGCGCGATCGGATGCCGAGCGCGATCGCGGCGGCGCGGCGCGAGTCGGCCGAGGCGCTGCTGCGCGTGAGCTGGGTCCAGTGGGAGCTCGGCCGCCAGTGGCGGCGGGCGCGACTGGAAGCCAGCGCCTCGGGCGTCGAGCTGATGGGCGATCTGCCCTTCACCGTGGGCGTCGATTCGTCGGACGTGTGGTCGAACCGGGGGCTCTTCCGGATCGATCTGCGCGTCGGGACCCCGCCCGACGAGGAGTCGCCCGAGGGGCAGGACTGGGGCCTGCCGGTCTATGACTGGAACGTCCTGCGCCGCAACGAGATGTCCTGGCTCAAGGCGCGCGCCATGCGGGCGGGCGACCTCTTCAGCCTGTACCGGATCGACCACGCTCTCGGCTTTTATCGGACCTTCTTCCGGTCGGCCGATGGACACGTCAGCGGCTTCACGCCGGCCGCGGAGAACGAGCAGCTGGCGCTCGGCGAGCGCATCATGCGGCTGTTCCGGCGCTTCGGCGAGGTGGTGGCCGAGGATCTGGGGATCGTGCCCCCCTTCCTGCGCCCGTCGCTGGACAAGGTGGGGGTGCCCGGCTACCGCGTGCTGCGCTGGGAGAAGGACGGCGACGACCCGCGCGATCCGTCGAGTTGGCCGGCCCTGTCGGTCGCCACCAACGCGACCCACGACACCGACACCACGGCGGAGTGGTACGACCACCTGTCGCCCGAGGACCGGGAGAAGCTGCGCAAGGTCCCTGCGCTGGCGTCGCTCGATCCGGCGCGCCCCTTCGACGACCAGACGCGAGATCTCTTTCTCCGCGCGCTCTTTCAGGCGCCTTCGGTGCTGGCGCTGGTGCCGATCCAGGACGCGCTGGGCGGGCGCGAGCGGATCAACGAGCCCGGGACCGTGGGCGCCGACAACTGGACCTTCCGGATGGCTCGGTCCGTCGACGACCTGATGGCCGACACCGCGCTCACGACGCGGCTGGCGGAGCTGGTGAAGGAATCGGGGCGCGGCGCGGAGGCGGGGCAGGCCTCGGCGTCCGCGGCGAAGCGAACGGAGAGGGAGGGCAAGGAGGGCAAGAGAGGCGAGGATGCCAACGAGGGCCCCTGACCTCCGCCCCGCATCACGCGCCTCGCGTTTGTCATTTACTATGGGCGCGTGCGCCTCCACCTCATCGACGGAACCTACGAGCTCTACCGCGCCCACTTCTCGCCTCGCCCGGGACACACCGATCCCCACGGGATCGACTGCAAGGCGACCGTGGGGGTGGTGGGCTCGTTGCTGGCGTTGCTGAACGATCCGGTCGAGGACGTGACTCACATAGCGGTCGCGTTCGACAACCCGATCCGCTCGTTCCGCAACGACCTCTTTCCCCCCTACAAGAGCGACGAGGGCGTTCCGCCCGAGCTGCGCGGGCAGTTCGACCGGGTCGAGGAGGCGGTCCGGTCCATCGGCGTGGCGGTGTGGTCGATGAAGGAGCACGAGGCCGACGACGGGCTGGCGGCGGGCGCGCGCCGCTTTCGGGACGAGGTCGATCAGGTCCGCGTGATGACGCCCGACAAGGACCTGGCCCAGTGCCTGCGGGACGCGCGCGTCGTCCAGGTGGATCGCCGCCAGAACAAGGTCACCGACGAGGCCACCTTCCGCGCCACGCGCGGGTACGCTCCCGCCAGCGTGCCCGATTTCCTGGCGCTGACCGGCGACACCGCCGACGGCATCCCGGGATTGCCCGGCTTCGGCGAGAAGAGCGCGGGCGCCCTGGTCGGCGCGTACGGACACCTCGAGCAGATCCCCGACGACGCGCGGGCCTGGACCGTGCCCGTGCGCGGCGCGGCTCGCCTGGCCGAGACCCTGGCGGCGCGCCGCGAGGACGCCATGTTCTACCGAAAGCTGGCCACGCTGGTGGAGGAAGGCGTCCCCATCGCGTCGTCCCTCGAGGAGGTCCGCTTCCGGGGCGTTCCGCGCCATCGCTTCGCGAACTGGTGCGCCGATCTCGGCGCGCGCCACCTCGAAGCGATGCCACGAAGATGGGATTCAGCCGAAGGCTGAGCCGGGGCTCGCGCTACAGACGGAAGACGTCGTCCGTGGGCCTCGGGCCTCGGGCCTCGGGCCTCGGGCCTCGGGCCTTCAGAAAGAGGCCGTGACCATGGGCGCATTGTGCGGGGCTCAGAACGTCAGCGCCATGCCCAGCCGGGCGAAGCCGCCACGGAGCGACAGGTCGCCGAGCGCCAGCGGCTGCACGTCCCGGCCCGCGGCCGATCGTCCTTCCGAACGGAGCTCGAGCGCATAGCTCGGCGAGTAGTGATAGCCGGCCTCGGCCGTCAACCAGTAGTCGAAGACCGGCGCGCTCTGTGAGCGGGACACCGACGCCACCCGAAACGCGAGCCCCGCCGAGGCGGCGGCCGACGGGAGCCAATGCACCTGGGTCAAGGAGGCCGTGGGGGAGGAGCCGCTGGCGAGGGCGGAGGCGTCGGTCACCTGCGCCTCGAGGCGCGCGGCGCCCGGGGTGAGGCGCGCGAAGGCCGCGAAGCGCCGGGACAAGGGGACGCGGCCGCAGAGCGCGACGGCCAGCTCGTGCACCTCGAGAGAGGTGCGCGAGTCGCGCGCGGAGGACGAGGCGAGGCCGTAGTCCCACTCGACGCCCAAGGAGAGATCCAGGTTGGGCGCGTGGACGGCGCGGTAGCCGAGCGTGAGAGAAGCCTGAACGAAGCCGTCGTCTCGCGAGAACGGATCGAGGCCAAGGCTGGTCAGGCGCGTGCCGCGCACGCCGAGGCTCGCGTCGATCCCGATGATCCGGTGGTTTATGGGCCGAGCCGCGGCGGGCGTGTCCAGCGTCGTGACTCCGGCGGGGGGAAAATAGGGAGCCGGCGCTGGTTCGGTGCTCGGCGGCGCGGGCGTCGAAGGCCTGGGTTCGTCACCGCCCGGCGCTGGCGTGCTCTCTGCGGCGGCCGTGGTCCGGGGTGACCCGAGGATCGTGGCGATGGCTGCCGCCATGAGGACCTTGGCGGCCCTCCGGCCGACCTCCGGCTCCCGACCGCCCGTCGCCGTCAACACGTTCCGTGGCGATCGTCGACTAGAACGCATCGATTCCCTCCAGCAAGAGTCCCGCGATGTCCGTGTGAGCGTCGCCGGCGGCGTCATTGGCATCGCCGGCGCTCGCGGCGTCGTAGACGGCGGCCGCCCAGGTGCCTGTCTGGGTGAGCGCGATCAGCGACCGTGGCGCGCGGGCTCCCGGCGCGGCGTCGCTCGCGGCGATCTCGAAGAGGCTCGACAGGGGGCGCTCCGTCCGTCGCTCTGTCGCGTGCAGGGTCTGCAGGTCGATCGATGCGATCTGGGACGAGCCTGGGACGTAGGCCCAGGCTCGGGTTCCGCCGGCCGAGGGGGCGATCACCAGGCTGGCGCTCGAGGTCTGGAAGGGCGCCGAGGTGCGCGCCTTCAGATCGAGCACGAAGAACGCGGTGTCGCGCGTCTGCAAGATCTTCAGCTCGGGGTGAGCGCTGCCCACGTCGATCACGGAGGTGACGGCCGAGGTCACGCCCACGGTCTCCACGCTGCGGTAGGGCTGCCCGGCTACCCGCCCGAGCTCCCAGAAGGCGACCCCGCCGCCGTTGGCGTTCCAGAGCAACGCGATGTCGACGGGCTGCGGAACGGCGGCCCCAGGCCCTGCGGCGGGCACGGTTGAGGCTTTTGTCGCCGCGGCGGTCACCAGCGAGAGTCGCTGATACGCCGCGGGCAATCCGACGTCGACGGTGAGACCCGTCGTCGGATCGATGACCACGGCCTTGCCGGCGCCCGGCACCAGCGCCGCCAGGCCCAGCGCGCCGGCGTCGGTGCGCACCCAGGCCGTGTCGCTCGGCACCGCGCCGACATCGGTGAGGTTCAAGCTGGGCGAGAAGTCGCGATCCGTCGCCGGAAGCAGGGTGGCGATCACGACGTTGCGATCGTCGGTCCGAATCGCGATACGCGCGTCGTTCGGTCCGGGGTCGCCGTCGGTCACGGCAACGGCGGCAGGATGGACGCGCCGGGCATCCTGCCCGGAGGTGAGCTGGACGGTGATCTCGGGATCGGCGGGGTGCAACAGATCGACGATGGCGACGTCTTGCTCCGTCTCGACGATCAGCAGGCGGCGGAGGCCGCCCGGCAGCTCGAGGGGATCGGTGAACGTGAAGCGCTGGGGCTTGCCGCCGAAGCTGCGGAGGGTGTGCGCGACGGGATTGGCGACCGCGCCGCCGGCGGCGACCCCGGCTGGCTTCCCGATATCGACGAGCAGGAGCTCGTTCGGGTTGCTCACCAGCCCGCCCGCTGACTTGGAGGCGAAGAGGACCGCCCACTCACCGCGGGGATCCAGGGCGATGCCGTCGAGCGGCTCCGACAGGGGGTAAGTGCGACGGCCCGCCACGGAGGTCGTCACGACCTCGAGGGCCGGCCCTTGCTCGGCGCTGCCGTCGGGTGGCATTTCGCCGGCGTCGCCGGCCGACACCACGAACAGGCGCGAGCGATCGGGCGCCATCGTGGCTGCGCGCATTCCCCGTTGAATGGGCACCGCCTCGACCCGGGCGCGGCGCGTGACGTCGGTCGTCAGCAACACCACGCGGTTCGCGTCGGGATCGACGACGGCGAGCGCGTCGTCGAGGGCGAAGGGCTGCGCCCGCCCGACCGGCGCGTCCCAGACGGGGTTGCGGCCGCCGCACCCCAGCGCGAGGAGCAGGGTCGCGGCGGCCACGCCGGCCGGAGCGACGGGCGAACGGCGCAGGTGCAGGTGCAGGTGATCGCGCGCGGGCTTCTGGTCGTGGTGGCTCATGGCGTGACTCCGTCGACGACGCGGGCGGCGAGATCGAAGCCGGTCAACGTGTGGGGCTCTCCGCCGCCGAACGGGATGAACGTGATGCGACCCTCGGCGTGGCTCTGCGCGACGTAGCCGCGGTTGGCAGCGGCGGCGACGCCCGTGGCGATGGGGGGGCTGCCGAGCGCGATGGCGGTGATGTCGAGCGCCGGAATTCCGACCACGTAGGCGCCGAACACGCTGCCCTTGTCGTCACGCGCGGTGACGAGCGCCCGATCCGAGGCGGTGGCGAGGGCGACCGCGTTCGGGGGCGCGACCGTCTCTTGGATGCGCCCGCTCCGGCTCCCATCGAGCGGAATGACGCTGAAGGCGTTGGCGGCGGTTGGCGCGGAGGGTTGGCCGCCGGAAGCTCCCGCCGTGCCCGACGAGGGCGGCGGTGACGCGGACACGGCTCGGTGCACGACCACCGCGAAGCGCCCGTCGGGCGTCGGCTTGACCGAGAGCACCGGCGCGTGCACCGGAAGGATCCGGTAGATCCCCGTCGCGACGTCGACGACCGTGAGCCGCTCCGCCTCGGCCGCGTTCGAGAACAGCACGGCCTTACTGGCGTCGCCGGTCAGCACGACCGAGCCGACGACCTCGCCGTCGATGGTCTCGCGGAGCACGGTCTCGGGCTGCGACAGCGCGGTGGCGAGGGGCAGGATCGCGATCTCCGAGGTCTGTCGGACGACGGCCACCGCGCGCGCGCCGTCGGGCGTGACGTCGACGTCCGTGACGGGGCCCGACATGGCGACGGCGCCGCGGGCGCCGGTGATCAGATCGAGGAGGCGCACCTCGACGTCGCCGTCCCGCCTGACTACGGCCAGGCCCGCGGGGGCCACGGTCACCTCGCGACCGTCGGCGGTCTCGGTGGGGTTGGTCGACAGCGCGACCTCGCGCGCGACGGCCACCGCGCTCCCGGCCGCCGGCAGGGTCAGGACGCTCACACCGTCGCCGGTGACCACGAAGGCGTCGTGGCCGTCGCTGGCGAAGGTGATCGAGACCGGGCGATAGCCCACGGCCAGCGTGGTCGTCACCGGCGGTCGGGCCGCCAGATCGATCACCGTCAGGTCCTGGAACCCCTCCAGACTGTTCTTCCGCTTGGGATCGGCGAGCGCCGCGCGGCTGTCAGTCCACGCGATGGCGACCCGCCCGTCCGGCGAGATGGCCCAGGCGTTCGCCAGCGGGGCGATGTCATCGATCATCGTCGCGACCAGCTGGCCTCCCGCGGCCGCCTGCATCAGCGTCGCGTCGTGCGAGAGCCGGTTGAGCACGATGACCGTATCGGTCGCCCCCGGAACCACGGCCAGCGTGGTGGGCGCATTCCCCGCCTCGGCGGTCTTCACCGCCAGCGTCGCGGCGTCGATGTAGGCGACGCGCCCGCTGGCCGGGTTGGCGACCCAGACGTACCGTCCGGTTGCGACGGGAACCTCGAACGCAGACTCGACCTCCGTCTCCGGCGGCAGGGCGCCCGAGCCGCCCGCGCCCGGTTGGAAGCCCCCGGAACCGGCGCGCCCGACGCTGCCAGAGCCGAACGCGCCGCCCTTGCCGGCATATCCTCCGTTTGTCTGCGGGGCGCCGCTGTCGCTCCCGCCCCCCGCGCAGCCGGGTCCCAGGATCCCCGCCAGCGCGAGGGCCATCGTCCCCGCGCCGACCCAGATCAGGTTCTTTCGCACCGTCATGGCTCCCGGCTTCGAGCAACGTCCGTGCCGAAGAGGACGAGCGCGCCCTGTCGCGCTCGCGAAGCCCGCCGGGCCCTTTCACGACGCCCGATCCCGGACAGATCTGTCTCGGTCCGACGGCGGGACCGGCGCCCTGGCTGCGCGCGGTGTAAGAAATCCATACGTCGCGCGTCTTGCGATGGAGACGATCGGAGATGACGAGATGAGCGAACACCAGCACACACGGTCCGGAGCAGGGCCGGGGCCCAGGCGGCCGGCGGGATTGACGGTCGCCGCCACGCAGAAGGATCCGGTCTGCGGCATGGACGTGCCCGCTGATTCGGCGCTGCGAAGTGATTTCGAGGGGCGAACCTACGTGTTCTGCAACCCCAGCTGTCTCCAGCGATTCGAGCAGGATCCCGGGCGCTTCGTGCACGGGGCCGCGTTACCCGCCGAGCCGGCTGTCCGCCCCAAGGGAGAGCCTTCGGCGGCCGCGCAAGCAGGCGCAGGCCGAAGCCCCGGCCCCGGCCCCGGCAAGCCAGAGTGGACTTGCCCCATGCACCCGCAGATCCTTCGCGATCGACCGGGAAGCTGCCCGATTTGCGGGATGGCGCTGGAGCCGCGAACCGTCAGCGCGGAGCCGGCCGCGAACCCGGAGCTGGCGGAGATGTCGCGCCGGTTCTGGGTCGCGGTGGCTCTGACCGCGCCGCTGGTGGCGCTGGCCATGGGGGAGATGGTGCTCGGCGATCGGCTGGCCAATCTGGTGCCGCCCCGCCTTCGGACCTGGATCGAGCTGGTGCTCGCGGTGCCGATCGGAACCTGGGCGGCGTGGCCCTTCTACGTGCGGGCGATCCAGTCCGTACGGAACAGAAGCCTGAACATGTTCACGCTGATCGGGCTCGGCGTCTCGGTGGCGTTTGTGTACAGCTTGATCGCGGCCATCGCCCCCGGCGTCTTCCCGGCCTCGTTCCGGGACCACCATGGCCAGGTCGGCGTGTATTTCGAGGCGGCCGGCGTGATCGTCACGCTGATCCTGCTCGGTCAGGTCCTGGAGCTGCGGGCGCGCGGCGCGACCGGCGCGGCGATCACCCAGCTGCTCGGGCTGGCGCCGAAGCTCGCCCGCCGGATCAACCCCGACGGCGAGGAGTCGGACGTGCCGCTGGAACAGGTCCGGGTCGGCGAGCGCCTGCGCGTGCGGCCGGGTGAGAAGATCCCGGTCGACGGCGTGGTGGTCGAAGGGCGAAGCCACGTCGACGAGTCGATGGTGACGGGCGAGCCCATCCCGGTCGAGAAGCCGGTGGGAGCCAAGGTGGTGGGCGCCACCATCAACGGCTCGGGCGTCCTGATCATCCGGGCCGAGAAGGTTGGCTCGGACACGCTGCTGGCGCGCATCGTGGCCATGGTCGGCGAGGCCCAACGGAGCCGCGCCCCCATCCAGAAGCTCGCCGACGTCGTCGCGAGCTACTTCGTTCCGATCGTCATCGGCATCGCTGCCCTGTCGTTCGCGATCTGGGCGCTGGTCGGACCGGCCCCGCGCATGACCCACGCCCTGATCAACGCCGTGTCGGTGCTCATCATCGCCTGCCCGTGCGCGCTGGGTCTGGCGACGCCGATGTCGATCATGGTCGCCATGGGGCGCGGCGCGACGATGGGCATCCTCTTCCGGAACGCCGAGGCCATCGAGGTCATGCGGAAGGTCGATACCCTCGTCGTCGACAAGACCGGGACCTTGACCGAAGGAAAGCCCAAGCTGGTGAGCATCGTCCCCGCCGATGGCTTCGACGACAAGAGCCTGCTCACGTTGGCCGCCGCCCTCGAGCGGGGCAGTGAGCACCCGCTGGCGGCGGCCATCGTGAAGGGGGCCGAGGAACGAGGCCTGCGGCTCCCTCCGACCTCTCACTTCGTCGCGATCAGCGGCAAGGGCGTCGAGGGGACCGTCGACGGCAAGGCCGTCGCGCTCGGCAACCCGTCGTTGTTGCAGGCGCGGGGGCTCGACGCGCGTCCCGAGGCGATCGAGGCCGTCGAGCGCATGCGGCGCGACGCCCAGACGGTCGTCTTCGTGGTCGTCGACGGACGGCACGCGGGGTTGCTGGGCATCGCCGATCCGATCAAGGAGAGCTCCGCGGAGGCGATGCGGGCCCTCACCGAGGACGGCGTTCGCATCGTCATGCTCACGGGCGACAGCCGCACCACCGCCCTTGCCATCGGCGGCAAGCTGGGCCTCACCGAGGTGGTCGCGGAGGTGTTGCCCGACCAGAAGGCCGTCGTCGTGAAGCGCCTGCAGGACGAAGGGCGCGTGGTCGCGATGGCGGGAGACGGCATCAACGACGCGCCGGCCTTGGCGCAGGCGCACGTCGGCGTCGCGATGGGCACCGGGACCGATGTCGCGATGGAGAGCGCGGGCGTCACGCTGGTCAAGGGTGACCTGCGCGCGCTGGCGCGGGCCCGCCGGCTCAGCCGGCAGACGATGGCCAACATCAAACAGAACCTGTTCTTTGCCTTCGTCTACAACGCGGCCGGAGTGCCCATCGCGGCGGGCGCCCTGTATCCGTCGTTCGGTCTCCTGCTTTCTCCCATGTTCGCGGCGGCGGCCATGGCGATGAGCTCGGTCTCCGTCATCGGGAACGCGCTGCGGTTGAGGCGTGCGCGGATCTGAGGGTCGGGCTCAGCCGGGGGCGTCCGAGCGGGCGAGGCCCCCGGAGCCTTCGATTGACAGATCGCTGCCTGCTGTTCAGAGTTCACGACTGATGCGGTCGGGAAGGCGTGCAAAGGTCCTGTGGATGGCGGCACTGTTGCCGCTGTTCGCGGCCAGCGTTCTTCCCGCCGAGCTGCGGACCCTGATCTGCCGCGTCACGGGGACCGTGATGGCGGTCGAGAGCGGCTGCCCGGCCATGCCCACGGCGCCGGCCGAAACGGAAGCCGGGAGCGCGGAGAGCGTCTCCGACCCCGGGTGCTGCGTCATCGAGACGATCGATCTCGGCAGGTTGGTGGCCGAGCACCCCGCTGACAGCGCGCCGCCTTCGGCTTTCAGCCTCGTCTCCGGGACGCCGGTGGTGGGGATGGTGCTCGGCGGTCGTCCTCGGCCGACCGTGAGGCAGGACCGACCGCCTCCGGTTGGCCCGCCGCTCCTGCTCGTCAAGCGATCGTTCTTGATCTGAGGCCCGCTCTCTCTCGTGAGCTCGCCGCCCGTTTTTCGCGCGGGCAGGCCGGCTAAGAGACAGCGAAGACACCTCGATCCGCCCGCGCGGTGTTCCCGGCCGAGCCGGGGACGAGGGCGAACGCCTCGGACCATGCAGGAGCAGGCAGGACAGGAGAGATGACCATATGCGCCTCAAACGCCCCAGATCCGATCAAAGAACCTCAGGAATCCCCGGTCGCTTCGTCGCGTCCGCTCGATCGCGCGTGATCTACTCGCTCCTCGCCACGCTCGGCGCGGGCTGCGCCAGCGTCTCG
>Ga0105238_10002936_pt1 | contig 17014 bp, 13 predicted proteins | sample KBSC34metaG_FD_81526 | JGI IMG/M metagenome (GOLD analysis project Ga0105238, IMG submission 81526) | Corn rhizosphere microbial communities from Kellogg Biological Station, Michigan, USA - KBS C3-4 metaG | ecosystem: Host-associated > Plants > Roots > Rhizosphere > Soil | place: Michigan, USA... | reverse complement strand
GCGTGCATCGATGGATGGATTGCGAGCGGACAGATGCGGTACTACCAGGCGGCTGTGAAGATCGCGGATGCGATGATTGCGAAGTTCTACGACCGGACGGGGGATGGGTTTTTCGATACGGCTGCGGGTGGGGATGGAGCGATTGCGCTGGGGGCGCTTACGGCGCGACGGAAGCCGCTGCAGGATTCGCCTACACCGGCTGGAAATCCAACGGCGGTGTCCGCTTTGTTGAGGCTCGAAGAGCTGAGCGGACGCAAAGAGTACCGCGAGATTGCCGAGGACACGCTGGAGTCGTTTGCGGGTATGGTGGAGCACTTCGGGCTTTACGCGGGGAGCTACGGGCTGGCGCTGGAACGGATGCTACTCGATCCGATGCAGGTGGTTGTGGTTGGTACGGGAGCAGAGACGGACCAGCTTGAGGCATTGGCTACGGCGCGGTATGCGGTGAACAAGACGGTGATTCGGCTCTCGGCGGAGACGATTGAGGCGGGGGCGCTGCCGGATGCGCTGGCGGAGTCGATTACGCAGGTTCCGAGGCCGGAGGGGAAACCGGCGTGGGCGCTGGTGTGCAGAGGGCGGACGTGCATGCCGCCGGTGTGGGATGTGGAGGGGCTGCTGAAGGGGATGGAGTAGTCGGCGGCCGGGCCTTGAAGTCAAAGACCCAATTCAGGATGCTCAGTGTCTAAGGTGGAAGCGACTCTAGCTGTTTATTGATATGTGGCCCACCATCCAACCGGAGCCCCACCATGGGCGTGTTTTTCGATTAAGCAGCAAGGGAGCGTTTCCAGAGCAGTTCGCCCCAGAATATGGAAACGACGTAGACGGCGAAGGCAACGACCAAGACCCAGAGCCCTGTCCTTGCCGCTCCGATTCCAGCCAATCCGCCCAAGAGAACCTGTGCTACTCCGAAACGTGGATCTCCTCCGACGAAACGCCATCTACGTTGGTTCGCCCGCTGGCGCAGCGACGGGTATCGTCCGACTGCGATAGCGACCAAGCCAAATGCAATGCCTGTTCGTAGACTTAGGAGCGAAACCATGACGGCGAGCGGGATCAGGAAAGTCATGTCCAACGTGACGAGCAGCTTCCAACCAGCTATCGGTAGGAGACGATAGCGGAGCAACGCTCGCCCTTCATCCAGACGAAGCATGCGTTGCCCAATCGTGCTCATTGCAATACCCACGAATAACGACAGTATCGGAAATGCTTCGGGCTCTGGTGCCCTCCCGAACAGTCGATAAAGGGTTCCACTAACGGCTAAAAGCAGCGCGGTCCAAAAGTCCAGGGTTCCCTGCAGCTCCCGCCACATCTCTTGCGCGATTCCGCCGACCTTCAAGGGCGTCCTTGAGATGTTGAGACCTGCAGGCGTCCTTAGCTCGAACGGGAGACGACCGACGGCGTATACCGTCCCATGGACGATGAGTGCCAGGAGAACAAAAAAGAGACCCGCGGCCAGGCCCATCCAGAACAGGTAGACAAAAAACAACACTACAAATATTGGATTCAACGCAAAACTTACGGAACTGAGCAAGAGTCTTTGTGTACGTGTCAGCGGCCACGTAGCGACTCGCTCCGGGGGCAACCTATGCTGCGTATCCACGGAAAAAGTAACAAGCAGAGGCGCAAGGAGGACGATTTGAAAGAGGAGGGTACTCCAGAATGCTACTTTCGGTGCCCCGCTTTCAAAACCCGCGGACATAATAAAAAGGATGGAGAACAGGAAGTTGTTGAAACGCACGGAGGAAAGGCTGCTCAGTTCCTTCAAAACCAGTTTCTTCAACAAGACCACAAGGGCTAGGAACCGAGCCAATCCGCCACCTCCGGCTTTGGCTCCCCGACAACGCCGAAATACACCTCCTCAACTGCTTGTTGTGCGGTGGACGGGTTGAAATCTGATTCAACTCGACCCTGGTGAAGAATGACTACGCGGGTGGCTATCTTCTGCACGATCGACAGAATGTGAGAGGTGAGCAAGATCGTAGCGCCATCGCTGGAGAGTTGGCCAAGCAGCATCTCAATGACCGCGGACGATGCGGGATCAATACCTTCAAACGGCTCATCCAGCAGCAGGACCCTGGGCTTGTGCAGGAGCGCCATGGCCAGGGCGGTCTTCTTCCGCATGCCGAACGAACAATCGCGTGCCACGGTGTGGCACCCTTGCGTAAGATCGAATAACTCTAGTAGGTCAGTTGTTCGTGCCTTTGTTTCGCTTTTCGTCAGTCCATAAATAGGTCCAATTGCCATCAGGTTTTCGATGATGGTCAAAGACTCGAACAGCCCAAGCGCCTCAGGGAGTACACCTAGATTCCGCCGGATTTCAACTGCATGATCCCGGAAGGCCAGTCCACCGATGAACACAGAGCCACTGTCTGTCTCCTCTAATCCTGAGAGCAAGCGCAGCAGCGTGGACTTGCCAGCGCCGTTAGCCCCTAATAATGCGCAAATTCCAGGTTCTACAACGAGGTCTATGCCTCGGAGAACGGGTCGAGAGGCATAGCTCTTCGTCACGGCTCTGCAGTCGATCACCCTGTTGTTTTCCACTCATTAGTTAACCACGCCCACTGCTGTCTACTTAACGGCTTTCTCGGACGTCTTCCGCGACCTCGCCGAAACTCCGGGGGGATCACCGTCTACGAAAACTCTTCAGGTGCTAAAGCCCGGGTCGTTTTTGTGGCTTTGCGGCACGACTGAAGTCGTGCCCTTTCAAAGCCCGTGTCTTCGCGCTCTGTGGAGGCGCGTCAATCTTGTGGTGCCATGACACCACTGAAGTCGTGTCATGACATCGATGCTGAGGGCGCTTATTATTCCCCACCAAGCAGAGCTTGGATGAGGCACCCAAATTTTGTAGTACGCGACTAGCGGACGGACTTATGCCGTAGCTTTCGAAACCGGCGAGGTCAGGAGCTGCCGAAGGGGTTGGATTCCTGGGGCTTGATGGTGGTGGGGTCTTGCTTTGGAACGTCTGCCGCGGATCTGGCAGCGGGCGTTTTGGGGTCGGTGCCGCCGGAGTAGACGCGATAGGGATCGCCGGGGAGAAGGTTGTTCTCCTCGAGGGCAAGGCGGACGCGGCGCTTGAACTCGCGCATGGGGCCGTATTGCTTTGTCGGCTTGGTTTTGAAGACGACGGGGAAGATGAGCTCCGAGCCTTTGACGGCGTCGACACCGAGGATCTGGGGATCGGCGACGAAGAGGTCCTTGAAGTCGTCGCTGTTGCGCACATCCATGGCGATCTCTTTGAGCATGTCCATCACCTTGTCGGGGTGGGCGGAGAAGTCGACGCTGACGTTTACGGTTGCGACTGAGTAGTCGACGCTCTGGTTGGCGACGGTGGTGATCTGCGAATTGGGGATGACGTAGACGGTTCCGTCGCTGCCGTCGCGAAGGATGGTTTTGCGCAGGGTCATGGATTCGACGACGCCGGAGACGCCGGCGATCTTGATGGTGTCGCCGACATTGAATTGATCTTCGAGAAGGATGAGGACGCCGTTGAGCATGTCGCGGACGATGTTCTGTGCGGCGAGGCCGATGGCGACGCCAGCTACTCCTGCAGAGGCAAGGAGGGGTGCGAGGTTGACCCCGATGGCGGCGAGGAACTGCATGGCGACGATGGCGAGGATGATGGTGACGCCGGTGGCGCGGATGACGCCTGCCATGGTTCTGACCTGGGAGATGCGGACATGACCGACGGCATGCTGTTCGGCAATGCGGATCATGCGGGTGGTTATGAGAGAAAGGACGCGATAAAGCGCGAAACCAATGATTGCCGCGATGAGGAGGTGGGGCAGTTTAATCCGTATGAATTCCTGGGTGTCGCCGATCCACTCGTCGAGTACTTTGCCGAAGAAACGGCCTTCGGTGGCGATTTGAGACCAGGAGGCGAGAAGAATTGCAGGCATACAAACTCCTATATCCAGTATCTATATTGTGCAGAACCGATTTGGGACGTGGTCCAGTCTCTGAAACCTATCAAGAAGCGAGCTTCGCTGAGTGCAGCGGGGCGAACCGGAAGCCGGGAATCGATATAGAGCAACAGAGGATGGCCGAATCAATCAAGCGGCCGTTTCCGATCTCAGGGCCATATAGCAGTTTTCGACTGTTCTGAGGTTTATATGAAGATTTTGCTGCGCGCCCAGCGCGTACATCAAGTTATAGTTTTATCGCCAACCAGCTTAACCGCCCACTTTATGACAACTTGTATTGAGTTCGCAGGTATGCTCTTGCTGGGCATCTGGATGTGTTTCGTGAGTTCGAGGGCGACACCGAAACCGGATGAAGCAAGGCTCAGTTCAGAGGTGGCCTGGTTGTCTGGAGCCGGAGACGGCCAGGTCTCAATAGGCTTCGGAGCTGTCAAAGTCAATGTTGAGGCCTACAACAAGAAGCGGGAAAAAGACATTGCAGAGGCCAGCAGAAAGCTGCTTTCATTAGCCATCTCCCTCAAAGCGGATCTGGAACGCAATCCCGGGTCCGGGGCCTCACCTGAGGCCATGAGGAAGGCCAAGGAGATTGAGAAGCTGGCGCATGATGTGAAGGAAACCATGAAGCTGAACATTCTCGGGCCGCAATAGTCACGACGTCGATTGCGAGTCAGTTCGCCTGATCGTCAATCGGCTCGTCAAGGAGGTGCCTATGCAGGGTGTCGAAGCAAGATATTGCCTACCGATCACGGTTAGTGGATTCCGGTCCAGGATTGTGTGTGCAGTCGCCGCGTTTGCAGTGGCACTGGCGTGCATCGCACAGGACGGAAAGGTATCGGCAGGCGCCGCAACTGCAAGCGCCCAGGCAGCGAATGCGGCGAACGACAAGACTGAGAAGGTGGCTACCCCCGAGAGCGAACGAAAGAAGCACATTGCGGACGAGAGCGCCCAACTGCTGACCATGGCGCTTGCCTTGAAGGCAGAGGTGGACAAGACCACCAAGGACACTTTGTCACTTGATGTGATCAGGAAAGCCGAACAGATCGAAAGACTAGCCAAATCGGTGAAAGAAAAGATGAAGTGAAGTTCTGACGGCCGGGTGGAGTATGTCGAGCGAGAAGAAGCAGTGATCGAATTATCTGGCGAAGGATATGAAAGAGAAGATGAAGCTGACCGTAAACCCTGATTGATGGCTTGGGGGAGCTGCACGAATGCGTTCGAAAGTAGGGTGGGGGAGAGCGGCCGCGGGCCTGGGTCTACTGGTTATAGCGGGGTGGCTTGTCTGGGCGCAGTACACACCCGGCACGCGAATTCAGGCACCCTCGCAGCCGGGGTTTGGCGATGGTCCGAATGTCGATCCTCTTTCGGAGACGAAGCGGATGAAAGCGTTGAACACCGACCGCCATAAGACGATGGTGTCAGACACGGAGAAGCTGGTGAAGCTGGCACGGCAGCTCGACGCGGAGATCGCATCTAACCCTACGGACGCATTCACGCCGGAAGAGGCACAAAAGCTGGCGGCGATTGAAAAGCTGGCTCACAACGTGAAAACCAAGATGGCTCAATCATTTGGAGGGGGACCCGAATTCAGGTCGCCTATCATTGACACCCGTGTGCCGGGTGCGAAATAAGATTGCTACAATCATGTTCGGAACGAGTGAGATTAGAGATAGATTAAGGGGCCGAAGGACATAAGATCCCGAACCTTGGAGTGAGACAAAAATGGGACTTGCGGTATCGAGCGCTCATGCGCCGACGGGGGTTGATGCCTTGGGCCGGCTGGGCTCACAGGAGTTGATCCAGATCTATCGGCTGATGTACCTGTCCCGCCGGATCGATGACCGCGAGATCCTTCTCAAGCGACAGCAGAAGACGTTCTTCCAGATTTCTGCCGCTGGGCATGAGGCGTTTCAAGTGGCTGCGGGGCTGGCTCTGAAGCCGGGGTACGACTGGTTCTTTCCCTATTATCGCGATCGGGCGTTGACGCTTACCCTGGGGGTGACGCCGACGGACATGTTTCTGCAGGCGGTGGGTGCGGGAACCGATCCAGCGAGCGGCGGGCGGCAGATGCCTACGCACTGGAGCAGCCGGGAACTGAACCTTGTGAGCACGTCGTCATCGACGGCGACGCAGGTTCTGCATGCCGTGGGGTGTGCGGAGGCGGGTCGGTACTTCACCAATCATCCAGATGCGGCAGCGCGGGCGGAAGGCGACTACCGCGCATTTCGCGATGTGACGTTCCACGGGGACGAGGTGGTGCTTACGTGTATCGGCGAAGGATCAACGTCGCAGGGTGAGTTCTGGGAGGCGCTGAATACCGCTTCGAATCGCAAGCTGCCGGTGATCTTCATGATCGAGGATAACGGCTACGCGATCAGCGTTCCGGTTGAGGTGAATACGCCGGGCGGAAATATTTCACGGCTGGTGGCGAACTTCCCGAATTTTCATTTTGAAGAGGTGGATGGGACCGATCCGGAGGCTAGCCTGCGGGCTTTCCAACGGGCTGCGGAGCATTGCCGGGCGGGGCTGGGACCGGCGTTTGTGCATGGACACTGTATCCGGGTCTATTCGCATTCGCTGTCGGATGACGACAAGCTTTACCGATCGGCGGCGGAGCGCGAAGCGGATGCATTGAGAGATCCGATTCACAAGATGCAGATGCGGCTGCTGCGCGAGAACATTCTTACGGCCGAGCAGATCAACGCACTCGAGAAAGAGTTGGAGCGAGAGGCTGCGGCGGCTGCTGAACAGGCGCTGAAGGCTCCGCTGCCGGAGCTGGCGAGTATTCCGAAGCATGTGTATTCGGAGGATCTGGATCCTGTGCGTGCGACCTTTGCGACGGAGAAAGCGCAAGCAGCGGGTTCGAGGAATGGAAAGTCTGCCAGCGGCAAGGGAGCTGCGCCACGGACGATGGCGGATCTGATCAATGCGTGTCTGCACGACGAGATGGCACGGGATCCGCGAATTGTGGTTTATGGCGAGGATGTGGCCGACGCGAGCCGCGAAGACGCTCTATCTGAAGTGAAGGGCAAGGGCGGAGTCTTCAAACTGACGTCGGGGTTGCAGGCGGAGTTCGGGTCGGAGCGGGTGTTTAACTCTCCGCTGGCCGAGGCGAACATTGTGGGCAGGGCGGTGGGGCTCGCGGTTCGCGGCATGAAGCCGGTGGTGGAGATTCAGTTCTTCGATTACATTTGGCCGGCAGTTCACCAGATTCACAATGAGCTGGCGCTAATGCGTTGGAGATCGAATGGGGCTTGGGCCTCGCCGGCAGTGATTCGAGTGCCTATCGGCGGATACCTGACGGGGGGAGCAATTTATCACTCTCAGTCAGGAGAGAGCATCTTTACGCATATACCAGGATTGCGCGTGGTGTTTCCATCAAATGCGCTGGATGCGAACGGGCTGCTGCGGACGGCGATTCGGTGCGATGACCCAGTGCTGTTTCTGGAGCACAAGCGGTTGTATCGCGAGTCGTATGGACGGGCGCCGTATCCGGGGCCGGATTTTGCGATTCCGTTTGGGAAGGCGACGATTGTGCGTCCCGGCCAGCACATGACGCTGGTGACCTACGGAGCGCTGGTTCCAAGGTCGTTGCAGGCGGCGGAGAAGGCCAGCCGCGAGCAGGGGATCGAAGTCGAAGTGATTGACCTGCGCACGCTGAGCCCGTATGACTGGGAGACGATTGCGACGTCGGTGCGGAAGACCAGCCGGGTGATCGTGGCGCACGAGGACATGCTGAGCTGGGGATACGGCGCGGAGATTGCGGCGCGGATTGCGGATGAGCTGTTCGATGATCTGGATGCGCCGGTGAAGCGGATTGGCGCGATGGATACGTTCGTGGCTTATCAGCCGGTGCTGGAGGATGCGATCCTGCCTCAGCCGGATACGGTGCTGAAGGCGATTACGGAACTGCACGCTTATTGATCTTTCGACAATTGGGCATTCTTGTCTCCCACCCTAAACCGCAAGAGCGCGGTTTAGGATGGGGCACCCGAATTGTGGTCGCAGGCGGAGTTTCTTTGTATCCTAGCTAACCGCAAAAGAGCGGCGGTCAGAAGCCCGCTCGTATCCCAGGTTTGAGATGGAAACAGCCGTCTCGTGGATGGGCTCGCGGCTCAGATGACCGGTCGTCACTCCTTTTTAGGTGCCTGGCTTCGGTACAGAATATGATCACTTAACCGATGCGGGAGGGGCGATGAATCTCTGGCTACAAGATCTGCGCTATGCGTTTCGAGTGCTTCGAAAGAACGTAGGTTTGACACTGGTGATTCTGGCTTCGCTGGGGATTGGGATCGGCGCCAATTCGGCGATTTTCAGCGTGGTGAATGCACTGCTGCTGCGACCGCTTCCGTATCCGCATCCTGACCGGCTTGCGGCGATCTGGCTGCATTCTCCGGGAATCGGAATTCTGCGCGACTGGCCATCTCCTGGGCAATATGTAGACATTCAAAGCCAGAATCACTCGTTCGACCAGATGGCGATTGCGCAGAGCCGCACCTGGATCCTGACGGGCCGTGAACAGCCGGAGCGCGTGGATGTGCTGAGGACTCAGTCGACGCTGCTGACGATGTTCGGAGCAAAGCCGCTGCTCGGCAGGACGCTGTTGCCGGATGAGGACAAACCCGGCAGGCCGGCGGTGGCGATCCTCAGCTACGGAGCGTGGCAGCGCCTTTTTAATGCGGACCCGAGTATCGTAGGGAAGAGCATCACCTTGAATGGGAAGACATCGACCGTGGTCGGCGTGCTCGAGCGCAGCTTCATGGTCAACACCGAAGTGATGCCGTCGGAAGGGCCGATGGATAAGGTGGATATGTTTCTGCCGCTGCCACTGGGGCCCGACGCCGCACAGGAGCGCGGCGACGAGAACTATAACATCGTGGCGCGATTGAAGCCGGGCGTTACGGTCGAGCAGGCTCAGGCGGACATCAATGTCATCGCCAACGGGATTCGCATCAAGGACAAGCGGGATGCCAGCTACGGCATGGATGTGATCGGGCTGCAGAAGCAGGTGGTGGGAGACGTCCGCCGCGCGCTGCTTGTGCTGCTGGGGTCTGTGGCGCTGGTGTTGCTGATTGCCTGCGCGAATGTCGCGAACCTTTTGCTGGCGCGCGCGGCGGGCCGCGAAAAGGAAGTTGCTATCCGTACTGCCCTGGGAGCCGGGTGGCAGCGGATTGCGCGGCAGCTGTTGACGGAGAGCGTGCTGCTGGGATTGCTTGGCGGGGCCGCAGGGCTTGTGGTGGCGCGGTTGAGTCTTTGGGTGGTGCGCACGATGAAGCCAGGAAATATCCCAAGGCTTGCTGAGATTGGTATTGATGGAACGGTGATGGCTTTCACGTTTGGCGTTGCACTCGCGACGGGGATATTGTTCGGGCTCGCCCCGGTATGGCGCGCGGTCAAACTTGATCCGAACTCGTCGCTTAAGGCAGGCGGACGCAGCGGACAGGGGGACAGCGGTTTGTATCTGAAGCGGCATCGTCTGCGCGGGCTGCTGGTGGTTTCAGAACTTGCGCTGTCGCTGGTTCTGCTGATCGGAGCAGGATTGTTGATTCGCAGTTTTATTCGCTTGCAGAGCGTGCCTCCGGGATTCACGACGGACAATGTGATGAGCCTGCAGGTGGTGGTGAGCGACCCCAAGTACCGCGATGACAAGATAACGGCGAACTTCTACCGCGAAGTCGAAAGCCGAATCGCACATTTGCCGGGCGTGGTGGACGAAGGAGCTGTTTCGGCTCTGCCGCTGACGGGCATGGTGGGGTGGGGAGGAATCAAGGTGGAAGGGTACAATCCGCCGCCGGGGCAGGAGTTGCAGGTCGATCAACGGGACGCGAGCACGAACTATTTCCGGACAATGCAGATTCCCTTGATCTCAGGCCGCTTCTTCTCGGATCAGGACAACCCAGATTCGGCGCGAGTCGCCATTATCGATCAGAAATTCGCGCAGCGATTCTGGCCGCATGGTGATGCGGTGGGAAAACATCTGTGGCACGATCCGAAGAAGCCGATCACGATTGTCGGCGTCGCAGGAGTGGTCAAACAATACGGTCTGGATACGGATGGAAAAATAGCTGTGTATTTCCCGTCGCAGCAGGATTTTGGGCGGGGCACGTACCTGGTGGCCCGTTCCGCGACACAGAATCCGGGGCTTGCGAACGCGATGACCAGCGAGATTCATGCGGTCGATCCGACCGCGGTGGTGTACGGGGTTCGAAGCATGCAGGACCGCTTGTATGAATCACTGGCCCGCCAGCGGTTTGCGAGCACGATGCTGGGGGCGTTTGCGGTGTTTGCCTTGTTGCTGGCGGCGGTGGGACTGTACGGCGTGATGTCGTTTCTTGTTACGCAGAGCACGCATGATATCGGGATACTGGTGGCGCTGGGCGCGCGGCGCGAAAACATTCTTCGCCTTGTCGTCAAGCAGGGCATGCAGTTAACGCTGATCGGCATCTTCGCCGGGTTGATGGGGGCGGCCGCTCTGACGCGTGTGGTTGCTGCGCTGTTGTTCAACGTGAGCGCAACGGATGCGGTTACATTCCTGACGGTGCCGGCGGTACTGGCAATTGTGGCGTTCTGCGCAATGGTCATCCCGGCGTGGCGGGCGAGCAATGTGGATCCGATCGTGGCGCTTCGACAGGAATAGGGACGTCAGCCGTGGTAGATCGCCGGGGAGCCGAGGGCAACCCGGCCGTGGGGCAGAGGCACGCTGTCACGGATACAATGTTGGGATGGGCACCCATCCTGAAAGCAGGCAGCGGGCGGTTCGAGCCGCATGAGGAGTTTTTTCCGCCTCATGCGCTACGGGATCCCCTACTCGATTCAGTGGGTGGTTGGCGTTGTTCTGCTGGCGGCGGTAGGCGCTCTGGATACGTTCAGAGTTCTGTTGCTGCAGCCTGTGTTTGACCAGGTGTTTCGTCCGGATGCGCCGGAGGGGCCGGTCACCGTGGGCCTGCCCCACAGCAAGTGGAATTTTGACCTGAGGGTGATTTTTCCGCACTCCCTGCACATTCACAACGACTATAGCGTTGTTGCCATAGCGATTGTCGCGGCTACTATCGGCAAGGGACTTTGCGATTACCTCGGGACGTATATGGTGAACTACGCCGGATTCGGGATGATCACCGACCTGCGGAATCATCTTTATGAAGCGACGCTGCGGAGATCGGCGAGCTTCTTTCACAAACACGCAACTGGAACGATTCTTTCGACGCTCATCAACGACGTGGATCGCGTGCAGCTTGCATTGAGCTCGGTGATCGGCGAGTTTCTGCAGCAGTTCTTTACGTTCCTTGTTGGGATTGTTTTTGTCATTCGTCTTGGTGGGCACCTGAGCTGGGCTCTTGTCTTGTTTGTCCCGGTCGTGATTACGTCGGCGCGGAAGATCGGAAGGGAAGTTCGGACCCGCACCCGCACCGGGCAGGACAAGCTGGCGGAGATTCAGAACATTCTGCACGAGACGGTCACCGGCAATCGGATTGTGAAGGCTTTCAACACCGAGATATGGGAGACGCTGCGATTCCGGCGGGCTGCCAGGAGGCTGTTTCGGGCCAATCTGCGGAACGTGCGCATTCAATCGATCAGCTCGCCGCTCATGGATACGATCGGCGCGATTGCGATCGCGCTCTTTCTTTTTATCGGCCGGAATGAGATTCAGCATGGCCGCATGACGATGGGGTTGTTTGCGGCGTTCATCTTTCTGCTTTTCAAGCTCTACGATCCGGTCAGGAAGTTTGCGTATTTCTACAACAGCTTCCAGCAGGCGATGGGCGCGTCGCTCTCGATCTTCGGTTTTTTCGATACCAAGGACGACGTGAAGGAGCAGCCGCACGCGGTGGCGATGGCGCATTTTTCGAATTCAATCCGATTTGAGAATGTCGGGTTTGCATATTCGACGGAGAAAGGCGAAAGCCAGATTCTGCATAACGTGGATCTCGACGTCCATGCTGGAGAGCTGCTTGCCCTGGTGGGCCCGAGCGGTGCGGGGAAGTCGACGCTGGTAAATCTGATTCCGCGCTTTTTCGATGTGACGTCGGGCCGCATCCTGGTCGACGGTCGCGATCTTCGCGAGATGACTCTGGGCTCGCTACGCCGCCAGGTTGCGCAGGTGACGCAGGAGACGATCCTTTTCAACGACACGGTTCGCAACAATATCGCCTACGGCCAGCCGGAAACGAAGAATGAGTTGGTGGAGCAGGCTGCTCGTGCGGCCCTGGCGCATGACTTCATCATGAAGATGCCGCAAGGGTATGCGACGGTGATCGGGGAGAAGGGATTCCGGCTGTCTGGCGGCGAGAAGCAACGGCTTGCGATTGCGAGAGCGATTTTGAAGGATGCACCGATTCTGATTCTGGATGAAGCGACGTCTGCGCTCGACGCGGAAAGCGAATCGCTGGTACAGACCGCGCTTTCAAACCTGATGCAGGGACGCACGACGCTGGTGATTGCGCACCGGCTGGGTACGATTCGACGGGCTAATCGCATTGCGGTTCTGGAAGGTGGACGGATTACGGCGATCGGATCGCACGAAGAACTGCTGACCACATCGCCGACATACCAGCGACTGTATCAATTGCAGTTTATGGATTTGCCGGAGCAGGAAGACTCCATCGACAATGAACAACGAGCCCTCGAAAGGCTGTTGCAGCCGACCCTGTGGGCCGAGGCAGAGGGACAGTAAGATGCCTATCTACTCAATGACCGGATTTGCCCGCACCCAGATGCGAGTACACGATCAACTGGGTTACACGCTGAGCGTGAAGAGCGTGAATCATCGCTTTCTCGATATCCAGTTGCGCCTGCCTGCAGGGCTGGACGCGCTGGAGATGGAACTGCGGCGCATTTTGAAGGAGAACCTGATTCGCGGGCATGTGGAGCTGACACTTTCTGTCGATCGTTCGAGTCAGCAGAGGGCGGGTTACAATCGCGAGATCGTGGCGGGGTATATCGACTCATTTCGGCAGGCGCGTGGGGAGTTTCGGCTGAAAGGAGATCCCGATCTGAATGCGGTGCTGCGGATGCCCGGGGCTCTGCAGATGGAGACGCGCAGCAATAGCGAGGAAGACGTGGCAGCAGTGACGGTAAGCGCCGTGAGTGCGATTGGACCTCTGCTGGAGGAACTGAAGGTGATGCGGGGGCGCGAAGGCGAGTCGCTGGAGAACATTCTGCGCGCATGTCTCGATCGCCTAGCGGAAACGGTGGATGGAGTAGCGGCGCTGCGACCGGAGGTGGAGCAGCGATACCAGGAGCGGCTTACGCAGAGGCTGACAGCAGCAACGGGAAATGAGTTCAACCGGCAGCGGCTGCTGGAGGAAGTAGCGGTGCTGGTGGATCGGAGCGACATTTCCGAAGAGATCGAGCGAATGCATACGCACATCGGGCACTTCCGCGAATTGCTCACGGCGGGGGGAGAAGTTGGAAAGAAACTGGATTTCCTGTTGCAGGAGATGAATCGCGAGGCCAACACTCTGCTGTCGAAGACGGGTGGAGTTGGTGGGAAGGGAACGAAGATTACCGAACTCGGTCTGGCGATGAAGGCGGATATCGAAAAGGCACGGGAGCAGGTACAGAATGCGGAGTGAACAAGCTACTGGCTTTTAGGTTCTAGCTCCGGCATTGAGATGGCGAGCACTATCGAGAGCAGAAATTAAAAATTAAGAACCGAAGAGATTAGCTTTGGAGGGGGAAGAAAAGTACGTGGCAGGGATTCTGTTCATTATTTCGGCACCATCGGGCTCAGGGAAGAGCACGCTTGTGAGCGAATTGCGCAAGCAGGTGAAGGACGTTGACTTTTCGATTTCCTGGACGACGCGGCCGCCGCGGGGTTCGGAGGAGAACGGGCGCGAGTACAACTTCACGTCTAAAGAAGAGTTTGAGCGCATGATTGCGGAACGGAAGTTCCTGGAGTATGCGCAAGTGTTTGGCGACCACTACTACGGAACCGCGCGCCAGTCGCTTGATGAAGCGCGGCGGCTCGGTCACGACCTTCTGCTGGACATCGATGTGCAGGGGGCGGCGCAGGTCAGGACGACGATGCCTGAGGCCGTGAGCATGTTTGTTCTGCCTCCGACCCCGAAGGTATTGCGCACTCGATTGCGGAATCGAATGCGCGCGGAGGGCAATGTCGATGAAGAGGAGCTGCACCGCAGATTGAACGAAGCCAGGAAGGAAATTGAGAATTATCGCAGTTACAGCTATATTCTCATCAACGACATCCTTGACCGGGCGGTGGCGCAACTTGAAGCTATTGTGCTGAGCGAGCGATACTATCGGAACGCTGAGCCGATTGCTTACCGTGCGAGTAGGGTGTTGGAGGTTGCCGCGGGGTGCCGGCTGTCGAACTCACGAGAGCGGTTGAAGCCGGTGCTGGAGGCCTTTGGAATTGAGGGCGGCGACGGACAACAACAACTTCCCTTTGGAGATGATTCCGATGACGATTGAGACTAGTTTCGACTCAAACTATCGCAAGGTGCTAGTTGCCGCACGTCGCGCCCGTCAGATTCAGAGCGGCGCTGCCGCGCTGGTGCCCAGCCGCTCGACGAAAGCTTGCCGGATTGCGCAGGAAGAGGTTGACGCGGGCAAGATCTCCTATGTGAAGAAGGATCAGCCGGTGGTGAAGCCGCTGGTGGCGGAGACCGGGATTCCGATTCTGTAGGGAACACATCATCTGTCGCATCTGCTTGTCGCGACCTGACGTTGTGGTTCTCTGTCTCATTTAGGTGGCGGAGAAGTGTCCCACGCGATCAACACTTGTCGAAACCTCTCTGGATCATCGAATGAATGCCCGAGGCCGGCCCCTTGAAGGTCATCCATTGAGGGTCCGGTGACGAAGAATTGTGACCGATCCTTTACGACTCGGATCTCTAATCCCAACCTAACCAGATCTACGTACCAGTTCCCGAAGCTCTATGGGTCATAACGATGAGAAGAGACTTGCCATCCTTTCTCGAGGAGCCTCTCGATGATGGAGAGAACTTCTCGCGCAACTGCGCGCGGCAACGTCTCTAGTCCCGTCCTCATGTTCCTCATTCTTCCATGCTTGCTGTCAGGGCGCTACCCTTGTTCTGAGTCCATGGCGCCGTCCACTCTCCCCTGTCATACAATCGAAACATGCGAGTCACGGTCGGTGTCTCCGGTGGCATTGCGGCCTATAAGGCCGCCGAACTGGTGCGGGCGTTGCAGCGGCGAGGGGTTGAAGTGCGGGTGGTGATGACCGAGGCTGCGACCCGCTTCATACAGCCGCTCACATTTGCGGCGCTTACCGGACATAAAGTGATCAGCAATTTGTGGGCAGATGCGGGCGGCGGCGAAGCTACCTACGAATCCTCAATCGAACATATCGGCGAGGCGCAGTGGACGGAGGCGCTGGTTGTTGCTCCGGCGACGGCGAACACGCTGGCGAAGTTTGTGCATGGGATTGCGGATGATTTTCTGACGACGATGTACCTGGCTACTGCTGCTCCGGTGCTGGTGGCTCCGGCGATGAACGTGAACATGTGGCAGCACCCGGCGGTGCAGGCGAATCTGGAGACGCTGCGGCAGCGCGGCGTGCGGGTGATCCATCCGGGAACGGGCGATCTGGCTTGCGGGATGGTCGGAGAAGGACGGATGGCGGAACCCGAGGCCATTGCGGATGCGGTGTTTAATTCGCTGGGACGCCGGAAGGATCTTGCCGGCGAGGTAGTTCTGGTCACGGCAGGAGGGACGCGCGAGGCTCTGGATCCCGTGCGGTTTATCGGGAATCGTTCGAGCGGAAAGATGGGTTATGCGCTGGCCGATGCCGCGCAGAGCCGCGGCGCGAGAGTGATTCTGGTGAGCGGGCCAACGGCGATACACCCTCCGGCGCGTTGCGAGATGGTGCATGTGACCACCGCGGAAGAGATGCGACAGGCAGTGATGGGGCGAATGCCCGAGGCGACAATGCTGATCAAGGCGGCGGCGGTTGCGGACTATCGGCCGGTCAACGTTTCTGAGCAGAAGCTGAAGCGGACGGGGCCGATGTCAGTGGACCTGGCACCGACCGAAGACATTCTTGCCGAGGTGACGAAGCAGAGGCGACCGGGGCAGCTCATTGTGGGATTCGCGGCAGAGACCGAGAACATGACCGAGAACGGCCGCGCCAAGCTGCTGCGCAAGGGAGCGGATGCCATTGTGGTGAATGATGTCTCGGGAGACGGCGTGGGAATTGAATCAGATCGCAATGCGGCGACGTTTCTGACGCCAACGACATCGATCGACATGCCGGAGATGACGAAACGGAAGCTGGCGGATCGGATACTGGACGAGATTGTAGCGCTGCGGCGGCCGCGGCCTCTTGTATTCGAGGTGGACGAGGGCAGTCCGCAGGACAAAGTGCTGGGCGAATCAGTGGTGCCGGCAAGTGCCAGACGCCGGATTATCGTGGAGTAACGCAGAGTGCCATCCCTCGATCCCGCAACAAGACAAGCTCTCGAAGCGCGGTTGCGTTTCTATCGCGAACTGGGGCTGACGGATTTTTATCGCAGGCCGGTCGCAGCGAGTGAAGCTGCGGTTGCCGACAGTGCGGGCGTTTCTGCTGCGGCGGAGACGATCATCGAGGAGCCGCAGGCTCAATCCAGTTTTGAGGAGAACCCTTCCATTCCGCCTAGAAAGCCTATCTTTGCGCCCCCACCGGTTTCGGATGTTCTTGAGCAAGACCGCGCCGCTGGGTTGCGCGCGATCCAGGACGATATTGGAGACTGCACGCGGTGCGCGCTTCACAAAGGGCGCAACAAGCTGGTGTTCGGGGATGGCGACCCGAATGCCCGTTTGATGTTCGTGGGTGAAGGCCCGGGCGCGGACGAAGATGCGCAGGGATTGCCGTTTGTTGGCCGCGCGGGCCAGTTGCTCAATAACATGATTGGCGCGATGGGGCTGAAGCGGGAGCAGGTCTACATTGCGAATGTGGTGAAGTGCCGGCCGCCACAGAACCGCACGCCAGAGCCGGAAGAAGCGAATACGTGCTCGCCTTTTCTATTTCGGCAGATTGATGTAATCCGGCCCGAGGTGATTGTCGCGCTGGGAGCGACTGCGGCGACCTACCTGCTGGGCCAGAGACAACCGCTGGCTGGATTGCGGGGACGGGTTCACTC
>Ga0105238_10002934_pt1 | contig 17017 bp, 13 predicted proteins | sample KBSC34metaG_FD_81526 | JGI IMG/M metagenome (GOLD analysis project Ga0105238, IMG submission 81526) | Corn rhizosphere microbial communities from Kellogg Biological Station, Michigan, USA - KBS C3-4 metaG | ecosystem: Host-associated > Plants > Roots > Rhizosphere > Soil | place: Michigan, USA... | reverse complement strand
GTGTAGATGAGCCGGTACACCTGGGACCACTCGAACGTAAAAGCGACATGCTCAGGAGTTTGGAAAATCTGGAACGGATACTCCATGTACATGATGCGCGGAACGCCCGGGAAATAGCATTTCCCGAGCGGATCGGCCGTCTGCCGCTTGGTGAAATTTTCCTGCTTTTTCGCGACCGCCCAAGATTGGTACGGGATCGCTCCGCCTTCGACAACGCCCTTGCCGGCGGGGATGCCCGGACTTGCGACGTGATCCTGGAGATCGTAAGCAGCCTGGCTACGGACCTGCCAAATCCCTTGTAAGTTCGGTTTGCCATCCGCTGCACGCGGCACACCACCGGCTGCACCAGTTCGCTGATTTTGCTGGGCCGGCGCCGATTCGCACAGCGCAACGAACAGCACAACCGGCAACAGAGCGCCCCGCACCTTCATGGACCAGCAGAACATGAAATCACCTCACTCGTGCGCCAAAGACCATGCAAAGCGCTTACAACGATGATACAAGACGGGTCGCTAAACCTGCTGACGGCCCGCCTTTCGAGGAGCTTGTTGAAAAACATTGAAACGACCGCTCCATCACTGTCGCGGCTCTGAAGGTGTTTCCGAGCCGCGAGAGTCATCGAGCGGATGGATCCCTCTCTAAGGGGCGACTATTCCGAAGGAGGTGAACGCGTCGGTCAGCGAGGTGGTATTTTATCCCCAACTGGCAAGCCGCAACCATCAGGCATTTGCAATTGCCAGCCAACATATGGAATTGAATCGGAAAGCCACTAGGTGCCGTCGTTAAAGCGGAGCGTAACGGTAATGTTGTTTGCCGCGGAGGCGAGGGTAGGCCGGTCTTTTGGCTGTAGATTACGCTGCCCCCAACTGACGCTGGAGCGGTCAATTCTGCCCATCCACCGACGACTTGTGTACCCAGTCCTGACGTACGAATTGTTGCCGATCCGCCTGGCGGTATGACGCCCGTCAGCGACCCTGCTTCCAATTCGAATCGCGAGGACGGAATGTTTCCCTGGTCATCGTTGAAACGCAGAGTGTACGATGCCGCTGCAGTCCCGGCGTTGGTCAGAAGAACCGTGGTCTTGAATCCATTCCCATCCGCGGCATGAGCCAGGGGACGTGAAACGGATGCAGATGCGCCGCCTGCGGGTGTGGCATCGACGGCGGTAAATGCGCCGGTCGAATTGAATCGGAACGTCACGACGGAAAGCGCGACGTCCGAGGTGAACTCGGCCACGCCATCCCGACTGGCCGTGTGCGGAAATTGGCTGGCGATCGCAAAGGCCTGATGGGTGCGGCTGGCGAGTTGTGGGTGCGTGACCGTCTCGCTGGTGCCGTCGCTATAACGGAGCGTGACGGAAATGTTATTCGCCGGCGAGGCGCCTGGATCCGTAGGGCCTATTTCTTTGCGGAATTCTGTTTCGCTGCGCCGTCCATCAGAGATTGGGTTTCGTTGGAGCAAGCCAGCTCCATAATCTGATCGAACGGCGCCAATACAAGGGTCTGCTTGGGCACGATCCAGGGCTTGGTCAGCACCTTGGGATCCTCAAGGGTTGCCTCGATTTCCAGAGTGTTGGCGTCCACACGGCGATAGCGTTCCACCATATGCAGAGCGTCAGAGTGGAAGGATACGCGCCCTTCCGCCGAGATCCAGCTGGTGTCGGTAAAGTTGGTCTTATCGACCACAAGAGTATCGCCTTCCCAATGACCCACGCCGTCTCCACGATTCGAAGGAGGCACAGCGTCACGGCGCGGACGACCGTCGATGGGGATGATCTGAAAGCTGTTATAGGTCTCTGTCAACAGGATCAAGAACTTCGGGGTCTGAACGATTTGTCCCACAGCGCCCACATCGAACAGGCTGACGTTCAAGGTTCCAAACGCCGTGTTGGTGCAACCAAGCGTCGGGTCGTCTTTGTCGGAAAGTGTTTTGGCTTTGGCCATGGCCGAAGGCGTATATAAACTGGGAAACGTGGGCGGCGGTGTTGCGCCTCGTGCACCCTGGGGCGCAGTAACGCTCCCTCCGCCGGGTGCCCGGCCGCCGACGTCGGCTCCCCGCCACCAGACCCCGGATAGGTCGGGATGACCATCGGCAGTGCGCGGAGCACGTGCCCCAGAAGGCGTCTGCGCCATTAAGCCTGTTGCGAGAGCGGTCACGAAGGCAGCGGTTATGATGGAGCCGTTCATTTGCCCGGTCCCTCCTGCGGCCCGAACATACCGTACACTTGCCCGTCCGCCGTGGTGAGTTCTCTCAGCATTCCTCTATTCTGTGAAGCGTCCCGGGCGCGAAAGCCTTTGATGGTGACCTCGGCGCCTTGCTTGATGATGTTCGGCTTGTAGCCGTTGCGGATCATTCCGCTGGGCGTCCCTGCCTCGAAGGACCACTGTTCGATTTTGCCGCTGGCGTCCTTCACATCGATGACGAACCACGAATGCGGATTTCGCAGCAGCACCTGAGAAATCACACCGTGAACTGTGATCGCGTTCGTCGTATCGTATGCAGCGGCAAAGGAATGATGTGCCCACGCAGGCACTCCGGCGACCAGCGCACCCACGCCTAACACCAAAACTGCTAGAGCTCGTCGTTCCATACCCACCCCCTTCGGAATTCTTCGATCAGTTCGAGTATATACCTGGCAGATTTCAACTGCCAAACGGGCGGTTCCTGAAAGTTCGCACAAGTCTAGCGCTATGTTCATCAACCTGTAACCACCTGCTTGTTACCTTTGGGCCAAATGAAAAGAACTACACAATTGTTATCACTTTCGCTGCTGCTTGGCGTAGCGGCGTGGGGGCAATCGGAAAAGGCCCGGATCGTGGGAATCGTCGTGGATATTTCCGGAGCCGTGATCCACGGGGCCAAGAGAGCCGTACACCAACTGGGAGATGCCCATCATCGACACGCTTTCCTGGATCAAAGGCGGCCACAACATTAAGTTCGGCGGTGAGTTTCGGCCCATTCGAATCGAGACGGACCGCTTTGGCGAACCACCTATACGTTTGGGAGCATCGATTCGCTGCTGGTGAATACTCCCAGTCAGATCCAGTGGTCCGACCGTTTAAAAGCGGTCGCGCAGGATTGGGCCAACACTTTGCTCTCACGGAGAGAATTTTCCCACCGCCCGAATGGCAAATTGGGCGTGAATCTGTTCACGATCACCGGAGCACGTTCTTCAACCGCTGAAGTGATTCGCGCGTGGGCGGATGAATCGCGGAACTACGACTATAGATCGAACCGATGTCGCGACGTATGCGGCCATTACACGCAAATCGTTTGGCGCGATACCAAGCAGGTAGGATGCGCAGTCGCGCGAGACAATCGGCGCGAGATTTGGGTTTGCAACTACGATCCGCCCGGTAACTGGGTAGGCCACCGGCCTTACTGAGGAAGATTTACCAGCTTCCGGCAATGGCGGGCGATCTGGCGATCTTCTTGACTGGGAACAACCAGCACGGGGAAACTCCCGAGGAACTGAAGGCCTTCGCAGACGCTGTTTCGAATCCGCGCGCCGTGCTCTCCGATGCCTCCGGAGAAGACCAGCAGGTCGAGGCCTCCCAGCACAGCAGCATACGCTGCAATCGTCTTACGGATCGATGTGCAGAAGATGTCGATCGCCAGTTGTGCCTTCGGGTCTCCGCCGTCGGCCGCCGTTTCGAGATCGCGCATGTCTGACGTTCCGCCGGAGAGCGCTTTCAGGCCGGAGGCATGATTCAGAAGCTGTTCCAGCGAATCTGCGTTCATCTGTTTCACCCGCAGCAGATAGAGAAGTATGCCGGGGTCGAGATCGCCGCTTCGAGTCGCCATCGGGATACCGGCAGTAGGAGTGAGCGCCATGGTCGTATCGACGGAATGGCCGTCCTTCACGGCAACCAGGCTGGCGCCGCTGCCGAGATGCGCGATCACTGTCCTGCTTGGAAGCCTGTCGGCAAGTTGATGCACGATCGATTCGTAGGAGAGTCCATGGAATCCATAACGACGGATACCTTCGTCAAATAATTCGCCGGGCAGCGCGAATCGAGTGGCGGCTTCCGGCATGGTCCGATGAAACGCGGTGTCGAAACACGCAAACTGCGGGATCTGCGGATAACATTGCTCAGCTCTTTCGATGAGCTGAAGCGCCAACGGAATGTGAAGTGGCGCGAAGTGGACGCAGCTACGCAACTCGTCGATCAGGGCTGGAGTAATTCGCTGATGCGCGACCAAACGAGGGCCGCCGTGCACTACGCGGTGTCCGATCGCGCAGGGCTTGTCCGGCGTAAACTCGCGCAGCCACTGCGTCGCGTGATCCAGCGCTTCGCCCTGCGATGCGAAGTTGAGCTTCTCGGATCGCAGCACGAGATCAGTGCTGTCTTTCAGTTCAATCGTGCCGTTCTGGGCGGAACCGCCAAATTGGAGCTTCTCTTCGCCGTTCTGATCAACGTAGAGTCCATACTTCAGCGACGAAGATCCGGTGTTGATGACGACAATCGATTGATCCGGCATGGGGTTCTTCGAATCTGTGCCAAGCTTGAGACATCCGCTTTTCAAGCGGCGCTGGGACGTCTATGGCATCAACCCTTTCCTCCGAAGAACTCCGCAAGATCGATGCATATTGGCGGGCTTGTAACTACCTCTGCGCGGGAATGATTTACCTTCATGATAACCCCCTTCTCAAAGAGCCTCTGCGTAAGGAACACTTCAAGAATCGGCTGCTGGGGCATTGGGGTTCTGATCCAGGCCAGACATTCACGTGGGTTCACCTGAATCGCGTCATTCGCAAATACGATCTGGAGATGATTTACATCTCGGGGCCAGGCCACGGCGCGCCGGCGATGATCTCGAACTGCTACCTGGAAGGAACGTATTCGGAGGTCTATCCGGAGAAGAGCCAAGACGAAGCCGGGATGCTGAAACTGTTCCGCGCGTTTTCTTTCCCAGGCCAGTTAGGAAGCCACTGCACGCCCGAAGTGCCTGGGTCGATCCACGAAGGCGGCGAACTCGGCTACAGCGTCTCGCACGCGTTTGGAGCAGCGTTCGACAATCCCGAGTTAATCGTGAGCGTAGTCGTCGGCGACGGAGAAGCCGAGACCGGCCCGCTGGCGACCTCCTGGCATTCGAACAAATTTTTGAATCCGATTCGCGACGGCGCGGTTTTGCCGATCCTGCATTTGAACGGATATAAGATCGCCAATCCCACGCTTCTTGCGCGCATCACTCCGGACGAGCTTGAGATCCTGTTCAAAGGCTATGGCTGGGAGCCGCACATCGTCGAAGGCGACGTCCCCGAGCTGATGCACCAGAAGATGGCCGCGACCGTCGAGACATGCGTGCTGCGCATCCGTGCGATTCAGGAAGAAGCACGCAGAACCGGGAAGCCAGAACGACCGCGCTGGCCGATGATCATCCTACGATCGCCGAAAGGTTGGACCGGACCAAAGGAAGTGGACGGCCACAAGGTCGAGAATTTCTGGCGCGCGCACCAAGTGCCGGTGCTCGACGTGAAATCGAATCCCGAGCATCTGCGGATCGTCGAACAGTGGATGCGCAGCTATCGGCCTGAGGAACTTTTCGACCAAAACGGCGCGCTCATTCCGGAGTTGCGTGAGCTGGCGCCGGCTGGAGATCGCCGGATGAGCGCCAACCCGCACGCCAACGGAGGAAAGCTGCGCAAGGCTCTTGCGCTTCCGGACTTCCGCGATTACGCGATAGCCATGAGTGGTCCTGGAACCAAAGAGATCTCGCCCACGGAAACTCTCGGCAAGTTTCTGCGCGACGTCATGCGGAACAACATGAGCAGCTTCCGCCTGTTCAGTCCGGATGAGAACGCGTCCAACAAGCTGCAGGATGTTTATCAGGCGAGTCTCAAGACCTGGATGGCCGCGATCAAGCCTGAGGACGCCGATGGGACCGATATCGCCGCGGACGGCCGCGTGATGGAGATGCTCAGCGAGCATACGCTCGAAGGCTGGCTGGAAGGCTACGTGTTAACCGGTCGGCACGGACTCTTGAACACGTACGAGGCGTTCGTCCACATCATCGACTCCATGTATAACCAGCATGCGAAGTGGCTGGAGAAGGCTAAGCTCGAAGTCGCGTGGCGAGCTCCGATCTCATCACTGAACTTGCTGATCTCGTCGCTGGTGTGGCGTCAGGACCACAACGGATTTACGCATCAGGATCCCGGTTTTCTAGACGTTGTCAGCAACAAGTCCGCCGGTGTCACGCGTATCTATCTGCCGCCCGATGCCAACTGTTTGCTGAGCGTGGCGGATCATTGTCTGCGCAGCGAAGACTATGTCAACGTGATCGTCGCCGACAAGCAGCCGCACCTGGCGTACCTGGAGATGGAAGCCGCGGTGGTCCATTGCACCAAGGGCATCGGTATCTGGAAGTGGGCGAGCAATGACGAAGGCGCGGAGCCGGATGTTGTCATAGCCAGTGCCGGAGATATCCTGACGCAAGAGGCATTAGCCGCCGTTGCCATCCTGCGGGAGAATCTTCCGGATCTGAAGATCCGTTTCGTGAACGTGGTGGATCTGTACCGGCTTCAGCCCGATACCGAACATCCGCACGGGCTCTCCGCGCGCGATTTTGACTCGCTATTTACCAAAGACAAGCCGGTGATCTTTAACTTTCACGGCTATCCCTGGCTGATTCACAAGTTCACCTATCGCAGGACCAACCACCCGAATATCCATGTGCGCGGCTATAAAGAGAAGGGCAATATCGACACACCCTTAGGGCTAGCCATGCTGAATCAGGTGGACCGGTTCAACCTGGCGATCGACGTGATCGATCGCGTTCCGAAACTGCAGGTAATCGGCGCCGATCTCAAAGAATGGCTGAAAGGCCAGATCATCGAGAACACTAACTACGCTCACGCCCAGGGCATGGACAAGCCAGAAATCACGAAGTGGCGCTGGCCGTCTACGCTATAGATCTCGTTAAATAGATCTACTTCACGCTCTTCATCCACTTGAGGATCGGACCCGTTACGCTGTTGTCCTTCGTATCGGGCGACATGACCTCAGAGATGTGGCTGTGATCCTTGAACAGCACGTACGTGGGGCAATGGCCGCCCTTGCAGAGCTGATCGCGCAGAGTTTCGGCAAACGCGATGACTCCGGGAGGATCGAGCTCCGCGGCAGAAACAAAGAAAGACACCTTCGAGTTGATCAGGCCTGGCAGATTCGATCGAGCCAACTGAGTGGCTGCATCCGGCTGAGCCGGCGCACCCTTGCCGCGTCCACCACCGCCCTTGCCATCGGGCGCTTTTCCGCCGCCCTTGGGAGCACCCGGTCCGCGACCCGCAGGAGGAGCAGCGGCAACCGTTCCAGGCGCAGCGCTCGGATCATTACAAGTTCCAAATCCGTTTGCACCTGGAGGAGGCGTGGCCGGAAGAATATTGAATCCAGGCGACGACATGTAAACCGCGCCTCTAATTCCAACACCCTTCGGACCATAGAGCTCTGGATGCCCGACGTAGGTGCTGGCGGGGCCGTTCCCGGCGGACTGAGACCACATGAAAACCCGATCGGGATTTCCTTTGTACTGTGAAATATTCTTGCCGACCCACTGGACCACCAATGCGACCGCTTTGGCCGGATCGTCCCAGGCCTCACCCGGATGGCGCTGCATGTTGACTCCGGTCATGCCGTTCTTCACGGCCCAGAGCATGATGTTGTCGTAGAAGACGTCGCCGTTCGGTCCGCCTTGCAGTTTGTTGCCGGCGCCGCCCGAGACGTAAATCAGCACGGGACGACCGCCGCCGCCTTTCTCTGGCGAAAATACGTCGAGCACGTCTTTAGGGTCAGGACCGAAGGAGATGTCGCGGGCAATCGCGATGCCCTTGTAAGGAGGATTGGGGTGCAGCGGCCGGTAAACTTTGGCCGTCTCGGGAACGCAGACTCCACGTCCGATCGCTACGAGTGTTTTGGCGATGTCCGGTGGCACCTGCGCCTGGACGGTCACAGCCGTGGCGATTGCAATTCCAAAACACCACAAGGTCTTCTGTTGAGTTCTCACGCGAGCCTCCCGCAGCAATCGAGTATAACGCGCGGGGCTTACTTTGTGTCGCGAACAGCGTGCGGCTTTGGTTCCACCACGACCACGCCACGGACCGTGATTTGTGTGCCGTTCGCCAGCATGATGTACATCACTTCGGAGTCCACCAGAACGGAATCAACCTGCTGCCCGACAAGAGCATGCACGATAAAGCTCATGGATGTCCATCGGCTTGAAGCGCTCAGGTCAGGAGGCCGCGAATGCGCGTTTCCACCGTGGTCCGTAACTTCTCGGCAGAGAATAGTTTGCTGAGCATGCCCACATCCGCATCGACAGTAACATCGGTGTCGGTAACCTCGACCGTCCCGCTAATCGGGTTCGATAGGAAGCCCATTTTCGCGGTCAACGAGAAGGTGAGGACGGAACCATTCCAGCTTTTCTGCGGATTCGCAATCGTGACCGGAGCCATGGCGGACGCTCCGAAGATATCATCGACGGCGCGATCGACCGCTTGCATCGCCTGAGCTTTCGTCTTTTTGTGGGCAATCGTAATACGCATTCCTGATCTCTACTTCTCAGACATCTTCACACGGCTGCGAATGTGATCGGCGATCCAGTGCTCATCCCACCACTCGATGGGATTCACCTGGACGCCGTCTACCTGCATGGAGAAATGGAGATGGTCGCCACCCGCCAGGCCGGTGGATCCACTCCTCCCCATCTCCTGACCGCGCGTGACCATTGCGCCTTCTTTGACAGTGATCTCGCTCAGATGGCCATAGATGGACTGCAGCCCGTATCCATGATCCAGCACAATGCAATTGCCATAGATGCCCAGGGGCGCGGCCCAAATCACTTTTCCGTCGTTGGCTGCCAGAACAGGACCGTGCTGAACTGTGGCCAGATCGAATCCCAAGTGAACTTGCCGATCCACCTTCTTGCCTTTGTAGACGTAGGTCCGGATGTCCGCGAAGGCCGATTCCACTTGCGAATTTGCAAGCTGCAGAAAGGCTTGCGTCCACAGAAAATGATCGGCAGTCTTCAGTCGCAAATCAGCTAGAGTCTTGTTGTTCGCACGCCGGGTTTCGCCGTTAATCTTTAAGAATCGGGTCAGCAGATCGCCAGAACCGGCCGGTTCGATCTGGTTGTCCACCTTCTCGAGAAATTTGTCGTCGATCGGCAGATCTCGCGAGCGGAACTTTTTCGGAAAGACTTTGAACCAGAAGCGCGCCGTAGCTTCGGTGCCTGCACTGTTGCGAGCGAATACGATCGGCACCGTGCCGGAAGGCGTGTCCCAGCTATAGGCGAATAACGAAAGTCTTTGCTGACTGTCGCCAGGAGCCGGAAAGCTGCGGAAGTCAGCCGAGCCTATTCGGACTCCGGCCTCCTGCCATGAACCCTGAGGCGTAAGGAGCACTAGTTCCGAGCCGCCCTGATTGATGTAGTGTTGAAATCCATCGGTGGTGACGGAGGGGGGCTTGAGAATCACCTCGACCTCCGCCGCAACGGTGTCGGTGATAGCGCGTAAATCGTTGGATTGGGTTTCAACGATCACGCGGGCCTTGCCTTCCTTCAATGCAGGCGCGCGGTCCTTGCCCGCGACAAAGTGATACGACTCTTGCGGCGCGTGAGTTCGCCAAAAACCAAATCGCTTGGCAGGCCGGGTTACTTGATCCAGCACACTGCTGTTCCCATCCTGCTCCATACGAGCGGTGATGCTGCGTACGCCATGCGCGTTCGAGATACGAACGTTCACCGAAGTAGCCATGCCGATCGATGCGGGCGTCGGATCAAACGCCAGAATCGAATGGGAGGACATGGCCCAAAGGACGCCGATCGCGACTCCCGCTAGAACAAGCAGTACAACCAATAAGGTGAGGACTTTGGCCATCTACGATCGCCTCGCGCGGACTGAGCTAGAACGCATAAACCTTGAGCGTAGCATTGGCGATTTCGACTGCGCGGTTTATTTAGTGGTCGACGTGCTCGGGAAGGTGGACGGCCCGACGGCGGAGTGGCGGCGCGGAAGGAGGAGCTTCGTTCAATCGTTCCTTAATCAGTTGATTCCGTTTACGATCCGCGAGTTCTTGAGCTTCGCGTGATCGGCGCAGCGTCCTATGCAGCCCCAACGCAACCGCTGCTGCGAGAAGAACAGAGGCGATGGCGCCGTTCAAGTCCACTAGTGGTTGATGATCGTGGGGTCGGCTTTGTTTCAATTTATGTGCCCGGACTCTTCTCCACTTCTTCCCCGCTTTTTGAAGTACATGGTTTTTTGAAACGATCAGGTTTTCCGTTCGTCAAGAGTACTGAGCACGTCTCGGGGCGACCATTTCCTATCGGACGCGAAGGATTTAGGCCGCCCTTGGACTTTGCGCCCCACTGCTTCGCCGCGCCCTTTGAATCGTATAATGAAACCCTTTAGCGGATGGCGAAGAAAAAATCAGTCCGGCGCACGTCTCCGAAGAGACCCGTCCAAAAGCTTTCTTTAAAGAAGACTCTGTTACCGGTTGTCGGCGTAGGGGCGTCTGCCGGCGGCCTGGAGGCGTTCACGCAATTGCTCCAGAGTCTGCCCGCCTCAACCGGCATGGCCTTCGTGTTGATCCAGCACCTGGATCCGACCCACGAAAGCCAGCTCACGGAGATTCTGTCCCGGAAATCCAAGCTTCCGGTGCACGAAGTACACGGAGACACACCCCTCGTCGCCGACAACGTATATGTGATCCCGGCCAGTGAAAATCTCCGAATCGAGAAGGGAATTTTGCACACGGTTCCGCGCCCGGATGCGAGCGGCGTCCGGAACATGCCGATTGACGATTTCCTGCAGTCGCTGGCCAAAGACAGCAGCAATTTGGCCTTTGGGATCGTTTTGTCTGGAACTGCTTCGGACGGCACGCTCGGCCTGAAAGCGATCAAAGCCGAGGGCGGAATTACGTTCGCGCAGGAGCCTACCTCCGCGAAGTTCGACGGCATGCCTCGCAGCGCGATCGCCGCGGGCGCCGTGGATTTTGTACTCACGCCCCAAGCGATCGCTAAACAGTTGGTCGCGCTGGGCGGCCACTCGTATCTGCACGACCGGCCCGCACGAGAACCAGGCGCTTCTCCAGACCGCACTGGCGATCTCAATCCGATTTTCGTAGTGCTGCGGGCTGCGACCGGAATCGATTTCACCTATTACAAACCGAACACCATCCTGCGGCGGATCAAACGCCGGATGGCTCTGCATGGCTTGGAGAACCTGAAGGATTATGCGCGCCGACTTCGTCAGGATTCTTCGGAGGCGAAGATCCTGGCGCAGGATTTCCTGATCAACGTTACTTCATTTTTTCGCGAACCTGAAACTCATCGGAAACTGAAAGAGATCGTCTTTCCCGCCTTGCTCAAAAACAGGCAGCGGGATGATCCGATTCGAATCTGGATCCCGGGTTGCTCGACTGGTGAAGAGGCTTACTCGTTTGCCATGTCGCTCACGGAATTTCTGGAGGAACACGATCCGCGCCTCGGTATCCAGATTTTTGCGACCGACCTTAGCGAGGCCGTTATAGATAAGGCGCGGGCCGGCGTGTATCTGGAGAACTCGCTGGCGGGCGTTTCTCCGGAGCGCCTGAAGCGGTTCTTCGTCAAAAGGGATCGTGTGTATCAGGTCAGCAAGGCGATCCGCGACATTTGTGTTTTCGCCAAGCAGGATCTGACCAAGGATCCTCCGTTCTCCAAGTTAGATCTAGTGAGCTGCTGCAATCTGCTGATTTATCTAGGGCCGGTCCTGCAGAAGAAAGCGCTATCCCTTTTCCACTACGCCCTGAAGCCTGGCGGCTTTTTGATACTTGGAAGTTCCGAATCGATCGGCGCTCTGGGAGGATCGTTCCAAACGGTGGACCGGAAACACAAAATTTACACAAAGAAGACGCATTCGCACGCTCACACTTTCGATCTTCCCTCGCCCCGGGTCATCTCCGAAAAAGACGGTCCGGATGAGAGTGCCCATGAAAACGCCACACCGATTAAAAACCTTCAGAAGCAGGCTGACCGTCTGCTGCTCGCCGAATACGCGCCGGCCGGCGTCCTGGTGGATGAATCGCTGCATGTGCTTCAAGTGCGGGGAGATACGGGGCCATACCTTCAGCTACCTCCAGGAGAACCGACCACGGATCTCGCAAGATTGGTCCGGCCAGGCATATTGGGATCCCTGCGAGCAGCGATTCGCAAAGCACGGCAACAAAACGCTTCGGTGAGAGAGACAGGTCTTCGCGTAAAGATCGCGGATCAGCTTCGCGAGATCAACTTACGGGTGTCTCCCATTCGCGATTCAAACGGCGGGGATCAGTGTTTCCTGGTCTTGTTCGAGGATGCACCAAAGCATTCGGCTCGCGCACAGTCGAAAGGGAAAAGCACTAAGCCGGCCGCGCTCCGCGAACGCGACGTGGAAATCGCCCGATTGGAGCAGGAAATAACGGCCACGCGGGACTATCTGCAATCGATTATCGAATCGCAGGAGGCGGCCACCGAGGAGTTGCGGTCGGCCAACGAAGAAGCCCAGGCGACCAACGAGGAGCTGGATACAGCCAAAGAGGAACTTCAGGCATCTAACGAAGAATTGAACACCGTCAACGATGAACTGCGTGCCCGCAACATCGAACAGAGCACACTCAATAGCGATCTGCGTAAGCTTCTCGAAAGCATCAACGTGCCGCTGGTGATGGTGGGAAGGGATCTTCATATTCGCTGGTTCACTCCCGCCATCGAACCTTTGCTAAATTTGCTGCCGACCGATCAGGGCCGCCCGATCACCGATCTTCATTCCGAGGTAATTCCGAACTTTCGCGAATTACTGATGAGCGCTTTGGCCGGCGACAAGAACGCCACTGTCGAGATTGAAACCGCCAAAGGGCGCTGGCTCTCCTTGCGCATCTTGCCGTACCGGGGCCCTGACAATACCATTGACGGCGCCATCGCCACGTTAATCGACATTGACGATCTGAAACGCGCGCGCGACTTCGCCGAAGTGGTGGCGGGGATTGTGCATGAGCCGATGCTGGTTCTTGGATCCACGTTGCAAGTCCGGGTCGCGAATGAGGCTTTCTATCGCCTCTTTCGACTAGACAGGCAGAACACGGAAGGGCGCTTGATCTATGAAATTGGACACGGCCAATGGGATATTCCCAAGCTCAAGCAACTGCTGGAAGAGGTCCTTCCGAAAGAGACCGCCATCCGAGGGTTTGAAGTCCGGCACACCTATGAAGGGATCGGCCCCAAGACGCTACGGCTGAATGCTCGGGAAATTCGCCAGCACGAGGGCGAACGATTGATCCTCCTGACGGTCGAAGTGTGAAAGTACACGGCTGGTACGGTTCCCGTATAATCAACGCTAGCCATGAAAGCTTTCATCACCGCTTCCCTTGCTGGTTCCCTTGCCTTCCTATCTGCGACTGCCCTGTTGTTATCACAATCGCGAACGTTCGTGCCTGTCACCAGCCAGATGCTGCTCAATCCCAGCCCCAACGACTGGTTGATGTACAACCGCACCTATGATTCGCAGCGCTATTCGCCCCTGAAACAGATCGATAAATCCAATGTGGATCAGCTACGCATGGTGTGGACGCGCGGCCAGGGTGCGGGATCGCAAGAGGGGATCCCGCTGGTGCATGACGGCGTGATGTATCTCATGGCTCCCGGCGCGGCAATTCAGGCGTTGGATGCGACCAATGGGAACCTGATATGGGAATACCAACGCAAGCTTCCCGCCAACCAGGCGAGTCAGGCGCGCTCCAAAACCATCGGCATGTGGGAGGACATGGTCTACACCACCACGCCGGATAGTTTCCTGGTCGCACTCGATGCCAAGACCGGCGAAATGCGCTGGGAAACCAAGACCGATACACGCGGAAATATTTCAGGGGCGGTGATCGCCGGCGATAAGGTGATCTCAGGCGGATCCTGCACCGGGAACCATGTCAATTGCTACATCTCGGCTCACGATGCCAAGACCGGCAAGCTGCTGTGGAAGTTCGCCACAGCGGCAAACACCGGCGAACCGGGGGGAGATACCTGGGGCAACACTCCGGACGACAAGCGCTTTGCCTCCACTTGGGGCGGTCCTGGAACCTATGACCCTTCCACAAATTCTGTAATTTACGGTGTAGCGAATCCCACGCCGAACACGCGCGTAGAGCGCCATGGCGATGCGTTCTCGGTTCCCACCTCGGGGCCGGTGGATCTTTTTAGCGATTCCACTATATCCATCAACGCCGATACCGGGAAATTGAACTGGTATTATCAGCACCTGGCCGGCGACGATTGGGATGAGGATTGGACCGATGATCGCCTTCTGGCTTCGACCACGCTCAATCCTACGGCGGCTACGGCAAAGTGGTTCAACAATAAGCTTAAACCGGGCGAAAAACGCGACGTCGTGATCGCGACCGGTGAATCCGGCGGCGTCTTTGCTATGGACCGCCACACGGGCGAGTTCCTATGGGCCAACCCATGGCCGTTCGACGTTTCGAATTTCTTGATCGACAAGGTGGACCCTGACGGCAAAGTGCACTTGAATGAAAGCCTGATCTTCACCGGTCCGAGTCAACATAAGACAATCTGCTTTTTCAACACCCGCAGCTACTGGTCGCAGGCGTATAGCCCGGTGACCAATTCACTATACGCGCCGTGGGTGGACACGTGTCTGGACATGCAGACGGGTCCGATGTTCCCGACCGTTCGCCCAGTGCGGAATGGCAAGGTTCGCGAAGGCTCGAATCCTAAAGAGTTCTCCGGAGTGTCGAAAATCAACCTCGCGACCGGCAAGATCGAGCACATCTATAAGGGTTCGGCGCCGATCAACGGCGCTATACTCGCTACTGCAAGCGATCTGATCTTCTTCGGCGACCTGGATCGGAGACTGCGCGCGTTGGATGCTACGTCGGGCAAGGTCCTGTGGGAGCAGACGATTGGTGGTCCCATCGCCAACAGCACGATCACGTATGCGGTGAACGGTCAGCAGTATATTGCGGTAGCGACGGGCGACGGGTTGTTGACCCAAAGCGTGATCGGCTACGCGCCGGGCTTGAATCCGCCCAAGGGCGCGAACGCGATTTACGTGTTTGCGCTGCCGCAGAAGAAGTAACTAGAGGAGGCCCGAGAGCCACCTCTCCTCCTCCGACAATTCGACTACTTGCCTCCGGACGTGAGCGTGAGCGCGACTCCTTTCAGCGCTTTCGGCGTCGACTGCGTGCTCAGTTCGTAAGTGAAGGTGCTGGCCGCGATGTTCGTGAGCTCCAGTTTGTCGCTGGAATATGCCGTGAACGTCAACGGCTGCGCAGGCTTGGCGGGCAGGCCGCTGGCAGGGCGCGCGAACACAATCGCCTGCATTTTGGTTTCTTCGTTCTCAAACACGAGCACTTGAGGAGCATGCGGCATCGTGCTGATTGCATAGTTCCCCGCTGGCAGACTCGTGCCGCCGGCGGAGAACGCGAACGGGATGCGCGCGTGCAACGTCTCGGCGGACGCAGAGCTAATCGCACCAAATAGAGAAGCCATCAAAACTGCTGATTTCAGTAGATTCGTTTTCATTGGAATGTTTCCTTTCAGCGCCCTAAAGGGCGGGGTTACAGAATGAAATGCACGCGGAAATACACGTGCGGAAAGGAATCTTCGGCAGGGAATGATTCTAAAGGAAGGACAGCCTGGGCGGGGGCTACTTCATGCGAGCAATACTAGCTTGTTCTGACATTTTCAGTCTACAGTGATTTGCCTGATTCGGTCAAGAAAAAACGTGTCTTAGCACCTAAGCCGCTGTAGAAGAAGGCTTCCAGCCCAATGCCACGAGCTGCACGCTGATTCCGGTCTTCTTCGGCCGCACCGTGATGGTTTCGAAAGCTTCCGTAGTGGGATCGACTTTGTTATCCAGTGCCGCGACTTCTGCCTCGAATTGAGCGTTCAGCTCTTTTAATTGCTGGTCAACCATCTCCACCGTTTCATCGGCGCGGCCGACGTCGCTATATTCCTTCGCCGCCCGGCCCGCAGCTCGGACCGCCTGGGTCGCCTTGTTGATGTTGGTGGCGCTGAAAGTCTTGCGACCCATGAACGCGCCCAGGATTCCCGCGCCGGCAGTAACCACCGTGCTCAGGATTTGCGCCGTGGATTGTTCCTTCTCGACGGCCTTCTTTTGCTCAGCTTGCGTTTTCCGGCGTTGGAGCTGCTCCAGCTTGGGACCATACTTCGATTGCAACGTGGCCTTCAGTTGATCCCGGCGTTCTCGCGCGGCTTGCTGCAATCGAACTCGAAAATCGCGCTCGCTCTCGCCCGGCCTGGACGATTCACCCAGGCTCGGCGACCGCATCAAATCCAGCTTTTGCATCCGGAACAACCAGGTCGAAAATGTTTTGTTCCACGCTGCGTAATTCTTTGGATTTGCGCCGGCTGCGGGAAGCTCGGCGAAGCTCGCGGAAGCTTCAGCAGCCTTTTCAAGATTAGTGAGGGCACAGTCAGCCTCTTCCGCGGAATCCCAGTCGGCGCCCACAGCATCGTCTGTGACGGCCGCGGTAAACACCAGGTCCCGCGCGATATCGACCCCCAGCTTATCGTCAAGAAATTGAATCTTGGCTGCGCCGACCACCACAGGTGAATAGACGATCTCTTTCGCATTCCCGCGAATTGGAAAATAATACTGAGGAATGCCCGGCGGCAATACCGGCTGTCCGGCTGAAGCCGCCCGCGCCGTTTCCTTCGCTGGCGCAGGAGTCGCAGCAGCTGCCTTGTCTTCGAATTTTGTCCCGTGCATCAACTTCTGGATCTCCGGACGCGCCAGAGGTCCTCTCAGGTACGACAGTGTCCAGCGCGTCTCGAAGAGCACAGGCTGTTTCTCGTGGACGTTGTTCATCAGGAACACGCGTTTGCCTAGACCAGCGAGCATTTTGTCCATTTCGCCGCGATCGAAGTTCGAACCCGCGCCTTCCAATCCTTCAAGCACCCGATCCTTATCCCGCTCGGTTTGCAGCCGGCCGAGGAACCATGTTCCGGTGTTCGCCAAGCCTTTATAATCCAG
>Ga0105238_10002933_pt1 | contig 17019 bp, 9 predicted proteins | sample KBSC34metaG_FD_81526 | JGI IMG/M metagenome (GOLD analysis project Ga0105238, IMG submission 81526) | Corn rhizosphere microbial communities from Kellogg Biological Station, Michigan, USA - KBS C3-4 metaG | ecosystem: Host-associated > Plants > Roots > Rhizosphere > Soil | place: Michigan, USA... | reverse complement strand
TAGGTAGCTTTGGAGTTCCTGACTTTTAAAAAAAGATATATCGTCTAATCACAGCCTGAATCGTCGCCGCCCGCCCTCACCTTGAACTTCAGCCCATTCCTTTCGGAGAAGCCAAAATCCAGCGAGGCATTGGCGCATACCTGGAAGGCGCCGCCCACACAACCATCCCAGACAGTGACCACTTCATTGCAACCGGGATCGCAATCGCCCAGCCCTATGCCGAAGCCTACGCTTACCCTGCCCGTTGCCGTGGCGGCAAAGTTCCAGCCGTCCAGATCATTGCGGCCGCCCTCCACCTGGTAACACAAACCAGCTCCCACCCTCACACAGGCGATATCAGCCACACAGGCTTCCAGGCCCCCGTTGAACTTGCCGCCAAAACGGATCAGGCAGGCATTGTCATCCAGGTTTAATAACAGCGTGGCCTGGAACGCGGAGATGCACCAGAGCTTCGCGCTCGCCACCGTAATATCGAAGCCTGCCGGATGATCTTCCGGTATGCCCAATTGAGTGGCTACATTGATGTACACCCCGGTGAAGCTGGACTGCACATAATCATCGGGCGCATTGGCAAAATAATCGTCGGATATCGGTCCCCCCCTTGTCTTTGGGTTCTTAAGCCGTATAGCCACAGCCATTAATCCCTCGTTGTCTATCAGTCCCAGTATTTTTGCCTGCACCTTGCAACCCAAAAAAGCAAATTCATCCCCCTTCTTCGCACTGATGATCAGCGCCCCCTTCACTTCCTGTTCCGCCAGCCCCTTTATCGGCGATATGTTCGCCGAGATCTGAACGGTGAAAGTGCTGTTGGGCCCATCGAATACGGTCTCCGCATGTCCCATCGACAAATAGGTTCCTACGCGGATATCGCCATATCCCGTCAGGATACCAGCGCTGGATACCTTGATGCCCAGCGGGTCGATGGCTACCACCGGACCGGTGCCCAAAAATGAAAGCTTGCAGTTGAGGTCCACCACGAAACCGCCGTTGGGACCACCCGAGCTGTAGTCAAAGCCTCCACCTACCCCATCCAGCGTCACCAGGACCCCAATGGGTATAGGAGGGATATTCACGGAGAAATGCGCCCCCAGCTCCGTACCCGAGGGATGCTTATAATACCTGAAACTGATGGAGCCGGCAATCGGCGTAGCAGGAATGCTCAGGGACCCATCTCCTTCAAATCCGTCATCTTTGAATGTCACATACGCTTCCGTCTTCACCACCGGCACATCCAGCTTTACGCCCAGCTTTTCCACGGAATAGGTAGGTCCGCTTGCCGAAGCCCGGACCTTTATATCCGCCAGATCGAACCGTACAACATCGAGATCGGCGACAAACCCGCCCTGGATGCCGATGTAAGGGCTGTTGTCCGTCGTGTTGATATAGAGGTTGCTCACATTGAATTCAAAGGGCCCGATGCTGGTCTTGTAGGAGGAAGGGGACTGGATGCTGAAGTCGCCATTGGTCCTTACTTCAAATAATGGTACGTCGAAGGGTTTTTCCGTGACACCGACATTCACCTTCAGGCTGGCTTTTCCCCTGAGGCTATAGACGGAACTGTTGCCAACACGGCCAAAGCTGAGAGCTTCACCGCCCGTATTGAGGTTGGCGACAGAGAGGATGTCGATGCCGGCAGCGGGGATACTGAAGCTGCCGCCGAAGATCTCATGGGGTGAAATGCACAGGTCCGAGAAGCTCACCTGCGATGTGCCGGAACGTGGGACCGGCAGCGACAGGCTGCCACCGGCACGGAAGCCATCCTCATTAAATATGAGTGCGTTCATGGCGGCAGTCCAGCCGCCAATGGACAGTGATGGAAGGTTGTCGCTCCGGATGATGGCGGCGCTGACCGCCAGTGCCCGATTGAATGCCAGCTGCTTCATACCGATATTCACGGACTGAATAGCTCCCAGGGAAGGAGTGGTGATGGAGCCTGTGAACTGCAGCCCGTCATTACCTACGAGGGCATTATTATCCAGCGTGATGGCAAAACCGTATAGTTGGCCTGTCGCAGCGCCATTGGCGGATACCAGGGTGTAGGAATTTGCCGCCGCAGGCGGCTGGAAAGCCGAGCTGCATACGACGATCTTGTCTGCTGCCCCACCCTGCCCGGTTACCAGTAATGAAACATTATCATTCATGCTCCAGCCCCGGTAACCCTGTATGGCGTTGAGATCCACTTTTATCTTCCCGCTCAGTTGCCCGCTGCCATCCGCCGTCCTGGTAAAGGTCACCACATCCTCGCCTGACAGGTCCACAGGCAGGTAGCCGAATAATTTGAAGGGCAGCACAGAGAGATCGGTCTTCACCATATTGTTCTGAGGCGATGCATTGCCGCCGGCATCAAAGCTTACCAGCAGATCGCTGAAAGGGATACGGGTATTGGCCGGCAGGCTGAAGACACCGGGACTGACGGTTTGCAGGTTGATAAAACTGCCGCTCCATTTTTCCTGCGATCCGCCGACAGTCTCCACAGCCGACAGCTCGATGGGAAAGCCCAGTAAGGTACCATAGTTCCTGCCATTGCCGCCCTTCAGGTCAAAATCGATCGTTGCCCCGGCAGCTGGGATGCCCTGATCCTTGTCCTGGCCCACATAATTCTGTTTGCGGGCGCCCACGCTATGTTCGCCGGCCGTCGCATACAAGGTATAGTTGCCATTGGCATCGGTAGTAATACCTGCAAGATCTTTATCGTCCAGCAATATGCGGGCGGCGGGCAACGCCTGTCCTCCCGAGCTGACCCTGCCCGTTATTTTTACTCCCTTTTGAAGGGTGATGGAGACCAGGGTTTCCACACCCGTCTCGGCAAGATTAAAAGTTTCCTGTAAGGGGACATAGGAGGTGCCGGCAGGAGGAACGACGGTGAGTGTGGCGGCGCCTCCGAAACCTTCATAATGCCATTCCCCGCTGGCATCCGTGACATGTGATGTGTCGAAAAGATGGATGGTGGCGCCCGCGATGGGAGTGCTGCCGTCGGCATCCAATACGCGGAACCTTGCTTTGCCGGATATTTTATGTAAGTACCCGACGTCTTTCATGTCGATCGCAAATTGCCGGGGACTTTCATATTGCCCTTGGGCGTAGTCCGAGGCGATGCCAAAAGCCCTGGCCAGGCTGGAATTATATTGAGTGACGCCTGCTCCGCCGGACGCATTGCCTGCTCCGCCGGATGCACTGCCCGCCGCGGCACCAGCCATGCCGAACATGGACGCGGAAAAAGCATTGCCGCGGGCCACGGAAGCCTGCACGGTAACGGATTGCGACACCCGTTGCAAGGTTGCCGTTTGCCGCTGGTCCTGCGGCAGGATACGCCATTGGGTCTGGTAAGCTTTGTCTGCGGATGCATTGCCTGTCAGCTGCGGGATGCTGATGGGGACCTCTGTAGTCACATATCCTTCTTTTTCCAGGCTTATCGTATGACTCCCCGGGTAGATCTTAAATTGGAAGACGCCATCCGGACCCGTAGCGCTCAGGGTATTGCCTTTAAAGCTTACACGGGCATTCGCCAGCGGTTTGCCGTCGGCATCCACTACCCGCCCCACTACATCGGCGACATCCGCATCTATGGTGAAATCGATCCTTGCCGAAGCCCCTTTTGGCAGGATGGTCTGTACAGGACTTTCACCTCCATTCTTAGGCCGGATGGTGAAGGTCGTAAACTCGGTAGGGGTGCTGATTACTTCCACGCTGAACGCGGCATTATCTTTCAGGACAGGAAGGTTGCCGATATAATAATTCCCCAGTTCATCGGTGGCGGCGGTAAGGGCCGCAAAGCCATCGGGGATGGGATGGGCCGGGTCATAGACGGCGGAGCCCACAAGTGTGGCAGGGTTTGCGATGGGATTCCCCCCCGGCGCCTGTGTGGTCAGGTACACAGCAGGTGTAGTAGTGAACCTGGCGCCCACGCTATTGATGCTGGTCATGTTGACGGGGGCCGCCCCGGCTACTGCCGGGAACATGCTTTGCGCCGGCGGCGGATTGAAAGGCGGCGTCACCACTTTGTCCTTTGGATAAAGCACGCGAACTACGGCCCTTTGCACGGGGAGGGTGGACTGACCCGCCAGCGGCAAAGCGACCGTGCCTTCTATATGAGCGGGTTGCAGCGTGGGGTGATAAGTGGCGGTAGCCAGCAATATCTCGTTGGAAGGGATGGGGCCGGCAGCTACACTTACCAGTGAGCTTATCGGATAATACCCTGCTCCGGATGGATTGATCTGCACATAGAGATTACCGCCAAAAAATATCCTTCCCGCTCCTTTGACGGTAGTTCCCCCGCTCACCGAATCGGCAGCGATCTCCACCATTTGTTTGCCTTGATACTGTATCACCTGTCCTGTGGCGCCTCCCGCCTGGCCTTCGTTCAGCAGCCACGGACGTGTCTCCGTTTCAGATATTTCCCGGTAAATATGGAAGCCATAGCCTCCACCGTTAGGATCGGTATCGTTATCTAAAATGACTTTCGGGAAGAAGCGATATGTTTTTGCAACCAGCAGGAAGCTGCCCAGGTCAACCGCATCCTTGCCGTTGAAGGCCGAGGCGGGAATATGGAAGACGGAATTCTCAAAATCGGTGGTTTCCACGGACAGCAGCAGCTCACTATAATGGCCCAGTGGTTGAAACGAAGGATCCAGAAAGAGGATCGAGAAATTTCCATCGGGGTCGGTCTTGCCCGTCGCTAACAAGGTGGTGTTAGAGCTTGCAAGGAAAGGCAGGTTGATCTGCATAACGCCGCTCAGGGTAAAATTGACGGCTGCCATGGGATGGTTTTCCGTAGCAGGCCCTGGTGTGATCTGTTCATATGTGCATTCGTTGAGACTGGCCGCAGAAGCATATAAAAGGTTGGATGGCAGCTGAGGCTGGACAACATTGTTGTGCAGCGTCGGGTCGGCGTTTACTGCTGCCAGGACGTTATAGTTAAGCAACGGCGTGTTGGCAACGGCGCTGGCTAACCTGGTGGACGCCAGTGTCAATTTTGCCTGCGAGACATTATTCATGCCTGCCTGCGCAATACCTGCGCTGCCCTGCTCAGTTGTTTTAAACGCCCACAACAGCCGGCCGCTGAGCGTATGCGTGCTGTAATCCGCCCCTTCCGGAGGCGCATCCTGCGCCCAGGGGACATTGTCAGGGTTGTCGTTGGAATAAGTGAACCTGATCACTTCGCTACGTCCCTGGTTCCGGAAAACGGCGCTGCCCAGGGGATCGGAGGCCGTTACCATCATGGCATAGCTTCGCCCTTCCTGCAGCCGGGGATATTGCATCGAGTACAAAAGAATAGGCGTGCCTTTTACCGTTGTTTCGAAGAACGGGGTCGGACTGGACAGTATGGCGTCATTGGGATTACGGTCGCCGAATATTTCCACGATGCGTATGGTATATTCAATGGAGGGCGGGGCGCCGGGGGGCGTCGTCCACCGGAGGGGTATGTTCTGCACTTTATCGGCCCGCACAAAGGATCCGGAAAAAGGGTTCAGGATCGTGGGCGGCTCCAGGGTCGACACAGTAAAGATATTGCTGCACCCGATGGGATCCTCCCCCGACAACGGTTTCTTCGTGGCCGCGTCGAATGCCCGTACACATACCTGGTAAGTCCCCTCCGGAAGACCCTGCTCCCCGAATACGGATGACTTGATGCTCGTGCTGCCGTTGAGGTACACCAGGTAGTTCTCATTGAACAGGTTACCTGCCTCTACCGCATTCAACACTTTTGTCTGTAACGGAGCTATATCGATGGTGCCGGGGATATAGCCTTTGGCGGTGGCGACCTGTACCCCATTGTCTCCCGTCAGCATGCCGTTCAGATAGAGGGTGTAGGCCGTGCTGGTGTGATTGGTGATCGTCACCATCACCAGTCCCGGGGTGGCGTTCAACTGGTAGACCTTGGTGGGATAGGCCCCTCCGGGCAGGCGGTTCACCTGTACCCGTACGCTGATCTCCTGTTGCGCCATCAGGATCTGACAGCTCAGGAGCAGAAAGAAAAGGATCGACCATTTTTGCAAATGTGCAGCCATAGCGTTTAGAGATTTTATGTCACCGGAAAGAAAAACCATAACCGGCCTCTGCTCTTATTTCCGAATATGTTGGATAAAGAGCCGATGCGGTCCCCGGCTCATTGCGGGTGTAAAAGGCCCTTATATGCAGGACATGCCGGCCATAAAAATTATAGCGCCCCTGCAAAGCGCTTGTAATGATAGTCCCCTTCTCCTCGTTCCTTTTGCTCCACAGGTAACCTGCGGAGGCAGAGACCATCAGCTTATCTTTCAGCCATGATCCGGACAGTCCCAGGGTAACCCCCTGATTGCCGTCCGTCAGCGACGGACTTTTCATCTGCGTATGGTTCAGCGACAGGAAGATGGAAGCTTTCTGTGGAACAAAGCTCACCTGGTAGTTCAGGATAAAGTTGGTAGTGGTGATATGGCTGTTCAGACTATCCGTTCTTGCGGGGTTCAGTTCTTTTGCCTGGCTGACATCGGCTACCAAAAAGATATTATGGGAAAGGATAGCGCCGGGGATCAGGTAGTGCGGCATAACGGAGAGCTGACTGCTGGATTCCACCACTTTCAGGGAATCCGCAAAACGGATGGTCTTCACGGTCTGGTTGATGGAATAATTGCTGAAGCTGCAGTCGAGCCCCAGCCGTTGGGTAAGCTCCGCAGTCAGGTTAGCCGATCCGATGACCTTCCTGGCCTTTGCCCTTTTCACATTGGCCAGGTCATCATGCTGTATTCCCAGGCTGCCGCTAAACCGCAGCTTGTTCTTAAATGCCGTAAAAGTGGGCGCGATCGTATAATTTTCCAGGTCATTGTTGAGGAAATAAGTACCCATGGACTGGTATCCGGGGTCGATATGGCTGTATTGCAGCCTGACGGAAAAATTCCTTGTTTTGAAACGTATGGCCGCTTTGATGGCGCCGTACAATTCACTGCTGACATTCACTTTGGCAAGATTGTTTACCGTCCTTACGTTTTTTTCAAAAGAGGAGTCAAGGATCGGTTGCGCATTCACGTCATTGGTGTACAGGCTCAATGCACCCTCGCTCTCGAAAATAAGATGCTGTCTCCAAAAGCTTAACCGCATATTATAGCCTGTGACCGTATTTTCCGCCGGGGCGATCCCCATTGTATCAGCCAGGCCCTTGAAAGCAGGGTTCAGGCTGCCGGCATCGTCTTTCGCCCGCAGCGCGATCAGATCGAAAAAATTACCGCTGGTGCCATAGCCTATCTTTACAGCCATGCCTGTCCGTTTATAGGTGAAGTTGGAGAAATAGAGGGTTTGAGCGGTATCCAGCGGACTGGCTTTGTTGAACTGTCCATACATGGCGCTGAACCTGAACTTCCCGGGATTCAGCTCTACACCCGCACCCAGGAAAGTATGGCCGTTGAGGGTGAAGTCGGAGTAAACGAGGTTGCGGTAGCCCAGGTGCAGGGTTACCCATTTATACGAGGGACTGAGACCAAACTGGTTAAAAGGCTGTGTAAGTTTATTTTGCTGTTTGCCAATGACAAAAGAGAAGGGTATCTGCATCCCGTACAGGGAGATCACCGGGGAGCCGGAGACCACATAATTAAAAGGAAGATACCTGTCGGGGATGCCATTGGCCTTATAAAAAATGGTTGTCGCATCCACATTGCCCGACAGCATGAAGGGTCTTGCGTGCATCATTTGCTCCACCTGCTGAGCGTGTAATGACCCGGAAATAACAAATAACAACAACAATATAGGCTTGGGGGCGCTGCAATACATACGGTCGTATTTTCCTGGTTAGCAATAAATTTTCTCTGCGACCGGCTTTCGGACACGAATTTTTTCAAAAATTGCCAACCAGGCAACGACTATTGATTAGGTGGGGTTGTTTTGTTATTAAGTGGAGCGATCGCTGTATGTATGCTTCATAAATTTCTAGGGTTCTTCTGTCCTTTTTGCAGCCTTTCGATCGTGCCTTTCACCCTTTCTGCCCGGGTCTCTTCCCGCTTGGCAGTAACGATCCACTCTACATATTCTTTTCTATGTGAATAAGCCAATGACTCATATAGCTCCCGGGCAGCCTTGTTCTTCTTTAAAGCCTTTTCCAGATCTTCAGGGACACGCACGGTCTTGGTGGCCGGGTCAATATAATCCAGGATAGGCCGGTCTACCTTCTTTTTATCACCCTCGCTCTGCAAGCCCATCTTATCAGCCTTCTTTTTGTCCGCCTCAGTCTGCACACGCATCCCAAAAGCCGACCAGGTCTCGTCGAAAGAGACCAGGGTGATCCATTGCAGGTGCTTATGTCCGAGCAGGGTATCCCATCCCTTGTCGCGTGTGAGGTCGGTCTGTATCCCCGAACTGCCCTTCGGATAGTAGATCCAGCAGATGACATCCGGCTTTAGCAGCTTCAATACCTTGGGCAGCTCTTTTTCCATCTGCGCCTTGTTCTTTACAAACCAATGTATCTGGGAAAAGTCTTTCGTTTGGTTCGACACCTGCACACCGGACGGCAAAGGCCCCAGCGAGCCGGAAAATCCGGTGGGAGCGTTCAACGTCAGCAATTTCATCTCCGGAGAAATGCGTAATTTCTGGGCAAGTGACAGTGCCATAAGAAAAAGTTTGGCTGAATTTACGTAAATTTCCATTTACGGCCCCTGCCCAAATTATCCTGCAGGTGATATGGGCCATCGGCATCATCGGGTTGACCATATTATCAATGTTCCCTACGCAGTGGTGGCTGAGCTACATCTGATAGAATGACTACAGGTTACCATTTAATAAGCTTAGGTTAACCGGAAATTAACAACATTCCATGTAAAATATCGTTTTGAAAGAGGAGCTTTGTTTTATCGAAGAGCTATAGACCCCGGCCGGCTGCAGTTAACCCCTTTTCCAGCTAACCTCTTTTTGTTTTCGAGTTAACCTTTATGAAATTACCCTGTCTGCATCTCCTTCCGTCCCGGCTTAAACTCCCAACCAGGGCAATCTGCCTGTTGAGCGCTTATCTCTTCCTCTGTCCCTTCCACAGCCATTCCCAGATCCAGTCGCTGCCCCACGCCTACGCGCACAATGACTACTGGCACAAACGCCCTCTCCTGGACGCATTGGACAATGGATTCACACATGTAGAGGCGGATGTATACCTGCGTCATTCCCGCCTGGTAGTCTCCCACAATCCTCCCCTGTTCAGACGAAAACATACCATCGAAGAATTATATCTCCGGCCCTTGCTGAACCGGTTCGAGATGGCGGCAACAGGTGATCAGTCTGCACTGGATACCATCGTGCTGATGATAGATATCAAGTCAAAAGGCCGCAGGACGGTGGTTGCGCTAAACAAACTGCTCGAACGATACAAGCCCGTGCTATCCAGCTGCGAAGATGGGAAAATAACCATCCGCAACCTGACTATCGTCGTCACCGGACACCGCCCCCTGCATCAATTGGAGTCCGAAGGACTGAGATATCTCTTTGCAGATGCCGATCTGAAGAACATCAACCATGAGCTGGAGCCTGCAGATCTGTTTATGACGGCCAGCTGTAAATATTCCAGTCTTATCCGATGGAAAGGGAAAGGGAAAATACTGCCTTCCGAGCAGGACCGCCTGATAGCATTGGTGGAAAAGGCTCATGCACTGGGCGCAAAAGTCAGGCTCTGGAGCTCTCCCGATAATAAACCCGTATGGGATTTCCTGATGAACTGCGGTGTCGACCTGATCAACACGGATAAGCTGGTAGCCTTGAGAGAATATTTCAATACCCAGTATTAATAACGCCCTCTTCAATTCTTCACAGGATAACACCTCTTACTCCGCCCAATACAGATTACTATGTAGCCCTAATGGTTTGCCACCGCCTTTTATAGGTTTATCGGGAACTTTACCGGATCTCCCTTCCAAAAACTTGGAACTGCCTTCTTCAGCTTTCATCTTTGTATAGCCATTACATCTTTAAAGCCTTTCGTTATGGAAACAAATAATGTACAACAAGAGGTACTGTTAATGACCGGTACAACCTTTATGTCCGGAGATTTATGCCCAAAAGATGATTCCAACCAACAGCTGGAAGAAGCCTGCTGGAACGGCTTGATCCAAACAATGCTCCCCGAGATCTTCCCGCAAACCACCCAGGGAAGCCCCCTATGGCTCTGGGACGTCAAAGAAACCGGCGCCTTCCTTGAGCTCGACCTGGGACAAGCCCCTGCTACCCAGGACAGCCATTTCTCCATTAACCCTTATTTATCCCTTTCTGCACGATCTTATAACTGAACTGACAATCCAACCTCCGCCCCAGAATTCAAACTTTTCACAGGATGCACCGCCTCCACCTTACTCCGCCCTCAGATTCTTCACCGGGTTCACAGCAGCCGCCTTGTACGCCTGATAGCTCACCGTGGCAAGCGCAATAAACAACGCCAGCGACCCCCCCGCCGCGAATACCCATCCGCTGATGGGAATACGGAACACATACTGCTGCGCCCACTGGTGAACAAAATACCAGGCAATAGGAGCCGAAATGACAAAGGCGATAAGCACCAGCAGCACGAACTCCCTGGAGAAAAGATAGATAATATTCATCGCCGTAGCGCCCAGCACCTTCCGGATACCTACCTCCTTCACCCGCTGCGTGGCCATAAACGAAGCCAGCCCATAAAGACCCAGACAGCTGAGGAAAATGGCTATCGATGCAAAGACCTTGTAGAACAGCGACAGCTTGGCCTCTTCCTTGTAAAAAGAAGCGATCTTGTCATCCATGAACTCATATTCAAAGACAAAGTCGGGATAGGTCGTCGCCCAGATCTTTTCGATGGCGCCCATGATAGCGGGCAGATCGCTGCCATCCATTCTTATACCCGCGGAACTATAGGCAGGCTTATGATTCAGCATAAAGACGGGCTGAATAGAGTCCTTGAGAGAAGAAGGGTGAAAATCGCGCACTACACCTACAATATTCCCCACGGCCCATCCATTCCAAAGATTGATCTCCTTGCCAATGACATCCCGGGGGTCGGAAAAACCCAGTTTTTTAACAAGCGTTTCGTTGACAAGGAATTGCCTGATCGAGTCGTTTGCGCTGATATTCTGACCCGCTACCAGGTGAAGACCATACGTGGGAATATATCCGTTGTTCACAAATTTGCTAACAGCCGCAAACTTCGTACCCTCCTTGGCATGATTGAAGTTGAATCCCGTATACCAGTTGCCCTCCTCTGCGGGAGCGGAGTTCTCAAAGCTCACCTGGCGAATGCCCTTTGTCGCATACAGACGGTCACGCAGATAATCCAATTTTGTAAGACTGGCGCTATCGCCGGGAAAGGGCACATTTACTACGGCTTCTTTGGTAAAACCCATCGATTGATGTGTAAAGTAGTTCAGCTGCCGCATCATCAGCAATGTCCCGATGATAAGGGCCTGGGCAATGACGAACTGAAGGACCACCAGCCCTCTCCGCAGGTTGATCCCGCTGCTGCTGCGGGCAGCTAATTTTGTCTTCAGCGCCGTGATAGGCTTGAACGAAGAGAGCACGAGCGCGGGATAGGCGCCTGCCAGCAGGGTCACGATCACAGTGGTTGCCGCCATGAACAGCAACACGGAAGATTGTCCGAATACATCAAATGACAGAGGTATATCGAACATGCTGCTCACCGGCTTCAGACACATACAGGTCACCAGGACGGCAAAGATCATTCCCATCAGCACCAGCAGCAGGGCTTCGAGCATAAATTGCAGGGTTAGCTGCTGCCTTCTCCCACCTAATACCTTGCGGACACCCACCTCCCGCGCCCTGTTGACAGCCTGCGCAGTTGAAATATTGATAAAATTCACACAGGCAATGAGCAGGATGAACCCGGCAATCAGCCATAAGGATCGTATACGCTCATACGTAATGATCCTGCCGCTAAAATTCCCCGCATCTGCATCAAAATGCGCGGCAGACAAGGGTTGTAATAGTTGTGTATTATAATTATCCGCCGTCCGGTACTTCTTCGCAAAGACCTTCAGCCTGCTGTTGACATCCGCCAGGCGCTCATTCGCCGGCAGCAGCAGATAACATTGGTGATCGCTGTTGATCGTCCACCAGTCGGTGTTCTTATTAAAATTAGCCATGGCATACGGAAAAACGGCCTTCAGCTGGAAGTCGGTATTGGGCGGCGGATCTGCCAGTATACCTGTGACCGTATGCAGATCATGGTTCTGCAGTTTGATGGTCCTGCCCACAGCCTGTTTCCAATCCCCAAAATATTTTTCAGCCGTCGTCTTTGTCAAAACAACGGAATTGCGGTCCTCCAGGGATTTGCCAGGGTCGCCGGACAGCCAGGGAAAATCGAAGATGGAGAAGAAAGAGGGCGCCGCCAGAAAAAGCCCATCCTTTTCCTTGAACTTCTTCGCCGGATGCCCCGCCCGGTCCAGCGCCAGGACCTGCACATCGTGCATGGCAAAGATCCCCGTGGACTTCCATTGCGGGAAATCATTCCTCAATGCAGTGGGAAGAGGAAAAGGTACGGCTGAAGTAGTGTGTTTATCCTCACCCGGCTTGGTATTCTCCGTCAAAACCCGGTAGATCTGCGCCCTCTGCACGTGAAAATCATCAAAGCTCTGTTCATACCTGATAAAGATAAAGATCACCAGGACAACGGCGATCCCTGCACCGAGACCGGCCACCGTGATCACAGAATACACCTTATTCGCCGACAAGCTCCGGAAGGCTGTCTTAAAGAAGTTCTTAAGCATAAACGATAAATTTCGTAGAATTCCTTGCCATAAAAATGCCGAAATTACATACCAATGAATATCAACTATTTACCAAACACATCTCCTGGCAATATTGTCCGCTAATGATACATCGACTGTCCGGACGGAAGGTGCCTTATCTTTGGTGGCATCTAATCTCAAAAACATGAAGATCATATTGACCGGCGCCACAGGTATGGTAGGCGAAGGTGTACTGATAGAATGCCTCCGGGACGACAGGGTCACCGCCGTCTTGTCTGTAAGCAGAAAACCATCCGGGAAAAAGCACCCCAGGCTCACCGAGCTCCTGGTGGACGATTTTATGAACATCGGCGACTACAAAAGCCGGCTCGCGGGCTTCGATGCCTGCTTCTATTGCGCAGGAATAACTTCCATAGGCATGTCGGAAGCAGACTATCATCATATCACCTATGACCTCACCATCCGCATGGCCGAAGCAATGCTCGATGTCAATCCGCAGATGACATTCATTTTTATATCAGGCGCTCATACGGACAGTACCGAAAAAGGAAAGGTCATGTGGGCCCGCGTAAAAGGTAAGACGGAAAATGCGCTGGGCAAAATGCCCTTTAAGGATCACTATAACTTCAGACCGGGTTTGATGAAGCCGGACAAGTCGCAGGTGCATCTCAAAGGATATAATAAATACGCACGGCTATTTTACCCGGTGCTGAGCTTACTCTTTCCCAGCTGCTCCCTTTCGGATCTCGCCCGGGCCATGATCAATACGGCCGAAAAAGGTTACCTCACGAAAACACTGGAAGTAAAGGATATCAAAAACCAGGCTCATCTGCGCACATGACGACAGTCATACTTTAAAAGCGATAAATTTGCCACCATTGCAAAAAACGATAAGCATGAACGGCTTGGTTCTCTATAAAAGCAGGTATGGCGCAACACAACAATACGCAGACTGGATAGGCGCGGACCTTAAGCTGCCCGTCATCGATCCCGAAAGAATGGACGACAAATTATTGGCGGCCTGTGATTTCCTGCTCATCGGCGCATCTGTGTACAACGGCGATCTGCTGTTAAAAGACTGGTTGAATAAAAATCAACACCGCCTTAACAACAAAAAACTATTCCTGTTCATCGTTTGCGCCCCCACACCTGACGCGGGAAAACATCATCAGATCATCCTGGACAATATTCCCAGGTCCATCTGGATCACGGCAGACATCGTTTTTCTCCCGGGCAGATGGATACTCAGGAATCTTTCCCTCACCGACAGCCGGACCCTCGAAGAAAAAGCCCGGATGGAGAACGACCCGGTCAAAAAAGATGCCTTGTCGCAGGACAATGACGCCGTAAAAAAAGAGCATATAGCCGCCTTGCTAACGACTATACGCTCATCCTATCAATGCTGATTCCCCGTCCCATCCATCTGGTAACACCCGATGTCTTTCCCCGGACCGGTGATCCCGCTGGATCCAAAATCGGCATCCACAGGAACGATATTCGTAAAGGCGGTAAAGCTGGTATAACCTTTACCTACAGCCGGAGAGGTCGATTTCAGATGGAAGTCATATCCATCCACCGAAGCCTGCGTCTGGTAGTTCATATTCGGCAGCGGATAATTGACGAACTGCGGGTTGTTCTGTCCCACCAGCGAAGTACCGTCATATTGCTGCCCAAAAGTATAGGAGGCGCCAAGAAAAGCCGCCATGTTGGGAATATCCGTAGCCTGCGGATGAGTAACCACGGCCTGCGCTACATTGGTAGGCACGAACTGGTTGGCCAGCGTCACATCATCGGCATAATAAAAATTATATCCATAGGCAGTCTGCAGGATACCCGCTCCATCGCTATGCGATAACGTATCGGCCAGGTAAACCTTTGCAGTGACATTATTGCCACCGGCGATCCGCACACCAAAACGGCAATCGACGATCAGGTTGTTATAGGCCAGGGCGCGTGAGTTGTTCTCTACTTCTATAGACCCGCTGCGGGCGCCAAAAGTACCCGTATTCCTAAAACCGTCATTGACATAAGTATTGTTGTACATAGCGATCATACACTGCGGAGTGATCCCTCCGTCATTAGCCGACTTCGTTCCATTCGTAGCGCCGCCGATGATCAGGTTGTAAGCCATATTTCCCTGGGTACCGCTCTTCGCATTGAAGCCATCGCCACCGGTGCCGCCGCATTTTTCCAGCGTATTACGCATGATATTCACTTTGCCGCCATAAAAGCGTACGGCGTCATCGGGGGTACCATAGATCCATGAATCTTCCATGATGAAGTAACCGCTGGGATTGCCGAAATAGATGGCATACTGGTCGCCTGTGGAAGGACCCTGGAAGGGAATGTTCTGCAGACCGGCGCCCGCGAAGTCGAGATGGGTCCATTTCAGGGACAGCAGGGGGCAGGTCTTATCGCAATAGATACCAGTCCATCCGCCGGCATAGGCGGAATCCGAGCTCGCGGTAGATGTTCCTGCTGTCTTGGTCCTTCTGGGGTCAGTGATCGTCACAGGAAAATCCTTCGTTCCCTGGCTCACCAGCATGCCCTTTACAATGATCGCCGCAGAATTAGTGACATTGACCGTAACTCCCTTCTGGATAAAGAGGGTATCGCCTGCATTAATGGTTACATCGCCGGAAATGGTGTAGGTCTGCTTTGCCTGCATGGTGCCCTTGATAGATCCGGACAGGGGGGCGCTGGTGCTCACCAGCTGGCCTACCTGGATCTGCGGCTTCGAAATGTTGGAATTGTCGGACTTCGAGCAGGATGCCAGGTAGATCAGGCAGCAGACGCCCGGAAACCGGAAAGTTAAATGCTTCATGGTGGATACTATTTATAGTTTTAAAATTTGAAGCGAACACCGATGGTATAGTTCGCATAATACCTGTCATATTCAGCCGTCACATAGCCGGCGCTTTGCTGGAATGGCAGCTTATTGTCACCCTGATAGCCATAGTTTGCCTGTTTGATGATGACCTTATAGGGTGTATTCAGGATGTTATTCACCTTGACATATACTATGTAATGACGGCCAAACTGTTTCTGGCCGGAAAAATCCAGGAAGGTCGTTGCGGTCTCCCAGTTATCAAGGCCATAATTAAGGGAAAGCGTGTTGATCCGTTCACCTGTATATACAAGGGCCAGCTGGGCATCCACCCCGATGCGGGGATTCTTGTACAGCAGGGAAAGATTGCCTACATGCGCCGACTGCCCCTGTAATGGGCGTTTTTCGCCGACGCTGTCATAATGCGTATTGCCTGCAGCATCGTGGTAATACTTTATTTTACCACTCGTGATGGACGAATGGGTATACGTATAATTCCCGGAGAGCCCAAAATTGCCAAAGAACTTCCGGAAGGTCAGCTCCGCTCCGAAATTTTCCGCATTCCCAAAATTGCCGGGCTTGAGCTCTTGTTCCGTATTGCTGCTTTTTGTCAATGCATATTCGATGGGATTCTTGATAGACTTATAAAAAGCGCCGATCATCAGCTCGTCGAGACCTTTGGGGAAGATCTCATACCTGAGATCGAAATTATCGATGCGTGTATGCTGAAGAGCAGGATCGCCGGTGGTAGTATAACTTTCGTTGGTAGAGTTATCCTCAAAAAGTATCAGGTCCGCATAGGCAGGCCGGCAGATCGACTTGAAATAAGCAACCCGCAGCGCCTTCTTCTCATCAAAAGAATATTTCGCCTGTACGGAAGGCAGAAAATCGATATAGCTGATGGTAGCAGACTTCCCATAGACCGAAGCAGGCAGAGAGCTGGTATAATCCTGGCCCGTATGCTCCACACGCAGCCCGCCGATCGCCTCCCATTTCTTTGAAAAAGTATACCTCAGCTGCCCATATCCCGCGCCTACATTCTCAGAAAAGTGATAGATACCCGCATTGCCGTTGGCATTGCCCAGCGCCGCATTGGCCGGTATAAAGGTGAACTTGCTGGCCGGGATGGAAACAAATTGTTCATAGTTGGACCCCGCATCCGTCAAAGGGCTCAACGAATATTTATTGTCGTAATTATCCCGCTCCTTGTGCCTGAACATACCGCCAAAAGAAAGATCCACCCGGTGGCTTCCCATGGTCAAAAGATATTCATGGAAGTTGAGATAAGCCGCCATATACTGGTCGGTGTTGTGCATCCATTGCCGGGAAGAGTTATCTACAGTAGGATCTCCGATGCTATCGGTGCCGGCATTCTGATCGGGAGTGATGCTGCGACCGGTGCTGAACTGGGCGATATCAGGTAATTGCCGTTTCGCCCGGGAATAGACAAGGCTCCAGTCACTGCTGAATTTCCCCGTCCATTGATCCCGTCCCTGTAGGGTAGTATTAAAGATG
>Ga0105238_10002932_pt1 | contig 17020 bp, 17 predicted proteins | sample KBSC34metaG_FD_81526 | JGI IMG/M metagenome (GOLD analysis project Ga0105238, IMG submission 81526) | Corn rhizosphere microbial communities from Kellogg Biological Station, Michigan, USA - KBS C3-4 metaG | ecosystem: Host-associated > Plants > Roots > Rhizosphere > Soil | place: Michigan, USA... | reverse complement strand
TCGGGGCGATTGGCGAGCAGGCCCTCGACGATCGCCTTCGCCGTCAGCAGCGCGCGGTCCGGGACCTTGGCCGAGGACAGGACGGCGATGCCGTCCGCATCGACATATTTGGTGTAGAAGGGGTCGGCGAGACCGGCGGGCGGCGCGGTGACCATAGGTGCACCGCCCGTTGGATCGCCGAGCGCCAGCAGGAAAAGAAGCGGCAGGCCGATCGTGCCGGCCGCTCCCATTTCAGTAAACCCGCTTCTTCGGCTTGATGTATTCGATATCGTCGGTGAGCGTGTAATCGTGGACCGGGCGATAGCCGATATGGGTCGCGCCGCCCGTGCCTGCCCAGCCCGTGAAGGTGGCGGTTGTGTGCTTCATCCAGTTGGCGTCGTCGCGCTCGGGGAAATCCTCGTTGACGTGCGCGCCGCGGCTTTCCTTGCGGTTGGCCGCCGAGTTCATCGTCACCACCGCCTGGGCGATGAGATTGTCGAGCTCGAGCGTCTCGACCAGATCGGTGTTCCAGATCAACGAGCGGTCCTGGATGCCGATATCGGTCATGCGGCCATAGGTGCCGGCGATCTTGGTGACGCCCTCGTTGAGCAGCTCGTCCGAGCGGAACACGGCGCAATGCTTCTGCATGGTGCGCTGCATTTCGAGACGGACTTCGGCTGTGGGCGAACCGCCCTTGGCGTTGCGGAAATGGTCGAGCCGGCCGAGTGCCAGTTCTTCCGAACCCTTGGGCAAAGGATTGTGCGGCGTCCCGGGCTTGAGCGTCTCCTTGAGGCGCAGGCCGGTCGCACGGCCGAACACGACCAGATCGATCAGCGAGTTGGAGCCGAGCCGATTGGCGCCGTGCACCGAGACGCAGGCAGCCTCGCCGACCGCGAACAGGCCGGGGACGACAGTGTCCGGATCGCCGTCCTTCAGCTGGACGACTTCGCCGTGATAATTGGTCGGGATGCCGCCCATATTATAATGCACGGTCGGCGTGACCGGCAGAGGCTGGCGGGTCAGGTCGACTCCGGCGAAGATCTTGCCGGTTTCGGTGATGCCGGGCAGGCGCTCATGCAGCACCTTGGGATCGATATGGTCGAGGTGCAGGAAAATATGATCCTTCTCCTTGCCGACGCCCCGCCCCTCGCGAATCTCCATCGCCATCGAGCGGGAGACGACGTCGCGCGAGGCAAGGTCCTTCGCCGAAGGAGCATAGCGCTCCATGAAGCGCTCGCCTTCGGAGTTGGTAAGATAACCGCCCTCGCCGCGTGCGCCCTCGGTGATGAGGACGCCGGCGCCATAGATGCCGGTCGGGTGGAACTGGACGAACTCCATGTCCTGAAGCGGCAGCCCGGCGCGGAGCACCATGCCGCCACCGTCACCGGTGCAGGTATGCGCCGAGGTCGCGGAGAAATAAGTGCGGCCATAGCCGCCGGTCGCGAGCACGACGGCGTGGCTGCGGAAGCGGTGGATCGAGCCGTCGTCCATGCAGAGCGCGATCACGCCCCGGCATTGGCCATTCTCCATGATCAGATCGAGCGCGAAATATTCGATGTAGAAATCCGCGTCATATTTCAGGCTCTGCTGGTAGAGCGCGTGGAGCATCGCATGGCCGGTGCGGTCGGCGGCGGCGCAGGTCCGCTGGGCGGGCGGCCCCTCGCCCATATTCTGCATCATGCCGCCGAACGGACGCTGATAGATGCGGCCCGCCTCGGTGCGGCTGAACGGCACGCCGGCGTGTTCGAGCTCATAGACGGCGGCGGGCGCCTCGCGGACCATATATTCGATCGCGTCCTGGTCGCCGAGCCAGTCCGACCCCTTGACGGTGTCGTACATGTGCCAGGTCCAGTGATCCGGACCCATATTGCCGAGAGACGCGGCGATACCGCCCTGCGCAGCGACGGTGTGGCTGCGGGTCGGGAAGACCTTGGTGATGCAGGCTGTCTTGAGGCCGCTCTCGGCGATCCCCATCGTCGCGCGCAGGCCGGATCCGCCGGCGCCCACGACCACGGCATCATATGTGTGGTCGATGATCTTATAGGCATCAGCCATTATGCGGGGACTCCGGCAAGCGCGATCTTCAGGATCGCGAAAATGGCGATCCCGGCGGTGGTGACGGTGAAGAAGGTCAGCAGCAGCATCAGGCCGATGCGAAGCTCGCTGTGCACATAATCCTCGATCAGCACCTGCAGGCCGAGGCGGAAATGATAGAAGACCGAGACGACCAGCAGGATCATCGGGATCGCAACCCAGGCCGAGGCGAGCCACGCGTGGAGCGCGCCGTAATCATAGGCCGGCTGGCGGGCGATCGAGATCAGCAGCCACAGCATCAGGAACAGATTGGCGGCTGCGGTGACCCGCTGGTGCCACCAGTGATGCGCGCCTTCCTTGGCCGAGCCGAGGCCCCGGACGCGGCCGAGTTGCGTACCGTTCCCCATCTTACTTCCCCCAGACCAGATAGGCCCAGTACAGGACCGTGAGCGTGACCGACGCCACGAAAGTGAGCCACGAGCCGGTGCGGTTGACCTTGAGCTCATAGCCGGCGCCGGTATCCATCACGAAATGGCGAATGCCGCCGGCGATATGCTGGAACAGCGAGAAGGTCAGTCCGATGCCGACGACATAACCGATGATATTCAGCCCGCCGGTCGAGTACGTGAAGATGTCGACGAATTTGGCATAGCTATCCGCGCCGCCAGCCAGCGCCGCCAGCCACCACACGAACAGGAGCGTGCCGACCGTCGCCAGACCGTCACCGGTAATGCGGTGGGTGATCGAGACGATCATGTGGATGCCCGGCTTCCACGCAAAGAGATGTGGTGAAAGCGGGCGTGCGGCGTTGCGTGGGCTGGCCAAGGCGTCAGGTCCTCTCGGGCGATAGTGGCGCCGTATTAGTCCGCACGTCCGATGATGCAAGCGCCTCGCGGACGCCCTCATCGTGCACTGCGCGGATATCGCCCGCGAGCTGTGTGAAAACCCGTTCAATCTTCGGACTCGCTTGGCGGCCCGCATTGGGCGGGGTCACCATAACCTTCTTTGCTAAAGTCAGTCACTCAGAAGGCGGTGCAGCATGGCGTCGCCGCTTCGCGTTTTCGCGGCTGCGAAGGCGGCGGGTGAAATGCCCGCGTGCGCGTGAAACTCGCGGAAAAAATGCGAGTCGTCGAAGAATTCCAGCCGCACATCCTGCGCCCCGCGTCCGCTCCAAGGTCGTGGATGCAGCGTGCGAAGAGCGCGATTGAAGCGGGCGACGCGCAGCAATTGCTTGGGCGACCAGCCCAGGTCGCGGCGAAAGTGATTGCGCAACGTCCGTTCCTCAACGCCGCATCGACGTGCGAGTTCGTGAATTGGTCCCGACCACCGATCCTGCGCGATGGCATCAGCCGCCTTGAAGGATGCCGATACGAGCCTGTTTGAGGATTCGATCCGCGCCAGCAACACGTGTTCGACGATCGCTGCGCGCGTGGCGAAGTCGTGTGCTTCACAGAGCCGTCTGCGCAGGAAGGACCAGAACGCGTCATCGATATCGATGAAACGATTGAGTGCTTCAGATGCCGGTTGCGGCAAAAACAAGCCCACGCCGCTGAATCCGAGAGCTATTACGAAGGTTTGGGGCACACCGCCCGGTGGCGCGGTGCGCATGATCGTCCTGCCGCTGCTGATCGCGATGCCCGGCCCGGGAGCCTCGCTCAATGTGATGTGGATCACGGGAATAGCGAATGGAAACTCAATCGACGCCCCCGTCATCTTCGCATCGGCGCGTTCGACGAATCCAATCACAAATGGATGGAGCGCGAGGCGCGCAGCTCGCCATTCGATGGTCATGCTGTTGCTACCTCGTCTGGCAAATTTTCCGATTTTTACATGCTGGCGCTTCGCAGGGCCCCTAGCAAGCTCCTTGAAGATCCACGGGAGGCGACAATGACGTTCGAAGAAATGCGGGCAGATTTCATCCGGACAAGACCGGGCGTGCCGTCGCTGCCGATCGCGGGCGTGATCGTCTATTCCACAGTTGCGATACTTACCCTGCTGGTCGCTCCAGAGCGCCGCAATCTTGTGCTCTTCCTCTGTTTCTGGATGATCATGCCGGTCGGCGCGCTCCTCATGAAGCTGAGGGGCGAGGTGCCCACTCCCAACACCGCCAACCCCTTGTTTCAGCTCTCTGCGCTGGCACGATGGATGGTGCTGTCGACATGGGCAATCCATATCCCGGTCTGGATCTGCGCCCCTGACTTGTTTCCGCTCACGGTCGGCATAGCGTTCGGCCTGCATTGGGTCGTGCTGACGTGGAGCATGGGTAACCCGGTCGGACTCATTCACCTCGGTATGCGGATCGGCTTCGTTCTCGCGGCGTGGCACCTGTGCCAGAGCAACCGGGTAGGCGCGGTAGCCGCAGCGATCGCCGCGGCATATCTGATATCAGCCATCCAACTCGGTCGAATTCACCGTGCCGCAGCTATAGCGGCGTAGAGGGCTCACCGCAGCGGATTGGGCCTCCGTGTTTTAGCGCAGGGCGCACCCTAACGCCCCCTTAACCTAATCCGGCTAGCCAATAGTCATGACCGCCGATTGGCGGACGGCTGCCAACACGGAGTTTCCCCTTTGAACCCTTCCGATATGCCTGCCCCCGGCACAATCGCCGCGAAGATCGATGTCGGCGCCCGGTTGCGCGTCTTCGATGTCGACGGTTCGCTGGCAGGCGCCGGCCGCGACGCCTGGAAGGTGATCGAGCCCGAGGTCAAATCGATTTCGCAGGCCTATTGGCAGCAATGGCAGCGCTGCTTCACTGACGAGCGAATCTGGGCGCCGCACGAAACCGAGAAGATGATCGAGGTCGGCTGCACGTTCCTGAGGAATCGCTTCCTCGACACGGCCGGCCGCGCCTGGATCGAATCGATCGAGCGTTCGGTCGCCGCGGCCTATGTCGGCGATGTCTCGCCGCTCGCCTTGCTGTCGATGATCAACGCAAGCGACCGGGTCGCGCTCGAGGTGATCAACCGTGCCTCTGAAAACGCCGACATAAAGCTGCCGGTGCTGGTCGACACGCTGATGCGGCTCTCGGCAATCGAAGGCGAGATTACCGTTGCCCTGTACAATGGCTATCGCGAATATTTCGCCCAATCCGGCCGCGACCAGCTGGCAGCCGAGTTCCGCGACGGCATCGCCGCGATGGTCGAGAGCGCGACTGAGGAATCGAGCGCGCTGCGCGGCCAGTCGATGCGCACCTCAACCTCAGCCCGCGGCATGCTCGGCAAGACATCCGAAGTCGCCGCCGCTGCTGAGCAATCGGCGGTGGCGATGCGCGAGGCGGCGCAAACCGCGGCCGGCCTGATCCGCGCGATCGAGGATGCCCGTACCGAGGTTGAGGCTGCGGCCGAGATCGCGACGCGCGCCTCGACTCAGGCGGGTGCCGCGGTCGGCATGTCCGAGACGCTGTCCGAACATGCCCAGTCGATCGAATCGATCCTGAGCCTGATCCGCGACATTGCCGGGCAGACCAATCTGCTTGCGCTCAACGCGACGATCGAGGCGGCGCGTGCCGGCGATGCCGGCCGCGGCTTTGCCGTCGTCGCACAGGAAGTGAAGAGCCTCGCCAACCAGACGGCGCGCGCCACCGACGACATCGCCGGCAAGATCGCGGCGATCCAGTCTGCGACTCGCTCGACCGTCGATACCAATGCGTCGATCAAGACGACCGTCTCCGAGGTGCAGGAATCGGCCAACCGAATCCGGTCAGCGATGGAGGCACAGGCGCAGACGGTGACCGCGATCACCGCCGCTGTCGACGAGACCGCGCTTGCGGCGGATTCCATGTCGAGCACGATCGCCGCGATTCGCGAAGATACCGAAACCGTGGCGTCCGACATCGAACATTTCGGCCAGGGATTTGATTCACTGGATAGTAGGCTTGGCACGTTAAAACACAGCGCAGGCGAGTTCGTCGCAAAGGTTGCTGCATAAGCAGGGTGGGGATTTTGGACTGATGGCGAAAAAGCATGCGGAAGTAGTGGGCAAATGGGGCGGCGATTCGCGCGCCATTGCCGACCGGGTGAAGGACTATGATTGGGACGGGGCGATGGGCTCGGCGACAGCCGAAATCGCGCGCCTGATCGACGGCGAGGAGGGCGCGATCGCGACCGCCTTCTGGAAACATTATCTGTCTCTTTCAGCAGCCGCGCACCTCCGCTCGAGCTTTGATTCGGATACGCTCACGCGCGAGACCGCCAAGAGCGCCAATTATACGCGGATCAAATATCTGCATGCGTATGACGACCAGTGGATGACGCTTGCGTTCCGCCATGCGGTCGATTCGCAAAAGGCGGGCGTCCCGCTTCAGGTCCTGCTGTCCTCCTTGAGCGTCGCGCACAGCCACACGCTTGCCGTGGTCGAGGAAAAGCTGGGCGAAGATCGCGAGCGCTTCCGGCTGCTGGCCGATGTGATCCAGCGGATGGCGCTGGTCGAGGCCGATGTGATGGCCTCGCATCTCGGCATGCGCGATTCGGAAATGGCGCGCGATGAGCGCAGGACCCGGTCGGCGCAATTCAGCGAGAGCATCGCGCGGTCGATCGAGGGCGCTGCGTCGCTGGGCAACCGGCTTCGCGTTCAGGCGCAGACTGCCTCGGCATCGGCGCGCGGCATGCTTGGCAAGACTTCCGAAGTCGCGGCTGCGGCGGAGCAATCGGCGGTGGCGATGCGCGAAGCGGCGCAGACCGCGACGGGCCTGATCCGCGCGATCGAGGATGCTCGTACCGAAGTCGAGGCGGCAGCCGAGATCGCGACTCGCGCATCGGCCCAAGCCGGTGCTGCCGTGGGCATGTCAGAAGCACTGAGCGATCATGCCCAGTCGATCGAATCGATCCTCAGCCTGATCCGCGACATTGCCGGGCAGACCAATCTGCTCGCGCTCAACGCGACGATCGAGGCGGCGCGTGCCGGCGATGCCGGCCGCGGCTTTGCCGTCGTCGCACAGGAAGTGAAGAGCCTCGCCTCGCAGACCGCCCGCGCGACCGACGATATCGCCGCCAAGATCGCCGCGATCCAGTCGGCGACCAAGGGTACGGTCGATACCAATGCGTCGATCAAATCGACGGTTGCCGAGGTGCAGGAAAGCGCCAACCGGATCCGCTTCGCGATGGAGGCACAGGCGCAGACGGTGACTGCGATCACCGCCGCGGTCGACGAAACCGCGCTTGCAGCGGATTCCATGTCGAACACGATCGCGACGATCCGTGAGGATACCGAAAGCGTGGCGACCGAAATCGACTCGCTCGAGCGCGACTTCGGCGAGGTCGATGACCGGTTGAGCACGCTCAAGGGCGCTGCCGACAGCTTCTCGGAGAGCGTTGCGGCCTGATGCGTCACCCCGGCGGAGGCCGGGGCCGCTATGCTGTTGTGCGCCGGGTTGCCTCAAACCCAGCGGCCAGTGCCGGGTTGAACATGCCCCGCATGTTCAAGGATCGTCCGGGGGACGATCCGACCCGGCACTCCTTCGCCGGGGTGACGGATGAGGGTCGAGGGGGCTAAGAGGCCCGCATGACCAATATTCTCCTGACCGGCAGCAGCCGGGGGATCGGCGCGGCGATCGCCGTCGCGCTTACCCGGCCCGACATCAACCTTGCCGGCCATGGCACGGCGAGCGGCATTCCAGCCGATTTCGCCGATCCCACCGCGCCACAGGCCTTGTGGGAGGCCGCGCTCGCCCGGCTCGATGGGCGGATCGACGTACTCATCAACAATGCCGGCGTCTTCGAGGCTAACCCGATCGACCGGCCGCAGGACGCGTGGGTCGCGGACTGGGAGCGGACGATGCGGATCAACCTTACCGCGTCGGCCGAGCTTTGCCGGCTCGCGATCCTGCATTGGCAAGAGCGCGGGTCGGGCGGGCGGATCGTCAACATCGCCAGCCGTGCCGCCTATCGCGGCGACAGCCCTGCGCACTGGCATTATGCCGCCTCCAAGGCCGGGATGGTCGCGATGACCAAGAGCATCGCGCGGGGCTATGCGGCCGGGGGGATTCTAGCCTTTGCTGTCTGCCCGGGCTTCACCATGACCGGGATGGCCGAGGAGTATCTCGCCAGCCGTGGCGGCGACAAACTGCTCGCCGACATTCCGCTCGGGCGGGTCGCGGCGCCGGAGGAAGTCGCCGAGGCGACGCGCTTCCTCGCGCTCGACGCGCCGCCGTCGATGACGGGCGCTGTGATCGATGTGAATGGAGCAAGCTATGTCCGATAAGCAGGGCACAAGCTGGAAACTCACCTTCCCCTGCACGCGGGCCGAGGCCGAGGCGATCGACGTCGATTTCGCAGCACTCGCAATGCTCGAACCGCCGCCGGTGCTGATGACGACCGAGGAAGTGGTCGACGATGCCGAGCGCTGGCGGCTCGATGCCTATTTCGACGGCAAGCCGGACAGGGCGACGATCGCCGCGATCCGCGCGCTTGTGCCGAGCGCCGCGGGGAGCAAGGCGAAGGCCGAGCCTGTCGCCGATGCGGATTGGGTGACGCTGAGCCAGGCTGGACTCGAGCCGGTCTGTGCCGGGCGGTTCTTCGTGCACACCAGGGAATATGCGGGCGTCATTCCTGCGGACGTGCGGCCCTTTGCGATTCCGGCCGGCCTTGCGTTCGGGACCGGGCATCACGAGACGACCACCGGCTGCCTGACGATGCTCGACGCAATGAAGCGCAGCGGCGCGCGGGTGGAGAATCTGATCGATCTCGGCACCGGTACCGGCCTGCTCGCCTTTGCCGCGCTGCATCTGTGGCCGCGCGCTTATGCGACCGCGACGGATATCGATGCGATCGCGATCGAGGTGACGCGGGAGAATGCCGAAGCGAACGGGGTGGCGATGGGGCAGCGTCAGGGCCGGGTGGCTTTGGCCGTCGCCGACGGGACCGAAGATGCGCTGGTGCAGCGGCGCGCGCCCTATGATCTGGTGATCGCCAATATCCTGGCCGGGCCGCTGGTCGAGATGGCCGGGGATATCGCAGCGATCATGGCGCCGCGCGGGCAGCTGGTGCTGGCTGGGTTGCTGAAGACCCAGGCCGAGGGCGTTGCGCGGGCATATCGGCGGCGGGGACTGAGGCTGGCGGCACGGCTTGATCTTGGGGACTGGGCGATTTTGCGGTTGCGGATGCGGTAGCTCCTCCCCGGAACCGGGACGAGCTAAGAAGACGCTTTTTCTCGCGCATAGTCCTGCGAGCCGTAGGTCAGCACGATGTCGTCCGGGGCGATCGCAGCCACGGCGATATCCGGCTCGGCCATGATCTCCTGGTAGAGCGGTGCGAAGTCAGTCTCGACCGTAACGCGGAGCAGTTCGTCGAAGCTCGGGATCACAAAGTAATTCTGTTGGAAATCGTCGATCCGGTACTCGGTCCGCATCACCCGCTTGAGATCGAAGGCGATTCGGTTGGGGCTTGGATCGTCGAGCGCGAAGCGGCTTTCGGCGAAGCTGCTGACGATCCCCGATCCATAGATGCGCAGGCCCTCGGGCTCGGCGATCAGGCCGAATTCGACCGTGTACCAATAGAGCCGGGCGAGGTGCTTCAGCGCGCCAAGCTCGAGCGCGCGTTGCCCGCCCTGACCGTAAGCGACGAGATAATCGGCGAACACCGGATCGGCGAGCATCGGCACATGGCCGAACACGTCGTGGAAGACATCGGGCTCCTGCAGATAATCGAGCTGGTCGGGGCGGCGGATGAAATTGCCCGCCACGAAGCGGCGATTCGCCATATGCTCGAAGAACACCGAATCGGGGACGAGCCCCGGCACGGCCACGACCTGCCAGCCGGTGAGCTTCATCAGCCGTTCGGACAGTTCCTCGAAATCGGGGATGCCGGGTTTCGAGAGCTTGAGCACATCGAGCCCGCGCAGATAGGTGTTGGACGCCCGGCCCCGGAGCAGGCTCGCCTGGCGCGCGAACAGCTGGTCCCAGACCGCATGCTCTTGCGGAGAGTAATGCGACCAGTCCTGCGGGATGGTCCAGTCCGCTGCGGCACCTTCGGGAGGGCGATCGAGAACATGCGTTTCGTCTGACATTAAAATGCCATATCATATTCCCGATGCAGTCGAAAATCCTCGCCGCGCGAACCGGCCTGACGCTATTGGGACGCGCGGCCAGATGGGCGGCCATTGGCCTTTTCCTCATCCTTGTCTGTTACGGATCGGCGGGCATGGTGGGGGGCGCCATCCCGTCCAATCCGGACTGGAAGGCACCTGAATCGGGGGTGCGCATCTATGTCGAGAGCAACGGAATCCATACCGGGCTCGTCCTGCCGATGACGGCCGAAGGCGTCGACTGGCACGATCTGCTGCGGCCCGAGGATGTGCGCGACCCGCGCTATGCGGCGTACAGCCATGTCTCGATCGGCTGGGGCGAGCGGACCTTCTATCTCGAAACGCCGACCTGGGGCGATGTCCGCCTCAAGACAGTCGTCGCAGCCGCGATCGGGAGCGACCGGACGGTGATGCATGTCGAGCATGTGCCGGAGCCGCGGGCCGGCGCTGATGACGACATCCGCGCCATCACCTTGCGGCCCGAGGAGTATCGTCGGCTGGCGGAATATATTCGCGGAAGTTTCAGCAGCGAGGGGAGGGAACGACCTGCCCATCAATATGGTTATGACGTTTATGACGTTTTTTATACAGCGCGGGGACATTACAGCGCTATTACGACGTGCAATTCCTGGACAGGCGATGCTCTCCGCCATGCCGGCGTGCGCATCGGTGCCTGGACACCTTTTCCTGTGACCGTGTTGGGATGGTTCGCGCAATGACGATGACTGGGACTGCTGACGGAACCATGGCGATACGCGCGCCGTCAAAGCTGCTGTGGGCGGCCGAGGTGCCGCGCGGCGCCTTCGGGCTTGCCTCCCTGCTCTGGGCCGGCGCGAAGCTGACGGCGGGCGCGAAGGGCGACGGACGCCCGATCCTGATCCTGCCCGGGCTGGTCAATTCAGACCGATCGAACTTCCTGATGCGGCGCTACCTGAAATGGCTCGGCTATCATGTCGAAGGCTGGGGCCTTGGCCGCAACCTCGGCACCAAGGCGATCGGCAGCAATGGCGAGAAACTGCTCGAGCGAATCGGCGCGCTTCATGCCGAGACCGGGCAACCGGTCACGCTGATCGGCATCAGCCTGGGCGGGATCATGGCACGCTTCGCAGCGCACCGGGCGCCGCATCTGGTGCGCGAAGTGATCACCATCAGCTCGCCCTTCGCCGGATCGCCGCGGGCGACCAATGTGTGGCGCGCCTTCGAATTCCTGACCGGCGACCGGATCGACAGCGACCATGTCCGCGCCCAGGCGGCCGAGATCGCGATGCCGCTGCCGGTGAAGGCAACCGCGATCTGGAGCCGGAGCGACGGACTGGTCAACGGGCTGATCTGCCGCGCGAACGATCCTGGCTGCCGCAATATCGAGATCCGGAGCAGCCATCTCGGCGTCCAGGTGCGGCCGGAGACATTGCGCGCGCTTGCCGATGTGCTTTCGGGCAGCGCCGCGCGCTAAAGCCGGACCGCGCTGTCGTCCTGAGTAGCCATGACGCCGAATAACGTGGCGGCGGGAGAGATTGAATCAGGCGGGTGCTGTTGGAGAAGTCAGACGTACGCTGACACGTTCCGGACTCCGGCCAGCCTGATATTATGCGTTATAAATCAACATTTTAAACCATATTCGGCCAACATTGTACAATGTTCTGTACAGGTAGGAAATGTCAGTGACCCCTCATGACATTCCCAACAGAGCCCTGCCTATCCCGTCGGTAGCCGGCACGGCCGCCGCGATTCAAACTGCGCGCAAAATCGGCCACAGCGGCAAGGCCGTGGACGCTTAAGGCAACCGCGCCGGTTCTTTCACATGACTGAAATAGCTGATGTCGGGCGCAACGCCTGCCCTTCGTCCTAGCGCGCGCCGTCCCGATAGCGTTCACAATCGGGACCGCCATGCTTGCGGCAATCCTTTATCGCCTTTTCGCGCTCCTTGCGCTCCTTGCGGCCAGCATTGCGATCAGCCTCGCTCTGGCTGGTGGTCGTCCAGGCGATGGCCTTGCCGGTCGCCTTGACCGGCAAGGTGGCGACATGGACAGCGGTTCGGGCGACGCAGCCGCCCGTCAGGATCGGGAGCAGCGTGGCGGCGAGGAGCAAATATCGGCGCATAGCGACTTCATCTCTGGCGTCCCGGGGCATTCCGGGCTGCGGCGTCGCGGGCCTGGACACCGATATAGGTGAAATCGGTGAAGAAGCCGTCGATGCCAAGTGCCAGATAACGTTGAATTTCGTCAGAAAGGCGGCCGCGACCGCGCGGATTTATGCCGACCCGCAGCGACGACGGCAGGAAGTAATTCTCGGCGCGAAAAGTCCAGGGATGGAGCCTGAGGCCGGCGGCATGGGCATCAGCGACGAGCGTCGTCGGCGGTTTGTCGCCTTTCTGGATCATGTCCTTGTTGGGGCCGATCCCCCAGGCATAGGCCGCGATCGCCTTCAGCCCCTCGGGCGTTGCCATCGCCGCATAGCTCGGCGCAGCGTTGTCGGCGGGCGCGCCGCTTGAATCCATCAGCTGGATGAGCCGGATGCCGGTGAGGCCGTGCAGCAGCTTGAGGTTGTTCACCTCGAAGGACTGGATGAACACAGGCGCGTGCGCGTCGTGCCAGCCGGCGGCCTTAAGCTGCTCGACCAGCCTCTTCTCCATCGGCTTGCCGATCGAGGCGAAATAGCTTGGGTGCTTGGTCTCGGGATAGATGCCGACGACCCGGCCGCCGACCGAATTCTTCTTCGCGAGCGCGATGATCTCGGCGAGCGTCGGCACCTCGAACTGGCCGTCGAACTTCGCATTGTCGGGGCGGAGCAGCGGCAGTCGCTCCTTCGCACGGAGCGTCTTCAGCTCGGCGAGGGTGAAATCCTCGGTGAACCAGCCATTATGCTTCTCGCCGTCGATCACCTTCACCGTTTTGCGATCGGCGAATTCGGGGTGCTTCGACACATCGGTGGTGTCGGTGATGTCGTTCTCATGGCGCGCGACGAAGATATCGTCCTTGGTCAGCACCAGATCCGGCTCGATGAAATCGGCGCCCTGCTCGATCGCGAGCTGATAGGAGGCGAGCGTGTGTTCGGGCCGCGTGCCGCTGACGCCGCGATGCGCGATGATGATCGGGGGTGAGAGCGGGGTCACGGGCCCAGTCTGCCCGATGGCGGCGACGGGCGCCAGCAAGAGCAGGGCAGCGATAAAATTTCGCTTGCGAAAGGACAGCTTCAAAACTTTCATGCTCGTACCTATCTCCCGGAAACCAACCAGCCTGAACGCGTTACCCCAAAACCAAAAAGGGGCGATCCCAATGCATTTCACGATCAACGGGGCGCCCCGCGAGGCCGAACCCGATATCCGCACTTCGCTGCTCGATCTGCTCCGCGAACATCTCGGGCTGACCGGCACCAAGAAGGGCTGCGACCATGGCCAGTGCGGTGCCTGCACCGTGCTGGTGAACGGCCGGCGGATCAATTCCTGTCTCACGCTGGCGGTGATGCATCAGGATGATGACATCTTGACGATCGAAGGCCTCGGCAGCGCCGAGAATCTCCATCCGCTCCAGGCTGCATTCGTGAAGCATGACGGATTCCAGTGCGGCTATTGCACGCCGGGGCAGATCTGCTCGGCGGTCGGGATGCTCGACGAAGTGGCAAAGGGCTGGCCTAGCCATGTCAGTGGGTCGCTCGACTCAATCGAACTCAGCGACGCCGAGATATCGGAGCGGATGAGCGGCAATCTGTGTCGCTGCTCGGCGTATCCCAATATCGTCGACGCCATCCGAGAGGTGGCGGAGGCATGAAGAGTTTCGACTATGCCAGGGCCGAAAGCCCAGAAGCCGCGGTGGCGGCCGGCGGACGCTTCATCGCGGGCGGCACAAACCTGCTCGACCTGATGAAGCTGCAGATCGAGACTCCCGAAAAGCTGGTCGATATCAGCCGGCTCGATCTCGCCGAGATCGAGGAGCGCGCCGATGGCGGGCTGACGATCGGCGCGCTCGTGCCGAACAGCGACCTCGCCGCCGATAGTCGCGTGATCAAGCGCTATCCGGTGTTGAGCCGGGCGTTGCTCGCGGGCGCTTCGGGGCAGCTTCGCAACAAGGCGACGACCGGCGGCAATCTGCTGCAGCGGACGCGCTGCTATTATTTCTACGATACCGCAATGCCCTGCAACAAACGCGAGCCCGGCAGCGGTTGCTCGGCGATCGGCGGGTTCAACCGGATTCTCGCCGTGCTTGGGACGAGCGATCAGTGCATCGCGACTCACCCGAGCGACATGGCGGTGGCGATGCGCGCGCTCGACGCGGTGATCGTGACGTTGAGGCCCGATGGCGACCGGCGCCGGATTGCGATCGGCGATTTCTACCGGCTGCCGGGCGACGCGCCGCAGATCGAGACAATGCTCGAGGCGGGCGAGCTGATTACCCATGTCGAGCTGCCGCCACCACCAAAGGGCATCCAGCTTTATCGCAAGGTCCGCGACCGGGCGTCCTACGCCTTTGCGCTGGTTTCGGTGGCGGGGATCGTCTTGGTCGAGGACGGCAGGATAGCCTCGGCCGCGCTTGCCTTTGGCGGCCTCGCGCCGATGCCGTGGCGCAACCCGGCGGTCGAGGCCGCGCTTATCGGCCAGACCCCCTCAACCGCCACATTCGAAGCGGCGACCGATGCCTTGCTCGCCGACGCTAAGGGCTTCGGCTCGAACGACTTCAAGATCCCCCTCACCAGGCGCGTGCTGATCGCGTGCCTGCGCGACCTGACCGGCGGTGCGGCATGAGCGACTATGTCATGAACGCCGATCATCCCGGCCTCGCGCTTGATCGCGGTGTGCAGGACGTGCTCGGCAAGGGAATCGACCGGATCGACGGCGTGCTCAAGGTGATGGGGGAAGCGACCTATGGCTATGAGCATCAGGTCGGCGACCAGGTTGCTTATGGCTATCTGATCACAGCGCCGGCCGCGAAGGGCAAGGTGATCGGCTTCGATACCGATGCGGCGCGCGCCGTGCCCGGCGTGCTCGACATCATCATCGACGATCCGCGAATCCCGCGCCAGGCGGCAGGCTTCGTGCCGGCCAAGCGCGGCAATGCTGCGATCGACCATTGGGACCAGGTGATCGGCGCGGCGATCGCGACCAGCTTCGAGGCTGCACGCGAAGCTGCGCGCGCGGTGCGGGTGGAGATCGAGGCCGAAACCGGCCGCTTCGACACGCTCGCCCATGTCGCCCATGCCAGCGGCCCGCCGGCCGACTCGCGGCTGAAGGACATCGCAAAGGGCGATATCGAGGCGGCGATGGCTGAGGCCGCCGCCTGTATCGACCAGGTCTATTCGACCCCACACCAGGTCCATGCTGCGATGGAGCCGCACGCTTCGATCGCGGTGTGGGAGGGCAAGAAGCTCACCTTGTATTCGAGCCTTCAGATCCTCGGCGCGGCCAAGGCAGTGCTGGCCGGAGCGCTGCGGATCGAGCCGGGCAATGTGCGGATCATCTCGCCCTATATCGGCGGCGGATTCGGCGGCAAGATGCTCGGGCCCGAAGCGGTGATGGCAGCGATCGCGGCCGAACGGCTTGGCCGGCCGGTGAAGATCGCGATGGCGCGGGCGCAGCTGTTCCACAATGTCTATCGCCGCACCGACACGCATCAGCGGATCCGCCTTGCCGCCGACAATGACGGCAAGCTGACCGCGATCGGACATGACAGCGTGGTGAGCCAGGGGCCCGATGGCGGCTTCATGGAGCCGGTCGCGCTCGGCACGATCGCGCTCTACGCAGCGGCAGCGCGTCACATCACCCACAAGGTGGTGACGCTCGACATGGTCCAGGCGGGTGCGGTGCGTGCGCCGGGGGAGGCGGTCGGCATGCTGGCGCTTGAGACCGCGATGGACGAAATGGCCGAGAAGCTTGGCCGCGACCCGATCGATTTCCGCAAGCTCAATGAGCCGGCGGTCGATCCGATGACCGGTGCGCCCTTCTCGACCCGGCATCTGGTCGAATGCCTCGACGAAGGCGCGCGGCGTTTCGGCTGGGCGAATCGCTCGGCGACGCCGGGCTCGGTCCGCGACGGCGAATGGCTGATCGGCATGGGCGTGGCGGCAGCGGTGCGGATCAACCTGATGATCGATTCCGAAGCGCGGGTGACGCTCGGCACTGACGGCCGCGCGACGATAGAGACCGACATGACCGATATCGGCACCGGGACCTATACGATCCTTGCCCAGATCGCGGGCGAATCGCTCGGGCTGCCGGTCCATTGCATCGATGTGAAGCTCGGCGACAGCGACATGCCGACCGCTTCGGGTTCCGGCGGGTCGTTCGGTGCTGCAAGCGCCGGATCCTCGGTTGCGCTTGCCTGTGAGGATATCGTCGCCGAGCTCGCGAAGCGGATGGATGCGAAGCCGGAAAACATGACGCTGAAGGACGGCCATGCCATCGCCGGCAACCGCCGCGTCGCGCTCGATACGCTGGTCGGCGATGTGCCCTTGGTGGCGACCGGCAAGATCAGCCAGGGCAGCAATGCACGCAGCTTCAGCCAGGCGGCGCATGGCGCTCAATTCGCGGAGGTCGCAGTCAATGCCGTGACCGGTGCCGTGCGCGTACGGCGGATGCTCGGGGTTTTCGAGGCCGGGCGGATCCTCAATGCCAAGACGGCGCGCAGCCAGGCGATCGGCGGGATGATCTGGGGGATCGGCTATGCGCTGATGGAGGGCCTGGAGCTTGACGACCGCTACGGCCAGTTCGTGAACCATGATCTCGGCGAATATCATGTGCCGGTCCATGCCGATGTGCCGCATCTCGACGTCCATTTCATCGAGGATGTGGACCGGCACGCCAACCCGATCGGGGTGAAGGGGCTTGGCGAGCTGACCATTTCCGGCGCAGGCGCTGCGGTGACCAATGCGATCTACAATGCCTGTGGGGTGCGGGTGCGCGACTTCCCGATGACGCTCGACAAGGTGCTGGCGGGATTGCCGCCGATATGAATGAACCACAACACCCGTATTGGGGGCGCCCTTCTTCCCCTCTCCT
>Ga0105238_10002929_pt1 | contig 17036 bp, 13 predicted proteins | sample KBSC34metaG_FD_81526 | JGI IMG/M metagenome (GOLD analysis project Ga0105238, IMG submission 81526) | Corn rhizosphere microbial communities from Kellogg Biological Station, Michigan, USA - KBS C3-4 metaG | ecosystem: Host-associated > Plants > Roots > Rhizosphere > Soil | place: Michigan, USA... | reverse complement strand
TGGCGCTCTGCGTGGAGCGTTCTTTCGATATGCTGGTGGGTATGATCGGCATCCTCAAAGCCGGGGGCGCTTATGTTCCGCTGGATCCTTCTTATCCTGCTGAGCGCCTGGCGTTCATGCTTGAAGATGCGCATGCTTCGGTTTTGTTGACTCAGGAGCGGCTCGTAAATCAACTCCCATTGCATACCGGCCAGGTAGTCTGTGTCGACTCAGATTGGCCGCAGATTTCCGAGCACGAAAAAACGAATCCAAACAGCGGCGTGGCTGGAGACAATCTCGCCTACGTCATCTACACGTCCGGGTCGACGGGTAAACCAAAAGGCGTCATGGTTACGCACCGCGGGATTTGCAACACGTCGGAGGTGATGGTTCGTGTTTACGACTTCCCGCCTGGAACACGCATGCTCCAGTTTGGCTCGCTGAGCTTCGACATGGCAGTGTTCGACATCATTCCGGCAATCATTTCCGGCGGCACACTTGTTCTGGCGCCCCAAAACCCTCCAACAGGACAAGAGCTGCTTGAGTTGGTACGCGAACAGGAGATTCAGGTGCTGACACTACCGCCATCAGTTCTGGCGACGCTTCCTTTTGAAGACTTGCCGCATTTGCAATTTGTCCGCGTAGCCGGCGAGCCGATCTCTTCAGACCTGGCGGGGCTTTGGTCATATGGACGCCGCTTCTATAACGCTTATGGACCAGCCGAAGGAAGCGTATGGGTGAGCGGAGCATTTCTGGATGGAACCGGCATCTCTGCTATTGGCGCTCCTATTTCAAATACGAAACTTTATGTTTTGACTTCCCAACAATCTCCAGTACCAGTCGGCGTGCCCGGCGAGTTGTGCATCGGCGGCATAAGCGTCAGTCGTGGCTATTTGAACCGGCCCGAAACGACCGCGGAAAGGTTCATTCCAGATCCGTTCAGCGAGCAACCCGGAATGCGTCTCTACCGCACTGGAGACCTGGCTCGTTATTGGCCCAATGGCGATCTCGAATTCCTGGGACGCAAGGACCACCAGGTGAAACTTCACGGCGTCCGCATCGAATTGGGCGAGATTGAATCAATACTCAGAAAACATCCGGCGGTTCGTGAAGCAGCCACCCTGCTCCGCGAGGACGTCCCTGGTAGCCAGCGTCTGGTTGGTTACGTTTTGCCAAAGGAGGGAGATAAACCGGCGCCACAGGATCTTCGTACCTTCCTGGCTGAAAGACTGCCAGCTACGATGGTGCCGACCGCTTTCGTCATTCTGGACAGGCTGCCGTTGACACCAAACGGAAAGTTGGACGTTCGAGCTCTGCCGCCACCGCCAAGTCAAAGTTTCGACAACGAAGCGGGTTACGTTGCGCCGCAAAATGAGATCGAAGAGAAGCTTGCCGGTATCTGGGCTGAAGTGCTGGGCAAAGATCTCATCGGCGTCCACGATAATTTTTTCGATTTAGGTGGACACTCGTTGCTCGCTACGCAGGTCGCTTCCCGGATCCGCTCCGCTTTCAATGTCGAATTGTCACTACCACGTTTATTTGAAGCCACAACTGTGGCCCAGGTTTCAGAACTAATCACGAACATCAAACCTGGCTCCGAGGCATCACAGCAGCCTATCGCAAGGGTACCTCGCGACACACGACGCAGGAGGTCAACTGCCCTCTAACAGACGGCCGATATTGCCTCAGGTAACTAACTCTTTTTAAGGAGGAGATATGGAACTCACCCCGTCGACGCTCGATCAGCAATTAGCCGAGCACCAAGCTAAAAACTTTTCTCCGCAGAACATGCTCATGCTGTCTCAGACCTATAGAAGACACGGCTTTGTCAAAGTGCCTGAGATTGTGACTCCTGAGATTCGCGCTGCAGTTAAGCAGGAGGCTTTGAGACTACTTGATTTGTTTGCCGAGCGCAGAGATCTTAAGCTGGCAACGACCAACTACACACCAAGAAAAATGAGTGTCGTTCCCAGCGAAATGATCGCCGAAAACAGCGAACTGGTTAACGCCATTTACCGTTCTCAGCCGGTATTGAAGTTCCTCGAGTATGTTGCCGGCGAGCCGCTTTTCCCGTGCCCACTGAAAGATGAAGAGTTTCTGATTACGCGTCAGGAGAAGAAGGGCGATACTCATGGCTGGCATTGGGGCGACTTCACCTTCGCGCTGATCTGGATCCTGGAAACGCCACCATTGGAATATGGCGGAATGTTGCAGTGCATTCCACACACCAATTGGGACAAATCAAATCCCAGAATTCATGAATACCTGTGCGCAAACACCATCACCACTTATCCCTTCGTGTCCGGGGACATTTATTTCCTTCGGACGGACACCACACTACATCGAACAGTACCGCTGAATCGTGACGCCACCCGAATCATCATCAACCTGACCTGGGCCAGCGCCAAGGATTTAACCCGTACACTAAAAGAGGACGATCGCTGGTGGGCAGAAGAGGATGTTGCGGCCGCCGTCCAGGAAAAACCGAAAGAAATGGCCGTGGAAAAAGCCGCTGGAAATTGATTAACGCAGCCTAATGAAAGAGAACTTCAATGACATATCAATCCGCTCGGCGATTTGAGGAAGTCGATAATCCTGAAGTGCGCAAGAGGATGAACTTTGACGGCGATGAGACGAAAGATTATCTCAATAGTCTCATTGAAAGGATCGTCGCGGATCGCGCCGTCGAACATCCTTTTTTGAATTGGTACACAACTAACAAGTTGACCAAGAGCCAGGAACGCAAGCTCTTCCTGGAGTGTTTCTATTTCTTCCAGTACCTCCCCTTCTACATCGCAGGCATGGCAATGGCCACCAGGAGTTATGATGTTCTTCGCGAACTCATTCTGAATGTGTATGACGAAGTGGGAGGCGATGTCCTGCACGCCGATCTATACCGTGAGTTTCTACACCGCATCGGCATCTCGGACGAAGAGATTGCAGCTTATAAATGTTTGCCGACAACCACCGCGCTTAATGACGGTATCCGAAAGCTCTACACGGAAATGCCTATCAATAAATCATTAGGCGCGTTATATGCGGATGAAACTATGTCGGCCATCATGACCGGTAAGCTGGGAGAAGGACTCAAGAACCAGGGATATGATGAACACATCAGGTACTTCTGGATTCTTCATACCGAGGTCGAGGTGGGTCACAGCAACTCTGTTTTCAATGCCATCTTTCCTTACGTGCAAGAAGAAAAGACCAAGCAGTTGTTTGAAGAGGGGCTGACAGAGTTTCTGGATCTGGTTGAAGTCTACTGGGATGGCGTTCAAGCGCTGTTGCAGGAAGACAAGGCTTCGACCGCGTCAGCCTAGCCGGTCTCGCCGACTATTGTGTGTGCTTATTAATGTGTCTCTTGTGTATCTCCGAGTCATCTGTGCGCGGAGATACGAGTGCGAGGGAGTCTGATGAGTTCTGCTTTTTCACCTGAACCTGTCAAAGACAATCCGGCAGAGGAGGTCTTCGTCTTTCCAGTTTCTTTTGCCCAGGAGCGACTCTGGTTGCTGGACCAATTGGAGCCGGATCGCGCGGTTTACAACATCCCCTCCGCAGTCACACTTCCAGGTAGCGTAAATGCGGACGTATTGCGGCGAGCCCTGAATGAAATTGTGAAGCGGCATGAAGTGCTGCGCACCAAATTCATGAGTGTCGATGGCGAGCCGTCTCAGGTAATCCTGCCCAGCTTGAACTTCGAATTACCAGTGCAGGACTTGCGCAACATGTCCGCCGAACAACGGCAGGCGGAAGTAGCACGGCTCACTGAAGCAGAAGCACGGCGGCCATTTGATTTGGGCCAGGGACCACTGCTGCGAGCGCAACTGCTGCGCGTGACCAACGAGCAGAATATGTTGTTGCTAACCATGCACCACATCATCTCGGACGGCTGGTCAGTAGGAATATTCTTCCGCGAGTTGTCGCTGTTATATGAAGCGGCCTATCAGGGACGGCGCTCGCCATTGCCTGAGTTGCCGATTCAGTATGTTGATTATGCGCAATGGCAGCGAGAACGGCTGAGTGGGGTGAAGTTGGTTGAGTTGGTGGGTTACTGGCGCAAACAGTTGGCGGGCGCTCCGGTTGTGTTGGAGTTGCCGTTGGATAAAGTACGGCCGGCGGTGCAGAGTTTTCGCGGCGAGGTGCGGACGTTTCAGTTGGGAGTGGAGTTGACGCGGCGGCTGCGCGAATTGAGTCAGCGGCGTGGTGTGACGTTGTTCATGACGTTGCTGGCAGCCTTCAAGGTGTTGTTGTATCGCTACACCGGAGAAGAAGACCTGGTAGTGGGCACGCCGATAGCGGGCCGAAACCGTGCGGAGATCGAAGGGCTGATCGGATTCTTTACCAACTCGCTGGTACTGCGTACGAAGCTGAGTGGGAGTCCGAACTTCGTGGAGTTGCTGCAGCGAGTGCGGGAAGTGACCCTCGGAGCATACGAACATCAGGATCTGCCGTTTGAGAAACTGGTGGAGGAGTTACAACCGGAACGCAGCTTGAGTCACAACCCGCTGTTTCAAGTGTTCTTCAGCCTCCAAAATAATCCGACGTTAGCGACTGTAGGCAGTGACAAGGAAGCAGTCGAGAAGGCATTGCGAGAAATGCCGGAGCTCAATACGGGTAGCGCAAAGTTTGATCTCGCGCTGATGATGTCGGAAATGGGTGAGCAGTTAATAGGTGGCTTTGAATACAACACCGATTTGTTTGAAGCGGTCACGATCGCGCGCATGGAAGGACACTACCGGCGCCTGTTGGATGCCATCCTGGCTGATCCGGAGCGAGCCATAACACAGTTGCCGCTGCTCAGTGACAACGAGGAACTCCAACTGCGGCAGTGGAATGAAACAAATTTTGAGTATCGCGAGGTCGGAGCTTGTTTGCATGAATTGTTTGCGGCTCAAGCACAGCGCACGCCAAAACGAATAGCGGTGATAGTCGGCGAGCAGCAATGGACCTACGCAGAACTGGATGAACGCTCGAATCAGATAGCGCGGCGCCTGCAACAACTTGGCGTCGGCATTGAAGAGCGAGTAGGGATCTGTGTGCAACGCTCGTTGGAGATGACAGCCGGTATGCTGGGCGTGCTCAAGGCGGGAGCCACCTACGTGCCGCTGGATCCCGCTTATCCGCAGGAAAGAATCAAACTGATGATACGTGATGCGGATGTGCGCGTGGTGTTGACTCAATCGTGGCTCGCGGAGCAGATGCCCGAAGGCGTGGCACAAGTAGTTTATCTGGATAAAGACTGGGAGGCGGAAACTCAGGACAAGTACCAACCTCCTGAGGTAAGTCCGGACAATCTGGTTTATGTTATTTACACTTCAGGTTCAACCGGCATTCCCAAGGGCGTTGCCCTGAGTCATCGTGCTGTTGCGAATCTCATTCTCTGGCAAATCAAGGATTCCAAACTTGCCGAAGAAGCGAAGACGGCCCAGTTTCATTCGTTTAGTTTCGACGTTTCCTGCCAGGAGATGTTCAGCACGTGGGGTTCGGGCGGGAGTTTGGTCCTCATCACTGAAGCAGATCGAAGAGACGTCAATCAACTGATCGAAAATCTTTCCGCGAATGGCGTCGAGAGATTGTTTCTTCCACCGGTTGCGCTGCAACAACTTGCCGAAGCGCCTGTTGATCGAACGCTTCCAAAGACTCTGAAACATGTAATTGCGGCCGGCGAACAACTGCAAATAACTCAGCCGCTCCTCAAACTTTTCCGACGACTGAAAAACTGTGCTCTGCATAATCAGTATGGGCCAAGCGAGAGTCATATCGTTACAGAATTTGCTTTACCATTTTCTCCTGACGACTGGCCCACGTTTCCACCAATCGGCCGCCCGATTGCCAACACACAGATGCATCTCTTAGATGAACATCTACAGCAGGTTCCCGTCGGCGTGCCAGGCCAGTTATATATCGGTGGAGTTTGCCTTGCTCGTGGATATCTGAATCGTCCGGATATGACCGCCGATCGATTTATCCCCGATCACTTAAGCAATCAACCGGGAGCGCGGCTTTATCGGACCGGGGATCTTGCTCGCTATCTGGCGGACGGTAATATCGAGTTTCTCGGCCGCATTGACAATCAAGTGAAGGTCAGAGGATTTCGCATAGAACCGGGCGAGATTGAAGCAACATTGCGACGACATCCGTCTGTGCAAGAGGCCGTAGTCGTTGTCCGCGGTCAGGCAGACAAGCGGTTGGTTGCGTATGTTATTTCCGATCGCGATCCACCGCCTTCAACTACGGAATTGATCCGCTTCCTGGGTGAAACGCTTCCGGCGTACATGATTCCATCGATTTTTGTGTTTCTTGACTCATTGCCGCTGACACCAAGTGGCAAGGTGGACAGGCGATCTCTACCGGCCCCCGATCAACAGCGTCCGGCCCTGGAGCATGTGTTTGTGGCGCCTCGCACGCCTGTAGAACAAAGCCTGGCGGAGATATGGACCAGTGTTCTCGGATTACAGCAGGTGGGTATTAACGACAACTTTTTCGAGTTAGGTGGGCACTCATTGCTTGCGACTCAGACTGTTTCGCGTGTGCGCTTAGTGTTCGAAGTGGAAATGCCGTTGCGCTGTATCTTTGAGTCGCCGACTATCGCGCTGCTTGCATTGGAAATTACCTCTTTGAAACTGAAGGACACAGACAATGGCGAGCTGGATCTACTGTTGACTGAAGTGGAACAACTTTCAGACGAAGAAGCGCGAGCCTTTCTGAGTGCGGGTACCTAATCGCAAGCTCATCCCCTCGAGCAAAGACCGGCATTCTCAAACACCGAATGAGAAACGTCCGAATTTACGTGTTGATGGTGGGTACGCCACTCCTTGGAGTGGCCCTCGTCCTATACCTGGGCCAACACCTACAACCTCAATCGTATATCGGCGGTGCGTGGAATGTCGAAATAGATGCGGCCGCTCTTAGCAGTTCGCCATGCGCGGAGCTGCTCACAACTCTAAACCAGCCGGCCTTGAACATTTCACAATCGGGAAGGTACTTGCTGGTTCGACTAAACAATCGAGCAGCGACAACTGTTGAGGGGCAAATTAGCGGAACAACAATCAGAGCTGGTCAGGAATCCGGATTTGAAGCCAGATCCACTTGTAATGGAAAGAACGCAATCGAGTTTACAGCGGGGCTGAGCAAAGCAATGCCGGGGCAAGTTCAGTTGAACGGTGAGTTGCGGCTAGCAGGATGTGCAGGATGTGCCCCGGTTGCTTTCAAAGCAATTCGTTAAGGTACCAATGCTGAAGCTGAGTCTATTACTAATACAGCTGGGGACGATCCTTCTTAGTGCACGACTCGTCGGATTGTTGTTCAAGCGTATCAATCAGCCCCAGGTTGTGGGTGAAATGGTCGCCGGAATCCTGCTTGGACCTTCGTTCCTCGGCTGGTTGTCGCCGCCAACAATGGCTGCTCTTTTTCCGCCGGAAAGTTTGGGGTTCCTCAACGCATTGGGCCAGGTGGGATTGTTGGTATTCATCTTTCTGGTCGGACTCAAAGTGGATGTGAAGTTATTGCGAACGTTGGGCCATACTGCCGTCCTCACCAGTCACGTCAGCATCGTATTACCGTTTTTTCTCGGGACGTTACTTGCACTTTATCTCTATCCCCGGCTGTCGGACGAGAGCGTAACGTTTGCCGGCTTTGGACTGTTCATGGGCGCAGCGATGAGTGTTACCGCGTTCCCGGTGCTGGCTCGTATTCTTGCCGAACGTCGTTTGCTTGGGACGAAACTGGGAACAGTCGCGATCGTCTGCGCGGCAGTTGACGACGTGACGGCATGGATCATTCTCGCGTTTATCGTGGTCCTGGTGCGTACATCCGCGCAGCACGGCTCTATCCTGGTAAACTTAATACTCATCATCGCTTTCGCGCTGATAATGATTTTCGGCCTCAGACGTTTGCTGGCGCGACTCGAAATCCAATATCGGCTGCAAGAAAAATTCACGCAGAATATGATCGCATTCGTACTGCTTCTCGTTCTGGCCTCCGCCTCGATAACTGAATGGCTGGGAATTCACACACTCTTCGGGGCTTTTCTCGTCGGCGTCATCATGCCTAAGGAGCGTAACTTTGTTCGCGATCTCACTGAAAAACTTGAAGGTCTGCCGGTCATTCTGCTCCTGCCGCTTTTCTTCACTGCAACTGGTTTGCGAACGAGGATTGAATTGATCAGTGGCGCCGAGATGTGGTTTTACTGTGCTCTGATCATCATTGTCGCCACTGCTGGTAAGCTCGGCGGTTCAATGCTCTCATCGCGTATTTCAGGCATGACTTGGCGAGAGGCGGGTTCGCTGGGAATTCTCATGAACACCCGCGGGTTAATGGAATTGGTGATCCTGAATATAGGGTTCGATATCGGAGTTATTTCACCGGCGCTATTTTCAATGATGGTATTGATGGCGATAGTTACAACGTTCATGACCTCGCCAGTGCTCGAGCTGGTTTATCGTGATCAGCCGGCCACTAAAGAAACAATGATTGTCAACGAGCAGCTTGCGTGATTGCGAATCAACTTTACTGGAGGACTAAATGGCGGCGTACCTGGTAGTGCAGATCGACGTTAAAGATCAAAGCGAGTTTGAAAAGTATAAAGTAATGGCGGCGCCGGCGATTTCCGCTTACGGCGGCAAGTACCTGGTGCGTGGTGGTGCGATAACAGTGCTGGAGGGCGACTGGAAACCAGAGCGTTTTGTCATCGTTGAGTTTGAAAGCGCTGAAAAAGCCAGGCAATGGTGGAATTCCAAAGAATACGAGGAAGCGAAAAATTTGCGACAACGGATCGCAACTACTCGAATGATTCTGGTTGAAGGAGCTTCGTAAGCCTCCAACCTGCCTTTATACTGCTTACCTCCTCAAAGTAAACATATGTTGCACCGGAGTGGTTGCCTTAAAGAGCGCTGGCAATTTCGATGTGATGAAGCCGTGATCTCGATTGCGGCGACAGCAAATTGCTCTACGATCGCGGCAACAACAGTCGGAAAAAGTCTTTACCTATTGAATTCTGAGGGCACGGAGCTTTGGAAAAGATCCTCACTCGATCACGAGGGATGGAGTACGGCTATTTCTCCTTATGGCACCGCAATCGCCGTTGGCACAGCGTGCAAAAATCCTGCTGATGGAAATGTTTACATATTCAACTCACAAGGCGATCTGCTTCTCGCTGAGAAACTGAACTCGCCAGTCTGGTCACTAAGCTTTTCGCACGATGGAACCACGTTGGCTGCGAATTGCTGGAATGGAAAATCTTATAAGTTTGTTAAAGACTGTTGCACTTATCGTCTGAGATCTGTTTACGATTCACATTCACCCAGCGGCCTGTACGGAATTAAACTCGCCAAAGACGGTCAAGCTGCTTATCTCTGCGCCTACGATTCCGCCATCATTGTGCTTGACGAAAACTGGCAAGAAAGCAAGCGCTACGATTGCACTAACGGGGCCTACAACATTGCTTTGGCTGAAGATGTGGAAACACTAGCCGCGGGCTTGAGACAGGGAAAGTTACTCAGGATCGATCTCAAGCACGACACCACCGATGAATTGAAGGTGTTGGGATGTGAAAGGCCGGTATGTGGTGTTTCGATGTCAGCCGATGGAGGACTCCTGGTTTGTGGCAGCTTTGACGGCTGGGTCTACCTGATCAATTACACCGGTATACCGCTCGGCAAACTCGAAACCAGTGGAGAAGTTTGGTCGGTAGCTTCGTCAGACGATGCGGCCCGTCTCTGTATTGCTTCTGGTGATCACATTGTCCGGTTTCTCGAAAACGCTTGCAGCGTTGCGCCGCAGAGGGAAATGTCAGTATTCGAGCATGCGTTGGATTCGACTAATTCAGTTGAGCTTAGGTCAGTGTTGGAAAGGCTGGTAAAGCTCTATTCTCAATACGGTATCTACGAATATGGCTACTTGCGTTTACAAACAATAAAGGAGGGGCACAACGGCGAGGCTTCAAACTTGTTTGATAAGACGTGCAATCAGTTATTGCGCAATGCGCTTACATTCTCCGAGAACAACTATTGGGCGCATTACGAACTCGGAATCGTGGCCCAAAAGGAGGAGCGACATCGCGACGCGATATTTCACTTTCAACAAGCAGCGCGAGATTCAGCCTTTACCTCAAAGGCCATGATAAATTGCGCCGCCTCCTTTTCCGCCGAGAAGCTTTCTACAGCGACGGCGGCGTGCTATCGCCGAGCACGCCAACAGCAAATCGACAGTGATACGAAGCAAGTGCTTTACAACCTCGGTAATTCTTACGAAGAGATCAACCAGTGGGATGGTGCGATCAGTCACTTCCAGCTACTGGCCTCGTGGGATATTAGCTATAGAGACATTTGGGATCGTCTGGAAAGATTGATTTCTATTGCCGAACAATCTCAACAACCCGTTGACCAGATGCGCTCTGATTTTGCTGGTCTGACTATCGGCCTGATTGGTCCTAACGCGCCGAAACACGATCTGGCAGACGAGCTTAAAAGCGTCATGCAGGCGAGAACGGCAGAAGTCCTGATTCGACCCAGTGAACGCGAGCGCGTGGCTCATATAATTCAAGAGCTCAGAGCCAACGAGCGGTTTTGTCGCGGAATTACTGGAACCCGCCTCAACTACGATCAAGAGTTGTTTTTAAAATACGACTACGCCTTACCCGAAGACGAGACAAAGAAGTTTCTCGAGACTGTCAATCTTCTGTATCTGCTAGGCGATTCAATTCCGGCTGTTACCCTCGATATCGGCTCCGCCACCGGGCGCTACCCGACGTTGATGAGGTGGCTCGGTGCGAAATCATACGGGTTGGATCTCGAGCCCAAAGCAATCAAGTATGCGATGACGAAGATGGAAGACCCGGAGTTCCCAAAATACGTTATCGCTGACGCACGACACCTGCCATTCAAGTCAGCCCGGTTTAATCTGATCATTTGTATGATGGGTACATTTTCACACGTTCCTCGTGAGGATCAACAGTCGACACTGGACCAGGTGTTCGACGCTCTTTTACCGGGAGGCCATGTGGCGATTTCCACCTGGGACATGGATTGTAGTCATCTGTCATATTTATCTATTTACAATGAAAGGCAGAAGGATCTCATTCGTCAAAACTCTCCCAGCCTCGAAAGAATGCACGAGTTATTGACAGCAGCAGGTTTTCAGGAGGTGCAGATTCGCCCGTTTTGCATGCTGCCGCAAATTGCAGTTTACGATTTAGGGATAGAAAATCTTCGCACGGCCGATATCCAACTTGCAGCTCAAGCTGATTTGGCTGTGAGATCTCTTTATCCTGAAAAACATGGAGAGATGTTTATAGCGTTCGCACAAAAGTTGAGGAGTTAGTCATGGCTGAGGAAACCAAACCCATCGTCTCGAAAGAAGAGATCTTCGATAAGCTCGACATACGGCTTGGCCGTGTTCTTTCAATTGAACCAGCCGAGGGGCCGCCAAAACCAGCCTATGTGATTAAAGCGGACTTTGGGAAGTTTGGCGTCAGAACGTCAGTGGGCCGGTTTACTAAACATAGTCAGGAGGAGTTGGTTGGCAAACTTATCCTCGGAGTTTTGAATTTTGCGCCAAGGCAAGTGGGAGCAACAGTATCGGAATTTCTCTGTCTGGGCGTGCAGTATCCCAAGGCCGACAGCGGAGAGGCGACCATAGTAACTCCTCTCGCCAATGCAAAAATCGGCAGCAAACTGTTCTAGCGTAAAAATGCAAGGCCAGTAGTTGTGACGCAATTCTGGATGTCGATGCTGAAGCAATAAAATCGCTGTGGGTGCACCCGTTGAAACAGTTGAGGTTCCGCTTCCCGTTTCGATGCACACCGGGCAGATCATAATGCTGACGAAGATGCTGACCTGCTCAGATCTGCGCTTCTATGGTTTCGAAGAGGGTGTACCGGTGGAGCGTTGGCGTTCTCCTTTGTCCGATTTGCCTTAAGCCTCCGAAGTCCTCAAAAATCGTCAACTGTTTCTATGGCTGAAATAGTGAGTAACAACGAAAGTCTTACCGCCATGTTCGAGCAAGCTCTTGCTGCCGACACCACGGCGCAGGGCAGTTGGCAGGTAACAGAAGGAGGCCCGTGGCTTTGGCAGCATGACGGAGTTCGGATTAGCAACGGCGGTGAGTGGTCAGCTTTGAAATGGAAGGGATGGGGCGACCTCAAATCGCCGGCGCTGCGCAAATTTGTCATTGAGGCCACGGTAAGCGGAAAGGCCGAAGCCGCAGGATTGAGTTTTGGTCCTTATAAGGATTTTCTGGCCAGACTCGATACCTCGAACAGCCCTCGGCACCTTCAGTTGGAGATTGATGCAGATGTGGGTTGCTGGGCGTTTCGGGTAGACGGCCAATTGATGAATCGCAGTTGGTGGGATGCAAAAGTCCGCAGTGTTGAGGACTTGCTGAATGGAACCCTGACGCTCAAGGCAAAGAACGCGGAGACCGTCCTGTTTCAGAATCTGAGTCTGCATCCGCTGCTGGCAGTGTGCCGGCTGTCTGTGATCATGACTTGCTTTCGCTTTGTTCAACGGCTCAGGCTGGCACTGCGCAATTGGTGCCATCAGGATCTGCCTTCCAGCGCTTTTGAAGTGCTGATAGTGAATCCGGAAAGTCCGGATGGTACACACGAACTCTTGGCAGCCGTAGCGCGCGGCTTTCCGCACATTCGCGTACGCGAAATAGCGGTCGGCGCAGATTTGCACACCAATAAGGGCGCGATGATCAATCGAGCGTTCGAGGCGAGCCGTGGTGAATGGATCTGGTTGACAGATGCCGACTGCCTGTTCGCGACTGGCTCTGCTGCTAGGGTGCTGCAGCAAGTGCGGGGACAGGAACAACATTTATTCTATGGTCAACGTCGTCGCTTATTCCCTGCACAAACTGATGCTTTGTTAGCGGGACGCGCGGACGGATTGCATGATTTTGCTCAACTTGCTAATGAGCCAAATTTGCGTAGGGAGAACGGACCGTGGGGTTTTACGCAGATTGTGCACCGCCCGGTTTTTGAGCAAATAAGGTATAGCGAGGGTGTGAATCATTACGCTCGTACTGACGATGTCTTTGTCGATGACTGCAGAAAGCATCAGATCAGTCCGAAACAAGTCGAAGGCCTGTTTTGCCTGCACATTGAACACCCGTTTGCGTGGTACGGAACCAAATACTTCTTGTGACTATGGTTTTTGCAAAAGGGTCCTAAATCCCGCCCACAGCAGTTGGCGGATCGTTCAAGTCCACACTATTCATCGAACAGGATAAATAGTAAGGACCTGAAGTATCCGCCCACTGCCGTGGGGCGGGATTAATCGAATTTAAGAGATGCGTTGTTTATAGAAAGGACTTGAACGAATCCGCCCACTGCCGTGGGCGGGATTTTTACACTTTTGTTCTCTGGCGACCTTGTGACTGTTCACGATCGGAAAGATGCAGACAAATCTTCTTATGGTCCCGCGGGCTTAGGCGCCGGGGGCATATTGAATTTCGAATCATCGACAGGCGCATTCAGTTTTAATTCAGTGAACGTTCGCGTCGAAGTGGGATTTCCAACTTCAAGTATTGCCGCGCGAGCTGTGAAAGGAAATTTCAATCCCTCGGCTTCGCGATAATCCTCTAAATCGATTTGGTCAGGAATGATGCCCACCATCGTGGGCATCGTCGTTGTGCGTCGCAGCAACAACCCTGACGCAGCATCGAAATAAAGTCGCATGCGCCGGTTCTCAGTGGTCGTACCGTCGACGATATAGACATCGCGATCGCCAAGCTTATCTTTGCGGACCCTCGGCGCTCTGCTGAATTGCTCTTTAAGCTTCAGAAGAGTAAACAGACCGTTTGCCGCCTTGAAACTCACCAGCTCCGTGCCGGTTACCTCTCTCACTCCGCGGGCGGTTTTCTCCCAACCCACTTGACCGTTGAAACCGCGTTCTATCGTTCCCTGCGGTGTCGTCACCAACAAATAGAACTTGTCAGGCGCAGCTTGCGTCAGTTCAAACTGAAAGGAGTTTCCGTTTGCTTGTGTGACGGTCCCTTTCGCTGTTCGGGATTTCAGTTTGTCAATCGTAGCCTGGCCGCCGAGCGCCGCTGCGTACTTGCTGAAGACTTCGTCTGCTGAAGGTAATACAGGCGTGGGGCTGGGTGATGCCTGCGGTGACGCGCCTGAAGTTGGCCCACCAGGGCCACCGGCATTCGGCGGTGGAGACGGCAGCGCCAGCGGGAGCGCTGGGATCGATTGTGGAGACGTGCGGCCGCGATGGCACGTGTAACAAGACACCGGATCGAGCTTCAATCGATCAGTCGTCTTATTGATATCCATGACCAGCTTGACCATTTCACGTGCGCTGGCCTTCTCCGGCTTGGCGTCTGAGGCGTAGTCCCACTGGCCCTGATTATTGACATGACAATAATTGCATCGTCGTCCCATCGAAGCGGCAAAGAAATTCATGACCGGAATTAGTTGCGATTCCGGCATGCCGTTGAGAACCTTGATGTTTTTCTGCACCTGTTCGACGGTCTTCTCCGGTGGCGCCTGCGCTTTTGTTACGCGCACCACCACGTTGCGATTGTCGAGGATCAGAAAAAGAGCGACGATTGAAAGACCTAATGCGATGGACTTCAGAAGTGTTCGTTTCATAAGTGGGCCTTCACTGTGACTTGAAGTTGCAAGTACTGACTCAATTTGTCCGCCATTAGAATTAATAATATAAGCCGAACTCCTAAATCAACAATTGTCTCCACACGGCGTTTCTGGTTAAGATTTGTCTACGTGACGTTTTCATAACCCTCTTGTTCAAGGAGTCAAACCTTATATGACCTACGTCGTCGCCGAGCCGTGCGTTAATTGTCGTTACACTGATTGCGCGCTTGTTTGTCCGGTGGAGGCCTTTCACCTCGATGATGACATGTTGGTGATTAATCCGGAGACTTGTATTGATTGCGACGCGTGTGTGCCCGAATGTCCCGTTGAGGCTGTGTTCTCAGAGGCCAACGTGCCTCCGGACTGGGCGAGCTTCACGCCACTGAATGCGGAACGCGCGTTGAGTGGATTGCCGACGATCAGCGCTCGGCTGGATCCGCTTTGCGAATAGGCGAGTTGTAATGAAACGGCGTACCAGGTGGCTTCTCGGCGGTTTCGCTCTGGGCGCGGGAGCCATCGGCGCTGTCAGTGCTTACTGGAAGAAAAAGACCGTGTTGACAGAAAAGAAAACCGGCGACGTTTGGGCCAGGCCGGGAATGCCGGTCACGTTTCGGGCTGAACTGATGCCGGGACGAGACCGCAACGAGCGCACGTTCTCAGTTAAAGAGTTGCTGGCGAGCGGGCGGGTTTCGCTGCATGAAGTTGACGGCGAACACGCGGAAAAAGAATTTGAGCCGGTTCAGTTTGATCGACCGAGTAGGTGATTTCAATCCGTCCACAGATTACGCAGAAAATCTGTGAAATCTGTGGCTCACCATTCATAAACCTTACCTGGTTCCATCACAGACAATTTCGGAATGTTGAGGGCGTTGAGTTGCTCGATGATCTCGTCGCGGTAGCTTGGTTTGAGATGGACCGCCATGATGTCCATACCGTTGTGAGTTAGTTTCTTCAACTCCTGGCCCAACGTCGCCGGAGTAAAGTGACGTGAGACGTGAGCCAGCTTGGACATTCGATCAGGGAACGACGCCTCAATCAACAACACGTCAAGATCCTTCATCTGATTCACGACGTTCCAGAACTCATCCGTCTCAGCCGTGTCGGAACTGAATGCCACACTCTTCGTTCCATCGGAAACTACGAGACCAACGGTCGGAACGATATGATTTACGGGAATTGCGCACACCGTCAGATGGGCCACTGGAAAAGGTTTGCCGATCGGTATCGGCACGTATTCCATTACTGGACCATAATCGTTTTTCAGTTCAGAAAAACGCGGGTAGACGTTCCAGTTAAAAACGTCGCGCTCGAGCAGACCGATAACTTCCTCGGTCGCGTAAATCCGCATCGGCTGCTGCAAACTCGGATAAAGATCGTCGATGAATATCGGCAGGGTGGCGATATGGTCCATGTGTGGATGAGTAACGATTATGTCCCTGACCATGGACCGGCGGTCGTCGGGCAGAGCCAGCGCGATACTGCCCGCATCAACCGCTACGCAGTCGTCGATTAGAAAACAAGTCAAACGTTGCTCCAGGGTCGCCACTCCCTGGGCATCAAAGGTGCTGGGTAGAAGTTGGATTCTCACGAGCTTTCAGCTCTGCTGAAATGCCTTGCGCAACCGCCGTCAAGTAGCCGCCAAGTATAAGCCAGAAAGTGGAAGCCAGCGAGCACTAATAACAGGAGATACTGGTTCAGTTTGAAAAATACGCCGAAGGCGTTCGCTAACCCCAGCCCAGGGTTCGAGCGTAGCGAGCACCCTGGGAATCTAAATCAAGAAGACAATTAAACCCCGAAGGGGTTCCACTTAGTACGAACCCTTTCAGGGTTTAAGAATCTTTTGTACGCGGTCCCAGGGTTGTCGCTGCGCTCCAACCCGGGCTAGGGTTAGCGAACGCCTCCGGCGTTACAAGGTTAGCGAACGCCTCCGGCGTTACAATCTGAATTAGTCTTAACAAGAGGAATGCACGCTAGCGGCTCCTTGGTTCGTTCAGCGGCTCCGGAGTTCGTTCAGAAGGCCCTGCAACGCATGTAAGTAGGCGGTCTCAACCTCGAGCACATCCTGATTCGCGGAATGCACGCCTCTCGCAACACGGCTGCGATGAAAAGCCAGTTCACTTGCCAATTGATTAAAACGCATGCGGGCGCGCCAACCCCTCATACCAGTCTGTGATAAAGAGTTGAACGATGAGCCCATTCTTCCGAGTATTGAACCGAGTTGTTTGTACTCTTCAGCCGTTAGGAAACCGCGCTCGAGGTCAATACCGAGATACTCGCGCACTACTTGTCCTTCACGTCGCAGCGCCAATCCGATCACAACCAGCATGATAATGAACGCCGGCACCATGACGACGATATAAGTGATCAGGAAAAGACCGCCGCCGCCCAACACGGCCGAACCGTTCCAAATACTGTGCATGAAGATCGCCATCAACAAACCAATTACGGGCGTGAC
>Ga0105238_10002928_pt1 | contig 17040 bp, 12 predicted proteins | sample KBSC34metaG_FD_81526 | JGI IMG/M metagenome (GOLD analysis project Ga0105238, IMG submission 81526) | Corn rhizosphere microbial communities from Kellogg Biological Station, Michigan, USA - KBS C3-4 metaG | ecosystem: Host-associated > Plants > Roots > Rhizosphere > Soil | place: Michigan, USA... | reverse complement strand
TGCCGCCGCCGGATTTGATTGTGGTGGTGGTGGATGCCTCGAACCTGCAACGCAATTTGTATTATGCGACGCAGGTGGTGGAGCTAGGACATCCGACGATTCTGGCGTTGAACATGGTGGATGTGGCGGATGCGAACGGGCAGCATATCGATGAGAAGAAACTTTCGGAACTGCTCGGTGTGCCGGTGATGCCGATCGTGGCCAGTGACGGGACGGGATTGGCGGAGTTGAAGACGGAAATTGTTTCTCAGGCTGGCAGGGCGCGTCACTCCGTGCGCGCCGGAGATGTTGCAAACGAAGACGGCGCGCGCGGAGCGACGCGCCCTACCTATACTCCCAAGCTGTTTTGCCAGTTGCCCGGATTGTTCCGCATCGAAGCAACGGCGCTGGCGGATTTGCTGGCGGAGACGTTCAAGGATCGGCGATTACAGGCCACCGCGGAAGCGTTGCTGCTGTTGAGCAATGAGAAGGCGCTGGCTTCGAGCAAGGAGCATTATCCGCAAAAGATTCAAGATGCCGTGGCGGCGGCGCGCAAGCGGATTGAGGCGGCGGGAATTGATTGGCGCGGCGCGCCGATTGAATGGCGCTACGAGCGAATTGCGGAAATTCAGACAGCCGTCACCTCGCAAGTCGATCTGCCGGGGGAATCGCTAAGCGACAAGCTCGATCGCGTGCTGACGCACAAGGTGTGGGGCACACTCATTTTTGTCGCGATCATGGCGCTAATGTTCCAGAGCATTTTCACCTTTGCGCATTACCCGATGGATGCTCTCCAGGCTGCGGTGGATTGGCTGGGCGGAACGGTGGCAAAAGTAATTCCTCCCGGAGATTTGAATTCACTGCTCGTCAACGGCGTGATCGCCGGTGTGGGCGCCGTGGTGGTTTTCCTGCCGCAAATTCTGCTCCTGTTTTTGTTCATTGGGCTGCTGGAAGATACCGGCTACATGGCGCGGGCGGCGTTTTTAATGGATCGATTGATGAGCAAGGTGGGGCTGCACGGCAAGAGTTTCATTCCCATGCTGAGTTCGTTTGCCTGCGCGATTCCCGGTATCATGGCCACCCGCACGATCGAATCACCCAAGGATCGATTGGTAACGATTCTCGTCGCGCCGTTGATGAGTTGTTCGGCGCGGTTGCCGGTGTATGCGCTGTTGATTGGGGCGTGCATTCCAAACATTCACGTGCTGGGATTTTTCAAGCTAACCGGGCTAACGATGCTGGCGATGTATTTGTTGGGCATCGTGGTGGCACTCTTGATGGCGTGGCTGTTCAAGAAGACGCTGCTCAAGGGCGAGACGCCCATGCTCATCATGGAACTCCCGCCGTATAAACGGCCGCTGGTGCGCGTGGTCATGCGGCACATGTGGGATCGATCGAAGGTGTTTTTGCGACGCGCAGGGACGGTGATTCTGGGGATCAATATATTGCTGTGGTTTTTGGCGACGTATCCGAAGCATTCGGAAATTACCAAAAATGCCGAGCTCCAAAAAATTGCGCTGACGAAACAGATTTTTCCGGAACTCCAAAGTGACAACGCGCTTCTGCAGAAAGCCGACGAAATCCAAGGTTATCAATTACTCACAATCACCAACGTTTCAGAGACTTTCGTCAAAATCGCCTCTGCCGACACGAATATTCCTCCGCTTACGAACCTGCTGAGCTTTTCGCAAGCCCAGGCATTCACCAATCTTCAGGAGGTGGACAAGCAAGCAGCCGGCGAACATCTCCGCAAGAGCTTCGCCGGGATGGCGGGTCGCGCGATCGAGCCAATCATCGCCCCGCTCGGTTTCGATTGGAAAATGGGCATTGGGATCATCAGTTCCTTTGCCGCGCGCGAAGTTTTTGTGAGCACGATGTCCACGGTTTACAATGTGGGGAATGCCGACGAAGAAGCTTCGAAAAAAGAACTGGTGGAGACTCTTAAACAGCAGAAGCATTCCAGTGGGGCACCGGTCTATACCGCCCTGCTCGGCGTTACCCTCATGGTTTTCTATGTTTTCGCCATGCAATGCGCCAGCACGGTGGCGGTGGTAAGGCGTGAGACTAATTCCTGGAAATGGCCGGTGTTTCAATGGGCTTATATGGGCATTCTCGCTTGGGGATTGGCGTTTTTGACGTTTCATTTGGGGCATTGGTTGGGGTGGGGATAAAACAGTTTAAGAGTTTAAGAGTTGAGTCCCGTTTATAACTCGTTAACTCTTAAACTCCTTAACTCTTAAACTTTCTCGAACTGAGCGAATATTTTTTATACAAATCCCCATGCCCCGGTGTCTATAAGTTGAAAACGTGAACAGCGATTCACCACATTGGAGCCAAAGGCTCTATGAGACGAAGGCGGCGGAATTGGTCCTTTACGGGCGCGCGCTGGGATTGAGCCACGCCGAGGCCGAGGACGTTTTGCAGGAGACCTTCATTGCTTTGATGCAGCAATCCCAACCGCCGGCGAAGCTGGAGCATTACTGCGTGCGAAGTTTTCGGAATCGCGCGCTGAATTATCGCCGTTCGCTTTGGCGCCGGTTGACGCGGGAGTTGGAATCCAGACGCTGGTTCGAGCGTTCCTCGGACGAGAGCCCCGCCGAACGCGAAGCGATGCGTCACCTGGCGGAATTGCCGATCGAACAGCGCGAAGTCATCGTGTTGAAAATCTGGCACCGCCGGACGTTCGAGGAGATTGGGGATGTCCTGGATATTTCGCCGAATACGGCCGCCGGCCGTTATCGCTACGGTCTGCAGAAATTAAAGATCCGACTGGAAGGAGAAGAGTATGAACGAGAACGAGATGAATCACCTGGAAAACCAATTGCGTACCTGGCAACCGCGCCGGCCTTCCGCGAAAATTAAACACCGGTTGTTCCCGACCGCAGGCGAACGCGAGGCAGCGACGTTTTCACTGCGCTGGCTGGCGCCGGCGGCGGCGTGCCTGGTGCTGGCGCTGACCGTGGCGAGCAAGGACCCGACATTTTCCAGCGGCACGGTGCGCAGCGAGGCTTTGATGGGCATGATTTCCAGCAATTTAAGCTATACCAACATCCTTCCCAAGAGCGACAGCCCCGATCGCAATCGCGTTTTACCCCCCAGTTTTGAGTGGACAAACCTCAGTGGAATCACTTCTAGTATTAGCCCTTTACCGCCGGTCCGGATGAATTAGGGAATTTTTTAGACAATTGCCGAAATGGAAAGATCGAACGTGCCAAACGATAAGAAACAACCGTCTCCAGGCGCTCCCGCCAAAACCACTGCCGCAACGCCTGCCAAGTCCAGCGCGGCGCCGGCGAAACCGGAATCCACGACGGTCCCCCCGGTCAAACCGCCGCGGCTGTTCCGCCCGATCGATTGGGCGGCATTGATCATCACCTTTATTTTCGTTTTCGTCGCGTATTACCTGACTATCGCGCCGGAAATGACGCTGGAAGATTCCGGCGAATTGGCGACCGGCTCGTTCTACGCGGGCATTCCCCATCCGCCTGATTACCCGGTGTGGACGGTGTTCACTTATTTCTGGACGCTGATTCCGTTTGGCAACGTCGCCTGGCGCGTCGCGTTAGCGGGTTGTTTTGCCGGTGCGCTGGCATCGGCCCTATTGGCGATGATTGTGTCGCGCGGCAGCAGCATGATGATTGAGAGCATCGACGATCTGAAAGACTTTGATCGCCGCTGGGAAAATGCAATTTGCCTCGTCTCGGGATTCGTTTCGGGGCTGCTGATTGGTTTTAACGGATACATGTGGAGCCAGGCGGTGATCGTGGAAGTGTACCCGCTGAGCGTGGTTTCGCTGATGGCCGTTTTGCTGTGCCTGATGCGCTGGGTGTATGCGCCGTTTCAACACCGGTATCTTTACGGGGCGTTTTTCTTCTACGGCATCTGCGTGAACAACCACCAATCCCTGCTGGTGATCGCGATGGGTATGGAAGCGCTGGTAATCTGTGCCGACCGCAAGGTGGGTCGTGAAATGTTGATGTGGAACTGGCTGATTTTCCTCGCAGGAGCCCTTCTCAAGCCGGAAATGCTCTGGGGAAATCTGCCGGTTCGGACCATCTTCATGATTATCGGAATTGGCTCGATCATCGGCTGGGTGTGGCTGGTGATTATCACCAAGAAAAAAGGCATCGAGTTTCTGCGCGACGGCGTGATGCTGATTGCTTTGGGATCAACTCTCGGGATCCCAGCAGGCATCACCCACTACGTTCCGAAACTCAGCAGTGTGGGGGCACAGGCGTTTTTGTGGATGGTTGCCATCGCGTCCATTGCCGGCTTTGCCTATTTGGTCCGGGAAACCAAATCCATCGGCAAAGACTGGCTTTACACGCTGACTTGCGGCGGCGCCTGGTTCGTGGGCGCAGCTTGCTATCTTTACATGCCCATCTCGGGTGCGACGGTTCCGCCGATGGAATGGGGTTATCCGCGGACGCTGGATGGATTTATTCACGCGCTTACCCGCGGCCAATACGACCACATCAACCCGACCTTCGGTGAAGGCACTGGCTTTCATTTCGTCCAAACTTTCCTAAGCCGTTATCTCACGCAAATCTGGCGTTACCTGGAGGGTTTGAATGACGAGTTCAACATCCTTTACCTGCTGCTCGCGCTGGTGGTGTTCCTGTTCTATCTCAAAATGAAAAAACGCGAACGGTCGTGGATCATCGGCATGGTGGCCATCTTCTTCTGCCTGGGACCGTTCCTGGTGCTCCTGCTGAATTTCCCGTCGGACCGTCAATCGCTCGAATTGAATCGCGTGTTCCTCACCTCGTCGCACGTGATTATTTCGATGTTCATCGGGTTCGGTTTGACGCTGCTGGCGACGTATCTGGCAACGCATTATTCCTCCGCGCGCCGGATTTTCATGGTAATCGGTTTGTGCATCGTGGACATGGCGGTGTTCATGTTGATTATCCAGGCGCAGGATCGATTCGATCTTGAGAAGGCGGATTGGGGCATGGCGCTGGGTTATTTCAAAATCCTGTGCTGGCTGCTCGCGGCCACGAGCGCCATCGTCTTCTGGCGGGAGGGTTTGAAGGAAGACAAACTGCTGTCATACGGCGTGCCGACATTCTTCGGCGCGCTCTCGCTAATTCCGACGATCATGGCGCTGACGAGTTTGGAGAAGCCGTGGAAATTGACCGGCGTCGGCGAAACGATGGCGGGAATCTCCGAGGCGTTCAAGCCTGACCATTATGGGTTGCCCGTATTGGCAGCATTGGTGTTGCTCGCGCTGGGCTTCCTGTTTGTCGCCGCGCTTTTTGCTTACCGGAACCGCGCTCCCCTGATTGTCACGCTCGCGGTGTTCGCGATCATGCCGAGCTATTCCATCTTCAACCACTGGTTCGACAACGAACAACGCAATCACTGGTTTGGATATTGGTTCGGCCACGACATGTTCACTCCGCCAGTGGAAGGACCAGACGGGAAGTTCACCTATGACGCGAAGGTGCGCGCCCAAATGATGGCGGATCCAGCGAAGAAGAATTTGGTTTACCCCGAGATGGCCCGCGACTCGATCCTGTTCGGCGGCACGGACCCTGGCCGTTTCGCGCCCACCTACATGATTTTCTGCGACAGCTTCATTCCGCACGATTGCCTGCCGGTTTTTGACCAGAACTTCGACCGGCGCGACGTTTACATCATCACGCAAAACGCACTGGCGGATCCGACGTACCTGCAATACATCCGCTCGCAATATTTTCGCAGCGCGGAAACGAATTACGACACGCCGTTCTTCCAGGAATTGCTGCGCGGCAAGGAAGAGAAGGAACGATTCGGGCAATTCAGCGGGACCACGAATATCCTGGCGCGCTGGGCTTACAATCTCCTCGATAAACCGATTACCGAATTCGGCTCACGCGTGGAAACGCGCCGGCGCAAGGAAGGCGTGTATCCGCACAACGAAATTTACACGCCCAGCCAGGATGATTCGAGCCGGGCGTTCCAGGAATATTACGATGACGCGCAGCAGCGCATTATCCACGATCAGACACATCCGAACGAGCCCAAGCAAATCAAGCCCGGTGAAGATGTGCGCTTCGACAACAACAACCACGTGCAGGTGCAGGGTCAGGTGGCGGTCATGACCATCAACGGACTGTTGACGAAAACCATTTTTGATCACAATCCGACGAATGAATTTTATGTGGAGGAAAGCTTCCCGTTGGATTGGATGTTCCCCAACCTCACGCCATTCGGTGTGATCATGAAGATCAATCGCCAACCGTTGCCGGTCCTCACGGAGGATATTCTGAAACGCGATCATGAGTTTTGGGCGAAGTATTCGGAGCGCCTGATCGGCAACTGGATCACGACCAACACTTCAGTAAAGGAAATCACGGCGTTTGTGGAGCGGGTTTACATGCACCATGATTACACCGGGTTCAAAGGCGACTTGAAATTCATCCGCGATGACCAGGGGCAGAAGGCGTTTTCGAAATTGCGCAGCTCAATCGCGGGCATTTATAGCTGGCGGCTGGGCCAGCCCCCGAGCGGCGGCATCATGCCGGCGCAATACATCGCCACCGGCACCAATCGTACGATGATCGAGCAAGAGGCGGATTTCGCCTACAAGCAGGCGTTCGCGTTCTGCCCTTACAGCCCCGAGGCGGTGTATCGCTATGTGCAATTGCTCGTGAATCTACATCGCGCCGACGACGCGCTTGCGGTGGCGGAAACGGCGCAGCGACTCGATCCTTACAATCCTTCGTTTGGCGGTCTGATCGATAATATTCGCAGAATCATGGGCGCGGAAATGCCGCCAGCTCAAATCGAGGCGGAAATTTCGAGACTCGAAAAAGAGATTAAACCGGGCTCCACCGATTTCGTCGCCCAATTTGACCTCGCGCAGAAATTCATGCAGATGGGCAAAACGGATCGCGTTTTCCAGATTTTGGATGACGTGCTCGCCAATCCTAAGGCGAACGTCCAGGTGGTGATGACCGTGGCGAAGGCTTACATCGATTTGGAAAAGCCGCAGAAGTTGCAGACGGCGTTGGAAGCCTTGACGCGACTGATGCCGGATTCTCCGGAAGCGTGGTACGACCTGGCCGCATCCCATGCGTCGCTTGACCAAAGCCCGGCGGCGATCGATTGTCTGAAAAAATCTCTGCAATTGAACTCGCAACGATTGGCCAAAGACCCCAAGGCGTCGGACATTCGCGCAACCCTGGCAAGCGACGCGCGGTTTGCCAAATTGCGCGACACACCGGAATTCAAGGCGTTGCCGTTGCATTGATACGCGGGGAACTGATTTCAGCTTAGCAGAAACCAGCCGCAGCCTTTTACCAGGCTGCGGTGGGTTGCGCAAACAGCCCCTCTTCCCCGGTAAACCCCGAGGCTGGCCGGCAAAGATCTCGATTGTAAACTCCGTATTGGAAGGGGTTGCCCGGTCTTCAACAATAGATTAAATTGGCTCCTTTAGAAATTTAGGAATGCAGTGTGTCCATGAAGAAAACAGATACTGAAAACTCAGCAGGGAACGCCGAGACGGCGGAGGCTTTGGAAGCCGCAACCATGACTCCGGAACAATTCGAGGAGTTGAAGTCGCAGGCGGAAAAAGCCAATGAAAACTGGGAGCGCCTGCTCCGCACGACGGCGGATTTTGACAATTTCAAGAAACGCGCCGCGCGCGAGAAACAGGACGCCATTCGTTACGCGAATGAGGGCCTGCTCGAGAAGCTTGTGCCCGTGCTGGATAATTTCGACGCGGCGCTATCCGCCGCCCAGACCAGTTCCGCCGACGGCGCGCAATCATTGCAAACCGGCGTGGCGATGATTTTTCAGCAGCTTAAAAAGGTTTTGACCGAATCGGGCCTTGAGGAAGTGGATGCCACGGGCCAGACTTTCGACCCGAACCTGCACGAAGCTGTTTCCCAACAGGAATCCAAAGATGTCCCGGAAGGCAATGTCCTGCAGCAATTGCGCAAAGGCTACAAATTGCGCGATCGGCTGTTACGCCCGGCGACGGTGGTCGTGGCGAAGAAGCCCGCGTCGTGAAAAGGCTGCGCCCGGTTCATGAGTCAGTCTTGGATTCAAACGATTTATTGATTCAACCCAATTAACCGCACCCACCACTCTCTGTGTCCAAACGCGATTATTACGAAATCCTGTGCGTCGAGCGGATGGCGTCGAGCGAGGAAATTAAGAAGTCCTACCGCAAACTCGCCGTGAAATTTCATCCGGATAAAAATCCGGGTGATAAGGCTGCGGAGGAAAAATTCAAGGAACTCGGCGAGGCTTACGAAATCCTGAGCGATCCGCAAAAGCGCGCGGTGTACGATCAACACGGCCATGCGGCGTTCGATCGTCGTGCCGGCGGCGGTTTTGCCCGAGGAGGTGGTGGCGGTTTCCACGATCCGTTTGATATCTTCCGCGAGGTGTTCGGTGGTGGCGGGAATATTTTTGACGATCTCTTCGGCGGAGGCCGCTCGGATCCCACGTCGCCCCAACGCGGCGAGGATTTGCGCTACGACATGGAGATTACGTTTGAAGAAGCCGCGCACGGTTGCGAAAAGGAAATCACCGTAACGAAACCGGAGCGTTGCGATGTGTGCGACGGCTCTGGCGCAGAAGCCGGTTCGCGCGTGAAAGGTTGCCCGACGTGCGGCGGTCGCGGTCAGGTAATCAGTTCGCGCGGGATTTTCAGCATCGCGCAAACCTGTCCCGCCTGCCAAGGCGCGGGGCGTGTCATTGAAAAGCCGTGCAAAACCTGCCACGGAAGCGGACGTCGCGACAAGCCTTCGAAGATCAAGTTGCGCATTCCGGGGGGCGTGGACACGGGTTCGCGGTTGCGCTCCGTCGGCAATGGTCAGGCGGGTATGCGCGGCGGACCGTCGGGTGATCTTTACGTGGTGCTGCACGTGAAGGCGCATGAGATTTTTCAACGCGACGGCGATGATTTGCTTTGCGAAGTGCCGGTTGGGTTCGTTCAGGCGGCACTGGGAACGGAAATTGAAGTGCCTACTTTGAATGGCAAGGCCGAGATCAAAATCCCTGCCGGCACCCAGCCAGGCACAATGTTCCGCCTGAAGGGCAAGGGCGTGAAAAATGTGCAGGGCTATGGCCACGGCGATTTGCACGTGCGCGTGTTGGTGGAAGTGCCGACGCATCTCACCTCCGCTCAAAAAGCCAAGCTCGAGGAATTCGCCGCGCTCTGCAATGGCAAAGAAAGCCCAATGAGCCAGGGATTTTTTGAGAAGGCAAAGAAGTTGTTTAAGTAGCGATTAAATCAGTTAAACGGGCCAAATAAGTTAAACAAGTGGTTGCGACCCTCATTTAACCCATTTTACGATTTAGCTTATTTAACTGATCCATGCACCGATTCTATCTATCGCCCGCGGAAGCGAAGGTGAAGCCGCTCACGCTCGCGGGGCGGGAAGCCCACCACGCGTTGCACGTGTTGCGGCTGCGGCGCGGCGATCAGTTGACTGTGCTGGATGGCGTCGGTGGCGAATTCGTCTGTGCCATTGAGAATTTCGACCGCGACAAAATCCAATTGTCGGTGCTTGAATCTAAAAAAGTTCCCGCCCCGCCCTGCCCCATCACACTGCTCCAAGCCGTGCCGAAAGGGAAAATTATCGAATCTATTATTCAGAAAGCCACCGAACTGGGCGTGGCGCGCATCGTGCCGTTGCTTACCGAGCGCGTGGTGATGGATTTGGATGATAAGCGCGCGGCGCGCAAGAGCGACAAATGGCAGCAGGTCGCAGTTGAGGCTATCAAGCAATGCGGCGCCGCATGGCTCCCGCGTGTGGAAGCGCCGATAACTCCGAAGGAATTTCTCGCACGTGGGGAGAAATTTGAATTGCCGATTATCGCGTCGCTGCAACCGGGCGCACAGCATCCGCGGCAGTATTTCGAAACATTTCGCGCGCGAAACGGGCGTCAACCGCAATCGGCGTGCGTGTGGGTCGGGCCTGAAGGAGATTTTACGGCGGAGGAGGTGGAACAGATTATTTCAGCCGGGGCGCTGCCGATTACGCTCGGCAGGCTGGTGTTACGAGTGGAGACGGCGGCAACGTATTGTTTGTCGGTTTTGAATTACGAGTTAGGTGCTTGATTCGCACGAGCGAGACACCCGTGCCACTATTTCCGCGATTGCACCAGCACGCGGAAGGCGCGTCCGAGATGGTCGGGGTGAGTCAGGGTTTGGAGTTGTCGCGATTGTTTTGGGCCCCACTCGGCAAACGAGCCGGGTTGCTTAAAAATCTTTTCCACGGTGCGCGTGAGAAATTGGGTCTGGGAGCAAAATGTTTCGGTGCGCAAGCCGGCTGCTTCTCCAATCAACTGCATCGCGGAAAAATCCACGTGCGCGGTCAAATCCTGTTCGCCAGGATCGGCAAGAATGTCGTTCGTCACTCGATGCCTGCGATAAGCCCGGAGCGTGCCATCGATGCGGCTCGGGGAAAATTGCTCATCGGAGGTGAATCCGTAGTCAATGGTCATCAATCTGCCGTGCGCGAGCACCTCTGCGGCGGTGCGCCACCATTTTTCGGCCGCGGGCGAAATTTCCACGGTGTATCCATCGGGCAGCAGGTCGAATAATGGTTCGTGAGCCGTGAAACGTGAAACGTGATCGGACTTCGCGGGCAGGCGGGACCAAACGAGCTTTCCGCTGTCCGATGAAACGCCCCATTCGAACCACTTTTTTTCCTGCGCATCCCAGCCGAGGCGATGCACGGGCATGGCATCGAGGAGTTCGTTCGAAAAGATGACCGCTTCGGAGGATTCCAGCGCGGGTTTTAATTCGCCGATTGCAGACACCCATTTCACACGCTTCTCGAAACCACTCAATGTCCGCTGCTGCCAAGCTTGACGACGGACGGAAGATTCCACGACGCAATATTCGAGCTGGCGGAAAACCGCCGGTCGCTGTGCTTGAAACCAACTCAGGATGTCCCTCGCCAATCGACCGTCATGCGCGCCGGCTTCGACGATTTTAAGCGGTGTTCCCGCCTCCGATTCGATTCGGCGCGGCCAGCCGGATTGCCTTGGGCGTGTCTCGTCCTTGCCTTCAAACCAGTCACTAAATTGGAAGGCAAGCAGTTGCCCGAATAATTCCCCGACGCTCACGCTGGTAAAAAAATCGCCACCTTTTCCGACATTGTCCTTTTCTTTTTCATAAAATCCACAATCGGGACAATACAAAGCCAGCTCCATGAAGCGCGCAAAAGGGATGGCTCCCTGCGCGCCTATCTCAGCAGCGATTTTTTCGATGATTTGGCTCAAAGCAAAACTGTGGTGCGAATTTAGCTACGCAAACGTGGAAGTATGGCAAAGATCGACGCTTTCTTCAATTTGATGTTCGAGCAAAAAGCCTCGGACCTCCATTTGTCGTCCGGTAACGCACCGATGCTCCGCATCAACGGCGAGCTCCAGCGCGTGGATTTCCCCCCGCTCGAAAATGACGCTCTCAAGACGATGCTCTACGAGATCGCGCCGGAGTATAAAATCAAGATTTTCGAAGAAACGGGTGACGTGGATTTCGGCTACGAAATTCCGAACATCTCCCGCTTTCGCGCGAACTTTTTCAACCAGAAAAACGGCATCGCGGCCGTGTTCCGCCAGATTCCGAGCAAGGTGCTTTCGTTCGAGGATTTCGAAAAGTTCGACGCGCCCCTCCCGGCGGTGTTGAAGAAATTCTCCATGCTGCATCGCGGGCTCGTGGTGGTAACGGGGCCGACCGGTTCCGGTAAATCGACGACCCTCGCAGCCATGGTCGATTACGCCAACAAGAATCGACGCGACCATATCATCACCGTCGAGGACCCGATCGAATTCGTACACGAGAGCAAAAACTGCCTGGTCAACCACCGCGAAGTGGGCGTGCATACGAAAAGTTTTGCCGCGGCGTTGCGCGGGGCGTTGCGCGAAGACCCGGACATGATCCTGGTCGGTGAGTTGCGCGATTTGGAAACCATCGAACTGGCGCTCATCGCGGCGAGCACTGGCCATCTGGTGTTCGGCACGCTGCACACGCCGAGCGCGGCCAAGACCGTTGACCGTATCATCGACGTTTTCCCGGCGGAACAGCAGAACAAGATTCGCGCGACGCTTTCGGAAGCGTTGAAGGGCATTGTGGCGCAGAACCTGTTCAAGCGAGTGGATAAAAAAGGCCGCGTGGCGGCGCTGGAAATTCTGGTTTTCACCACGGCCATCGCGAACCTCGTGCGCGAAGGCAAGACGCACCAAATCCCCGGCATGATTCAAGTCGGCAAGCGCCAGGGCAATCAGCCGCTGGATGACGCCATCATGGATCATCTGCGGATGAAACGAATTTCGCCGGAGGAAGCCTACGACAAAGCGTTGGACAAACGGAAATTCCGCTCGTTCCTGCCGAATCCGCCGGAAGATGACGAGACGACTTAATTTATGCGCCGCCCCGAACTTGATATTATTTTAGGCACGATGCTGGACTCACAGCCGGAGGTGTCCGACCTGCTGTTCACAGTGGACAAGCCGTTGCAGGTGGAATCGTTCGGCGCGTTGAAAACCGTACCCTTCGATCCCCCGATTGAAGCGCTCACGCCTTTTCAGACCGAGATGATCGCGCTGAATCTGATCGGCGAGAATCACTGGCACGCGGAAGATTTGCTGCGGCGCGGCTCCTGCGATTCGGCCTACACACTCATCGACAAGGCACGTTTTCGCGTCAACATTTTCTCGCAGCGCGGCAACTATTCAATCGTTTGCCGCAAACTGAACACGGAGATTCCTACGCTCGACAAACTCGGCCTGCCGGAAATCATCCGGCTCGTGCCGCGCGAAAAGACGGGGCTTGTGTTGGTGACCGGTGCGACCGGCTCCGGCAAATCAACCACGCTCGCGGCGATTCTCAACGATATCAACGTCACCAAGCCGGTGCACATCATCACGCTGGAAGATCCGGTTGAATTCGTGCATCCGCATCACGCGGCGACGTTCAACCAGCGCGAGCTCGGCACGGACTTTGACAATTATTCCAACGGCTTGCGCGCTGCCTTGCGCCAAGCGCCCAAGGTCATTCTCGTCGGCGAAATGCGCGACCGCGAAACGGTGAAAATCGCCTTGAGCGCGGCGGAAACGGGCCACTTGGTCTTGAGCACGCTGCACACAATCGATGCCGGCCAGACCATCAATCGTATCCTCGGTATGTTTGAGCCGGAGGAGCAGGAGCAGATTCGCGGGCGTCTCGCCGAAACGCTGCGCTGGGTCGTCAGCCAGCGATTGGTGCCCAAGGAAAGCGGCGGGCGATTTGCGCTGCTGGAAATTATGGGTTCGAATTTGCGCACGCAGGAAACGATCCGTCTCGGCGAAAGCGAAGGCAAGAGCTTTTACGAGATCATCGAAGCTAGCCAACCATTCGGCTGGCGCACGTTCGATCAGTCATCGCTCGAGGCGTTCGAGAACGGCACGATCAACGAGGAAACCGCCCTGCTCTATTGCACCAAACGCGGGCCGGTCACGCGCGGCATCGATAACATCAAGAAGGGCCGCGGCGAATCCACCACGGATATTTCTTCGCTGCGCATGAAGGAAAAAGAAGCGGCGGCGAAGGCGTCTGCCAACCTGGACGCGGGCCTTAAGCTCAAATTGAAATAGTTTATGAATAATCAATTTGATTTTGTCAGCACAACGGACAAGCCGGCCTTGCTGGCGTTTTCGACCCCGGAATGGCTGGAGACCGCGCGCTCATCGCTCGCTGAACTTGGCTACAAGGTTCACACTGCGGCTACGCATGGCGATTTTCAGGTGCGCTTCAGCCAGATTCGTTACCAGGTGGTCATCATCGAGGAACGTTTTGCCGCGAACGACATCACGGAAAATCTAACGTTGCAGTTCATGCAGAAAATGCCGATGAGCCAGCGGCGGCATGCCACGGTGATTTTGCTGGGCGAAAATTTTCAGACCTTCACGCCGATGCAGGCGTTTCAACAGAGCGTTCACGCCGTCATCAACAGTTCCGAATTGTTTCTGCTCAAGCAATTAATCGAGAAAACGATCGCGGACAATGAACTCTTCCTGCAGACCTACCGAGAGACGCAGACGCGGGTGCATACGACGAGCCGGGAAGATTGAAGGCATGGTCAGAGGTCAGAGAGCAAAACGGGAACTCGCGCTATTTCGTTATCAGATCATCCGCAGTCCACATCACCTTGTCCGGCCCAGCCGAACGGATTTCCATTTCGTGAGCAGAAAGTTGATGGAAGAAAAACGGCGTGCCGTAGCCATCGATAAGTTCTCCCTTGCCGTTCAACCGCAGGCCTGAGTCGGCAAGGAAATTAATTTGTTTGGAATTCTTGCCCTGCAATGCCGCGGCAATTTCCGGATTGGTGCCGACGGGATTTTCGCCCAGGGCGGCGTGATAATTGTGGATCAACACACGCGTTTTATCCAACACGGTAGCGGGCGGTAATGCGGGAACTTCGTTGGTGACGGTGCCGGGCTGCACATCGCCATTGGGCGACGCGGCCCGCACGGCGAGGCTCGTCTGCGCACCGGAAATTTGCGGTGAACCATTTGGAGGGATCGAAGTGACGTCCGGGGTATTGGTTCGGGAGGGTGCTTTGTTGGAAACGGTGACGGAGAGATTTTCAATCGGCGCGGTGGGCTGAGTCACGGGAGGATTTTTAGTCCTCAACAGGAGAAATAAACCGGCGAGGACTGCGAGAAGCGCCAGGATCGCCAATAGTTTTTTCATATCAAAAACGTAGCAGTCGTTCTACGAAGGCTCCATGCAAATTCAATACTCCAAGTGAAATGGAGACAGGCAGGATGCCTGTCCTACGTTTTCATAAAGCCGAGGTTCGGCGTGGCGAATCGGCCAATATTCGGGAAGACCGTACCAAGATTCGAAGGATCGACGCCGAACCAGGTGGCGATGGTCGCGAAATATTGATCGACGGCGGTCGTCGGAATCCAGCGGCCGGTGTTGGTGTCGTCCGGGCCGTTGACGGTGAGCGTCGGAAATTTTCCGTAGGTTTGACCACCGAGAACCGAACGAGCCGCCTGGTTTTTGTAACCGGACCCGCCCAAGATCAAATGATGGCTGCCCCAGCCATGATCACTCCCCTGCCCGTTGCTCGGGAAGGTGCGGCCGAAATCGCTGGAGGTGAATGCCGTGACGTTGTCCTGCAATCCGAGTTGCTCCATCGCCTGTTGAAACACCATCAGGGACTGGCTCAGCTCCGCGAGCAGGTTCGCGTGCGCTCCAATGATGACGTCGTTCGGATTGTTCGTGTTGTAATTCGTCTGGCCGCTGTGCAAATCATATCCGCCCACCTGGCAGAAGAAAATCTGCCGTTTCATGCCAAAACCATTGCTGGGGCTGCCTGCCGCGCGAGAGCCGGCTTCAATGAGCCGCGCGACCATTTTCAACTGTGAGCTTAAACTGGAGTTGAACGAGCCGCCGTTATTCGGAGTGGTGATCCGAGTGGGGAAGGCGTTCGTCCAATAAGAATTCGCCGCCGTATTCGTGATGGCATTGTTGAGGAGCGCGCCGGTGTTGATGCTGTGTTCCGCGACGCTCGCGTACGCCTGAGCCTGCATGTTGGAATACGGCAGGCCGAGGATATTGGTCAATGCCGCGAGGCGCGCGCCGCTGACACCGTTGAGAGAAATAGCGCCGCTGGTCGAAACCGCGTATTGCGAAACGATGTTGCCGACTTCGAAGGTGTTCGCTCCGGCCAACGACACGGACAGCGAAATTCCGGCGCTGGGATTCACGGAATTCAACAGGTCCGCGCAGCGTCCGCCCCAACCTGTCAACGCCGGCTGGTCCGGCACAGAGGTCTGCCATTGCGTCACCTGGTCGGCATGCGAGAACAATTGCGGCGGGCGCTGACCGCCGCTCTGATATTGGGCGCGCGTAATGGGCATCACGAGCGTGCCGGCGTTCATCAAGACGGCGAGCTTTCCATCCTTGAATAACTGCTGCAATTCGGGGCACGCGGGATGCAAGCCAAACGAGTGACCGTCCGGGTCCATGTAATCCGTCACGCCATCGCTCTTCTTCAATGACAGCAAATTATTCTGGGGAATCGCGAGAACGGGCGTTCGGATGGCCGAGTAATTGTTGTACTCGGACGTAACGGTGGGCATGATCATGTTGTTGGAATCATTGCCACCAGCGAGAAAAATGCATACGAGCGCCTTGTAATCGGTGATGTTCGACTGCGCCACGGCAGCGTTCATGAATCGCAGATCGCGAATGGCGCTCGTCATGGCAGCCGTGCCCACCGCAGCGCAGGCAGCGCGCCGGAGAAAATCCCGGCGTGTGATGACCGAAACGTTTTTATCTTTCATAAATCATTTTTGAATCGTGAAGTCGGGTGATGCGGTGATCAAATGCACGACCGCCCGCGCGCGGTCGCGAATCTGCGTGGGTGTGGGCGTGGCGCTGAAGGTGATGCTATTGGTGACGTAATTCACAATGTTACTCTTGGCGCTCGCGGACAATTGCCCAGCGACGAGCAATGAATTGATGGAGTCCACCATTTTGGGGAGATTCGCAGCCGTCGTCCAATTCGTCGAAACCCACGGGCCGATGTCGAGGACGATTGCGCCACCGTTGTTGTTGAAACTGCTCAACCCATTCGTGTTGCCCCCGCTCAAAATGCCGCCTTCGATGTAGTTCATTTGCAGCGCAATGCTGGTATCCGAAGTCAGTTGGAACTCGGGCGTCGTGAGTCCCGCCGAAGCGAGCGCGCCGGGGAATTCGTAGTTCGGGAAGAAGAAGTTGAACACGGTGGGCGAACCCAGCGGCGATTGGGAAAGGTTAAAGGTTGAGCCCGTGTCGGTCGCGCCCATGTTCCAAGTGCTCCATTGGATCGTCACGTTGCCGGAACGAACCAGTGGCGGGGCCACCAGCGGGAAGATATTAAATCCGCTGGTAACCTGCGTGGGGCCATTGTTCGTGACGATGAGCGTGAAATGCGTTGCGTCAGGAACCGTGGCGACCTGGTAAACGCCATCGGCAGGAACGGTCGTGCCGAAATCAGCGAAGAAACTATCGCCCGGAATCAATCCATGCGGTCCGGGGCAACTCACCGTGATGTTCGTTTTGACCTGCGAGAATCCGCT
>Ga0105238_10002927_pt1 | contig 17042 bp, 18 predicted proteins | sample KBSC34metaG_FD_81526 | JGI IMG/M metagenome (GOLD analysis project Ga0105238, IMG submission 81526) | Corn rhizosphere microbial communities from Kellogg Biological Station, Michigan, USA - KBS C3-4 metaG | ecosystem: Host-associated > Plants > Roots > Rhizosphere > Soil | place: Michigan, USA... | reverse complement strand
CGCCGGACGTGCCGTTCGCCGGGGTGGTCGAGGCCGCGCTGGAGATACGGCAGAGGCTGGACCCGCTCGGCCTCGAAAGCTTCCTCAAGACCACCGGCGGCAAGGGGCTGCATGTCGTGGCCCCGATCGGGCGCCAGCACGAATGGCCGCTGGTCAAGGAATTCGCCCGCGCCGTCGCCACCGCCATGGCGGCTGACGGCGACCGCTATGTCACGGTGATGACCAAGGCCAAGCGCACCGGCAAGATCTTCATCGACTTCTTCCGCAACGACCGCGGCGCGACCGCCGTCGCCCCCTACTCCACCCGCGCCCGGCCCGGCGCCCCGGTTGCCACGCCACTGGACTGGCGCGAAGCGACACCGGCGCTGGACCCGCGGCAGTTCACCATCGAGACCATTCCCAGGCGCCTGGCCCAGTTGCCGGACGATCCCTGGGACGCGATGCTGAAATCGCAACAATCCATCGGCAAGGCGGCGCTGAAAGCGATGAAACTCGGCTGAACCGCAGGGGCGGCGTAACGCCCACGTGTATCCGGCGTTGACCCATCGGACGAACGACCGGAATGTTGGACCTCAAGGCAGCCTCCATCGCTGCGAACCGCTTCGGCTTCGGCGCCAGGCCGGGCGAGCTGGACGCCATCGCGAAAGACCCGCGGGGGTGGCTCACGCGGCAGCTTGCCGGCGAGGCGCCCCAGGCCGCGGATGCGCCGATCTGGCCGGCGCAGCTCGCCGGCTTCCTGCAGGCGCAGCGCGAGAAGAAGGCGGATATCGACGCCGCCAAGATGATGCGCAAGGCATTGCAGCAGGAATTCCGCGGCGCCGCGGCCAAGCGCACGATCGATGCCGCCAACAGCGCGACGCCGTTCCGCGAGCGGCTGGTGCAGTTCTGGTCGAACCATTTCACCGTTTCGATCCAGCGCGCGGTCGTGGTTCCGGCCGCGATCGGTTTCGAGAACGAGGCCATCCGCCCCAACATATTGGGGAATTTCCGCGACCTGCTGAAAGCCGTGGCCGCCCATCCGGCGATGCTGCTCTATCTCGACAATGCCGGTTCGGTCGGCCCCAACTCCGCCGGCGGGCTGAAAAACAAGCGCGGCCTGAACGAGAATCTCGCCCGCGAGATGATGGAGCTGCATACGGTCGGCGTCGATGGCGGCTATAGCCAGACCGACGTTACCGAACTGGCCAGGATCCTGACCGGCTGGTCCATCGCCGGCGAACATGAGCCCGGCCCAGGCCGGTTCCGCTATCGCCCCATGGTGCATGAACCCGGCAGCAAGACGGTGATGGGCAAGACATATCCCGAAGCCGGGCGGGACGAAGCGGTCGCCGTGATGAACGATCTGGCCGCACGGCCGGCAACCGCCTGCCATATCGCCACCAAGCTGGCCCGCCATTTCATCGCCGACGATCCGCCCAAGCCGGCGGTCGACGCGCTGGCACGGACCTATCTGGAGACCGACGGCGACCTGCATGCCGTGTCGCTGACCCTGATCGGCCTGCCGCAGATCTGGGCCGAACCGTTGCCCAAGGTGAAGACCCCGAACGATCTGGTCATCTCGGCATGCCGCAGCCTGGGCATCGCCGACGTCCAGGCCGGCGAGATGCTGCTGATGGGGCTGAGGCAGATGGACCAGGCGCCGTTTGCTGCCCCCTCTCCCGCCGGCTGGCCCGACACGGCCGACAGCTGGATCTCGCCCGAGGCGATGATGACGCGGGTGGAATGGGCGATGGCCGTTGGCCAAAAGCTGGGTTCGCAAGCCGACGCGCGCGACGTCGCCAAGGCAACGATCCAGCCGGTGGCGAGCCAGACCACACTGTTCCATATCGACCATGCCCCAAGCGCCGCCGAGGCGCTGGCCCTGCTGATCGCCAGCCCCGAGTTCCAGCGCAGGTGACGACCATGCCTTTCGACAACATCATCCTGCCGCGCCGCGCCTTCTTAAGCGGCGTCGGCGCCGCAGCCCTGGCGGCGGGACTGCCGCGTGCCGTGCTGGCCGACGCGCCGACCGACAAGCGTTTCATCCTCATCATCCTGCGCGGCGCGATGGACGGGCTGAACGTGGTGCCGCCCTATGGCGACAAGGATTATGCCGCGTTGCGGGGCCAGATCGCCCTCGCCAAGCCGGGCGAGACCGACGGGGCGTTCGATCTCGACGGCTTCTTCGGGCTGCATCCGGCGCTGGCCGAGATCGCGCCCTGGTACAAGGAGGGGGCGCTGCTGCCGATCCAGGCCGTCGCCTCACCCTATCGCGACCGCTCGCATTTCGACGGGCAAGACCTGCTGGAGAACGGCACGCTGAGCCCGCGCAATACCGACAGCGGCTGGCTGAACCGGGCGCTGACGGCCCTAGGCAACAGAAATGGGGGGGCGAGCGACCGCCGCATCGGGCTGGCGGTCGGTCAGGCGATCCCGCTGGTGCTGCGCGGCCCGACCCAGGTCGCATCCTGGGCGCCGACGCATATGCCGGAGGCGAACGACAGTTTCCTGACCCTGGTGCAGGCCGTCTATCAGGGCGACCAGCGCCTGTCGGCGGCGCTGGCCGACGGCATCCGCGCTACCGCGGCGGCCGACCAGGCGATCGGAACCGGCAACGCGCGGATGGCGAATGCCGGCATGGCCGAACCGGACGACGCCAGGCCCGATCCCTACAAGGCGCAGCGGGCGCTGGCCGATGCGGCGGGCAAGATGCTGGCCGACCCCAACGGCCCGCGCATCGCCGCCTTCGACGCCCAGGGCTGGGATACGCATGCCGCGCAGGGCGGCGCCAAGGGCAGGCTGGCCAATGCGCTCGGCGGCCTGCAGGCCAGCCTGGTGTCGCTGCGCGGGGCGCTGGGCCCGGCCTGGAAGGATACGGTGGTGATGATGGCGACCGAATTCGGCCGCACCGCCCATATCAACGGCACCAACGGCACCGACCACGGCACCGGCACGGTGACCCTGCTGGCCGGCGGCGCCGTCGCCGGCGGCAAGGTGCTGGGACAGTGGCCCGGCTTGGGCGAGGGCCAACTCTACCAGTCGCGCGACCTGATGCCGACGACGGATCTGCGTTCGGTGATGAAAACGGTGCTCTACGAGCATCTGCGCCTGCCGGCCGATAAACTCGACAGCTTCGTTTTCCCGAACAGCGGCGACGCGCGGGTGATGAAGGGGATCGTGGCTTAAGATCCCGTAGGATGGGTAGAGCGTAGCGAAACCCATCATCCGGTGCGGTGAACGATGGGTTTCGCTACGCTCTACCCATCCTACTTTTTCAGATACGCGCCCAACCCGGCCAGCGCATTCTCCAGCACCCGGCCCAGGAAGGCCTCGAACGGCTCGTCCTTGGCCAGGAACAGCAGGCCCGGCAGCGGGTCGCAGGCCAGTATCCAGCGCACCCGCGTGCCGCCGGGGATTTCATCGAATTCGGTGATCTCGATCTGGGCCTTGGACAAAGGCTCGGTCACGCGGTCGATGATATAGCCCCAGCGCTTGGGCTCCTCCCACACCACCATCGTCTCGTCGTGCAGCGCCCCGGCGACGGAGGAGCGGCGGATGGTGCCGACGCCCCACGGCTGCGGTCCCTCATAGGTCACCCACTCGACATAGGGGAACCAATGCTGCCAGGTCGCGGCGTCGGTGAACACGTCCCACACCGCCTGGCGGGGGGCGGCGATATCCCGCTCCACCACCCATCGGGCCGGCGCCGTATCGGCGTAGTCCGGCCCTACCTTGCGGCATTCATGCCATACCGGCTCAGCCATTTCAGGCCGCGGCCTTGTTCCTGAAGTGCGGGATCAGATGCTTGCCGATATTGCGGATCGTTTCCATCGTCACCTCGTGCGGGATGGCGCCCATCTGCAGCATGAACAGGATCTCGTCGGCGCCGGCATCGACCAGGCGCTGCACATAGCGGATGGCCTGGTCGACCGTACCGTAGGCATCCTCCTCGATGTGATAGTTGCTGGTCGTCGCGTCGATGATCGGAATCTTCTCCTGGCCGAGATAGGCCACCAGCTCCGCCTCAGACTTCTTGATCTCGGCGATCTGCGCATCGGCGTCCAGATCGTCGACGGAGGGCTTGTCGCCCCCGGCATACCAATAACGGATGGATTCGCCGAAGAAGCGCTGCCCCCGCACGCCGATGCGCCGCGCCCTCTCGCGATCGTCGAGAATGACCGCCGGGCAGAGCGCCGCCAGATGCTGGGTCGGGCGGAATCCGACCTGATCCTCGGCCTTACGATTGGCCCAGGACTCGCGATAGATCGCGTTCTTGCGGGCGATCTCGTCAGGGCCGGAGAAGCCCAGCACCAGCGCGCCCAGGCCGCGCGACCCCGCCGTCACGATCGAATCGTCGCGGGTGCAGGCCAGGTACATCGGCGGATGCGGATCCTGGAAGGGCTTCGGATGGATCGGGCGCGGGGGAATGTCGATCAGGCCGTGATGCTCGATCTCGTCCTGCATCCACATCTTCGGGATCAGATACATCGACTCGTCGACCTGTGGCGTCACCTGGTCCATCGGCGTGCCGAAGGCCCCGGTCTCCTGCTTGGTACCGCCCTTGCCGACGCCGAAATGGAGCCGCCCGCGCGACAGGATGTCGAGGGTGGCGACCCGCTCAGCCACCTTGATCGGGTGGTTCATGTTGAAGGGCAGGCAGACGACGCCGTGGCCGACATGGATCTTGGTCGTGCGGCCGGCGATGAAGGCGAGGAAGCTTTCCGGCGCCGACAGATGGGCATACTGGGTCAGGCAGTGGTGCTCGACCGACCAGATGCAGTCGAAGCCCATCTCCTCCGCCAGGACGCACTGGTCAACCATGTCCTGGAAGACCTGCGCCTCGTTCGCGCGCGAGGTGTCTATCATCTGCGCTTCATAAATAATCGAAAACTTCACCCTATCCTCCCCAGCCTTGTTTTCCCCAGTTAAGTCATTTTCCCAGCTTCATGGAAAGCTGAATGTTCATTCACGCGGCTTTCCCGCCAGGGTGCCGCCGTCCACCACATAGTCGCCGCCGGTGCAGAAGGATGACTGGTCCGATGCCAGGAACAGCACCATCCGCGCCACTTCCTCGGCATTGGCCATGCGGGCCAGCGGGTACTTGCCGTACATCTTGTCGTAATCCGCGTCGGTCCAGCCGGGCCGTTCGATCATCTTGGTCTTGGTCGGCCCCGGCACTACCGTGTTGACCCGGATATTGTGCTGACCGAGCTCGATCGCCGCGCATTTGGAGAGGCCCCGTATGCCGAACTTCGACGCGGCATAGGCGGTGAAGCCGCCGCGCCCCTCCATCCCCTGGACCGATGAGAAATTGACGATCGCGCCGCCGCCTGCCCGCTTCAGCGCCTCCGCCCCGTATTTGAGGCCGAGGAAGGTACCGACAAGGTTGGTGTCGACCACTTTGCGGAAGTTCTCCAGGGTCATCTGATCCAGGGTTGCCACGCGGTTGATCGCTGCGTTGTTGACCAGGATCGAGATCGGGCCGAGGCGGCCCTCCGCCTGTTCCAGGGCGGCGACCCACCCCTCCTCGCTGGTGACATCGAGGGGCACGAAGACGGCCGCATCCGGCCGCAGCGCGTTCAGCGCAGCGACGGTCTCAGCCGCCTCCTCGGCCCGCCGATCGGCGATAGCGATCCTGGCACCCTCGCCCACCATCAGCTGGGCGCTGGCGGCGCCGATGCCACGCGCGCCGCCGGTGATGAAGGCCGCCTTGCCCTCCAGCAGCATCGCGCTCACCGCGTGATGATGCGGTTGCCTTCGACGAAGGCGTTCCGCTGCTTGCTGCCCTCGCCCATGATGTTGAGCTGGTAGGTGTAGCCCTGTTCCATGCGGTAGTTCGTGTGCATCTCGAACACGTCGAGATGGTTGAGCGCCGCCTTGGCGAACTTCACCGCCGCCGCCGGCTTCTTGGCGATCATCTGGGCCAGCTCGCGTGCCTTGGGCATCAGCTCGTCCGGCTCGACCAGATAGGCGACGGAGCCCCAGGCATGGAGCTCGGCAGCCGTCGCCGGCTTGCAGGTGATCGACATCTCCCTGAGCTTCATCGGCGAGACCAGCTTTGCGAGGTGCGAGGCGCACCCCAGCGCGCCGTTATCGACCTCGGGCAGGCCAAAGCGCGCCTTGGTTGAGGCGACGATCATGTCGCACGAGCCGACCAGCCCGACGCCCAGCCCCATGCAGAAATCGTTGACCGCGGCGATGACCGGGATCGGCGTCTGATAGATGGTGTTGAAGGCGTGGTAGCAGGCCTCGCCCGAGCTGGTCATCAGCTTCCACTCGTCGCCGGCCGCCTTGTTGGCCTGCATCTCCTTGATGTCGATGCCGGCATTGAAGCCCTTGCCTTCGGCCGTCAGGATGATCGCGCGCAGCGCCTCGTTACCCGACAGCTCCTTGAAGATGTCGTGGATGCGCCAGGTATCGCCCACCGTGATCGCGTTCACCGGCGGGTTGTTCATCACAACCTCGGCGATGTTGTCGGTAATCGTGCAGGTAACGGTCATCTTATTGTCTCCCAGGTGGGGTGTGCTTGAGCGGTGACAGGTAATAGCGGGCGATGTCAGCCTCGATAAAGTAGGCGACGCGGCTGGGCCATTTGCGGCGCGGAAACGGGGTACCGATATATTTCTGCGATATCTCGTCCATGATCTTGAGGTCGCCGTCGTCCCGCGCCTCGACCACGCGGCCGCGGATCAGCAGCTGCTCGTACGGATTGTCGAAATCGGTGATCGAGAGCGCCACGCGCGGGTCGCGGTCGATGTTCTGTCCCTTGATCGACCGGTGATCGGTGCAGACGATGATCCGGTCGCCGTCGCGCCCGACCCAGACCGGCTCGGCCTTGGGAAAACCGTCCTCCATCAAGGTGGTCAGGTGCGCGATGTTGGGCGCGTCGATGAGACGTTTCGCATCGTCCGATAAAGCCTTGCTCATGGCCGAACTCCGAAAAGCCACCCAAAAGTCTCGTCATGCCCGGGCTTGACCCGGGCATCCACGTCATAGACCGCCCTGCGGAACCGCGTGGATGGCCGGGTCAAGCCCGGCCATGACGGTGAAGAAGATGTCAATTCCACTAGCATGCCCAGCACCTCACGCTCTGCGGCAGGAGACCGACAGGGCCTCGCCGGTCATGTAGCTGGAATAGTCGGAGGCCAGGAAGACGACGGTATTGCCGATCTCCCACGGCTCGGCCGAGCGGCCGAAGGCCTCGTTGGTGCGGATCAGGTTCTGGAGATGCGCAGGGTCGGAGACCTTCTCCAGATAGGGGTGCAGCGCAAGGCTCGGCACCACGGCATTAATGCGGATATTATCGGGCGCGGCTTCGACCGCCGCACAGCGTGTCAGCGCCAATATGCCGGCCTTCGACGCGGCATAGGCGGTCTGCCCGGCCTCGGCCCGCCAGGCGCAGATCGACGACATGTTGACGATCACGCCGCCGCCCTGGGCCTTCATCGCCGGCAGGGCCGCGCGCATGCAGCGGAAGGTGCCGGTCAGGTTGGTGTCGATGATCCGCAGCCACTGCTCGTCGGTCGTGTCGACAAGATCGTAGGTGCCCCCCAGCCCGGCATTGTTCACCAGAACGTCCAGCCGCCCCATCTCCGCCACCGCCGCCGCGATCAGCGCCGCGATCTCATCGTTGGAGGTCACATTGCAAAGCCGGCGATACACCTTGCGGCCGATCTTCTGCTCCAGCCGGTCCGCATAGTCGCCGAGCCGCTTCTCATGAATGTCTGAGAGCATAACCGTCGCCCCCTCCTCCGCGCAGCGTGTGGCGGTGGCATAGCCGATGCCGGTGCCCGCCGAGGCGGTGACCAGCACGGTCGTGCCTTTCAGGATTTCGCGGCCCTCAGGATAGGGCGGAGGGGTGGTCATGCCAGATTACTCATGCCAGCAGGCCGCCATCGACGATCAGGGTCTGGCCGGTCATGTAGGATGAGGCCTGGGAGGCGAGGAAACGGGTGGCGCGGGCGATCTCGATCGGATCGCCGATCCGCTTCATCAGGTTGTTGCGGGAAATATCCTCAACGAACTTCTCCCGGCGCTCGGGGTCGCGCGGCATGATCATGTCGGTGGCCACCGTGCCGGGGGTGAGCGCGTTCACCCTGATCCCGTCCGCCGCCCATTCCTTGGCCAGCGTGTGGGTGAAATTGATCATCGCCGCCTTGCTGGCACAGTAGGCGCCGATCCCCGGCATGGGCACATGGGCGCCGGCCGCGGTAATGGTGACGATGGCGGCGGCGGGGCTGGCCGCCAGCAGTGGGCGCAAACCCTGGCACAGGAAGATCGCAGCCTTCACATTGACCTGGAACAGGAGGTCGAACTCGCCCTCGGTCAGCTTCACGATGTTATGCGGCTTCAGGATAGCGGCGTTGTTGACCAGCACGTCCAGCCGGCCGATCTCCCGCGTCAGCCAGTCGACCAGTTCGGTCCCGGCGCCGGGCAGCGCGGCATCGTAAGCGACGCCGACGGCGTCATGCCCGATCCCGGCAGCGACCGCCTGGGCCTGCGCCGCATCGCGCCCGGTGACGATGACCCTGGCCCCCGCCCCCGCGAAGTCCTGGGCGATGGCCGCGCCGATGCCGCGCGTGCCGCCGGTCACCAGGCAGACCCGCCCATCCAACCGGAATGCCGCATCGCTGCTTGTTGTGTCCATCGCCGCCTTCCCGATCCTCGTGCCCGCGTTGTTTAGCGAAGATAGTTGTTAAACACAACCATCTCGGGAAGCCGGACGCCGCAATCTCAACCGCGCCCGACATAAGGCATCTTCGTCGCCATCACAGTCATGAACTGCACATTGGCCGACAGCGGCAACCCGGCCATGTAGAGCACGGCGTCGGCGACGACGCCGACATCCATGGTCGGCTCGGCCATGATCGTGCCGTTGGCCTGGGGCATGCCGGTGGACATTGCGGCCGCCATCTCCGTCACCGCGTTGCCGATATCGATCTGGCCGCAGGCGATGTCGTATTTCCGGCCGTCGAGCGCGGTCGAGCGGGTCATGCCGGTGACGGCATGCTTGGACGCCGTATAGGCGATTGAGTTGGGCCGCGGCACATGGGCCGAGATGGAGCCGTTATTGACGATCCGGCCCCCGCGCGGCGTCTGGTCCTTCATCATGCGGAAGGCCGCCTGGGTGCAGAGGAACGTGCCGGTGACGTTGATCGCCAGCACCTTCTGCCAGTGATCGAAATCCAGATCCTCCAGCAGCCCCGGCGGCAGGCCGGTGCCGGCATTGTTGAACAGCAGGTCCAGCCGGCCGAAGAAGGATTTGGTCTCGGCGAAGAGATTCTCGACCGACGCCGGATCGGCCACGTCCGTGGGTACGACCAGGGTGCCGCCCGGCCCTCTCGATGCCGCCGCCGTCGCCACCAGCGCATCGCGCCGCCGCCCGGCCAGCACCACCGAATAACCGGCGCCCGTCAGCGCCACCGACACGGCGCGGCCGATCCCGCTGCCGGCCCCAGTGACGATCGCGATCTTTGCTGGTGAACTCATGCTTCCTCCCGTTTCTGCCACTCTAGCCGCCATTGCGGCCGCGGCGAAGCAATGACGGCAAGCGCCTCGTCTATTTGGACGATTGCCGGGGGTGCCGTCATAGGCTATCCGTCAATCATATAAATGAAAGAAGCCATCCAGGGGGCGGACTGACGTGAAATTTTCTATCATCTATGAGGCGCAAACGGTTGCGACCGATCCGGAGACCGAGTTCCGGATGTTCCACGACATCGTCGACCAATGCCTGCTGGCCGAGAAGGTCGGGTTCGATGTCGTCTGGGCGGTCGAGCATACGGCGCTCCCGCAATATGCGCATATGAGCGCGCCCGAGACCTTCCTGGCATACCTCGCCGGCAAGACCACGACGTTGGGCATCGGGCACGGGGTCGTCTGCCTGCCGCCGGCGATGAACCACCCGGTGAAGGTGGCCGAGCGCATCGCGACCTTGGACATACTGTCCAAGGGCCGGGTGCATTTCGGCATGGGCAAGGGCGGCACCCAGCAGGAGGCCGGGACCTTCGGCTACAGACTGGAAGACCTGCCGCCGATGATCGAAGAATCCATGTATCTGATCCCCAAGATCATGACGCAGGAATTCATCGAGCATGACGGCAAGTACGTGCAGATTCCGCGCAGGCCGATCTATCCCAAGCCGTACCAGAAGCCGCACCCGTACCTGTACATGGCGACGACCAAGCCCGACACTTTGGCGGTGGCCGGCTCGCGCGGCATCGGCGCGCTGGTGCTGGGCTTCGGCGGCCCACCCGACGTGGCGCAGAAGAACGCGATCTATCGCGAGGCCTATCGCAACCGGAAGCCCGAGAACCAGGTCGGCTACCGTCCGATCGAACATCTGGCGGCCCTGTGCCCCGCCGTGGTGCTGGACGACCGGGAAAGGGCTCGCCGGATCGGCTTGCGCGGCCAGCGCTTCTTCGTCGAATCCCTCGCCCACTGGTACAATAACGGCCCGCCGCCCGAGACGGACGACCTGGATGCCTCCGAGCACGAGGCGGCGCTGCAGAAGATGTCGACCGCGCGGCTTTCCTCCGAGACCATCACCACCGGCAACACCTATGTATCGAGCTCGGTGGCCGAGGACGCGTACGGCGACGTCGACAACTGCATCCGGTATGTCCAGCGGCTGTTCGAAGCCGGCGCCGACGAGATCCTGTTCCTGTTCCAGATGGGAACGGTCCCGAACGACGTGGTGATGGAAACGATCAAGAATATCGGGGAGCGGGTCATTCCGCATTTCCGGCGTTAAGCCGCTCTTTCCGTTAGACTATAACGGAACCGGATTCGCATAGGGACGTTCGAAGTACGAACAATCCTATGTGAATCCAGTGGGCTATGCCGTCTGCCGCCACAAATCCCGCTTCCGCGACTGGCTGGTATCCGAGTTTCCGGTCGCGTGGGGGCCGGAGGCTGACGCCCTCGTCTATCCGAACAAGGGCGACGCCGAACGCATAAGGCAGCGGATCGGCGGCCGGACCTCCGTCGTCGATATCGGCATCGCGCGCAGGCCGCCGGAATCGGCCGCCTAGGATTCCTCGCGCAGCATCCGTGGCCGCATCTGAGGCTGGACCTCGACCCCGAACAGGCGGCTGGCCCGTGCCAACTCGACGACATAACTGTCGAGCCTGACCGCGTTGATCGCCTCGTTCTCGAACAGCTTCCACAAGCCAGGCATCGCGCGGAAGGCGATCGCGGCGGCGGCGGCGGCGATAAAGGGGTCGGTAAAATCCGGCGTCAGGCCCGGCTTGATCAGCCGCCCGAACTGCATCGCCGATGACAGCATGAAGGCCACCATGGCGGAAAGCCCCGCGCCCCGGGACCAGAAACCGCGTTTCAGCCAGACCATCGTGCCGACCGGAACGAACATCGCGGCAGTGACGACAACGTCGCGGGCCGCCTCGGCCTTGGTCGCGATATAGAGGCTCCAGAGCGGCAGCAGCTGGCGCGGCTCGAGGTTGCGCAGCGCCTCGTCGACATTCAGCCAGCGATCGGTCAGAAGCCCGTTGGCCAGCATCAGCAGCACGATATAGGCCGGGAAGGCGACCGGCACATATTGGGCATAGCGGTAATGCCGCTTCCACAGATCCTTGCCCTTCAGCGCCTCCATGAACCAGACGCCGAGTGCGGCGCCGGCGGTGCGGCTGACCAGGAAGACCAGGTAGGGCGTGATGCTGAGTATGAACAGGCCGGCGACCGTCACCGGCAGGATCACGGCGACCCCGCGCGCAAGCTGCGCCTGGAACGGCATGCCGCGTCCGGTCACCGCCAGGAACATGCCGGCCGGGATCGTCGCCGCCATGTCGAGCAGCACCAGCAGCGCGCGATAGACCGGATCGTGCCCGGCGCCCGGGACGATCGCGATCGGCAGGCTTTCCAGGCGGGTCAGCAGGTCGTCGGGGCTGAGCGCGAGGTCGAAGGGCATCAGGAAATACCCCATCAGCAGGATGGAGTAGCCGCCCAGCACGATGACCAGCCCGTCGCCCCTGCGATGCATGTCCATCAGCCGGCGATAGATATGGCGGCGGGCGACATGGAACAGCGCGACGCCCAGCACCACTCCGATCGACTGCGCCGCGATGTAGTTGAGCGTCACCGTCCGCGGGGGAAAGAAGAGCTGGGCGTATTTGACCGCCAGCACGAAGGCGAAGCCGATCGCGGCCGTCGCCAGGGCATTCAGCAGATTGCGGCCCGCACCGCCGCGCAGCGGAAAGGCGCCGTTCACGAAATAGGCCAGCGGGATCGCCATCAGCATGTTGGCGATCCAGTCCGCCCGCTGATCCGAACCGTTGGCGACGAAGGCGACGCCAAGGAATTTCCGCCAGGCTTCGGCGGCCGTGATCGGCACGTAATGCAGGCCGTCGGGCCCCAGGAGCAGGCTGCTATAGATCGTCACCAGCCCATACAGCACCGCAAGCACGGCGAAGCCGCGATGCGACAGCCTGAGCGGCGCGGGTGGCTGCGGCAGATAGGGGCGTCCCGTCGTCAAGCTCATCTCCCTGGGAAGCCGGCGGCTATAAGACCCGGCTTCCAGCTGCGGATATGTGCAGCTGCGACGTTACGTCCAGGTTACTGCGCGGTAAACCTTGATCCCCGGAGGTCTCAGCCGCGCAGGCGGTCGGCAGCCTCGGGCGAGTTGACGGTCACGTTGAGGTCGGTCACCAGCCCGTTGGCCAGCGAATAGACCCAGCCGTGAACGGACAGTTCCTGCCCGCGCGACCAAGCATCCTGGACGAAGACGTCGGAGGCGACGTTGCGGACCTGGCGGATGACGTTGAGCTCGGTCAGCCGGTTCAGCATTGCCTTCTGCTCAGGGATCGCATCCAGCTCATGCCTGTGCTCGTGCGCCACTTCGCGGATCGGATGCAGCCAGTGATCGATCAGGCCCCGGCGCTTGCCGTCGATCGCCGCGGCAACACCGCCGCAGCCGTAATGGCCGACGACGATGACATGCTTCACCTTCAGCACGTCGACCGAGAATTGCAGCACCGACAGGTAGTTGGCGTCCTGCGGCGGCGCCAGGTTGGCGACGTTGCGGTGGACGAACAGCTCGCCCGGATCGAGGCCGACGATCTCGTTGGCGGGCACCCGGCTGTCGGAGCAGCCGATCCAGAGATATTCCGGCGCCTGCTGGCGCTCCAGCCGCTTGAAGAAGTCGGAATCGACGGCCGTCTTGCGTTCCGACCAGTCGCGATTGTTCGTTTTCAGATGATCCAGCATGCCTCGCTCATACGGCGAAATGCGCCGTGCGGCAAGGTCAGCTCAGGGCATGATGGTGAGCTGGGCCGATGCGACGATCGGGGCATTCAGCGCGTTGAAGCCGGTCGTGGTGCCGGGAATCTTGTTGAAGCCGGTCATGAACGGAACGAACGGGTAGTTGATGCTGACCTTGACCGGATTGCCGGGGCTGTTGTTGGGGCTGTAGGTCACCGTCACCGTGGTTCCTGAGGTGCCGTCCGGATTGAGGCCCAGCGACGAAAGCTCGTTGTTGGCGAAGGTCTTCACGTCGGACGCGGTCGCCGGCACCGACGCCTGCGAGCTGTGGATCGACGCATAGCGCACGGCGTCGTGCGCGACGTTCGCCATGGTGGTGCGCAGATAGGCGTAATGGCTGATCTCGATGACGCCATAGATGATCGCCAGCAGGAACGGCAGGCACAGCGCATATTCGACGGCGACGCTGCCGCCGTCGTCCAGGGGCGCGACGCGACGCTTAAGGAGCCGCATCACTGCACCCGCACCATCGATTGGGCGGTGAGCGTGAACGGGTTCGAGACGAAGCCGTAGGTCATGACCGTGGAATAGGATTCGCTGACCGTCACCTTCTGGTAGGTGCCGGTCACGGTGCTGCCGGTGCAGGTCGTGGCGGTCGAGCACAGTGCGGTGCCCGTCGGGCAGGTGCAGGAACCCGTGGTCACGGTCAGGCTGCTGGTCGTATCCGAGGCGTCGGCCCGGGCCGCGGCGATGATCCCGCTCGAATTCGTCAGGTTGCCGGAGACGGCGGTGGCGAACTGGATGCCGGCCTCGGCCGCCGTCGTCAGGCGGTGCTGCTCATAGATCGCGCGGCCGAAATCGAAACCGCCGCACATCAGCAGGGCCAGCATCGGGGTCGCCAGCGCCAGTTCCATGCCGGCGATCCCGGACTGGTCCCGCGCCAGACGGCGGCAGGCCCGCGTCACCATGGCCGAAAGCTTCATGGCGCGCCGCCCCGTCACTGCGTCAGCGCCACGGTGGAGGTGCCGCCATAGAGCACGGTCGGCACGGGAACGGTGGTGCTGGAATAGTTGGAATTGAGATAGAGGGTCGAATAGCCGGAATAGTTGATCGTATAGGCGATCAGGCACGTGTAGCCGGCCTGCTGGTTCTCGGAGCTGCCCGAGACCACGACGTTCTGGTGGCCGAAATACATCGCCCCGGTGAAGTTGATCTGGCTGTTGCCCGACAGCGTGTTGGTGAGCGCTCCGGTGGCGGCCGAACCGTCCTGATAGATGACGATGCCCTGCATGCCGGTAGAGGCATCGGTCGGGGCGGTGATGGTCAGCGTGGTGGAGGCCGACAGATCGACATAGTCGTTCTGGAGCTGGACGGCGGTGCCCGTGCCGGTCAGGTAGAAGGCGACGCCCGTGCCCACGCCGGTCGTGTTGCCGCTGGTCGTCAGTCCGCCGTTACGCAGCACATAGACGCCCGGCTGGAAGCGGATATTGGTATAGCCGCCCGTGCTGATGCCGCCGCAGTAAACCCCCGGCTTCAGGTTGAGCACGCTGGAGCTGGTGCCCGGCGTGTCATAGTAGAAATTGGTGCTGACGGTGTTTGAGCCGTTGTTGTCGGAGACCGTGTTCCCGTTATTGTCCTTGTAGCTGTAAAAGTTGTTTCCGCCGGTCTGGAAATTCGTGACCGTGCAGGGCAGCGTCGGGCTGGCGGCGCTCGGCACTGCCATGCCCGCAAGCGGATCGGCCATCGCCGGGCAGTTGATTTCCGCCGGGTTGAAGCTTGCGCTGCCGCTGGACACATGGCCGCCCGGGCCGCACAGCGCCTTGCTGTTGATGGACGTGCCGCCGCTGATATTGATCGCCGATGTGCTGGACGAGTTGACGACGATCCGGCAACCGCTGGCCTGGATCGAGCTCGACCCGCTGAGTTGCAGGACATTGGCCGCGTTCGGGCTGGTGATGAGGAGGCATACCGGCGGCAGGCTGGTGTTGGTGGTCTGAACCAGGTCGGCCCCCGCCGTCGCGCTGATCATCGGCGCGGAGGACAGGAACAGGCCCGACAGCAGAAGCGTCGCCCTCTTGGAGACGGTGACCGTCACTTTCGTGCCGCTGACCGTTGCGCTGACCGTTGCGCCGGCGCCGAGCCCGGTGGCGTTCAGCTTCGCGTCGGTCGTCGCGGCGGAGATCGCGTTGGCGCTGGTGGCGCCGTTCTTCAGCGCCAGCGCCCCGCCCATCGCGCCGGCGTCGGCAGCCGACTGCATGACGCGGCGTGAGCCGTACCAGTCGGCGACGTCCACCGACAGGGCCACCGCTCCGGCGAAGCCGGTCATCAGCAGGCCCAGCGTCATCGCCATCGCACCCCGCTGGTCGATGGCGAAGCGGGCCAACCCAATGCGCATGCTGGCGTTCAAGATCCGGATAAGCTTCATCGTACGACTCCTCTGGAGTGCGCAGTATCGATGAGGCCAATAAAATTGATGTTATGAGTTGTTATCGCCCGAGTCGCAGTTGCAGATTGAAGTTCCTGCGACCGCGCCGGCCGGGGAGCCGCAATGATAACGCAACGCCAGAAATGATCGCTCCCAGCCCCCGCTTGCGGCGCGCCGATCCGAGGCTCGCCCTGCTGTTTCCCCTTCTTGTGCTCGGCGCCTGCGTCAAGGAGCATCCGGAAATACCCGAGCACGACACCAAGCCCGTCGTGGTCAGCAAGGATGTCGTCGCCAAGGTGGCGACCGACATCGCCAACTCCCAGGGCGCGGCGGGCAATCCAGCCGCGGCGATCGGCTTCTACCGCAAGTCGCTGCAGGATAATCCGAACCAGCCCAAGGTCGAGGTCTCGCTCGGCATGGCGCTGCTCGAGACCGGATCGCCGGGCGAGGCGGCGGAGGTCTTCCGCAAGGTGATCTCCCGCTTTCCCCAGGATGCCGGCGCGCAGAACGGGCTCGGCATCGCGCTGGTCCAGCTCGGCAAGCCGGCCGCGGCGCTCGATCCGCTGCGCCAGGCCATCGCCGCCGCGCCGGATCCGCGCCTCTACCGCACGCTGGGCGTCGCCGAGAACCTGCTGGGGCAGAATGCGCAGGCCGAAGCCGACTATTCGCGCGGCCTGACCCTGGCGCCGGACGATCCCGGCCTCAACAACAATCTGGGCCTGTCGATGGCGCTTTCCGGCAATTTCGACGGCGCGATCGCGGTGCTGCGCCGGGCCGCCAAAAGCCAGAACGCCACACCCCAGACCCGCCAGAACCTGGCCCTGGCCCTGGGCCTGGCCGGCCGCACCACCGAAGCCGCCCAGGTGGCGCGGGGCGACCTGGACGAACGGTCGGTGCAAAGCAACCTCGCCTATTACGCGGTGCTGCGTTCGATGTCGCCCAGGGAGCGGGCCGATGCGCTGCTCAAACCCGCGGCACAGCCACCGCAGCCGATCCTGCCGCAGAAATAGCGGGTCTAGTGGCCCACATTGTTGGTGGCCAGCGTGTCCAGCACACGCAGCACCACCGGGCCGATGATGACCATGAACAGCGACGGCAGGATGAAGATGATCATCGGCACCGTCATGATCGCCGGCAGCTTGGCGGCCTTTTCCTCGGCCTGCATCATCCGCTCGTTGCGGAACTCGGTCGACAGCACCCGCAGCGAATTGGCCAGCGGCGTGCCGAAGCGTTCGGACTGGACCAGGCTGTTCACCAGCGCCTTCAGCTTCGGCAGGTCGGTACGCTTGGCCAGGTTCTGAAGCGCCTTGGTGCGGTCGGGCATGAAATTGAGCTCGATCGAGGTCAGCAGGAACTCGTCCGACATCTCCTCCGACACGCTGGCGATCTCATTGCCGACACGCTTGATCGAAGCTTCCAGGCT
>Ga0105238_10002925_pt1 | contig 17048 bp, 17 predicted proteins | sample KBSC34metaG_FD_81526 | JGI IMG/M metagenome (GOLD analysis project Ga0105238, IMG submission 81526) | Corn rhizosphere microbial communities from Kellogg Biological Station, Michigan, USA - KBS C3-4 metaG | ecosystem: Host-associated > Plants > Roots > Rhizosphere > Soil | place: Michigan, USA... | reverse complement strand
TCCGCACGCTACATAGAAAGTGCACCGCGTACTCGCTACTTATTCCTCCGCCAGATGGCGCGTGAAGTGCTGCTTGATAGTCGCGTCGAGCGCTTTGCTGAAATCGATAGCGTGCTTCGGCGACATCACGATCTCTCCGATCAATTGGCCGTTCGCGGCGTTCGGGCGCAGGTACGCGAACTGGATGACCACGGCGTCATCGGAAACGGTGACCTGGGTCGCATTGCTGAAAGACGGTCGCGTCTCCGCCGGGATAGTAATCGAGATCGGTGAGTTGTTATTCTCCATACTGGTGAAGGTTAATGGACAAAGTGTCCGAGCCAAGCGATGAACACATCGTAAAAGCCCTGCACGTAATGCCAGCCCTGGAGGACGAGGCTCCAGAGATACGCGAAGTTGGTCTGCGCCTGCGGCGAGTGGATTACGCTCTGCAGCGATATGCCGAAGAATGACAGGATGAGTATGGCGATGACCGTGTAGAAAAGGATATGCAGCATGTCTCCACTAGTATACCGCGTGCCTCCTAGAGGTATGACATCGGGTTGAGGTAGGCGTTATTCGGCGCGACCGGGAGTATTGCGCCAGCGTCCGTGCACGGCGTACCGCCCGAGCCACGGAACTTGCCGAGGTCCATGATCTGCACGCCCGAAGCTACGTAGACTCCAAAATGCAGGTGCGGTCCTGTCGCGTATCCGGTCATCCCTGATAGGCCGAGCTCCTGCCCTGTCGTGACCGTCTGCCCTTTCGTAGCCTCGATCGAAGAAAGGTGTGCGTAGAGCGTCGCGAGGCCGTTCGGGTGCTGGACCATCACCCACTTACCGAACGAGTAGCACTGACGGCCTTTAGAGTCGACGTACTGGTCGGTGTTGCCGGTACCAAGCACCGTGCCGCCGAGCGCGGCCAAGACCGGCGTGCCGATGGGCATGCCGATATCGATACCGTCGTGCCCCATGCCGTTATAGATCTGCGCGTTCGCGGTCGCGAACGGTGTATTACCGAAAAATTGCGTGACGCAGAAATCGTTCTTGGGATTCAGTGCCGACGCTATCGAAGGACAATGCGCCATGAACGCTGCGGAAGCTGGCCAGGTAAGGACGCCGGTACCGGGGTGCGGGGCCGCGCCCGCAGCCACTGGCGTGAGCTGGGACTGGAGATTCTGGAGCGTCTGCTCGAAGCTCGCCTCCTGCGCTTTCTTCTGCGCAATCAAGCTCTGGTACTGCGATTCCTGGCTCTGGGTCTGGCTGAGTAGCGTCTGCTTGGTCTGCTTGGTGACCGTGAGCTGCTTGTTCTGCGTGGTGAGGCTGCTGCCGAGGCTCGCGAGCTGATCGTGCTGCGCTGCCACGCTCGACTGCTCGTTCGAGAGCTCGTCCTTAGCCTCAGCGAGGCTGTGCGTATGGCCCTGGAGCATGGACGCGAGCTGATTGTCCGCGTCGACCGTAGCCCACGCCGTTGCGAGGGAGTCAGCGCTGAAGATGGTCGCTACGAGCGGGACATCGTCGGCGCTCGCGATATCGCGGAGCGACGCTGCCACCGCCTGCTTTTCGAGGTCGATGGAGCTCTGGGTATCGCCTATGAGCGACCCGAGCTGGGTCAGCTTCAGGTTCGCCGCATCTATCGACTTCTGCGTGCTCTTGATCTTGGCCTGGAGCTGCGCCTGGGAAGTGCTGAGGCTTGAAATCGAGCTCTGGAGCGTCTGGTGCTGCGTGCCGAGCGCATCAAGCTGCTTCTGGTACTCGGCTATCTGCGCGTCGAGAGCAGCTTTCTGGCTGTTGACGTCGTCTATCTGAGCCTGGATGTCAGAAATGGTATCCGCGTGGAGCGCGAATGGGTGCAGAGCGAGCGCTATGAAAATCAGCGGGAGTAAGAGAAACGAACGGCGAACCAAGGTCATTCCTCCAGTATAGCAAGGGCTACCCGCACGCGTGAAGCGGCTTCCTGGGGCCCGAGAATACTGATCAGGGTGAACGGGTCGGGCGAGCGCTCAGCGCCCGAGAGGGCGTAACGTAGGGGGTGCAGCACCGGTCCCCTCCCCTCCTCGCTTCTATCCGCGACCGGCATGATGGCATCTTTCGCTGCATCCAGCGTCACCGTATCTCCCATGCCAGCGAGCTGGGCTTCAAATGTGCTCAGATATGCAGCTGTGGTTCCTGGCGTCTTCTCTTTCGAAAGCAGAATCGCTTTATCGACTTTTGGCGCCGCGAACAAGAACCCGAGCTCAGTTGCAAGAAGCTCGCGCGCTTCGCCGAATGTATTCGCGCGTTCCTTGAGGACCGACACGACTGCGGGAGAGACTTCCTGACCGAGCTGCGTAACGTAATCGGCATCGGAAAGCTTCCTCATCCACTCTTGGTTGATATGGAGGAGCTTCGCCTCGTCGAACCGTGCGCCGCTCTTCTGTACTTTCTCGATATCGAATGCGGCGGTAAGTTCTTCGCGCGACAGAATCTCGCTTCCCTCTTCCGGATGCCAGCCGAGGAGCGCGAGGAAGTTCATCATGGCCTGTGGCAGGTACCCCTCTTCACGGTAGTCGAGGATATCTTTCGCACCATCGCGTTTGCCGAGTTTCTTGTTGCCCGACTCTCCGAGGATGGGCGGGAGCGTCGCGAACTCCGGGCGCTCGATGCCGAGTGCTTCGTAGAGCGAGAGGAACTTGGGCGTGGAGGAGATGAACTCATCGGAACGCATGATGTGCGTGACCTTCATTTCCAGGTCGTCGATGATGTGCGCGAAGTTGTAGGTCGGATATCCGTCCGCCTTAATGAGGATGAAGTCGTCGAGCGCTTCTTCTCCAGCGGAGAGGTCGCCGCGGACCATATCGTGCCACTCATAGCGCTTCACTTCCGGCACCTTAAAGCGCAGCGCGGTGGTACCATTCCACTCGCCAAAAGTTTCTGGGCGGTGATTGCGGAACAGGAACGGGCGCTTCTCCTCTTCAGCCTTCTTGCGGAACGCCTCGAGCTCTTCGCTCGTATACGGGTCGGGGTACGCGAATCCTTTCTCTATGAGCTGCTTTGCGTACTTCGTGTACGACTCGAGTCGCGCGGATTGGAGGTAGGGAGCGTACGGGCCTCCGATGTCGATACCTTCGTCCCATTCGATACCGAGCCATTTCAACGACTCGATGATATGGCCGATGGAGCCTTCGACTTCGCGGGCCTTATCCGTGTCCTCGATGCGCAGTATGAACTGCCCGCCGTGTTTCCGAGCGAAGAGCCATGCGAAGAGTGCGGTGCGGACGCCGCCCACATGCATGAAGCCCGTCGGTGAGGGCGCAAAGCGCGTGCGGACGGTCATAGGTCGCGGGCCGGGAGGATTACCTCGCGCACTTCCTGCGGCTCATGGGAAAGCGAGATGCGCAGCACTTCTTCTGCGATAAGCTTCGCGGCGTCTCCCGGCATGAATGCAGCGCCCTTCGCTGCCATGTCGGCCGCGAGCGACTTGTCGCTTACGATGCGGCGGATTTCTGAAGCAAGTAGGTGCGGGGTGAGATTCTCTTCTTCAAGCACGACCGCAGCGCCGGTGCGCGCGTATGCGTATGCATTGGAGCGCTGGTCGTGGCTCACCGACTCCGGAATCGGGATGAGTATCGCGGGCTTCTTCCAGAGCGAGATTTCTGCGATGGAGGTGGAGCCCGCGCGCGCGACTATCACGTCTGCAGCGCCCGCAGCGCGGCGGATCGACTCGGCATTGAGGTACGAGAACGGGTGGTAGTGCGAAGCGTTGGGGTCCTTGGACAGCTCCGCTTTCGCCGTAGCCTCTACTTCTGCGATTGCTGCTTTGCCCGTCTGGTGGATGACGTTCCCGATGGCGACGAGATCTGGGAGCGCGCCGAGGATGGTCTCATTGATGCGGGCAGAACCGGTCGACCCGCCGAAGATGAACACGGTCGGAAGCGCGACATCGAGTCCGAGCTCCTGCTTCGCTCCTTCTGGCTCTGCGCGAGCGACTTCGCGTCGGATAGGGATGCCGATGAGCGCGAGCTTCCCTTGCGCTTTCTTCGGGAAGTAGTGGGCCGAACTTTCAAACGCGATGCCGACACGATCGGCGAAGTGCGATGCGAGAAGATTCGCGCGGCCGGGCTTGCTGTCGGACTCGTGGATGATCACGGGGATGTCGAGCAGCTTCGCTGCGATGACGACCGGCACGCTGCCGAACCCGCCCTTCGAGAACACCACGTCCGGATACACGGAGAACATCTTTCCGATCGATACGAAGATGCCCCAGAGCGTGAGGAAGAAGTTGCTTACATTCTTGAGCGAGAAGTAGCGGCGCATATTCCCCGCCGGGATCTGGACGAACGCGATGTCGTTCGCGAACAGCGACTCCTCGTCGTACGGCGCCGGGGCGAAGAAGTAGAGTTTCGGCGCCACGAGATGACGCTCGGCGACTATTTCCCGGATAGCCTCCGCGACCGCGATAATCGGGTAAAAGTGCCCGCCCGTCCCTCCGCCGGTAAATACTATTTTCATGCGATACCCGGAATATACCACAGTTATAGGTCGTATTTGACATTCTTCATTAATAAGTGTAAAATGATTTCAGTCCAAAATTCTAGCCCTAGGAGGGGGAAATGGCGTTCATTCCAAAACTTGATACCGAATCTTTCGGAGACCTGTTCAGTGCAAGCAAACATGTGCTGAGAGACTCCTGGCGGGATGGCAAAGCGCAGTTCGCCGTTCTAGCGCTCATCGCTGTCGGCATAGCAATCGTCCCGTATGCCACAAGCGGCATACAGGCATTGCTGCTCAACGAGCTTTCGACCGCCTACCATTCGCACGTAGCGAGGCTGTTCTTGTGGCAGCTTCTCGGTGCGACCGCGGTCGTGTTCTTTTGCCGCGAAGGGTTGTTCGCGTTCATGCAGCACTATCAGCTGCGCACGCGTACGGCCCGGCAACAGAACTACGACCTGCGGTTCTACGAGAAACTCGCGCAGCTCGATGTCGCTACTCACGAGAACGGAAAATTCCGCGATCAACTCCAGGTGGTGCAGGAACACGGCTCGTCGTTCGCGGTGGCCGGGTTCTTCAATTCTCTGGTGGGGATCGTGAGCAGCCTGATAAGCGTCATCACCGCGGCGAGCATCGTGCTCTTCACGGACTGGCGGCTCTTCCTGCTCATCCTTGTCTCGAGCGCTCCCCGGTTCTACATCGAGGCGCGCTACGGCGAGAGCTTGTGGAATATCTACCAGAGCCAGTCGGAAGACCGGCGGCTCTACGTGGAAGTAACGCGACACATGGAGACCAAGGAGGGTGTCCGGGAGCTTCACCTCTTCCAGACCATTCCCTACTTCGTGGGTCGGCAACGATACCTCCTCGAGAAGTTTCTCGGGGAGCAGCAGAAGAAAGAGCGCGCGCGCTTCCGCGCCGCGCTTATCGCAGAGTGGATGCTCGTGATTGCAATCGGCATTTCCCTCTACGTGCTCGTCGAGCGCGTGGTGGGCGGCCTTCTGCAAATCGGGACATTCACCTTCATCTTTGCGGCGATAGTCGGATTCCAGGATGCGGTCGCTGGGTTCTTCGGCGCCGTAGCTTCGCAAATATCCGAATCTCGCACCGTCGCCTCGTTCTTCGACATCCTGTCGAGGGAACGGGCGGTACCGCTGCCAAAGCAAGGCGTACGTCTCACCTGTTCGAAGGCACCACGCATAGAGTTCAAAGACGTGACCTTCGCGTATCCGCGCAATCCCGACGTCGTCGTGCTCAAGAATTTCTCGCTTACGATCGAATCCGGGGAACGGATCGCGATCGTGGGAGTGAACGGAGCCGGCAAGTCGACGATGATGAAGCTCCTATGCCGGATCTACGATCCGACGTCGGGCTGCATACTCATCGATGGCATCGACCTGCGCGATATCGATCTCGATAGCTGGTACAACTGTCTCGGCATCCTGCTGCAGGAATACGAGACGTACCGCTTCCCGGTCGATGACTCGATCGCTCTTGGGCGGCTCGGCGACCGCAGCGAGCAAGGGATCGTGAACGCGGCAAAACGCGCCCAGGCTGATCCGTTCATCATGCAATGGCCTGACGGATACCGGCACCAGATCGGGAGTGAATTCTCGAATGGTACGGACCCTTCGGGTGGTCAGCTGCAGCTCCTCGCGCTCGCGCGCACGCTGTATCGCGATGCTTCCGTCACTATTCTCGACGAACCCACAGCACATGTGGACGCCGAGGCTGAGCGAATCATCTTCGAGCAGTTGGATATGACGAGTGCATTCCAGACACTGATTTTCATCTCGCACCGCTTTTCAACGGTACGACGTGCCAATCGTGTTTGCGTCATCGAAAACGGTTCTGTCAGCGAACTGGGTAGCCACGAGGAACTTCTCGCACACGACGGAACGTATGCGCATCTCTTCAGGCTCCAGGCAGAAGGATATCGGTAATCAAGTCGTTCTTTTTGGTCGCGGTGGTGTCACAACCATCGCGACCTCTTTTTTACCTTGTTACAGAGATGGTCTCCCCGAGCTCGGCCGAGGGTGCGGATACGGTGTAGCGGCCAGCTGAATCGACCACGACGTGGTAGCCGGTGTCGTAGTCGGAAGCGCTCGTCCAGTGGGCTCCTGGAGCGGAAGGGTCGAACGGGAGCGCTGCCGGAATATACGTCGGTGTGAGGCAGGACAGGTCGATGCCTCCAGAACTCTTAATAGCGTAGTCGGTTCCAGCGGTAAGTACCGGGCACGTATAGGTATCGGTACCCACAGTAAACGCGCCATCGAACACTCCCTTGTTATCGGCAATGCGCTGCCCGATGGCGTTCAGAATCGTCGTCGTGTTGCTGACTCGTTCACTATTACGAGCAGTAGCGAATTGCCTTCCGGGGTTGAGCGCGACGAGCACGATCCCCGCGAGTATGGCGATGATGCCTATCACGACGAGGACTTCGATAAGGGTAAAAGCACGTAAAACGTGCCGTGACTGCTTGCGAGCGGTCTGCATATATTGCGAGCGGTTATTTAATAACGAACACTAAAAGTGTAGCACTGAGACCGCGCCGCGATAGGCGATACGCACCGTGGATGTGCTTACAGAGCACGGCACCCCATCGACCTCTATATCCCCTCCCCCACGATACGCAGGATCGCTTGCAAGCCGTAGCTCAACGACCCCGATGCAGCTCTCTGCGAGAAATTCCGACTGTGCCCGCCACTCTGACTCGAGCATATTCATGCGTGCGTAGAAGACTGGAATGCTCGCGCCGACCACCAGCACCATGAGTGCCGCAGAGATTATGAGCACCGACGTGAGCGCGATGAATCCTCTCATAGTACGTAATAGCGGCGGCTGAATAATTCCCCATTCATTACGAAGCTTGCATCGTATGCGATTGTGGCGCCGCTTGCATTTTTCACGGGAGTCACCGTGAGAGCACTCACAACTACATTCGCGCTCGTGAGCGGTACTGAGTTAAGCGTGATGTCCTGATTTACAGGATCGAATACGATGCCTGCCAGAGAACCATTCTGCGAGACGAGCCATGCGAACTTAGCATCCACGAAATCGGCTTCACTCGTGACCGTGGCTGCGTCCCGTTCTTCACCCACGCAGCTCCCAAGCGCATACAGACTCATCACCGCACCCGCCATGAGTATGGAAAAGAGCGCGAGGTAGACGATGACTTCTATAAGCGTGAACCCTCCCTGCGGGAGGACAGGCCCTCTAGTTTCCGACATACATGTGAAGCGCGGACGCGTCGAGCACGAATACCTGCCCAGCCGCATATTCAATGCCGGCGAGCACGAGTCCCGGAACCTTGAGCACACCACGCAGCGACATATGCGCGGGGTCACTAATATCCCACGCTTCGAGCATACGGTTACTCGCGCCGTCGTTGGTAGCGCCGAGAAACAGCACACTTCCCATAGGTGCGAGAGCCGTAGTGTCTTTGCTTGAGATTTCTGCGCTCCCGATAAGGCGTGGCGTAGCCGTGGAGCTGCTGATATCAAACGCATAAAGCTCCGGCCCAGCGGTGTTCGACGCGCGGCCGAGGTACAACGTATTTCCCTGGATCGCAATACTGTCGCCGTCCTGTGTGCCAGGCAGATCCACACTGCTCACAAGCGAAACACCTGAGGGATTCGTAACGTCATACACCGCGAGCTCACGCGTATCGTAGGTCGTCGCAGCATAGAGATAGATGCGCGTAATTTGACCTACCAACCGCGCACGCAGTGCCATGCCATTGATAGTCGTATCAATATTCGCTGAACCAACCTCGAATGGGTGGCTCGGTTCGTTCACGTCCACAATATGGAGCTCGGGCTGCGCGCCAATGATGTAGCGCGTCGATAGGTACGCGCTGTTATCGAAGTACGTGACGTGATACGCCTCTGCGTCGGTACCGGTCGCCGTGATGCCATTGAGACGCAGAGAAGCTTCCAGGACTGGCGCTTGCGGATCGCGCACTGAAATCACCCCTAGCTGCGCAGTCGAGCTTGCCAGTGCCGCAAACGCATAGGGTTGCCCGTTGATAAGCGCCGCATCCAGGGAGTGCGGCATAGCCAGTAACGCAAAGCCGTTAGTAAAAGCGACGCGAGCCCCGTCTTTGACGATGGCAAAGTAGGGCGATGCAGAAAGCCCTAGGTATTCATATCCGTTCAGCGCATCAAGACAGGCGGCAGCGAGTGGAATTGAGTTCTGTGCCACAAACCCACTCCAGCTACTCGTCGCAGCCTGATACTCGCAATCGCCGCCGAGCGAGTGCGCAAGCGCTGTGTCTGCGAGCCACGCAGAGAAACCGACTCCGTCCCCTACCCTGCCGGTACTTGTGGCAGCTGCGGCAAGCCCGAGAACGCAAGGCGTGATACTCTGCGCAGCGAGCGATGCGCGGTATGGAATGTGATCCTGAATACTCGTAGATGCCGTAGAAGCGAACGACGCGAAATCGGTTGTAGACGCAGCGCGCGCATCATCGATCAGTTCTTCCGCAATGCTGCGCTCAGTGAACTCGCGCTCGAACGCGAGTGCGTCATTGCTGCCAAGGAGCAGAATCACTGATGTGAGCACGAGCGAAGCCACCGCAAACGCGATGATGAGTTCAAGCGTAATACTGCCCTTCTGCCTCACCGTGCGAGCGGGTGGCATGCGCCCATGATAGCGCGCTTAAAAAGCGCCTAGCGGATTTTCCACTGCGCGTCCTGACGGACGAGCTTAGAGGTATCGCTCTGATCGGCGAGGAGTGCTGCCACCACGCGCTCGAGGCGGATGTTGTTCTGCGAGCCCTTCATGAGTATGACGTCGCCCGGCTGGATGAGTGTATTCAAAAGTTCTGCGGCTTCTTCCGGTGAACCGAATGAATGCACCTCGGAGAGCCCGGCCGTGCGCGCAGCTTCTGCCATGGCGCGCGAGCGAATGCCGACGGTAATGAGCACGTCGGCGGTCTCGGCGGCGATCCTGCCGATGCGTTCGTGCTCTTCCACGGAGAAGCGCCCGAGTTCGAGCATGTCGCCCATAACCGCGATGCGACGCTTCGCATGCTTGAGGCCCTTGAGTGCTCGGAGCGCTTCTTCAGCAGCTACCGGCGAGGAGTTGTAACTGTCGTCGATAAGCACCGTATCGTTCTTGCCAGCAAGTATCCGCATACGACCAGGCGGCGATGCGTAAGCAGCGAGGCCCTTCAGCGCGTGATCGACGGGGATACCGAGCGCGTCCGCAGTTGCAATCGCTGCCGCAGGCGCGAGCATCTGGTGCGCGCCGAGCGCGCCGCGCACAGTAAGCTCGAGCGTGACATCATCCACGGTCACACTCCCTTTCATGCCCGAAGGGCGCTCGCCGTCGTACGCGACTGCGACGCTGTGCACGCGTACATCGGCGTCGGCACTCGTGCCGAAGGTATGAATAGTGAGTGACAATCGCTTCGCATACGCGGCCGCGTACGCGTCTTCAGACGAAATGATGAGCGGCGCACCGGGCGCAAGGCCGTACGCCGGGACGAACTCTTCCTCGCGCACTGCCTCTGGCGACGCATACGCTTCCACATGCACGGGCACTTCCGGAAGCCTTGTGACCACCACCACGTCCGGCGTCGCGATCTGTAGCACCTTCGCGAGATCGCCCGGCTTATCGGCGCCCACCTCGAGCACGAGCAGCTTCGGGTAGTGGTTCGGGAAGAACACGAGCGCGAGCCCCTCCCGCATGACGCGCAGCCACCCGAGCACGCTTCCCCACGGGTTCGGCATGCCGATGATAGTGAGCGGGACGCCTATTTCCGTGTTGTACCCTTTCTCGCTCGCGCGCAGGTAGGTGCGCTCCGAAAGCGCGGCGGCAATGGCGTCCTTCGTGGAGGTCTTCCCCACGCTCCCTGTGACCATGATTATCGTTGGCCGGTACTTCTCCACGATAGCCCGGGAGAGGCCAGCGATGATGCCGGCGACGGCCTGTTTAAGAAGGGTTTTCATAGGTAGCTCTGTCCGGCGGGATCGCGTAATAGTTGGTCAGGAAGTGCGTAAGGTCAAGGAAGGAGGTCGTAAGCGTCTCCGAGGCATACTCCACTCCCTGCGGCCGGATGGTGTATAGAAGGATGATGAAGCGAGGATTGGTCGCGGGGAAATAGCCGAAGAAGGAGTGGAAAAAGATATTGCCCGGGTAGTACCCGCCGCCCGGCGCCGCGATCTGGGCGGTGCCCGTCTTCGCCGCCACGGTGTAGTCGGGGTTCTTGGCTTTTCCGTTCAGAAGTGCCGTATCGACCACCGTGATGAGCATGCTGGTCACCGTCGCAGCCGAGGACGGCTGGAACACCTGGGTCGGCGTACCCCACGACAGGGGGCGCGTGACGCCGTTATCGAGCCTGATAGCGGTCGCAAGGTGTGGCGTGACGATAGCGCCGTGGTTCGCGAGCGCGCCCAAGGCCCGGATCATCTCGACCGGAGTGAGCGCGATGCCCTGCCCGAACGACGCAGTGTCGTAGTTCACGTCGAGGCCCGGACTCGTGAGGTTCGCGAGCGTGCCATTGATCTCGCTTGGGAGATCAATGCCTGTTTCCGTATCCATGCCGAGCGCTTTGAAGTATGCGAGCATCCGCGTGTGCCCGACCTGAGTCGCGACCCACGACGCACCCACATTCAAGGACTGCGAGAGTATCTGCTGCATCGGGATCACGCCGCGCGCGCGCAAGTCGTAGTTACAAATTTTACTTTTATTGACCGTGAGACAGCCGGTGTCGTTATAGGTGGTCTGCGGAGTGACCGCGCCCGTGTCGATACCGGTCGTCATGGTGAGCGACTTCATGATGGAGCCGAACTCGTAACGGCGCTCCACGAGCGGGTTGCCGAAGGTATTCGCGTTGCCAGTCGAGAAGCTATTCGGGTCGAACGACGGATTCACGTCGAGTGCGACGATATCTCCCGTCGCCGGATCCATGATGATGCCGCCCGTCGCCTGGCTCGCGTACTTTGCCTGCACGTCCTTGAGCTCGTCGTCGAGCTTCTGCTGCACTACTGGTTCGATGGATGTGATGACGTCGCCTTCTTTCGCTTCACGTGCGTCGCCGAGCGTGTTCCCCACATTCGCGAACAGTTCCGCAAAGAAATTGCCGAAGAGTCCCCCGCCCGGCCGCTGCAGAACGTCGTCGTAGTAGCGCTCGAGCCCGTAGCGGCCCGCAAGCGTGTTGTCATCGTTATACCCCACGAGCCCGATGGTCTGCGCAGCCTCGCTCCCGGCCGGATAGCTGCGCCAGCGCTCGCGCACCAGTATGACGCCCGTGATATCGAGGTCGCTTATCTTCTCCCCGGCGTCTTCTGGTACCTGGTCGGCGATGACTTCGTACGGGTCGGTGGTCTTGTTCGCGTGCCCCATGAACGCATCGTGGTCGAGCGGCAGTATCGCGTTTATTTTCTGGTACGTGTCCTCTGGATTAGTAAGAAGCTCGGGGTCGATAGCGACGAGGAATCCTGTCGCGAGCGTAGCTGCGGAGATGAGCGTGCCGTCCTTGCGGGTGAAATAGATGTCGCCACGGTCGTAGAGCGTGTCGCTCGTGTTCACGTACTGGTTCTGCGCCGCGAGCGCATAGTCGCGCCCATGGACCACCTGCAAGAAATAGAGCCTGACGATGAGGAAGAGCGCGAAAAGGAGTATGAGTATGAAGACGATGCGCAGCCGCGAGCGGAACAGATGCCGCATTGTTATATCCCGGCCTGCGTGAGGACCGGAGCGGTGGCGGCGCGCGCGAACTCGTGACCGGCGGGCTGCACGTACCCGAGAGTCGCCGGGTCGATCGCGTCGATCCGCGTCACCGCGCTGTAGTAGGAAGCCTCGAGCGTGCCGATAGACGCTTCCGTGTCGCCGATCTGGCTCCCGAGGTGGGTCTGCTCCGCAGCGAGGTATACCGTGAACACCACGAGCGAGAGGTAGCCGGCGAGCATGACGCCGAAGGTAGCACCGAGGTAGGTGATAGCGTTTTTAGGCATAAGTGATTGCGTCTACGGAAAGCTCAGCGACAGACGCCGCGAGCGTTGACTTGAAAAGGCGGAGCTTCGCGCTCCTCGCGCGCGGGTTGCGGATGATTTCTTCCCTTGAAGCCGTGATTACTTTCTTCGTGACCAAGACTCCCTTCCCTGCGCGTACCGCATCCTGGAAGAGCGACTTCACCAAACGGTCTTCGATGCTGTGGAAGGTGATGACTGCGATGCGTCCGCCGTGCGCGAGGTTGCCGAGTGCAGCCGAGAGTCCGTGCTTCACCGAACCGAATTCGTCATTGACTGCGATGCGGAGCGCCTGAAAGGTCTTGGTGGCCGGGTGGATTCGGCCCTTTTTGTAGCTCGCCGGTACGCCGGCTTCTATCGCGCTCACTAGTTCCGCAGTCGAAGTGATGCGCTTGCTTTTACGCGCCGTCACGATCGCCTTGGCGATCCTGCGCGCGAAGCGCTCCTCTCCGAATGCATAAATAAGGTCGGCCAGTTCCGCTTCCCCGAGCGTGTTCACGAGTTCCGCCGCCGTCGTGCGGGCTTCCGGATTCCCGTAGGTCATGAGAAGCGGCTCATCTCCCTGAAAAGAGAAGCCGCGCCCGTCAGACAATTGGTATCCGCTCCACCCGAGGTCGAACAGCGCCTTGGTGATAGCCGGGATCTCGAGCCGGGTGAGCACCCGGTCGAGGTTTCGGAAGTTATCGGTGACGAGGTGCACGCGCGGGCGCTCTGCGCGCTTATCGAGCGCGAGCGATTCCCGCGCGCGCTCGATGGCCGCCGCGTCTTCATCGATGCCGATGAGCACGCCGTCTGCGCCGAGCTCGCACATGATCGCCTTGAAGTGCCCTGCCCCGCCGACCGTCGCGTCCACCACGACGTCGCTCGGGACTATCTCGAGCCCGTCCATCACCTCGTCCATGAGCACGCTTTCGTGTCCTTCTTGCATATTAGGAAGCGAGCGATTCCGCGAACTGGTCCGCATCACGCTCGATGGTCTTGGTGTACTTGTCCCAGGCAGCCTCGTCCCACACCTCCACGCGGTCGGAGACACCCGCTACCACTGCCTTAGTGGAGAGCGCTGCGAACCGCTTCAGATAATCGGGAACGAGGATACGCCCTGCGCCGTCGACCTCGGCTTCTGCCGCACCAGCGAGCATGAGACGCGCGAGTCCGCGACCCGCGGCGTTCCCGCTCGAGTGTACGGAGATGCGCGCCGCCTGTGCTTCCCACGCTTTCTTCGGGTACACGTACAAACACTTATCGAGTCCACGCGTAACCACGACCGCGCGCCCGAGTTCCTTGCGGAACTTAGCCGGGAGCGACATGCGGTTTTTGGGATCGAAGGTGTGACGGTACTCGCCGATAAACATAGGGGATTTTGGGGCGGGAAGAAGCATTCCACTTCATCCCACCTCTTGCCCAGTATATGCCACTTGCTCCCACTCCCCTCTCTTTGGCACTGTGGATAATACACAAGTTGACGGTGATCCGTAGTTCCCGTATGATGCTGAGGCAATGAATTCTCGCGCGAATACCTTCTACATTACGTTTATGCACTGGCTCCTTAGGGGGGTCGGGGTTTCGCTTGAGTTTTCTCTCCAGCCAGCGCATATATCGAAGGACTAGCGCACACACGGAAGAAAATTGAAGGGAGCCCCCGACCACCGGGGGCTCTTCGCGTTTTATAGGGCGCTAACGCGAGCCAACAGCTCTTTCACACCAAGCGCCTTCACCAGACTCAAGAGAGGAACACGACATGCATGCAGTAGCTCAACGCTCCGCAGGGGCGCCTGACACCTCGGTATCGTTCGGCGGTATCGTGGAAAGGACCGATATCCGTTCTTCGATGGCACCCTTCCACGTCGCCCCGGGATACCGGACCGTCTATCCACCGGTCGTCGTACAAGCGCTCGGCGATCTCATCCTTGAGTACCAAGCCGCGTTTGCGCCGCTTATCGCGCGCAACCGCGAATGGGACACCGACTACCAGCTGTGCAAAGCCGGCGGCACGCACATCCACTTCGGCATCCAGATCGACATGGTCGGACTGACCCAATCGTTCCTGGATGAAATGGCGGACAAGCAGCCGTGGGTCGTGCGTTCGGCAGTGCGCGAGCGTATCTTCGAGATCGAAAACTCGCTCGCTATGTACCATCTCGTCGAGCAGATCTTCGCAAACGGAGCGTACGCACCTCCCTACAGCGTCCGCTTCCGGAAGCTGCTCGGCAAGATGCGGCGGCATGTGAAGAAACCGATCGCACTGCTTGCCCCCACTGCCGACAAGTACGCCGCCATGCTCGCCACCGAGTTCGGCATCACCGACGGTCGTCGGCCCTCGGTGCTCGAGGTGCGGGAGACGACGGGATTCGATGAGTTCTTCGGACCCGACGAATTCCACGCGCATGTCGAGCTCGAGAACGGCGGGTGCCGGTACGCGCTCTACGTGCGTGCTTCCGACCCGGTGAACAAGCTCAAGGATCCGAGGGTGCAGGTGCACCACCCGTTGCTCAGGGATCCCGCGATGCGCCGGCTGATCAAGGCCAGCGCGGTTACGATCAATATCGACGACCCCGACATGAACGCCGCGCTGAAGATCAACGATACGAAGGAGTACGCACCCGCGATGCATCTGGGATTCCAGGTGACTTCCGAGCACGATATCTTCACGCCGGCATTCATCAGGCATCTCGACGGAGGCGGCGCGTACGATGAGTTCTCTGGGGACACGCGCCTGCTGCCTGCATTCGGGTTCTACGCCGCAAGCCGCGGTCTCGACCCGGCAAACGATACGTTCCCCGTCCGGGCAAAACCGGCGAAGGGAACCTACGGCTGCTATGGTCACCACCGTGGATGCATCTCTGACCGGTACTTCCGTCAGAAACTGCGCAAAAGCATGCGGGTGCAGCAGGGCGGGTATCTCATCCAACCCGAGATGCAGATACCGACCGTCGTCGACAGCGACACCGGTCTGTCCTACGACTGCATCGACCGCAACTTCTTCGGCGTCGTGCCCGGGCAGGCTCCGCACTTCCTCGGCGGCATGCGCTCCCTCATGCCCTCCGACTCGATCGAGGGACAGAAGGGGCGTAATCACGGGAGCCAGTTCACCGTGTGCGCCGAAGTGACTGGCTGAATATCTGATCGCTTGGAGAGACTGCGCCTGCAATGCATGCGCAGTCTTCTTCCTTATATGCTATAACGTACCCGCATGACCTCTACCCTTCTTCCCTTCATACAGAAACTAATCGCGATCCGATCGACCGCCGACGACCCGGCGGCGCTCGCGCGCGTACTCGATGCCGCGCTCGCGCCGCTCGCTGACTTCACCATAGAGCGGTTCGAGCACAATGGCGCGCCGAGCGCGCTCGTCTACAACCGGAGCGCGCGCCCGCGCAGATTCCGCGTCCTGTTTAACGCACACCTCGACGTCGTCCCCGGGAGGGACGACCGCTACCAGGCGAAGTGCACCGGCGACCGGCTCTATGGTGTCGGCGCGCTCGATATGAAAGCGAACGCCGCCTGCATGATCGACGTCTTCAAGCGACTCGCTCCAGAGGCCTCCTACCCTATCGCGCTCCAGCTCACCACCGACGAGGAAATCGGCGGGTTCGATGGCACGAAGCACCAGGTCCGAAAGGGTGTCCGTGCTGACTTCGTGATCGCCGGAGAGCCCACTAATTTTGACATCGTGCACAAGGCAAAGGGCGTCCTCTGGGTAAAAGTCGCTGCAAAGGGCCGGACCGCGCACGGGGCGTATCCGTGGCGCGGCGATAACGCAGTGCTCAAAGTTCACGACTTCCTGAATACCCTCCGCCGGGCATACCCCGACCTCAAAAAGGAAGGATGGGTAACGAGCGTGAATGTAAGCCGCGTCAGCACGAGCAATGTCTCACTCAACAAGATCCCCGATGACGCCGAGGTGTGGCTCGACATCCGCTTCATCGCCCAGGATGCAGGAAAGATAGTTCCCCGCCTGCGGAAGATGCTTCCGACGGGCTGCAAGCTCTCGGTGATCGAAGAAGAACCGCCGCTCTCCACCGACCCGAATCACACTCATATCAAAGCGCTCGAACGCGCGATGAAAAAAGTCGCTGGCAAGAAAACCGTTCTCCGGGGTGCAAACGGCACGTCAGACGCCCGCCACTTCGCAGGCGCTGGCTGTCCCGGGATTGAATTCGGCGCAGCGGGCGCCGGTATCGGCAGCGATGACGAATGGGTCAGCGTGAAGAGCCTCGAAACGTACTGCAGGGTCCTCGAAAGCTACCTTAGGGAGCTCGACCGGTAAGCGCTATTGCGCGGCTTCGGTGAGGCGCGTTTCCACCATCTCGCGCGGGAGGCCCGCGAGGAACCAGCCGGCCTTGGGGCCCGAATCGCGATTGAGGAATGCACGGTAAATGGCCTGGAAGAGCTCCTTCGGCGCTATAGGCACTTCCGTCTTCATCTCGTGGAGCTTGTTGTGCACTTCTTCCCCGGTGCGTGGTTCTTTCATGTACTCGGCGAGTACTCCGAGCGCTTTCTTCTGGTCGGCGCTGAGCGTGATTTCCGGCAGCGATTCCTGGAGCTTGTAGACGAACTGCTCCGGCGCATACGTGGAGAGCCAGAAGCGCGCATAGGTCGCGCGTTCGTCGAGCACGCGCTTCTCGTC